>Ga0163153_10006182_pt1 | contig 13631 bp, 12 predicted proteins | sample OliLakLV19MP6IB1_FD_148629 | JGI IMG/M metagenome (GOLD analysis project Ga0163153, IMG submission 148629) | Freshwater microbial mat bacterial communities from Lake Vanda, McMurdo Dry Valleys, Antarctica - Oligotrophic Lake LV.19.MP6.IB-1 | ecosystem: Environmental > Aquatic > Freshwater >... | reverse complement strand
TCACTATTCACCGTTCACTGTTCACCATTCCCTGTTCACAGTTAACCATTCCCTGCCTTCATGTCTGAATCCCCACCCGATCACGAATTCCCGGCCCCCGGCCATCCGGTGCCGCCTTCCGCTTCTGGGTCTTCCGGGTCCACCAACTCTCGGCCCTCCGAGTCGGACGACGAGATCAGCTTGCTCGACATCGCTGTCGTCATTGCCGAAAACCTCCGTTTGCTTGTTTTCGGGCCACTTTTGGCGGGGCTCATTGCGCTGGGCATTGCGTTTCTTATTCCACTGACATTCACGGCCCGGACGTCTTTCCTTCCGCCGCAGCAACAGCAAAGTGCCGCGAATGCCATGCTCGCCCAGCTCGGGGCGCTTGCTGGTGTGGCAGCGTCTGCTGCGGGTGTCAAGAATCCCTCCGACCAGTATGTCGGGCTGGTGAAAAGCACAACCGTGGCGGATCGGCTGATTGAGCGCTTCAAGCTCATCGAACTCTACGAAGTCGATTTCCGTCAGGATGCCCGGGAAAAACTTGGCAATCGGACCAAGGTTTCGTCCGGCAAAGACGGATTGATCGTGGTGGAAGTGGACGACAAATCTCCGCAACGGGCGGCGGACATGGCGAACGCCTATGTGGTCGAATTGCAGGCGCTGCTGGGATCCCTTGCGTTGACCGAGGCGCAACAGCGTCGATTGTTTTTCGAGAAACAGCTCGAACAAACCAAGGTGCGCCTAACCGGAGCTGAGGTGGCGCTGAGTGCAGTTGGGGTCAACGCAAGCGCGATCAAGGCAAACCCCGAGGCCGCGGTAGAGGCGGTTGCACAATTACAGGCTCAGATAACCGCTCAGGAAATCCGGCTGGCCCTGATGCGTAACTACCTTACCGAAACTTCGGCGGAGTTTCAGCAGGCGCAGACGGAACTCGCGGCGCTCCGGGCCCAGTTGCGGAAAAGAGAGGCCAGTGAGCCTTCGGGATCCCCGACTGGCGGTTATATCGAAAAATACCGCGATTTCAAGTATCAGGAAACACTCTTTGAGCTGTTCGTACGCCAGTTTGAACTGGCCAAGTTGGACGAGGCGAGGGAAGGGGCGGTCATACAGGTTGTCGATAAGGCGCTTCCGCCGGAACGCAAGTCCAGTCCGAAGAAAGCGGTGATAGCAATTCTCACCACGCTTGTCACCGGGGCTGTCTTGATCATTTACGCCTTTTCCCAACATGCGCTGACCAGATTCCGCCATGATCCACGTGATGCGTCAAAACTGGCCAGCATTCGGGAGAGTTTCAGCAGGTTGGTCAAGCTGAGAACTAGATGAACTGCCGCCGTAGGCGGAGAAAGCAGTATGGATAGTTTCCCTGTTCCGTCTAAATGGCTAAACCCGGAGTTCCTCTCGTCTTGCAAGGTCAGAGCACGGGATTAGCGGTGTCGCAAGCGGCACGTGAACGCCGCCTGATAGTGGGCATCGTATCGGGATTCGCGGGACGTGGCGCCGCACTGCTGGCGCCTTTGATCGTCATGCCGGCGATGCTGGCTTATCTGGGAGCGGTCCAGTTCGGTTTGTGGATGACGGTTGTCTCATTGACCGGCATGGTTGCCTTCATGGATCTCGGCCTTGGAAACGGGCTGCTCACCCGGCTTGCGAATTGTCACGGCAGGGGCGATATGGACCAGGCGCGCGAATACCTTTCGAGCGCCTATGGCGTGCTGGCAGGAGTAGCGGGCCTGCTCCTGTTGTCGGCTTTTATCGCCGATGGGACGGGATTGTTTTCGCATTGGCTGTCGGCTACGGCTGAAACACCAGAACCGGAGTTCGAACGCCTGATACTGGTCTGCATCATTGCGTTCGGGTTGGGCATTCCGGCCGCGCTGATCCAGAAAATCCAGTACTCCTTCCAGAAGGTCTGGCAGGCCAGCATCTGGCAGGCCGCAAATGCAACTGCTACCGTCATCCTGACGCTTCTGACCATACGGGCGGGGCTGTCTCCCTGGCTGGTGGTCGCGTGCTATGCAATGACGCCCGTGGCGATTCTGGGTATATCTACGCTCGTGTTTTTCTCCCTCTACAGACCGGATCTCGTTCCGCATCCCGCGTTCATCAGACGCGAGAGTGCTGTCGATTTGCTGCTCCTGGGAATGCGCTTTCTGATGCTTTCGGTGTTGACTTCGGTGGCGCTTAACCTGGACAACATGATCATCGCAAACCGGCTGGGCCTTGCTGCTGTCACCGACTATGCTGTGCCGGCTAAACTCGCAGCCCTGCTTGGAGTGCTGATTTCGGTGATTTTCCTGCCTTTGTGGCCGGCAAACGGGGAGGCAATTGCGCGGCGCGAGAAGGCCTGGGTCCAAAAGTCCACCAGGCGCATGAGCATGTGGGGCGGATTGTTCGTTGGACTGGCCGGGTTGGGTTTGACAGTTTGCAGTAACTGGATCATGCAGGCGTGGATGGGGCGGACCTTTCCGGATCAGCATCTGGTAATTGCATGGATGACCTTGTTATCGGTGGCGATGGCAGTCGGCTCCCCATATCACATGGTAATGAACAGCGCCGGTGCTCTTAGGGTGCAGTTGGCCGGTTGGACGTTGTATTTACTCGTTTCCGCATTACTCAAATATTTTTTTGTCGTGGAGTTTGGTGCTATCAGTATTGCGGCCGTTAGCGCGCTTTGTTATTCCGCGATTGTCGTGCCGGCGGCATTCCTTGGTGCAAAGCTGGTGCTTGATGAAAGAAGCACATGAAAGAGATTCTTAACATTCCCATGGGAATGGCGTGTTTGGCATACGACAGATGCCGCCGTCGGGTGGGTCGAGTGAGCTTTATGCGCTCAATTGGTGTGCAGGTGACTACTGGCACGCGTTTCTACGATGATTCAAGGCATATGTTCGGCTCGGGACCATGGATGATATCGATCGGCAGGAATTGTAAGATTGCGACAGACGTTCAGTTTCCCGTCCATGACGGAGGTACGACCGTACTCAGGAAAGTACAGCCAGACCTCGAATGGGCCGCGCCGATTGATATCGGGGACGACGTATTCGTAGATTTTCGTTCAATCATTTTTCCCGAAGGGAAAGTGGGGAATCGCAGCATCATTGGGGCGGAGTCGATTGTGAACCGGGATATCCGGACAACTCTGTAGCTGCAGGTGTTCCCGCCAAGGTGGTATGCAGCATCGACGACTACATGATGAGGATGAAGAAAAAACTTTGCGGTGTGGAGATCTGCCCCCCCGGATCAGAAAGCGTTGGCAATCAGGAAGATCTACGGCAGGTAGAAAATAGTTCGATCCAGTTTCATCTGACAGCCCGACCCACATGAGAATCGCCTATCTAGGACATTTTTCCTTTCCCGCGAGCCACGCCAATTCATTGCGTGTGATGGGGATGTCCAGGACTCTGGCGCGTGGCGGATCCGATGTGGTCATAGGTTCCGCCGACCATGGTGTTCCTGTTCGGGGGCGCGGGGATTCTGAAGGAGGTGGAATTCATCCGCTCGGAGAATTCCCACAGCCCGACTGGCCCCGATGGAAGCGGGCGCTGCGCTCGCTGGATGCCGGACATCGAGCGGCTCTTTGGATGGAAAACCTTGATCCCAAACCAGATGTGATCTTGGTGTATGGCACGCTCTTCGGGTATTTGAGGAGGTTGTTGCCGCTGGCAAAAATAATGCGTGTGCCGTTGGTCCTCGATGCGGTCGAATGGTATCAACCGTCGCATCTGTCCGGTGGAAGGTTTGGCCCGCTAGCAATGGCATTCGAGTACAGCATGCGCCATCTGGCGCCGCAGGCCGACGGTGTGATTGCAATCAGCCGTTATCTTGAAACTTACTTCAAGGGCAGAGGGGTGCCAACCATCCGCATACCGCCGCTATTCTCGCCCGACCCGCCCAGGCCACCCCAGTACCGCGACCTGGATGCCGGGTTGCATCTTTGTTATGCCGGAACGCCGGGGAGAAAGGACAAGCTTGGCGTGGTACTCCATGCCATCGCATCCCTGGGAAAGGACGCGTCAAGAATCAGTTTTCACCTGGTTGGCTTAGGTGCCAGTGAACTGGATCTGCTGATGAAAGAGAGTGGCCTGGATTCGACATCCGGGATAAGGAACTGCCGCATCATGGCGCATGGACTCGTCGACAATTCCACGGCCAGACTGATTGTTGCATCCTGCGATTTCACTGTTTTGTTGCGGGACCGGGCGCGCTTTTCGATGGCGGGCTTCCCGTCGAAAGTGGCTGAAAGCATGGTGCTGGGCACACCGGTGATGGCGAACCTGAGCAGCAATCTGGACGAAGTCCTCGCCGATGGGGGGAATGCCATAGTGGTCTCGCAGCCCGACGTTGCGTGCGTGGCTACCGCGATCGAGAGAGCCCTCCGATTGGGATGCGACGATGTAAGGAGGATGAAAGAGTCTGCTGGTAAAGACGGGATTCGGCTGTTTGATCCAGAGCAGTATGTGGCCTGTCTCGGGGATTTCATGGAGGCGCGGGTGAAGGCGTGCACTCGCTAATGACTATGCATAACCACGTGGACGTGCGCCACTACATGGCCGCACTCCTGATGTCGCTCCTGGGGTTTTTCGCGCCTTGGGCCGCCTATATCCAGCTGGCTGTGGGGGTGACGCCTGTCACCTTCGTGGCCGGTTCACTTTTGGTATTCTGGATGGTAGTGACAATCACGAGAGGGAAGTTCAGAAGGCCCGATCTGGCGGACTGGGCCGCGTCCATGCTGCTTGCGATCATCGGACTGAGCGTTACTTGGTCTATAAATTCCAATAACTGGCTGTACTACCTCTTTTACTACATGCTGTGTTTCGCTACATTCTATGTGGCGAAGGCATTTTTGCGTTCGCCGAGAATATGGAAATGGGTTGTTCTCGGATTCATCTTCGGTTCCGGTTTTGCAATGACCTTGATCGGTCCCGCCGAGTCGGAGTGGGGAGAGGTCCTGGAAAGGCAATCCATCGAGGGATTGAACAGCAACTACGTTGCGTATGTCTTGGCGGGCACTGTTTCACTGATTTTCGTGTATGCGATCAGGTTTTCGATCTCACTCAAGCAATGGTTCTTGGTCTGTATTTTCACATTGCTTGTGACATACAGCCTGACTTTGCTTGGTACTCGTAGCGCGATCGCATCGATTTTCTTGCTAGTGGTTTGGGTTTTCGCATCCAGATTTCCTGGCAGATTCCTGCTGATCGCAATATTTTGCGCAGCTGGATCTTCGCTTTTTTTGATCAGCCTCGGATTGCTTGATTCGATAATGGTGCTTTTCGATGTTATGTGGGCAGATAGGGAAACCGGCGATCTATCGGGCAGGTTGTTGATTTGGCCCATGGCGCGGAACTACATCTCTGAGATGCCATTGTTAGGTATCGGCGCCGGCGCATTCATACTCGAGAATCCCATGGAAATGGGGGCGCACAACATAATCCTGACCATGCTTTTGGAGGCGGGCGCGATCGGTCTTGTTCTGTTCATGACCATAGTTCTCGTGTCTGTTTTCCCATCGTTACGCAAGCGGGCGTCGAAAAGCTCCAGATTCGCGGCGGGTGCCTTTCTTTGTTACTGGACTCCGATTGCCCTTACCGGGCACTGGGAACTCGCGATCGGTTCATGGCTGATACTCGCCATGCATGTGGCAGTGATTTCAGGCGACGGTGGTAATGAAGGGCGATGCGCCACTTGATCCTGCAACATGCTTTCGGCCCGCCAAATAGCGGAGGACCAGTCCGCGCGCTTGAAAGGCTTATGAGCCGGCTGCCGGATCAAGAGTTCCGATGCGAGAGATTGCAGCAGTTCGAACCGGCTGGAGGAATTAACGTCGGTCTCCTAAGGAGGTTCAGGAATGAAATCTCCGCCTCGTCGCCCGATCTGGTGCATGTCCGCGGCCTCGGGAACGAAGGCTTTCACGGCGTCCTTGCCGCCCGTCTCGCGGGGGTGCCACGCATCCTGCTTTCAATCCACGGGACTGTCCGGGACCTCGAATATCCAGGGAACCTCCTCCGGCGTCGGATCGTGCGTGACCTGCTGGAGCCGGCAACCCTGAAGATGGCTACGCATATCATCACGGTGTGCGAATTTGCCGCTAGACGAGAGTTCTTAGCCCCCTATTTGAACAAATTTTCCGGTGTCGTGCCGAATGGCGTCGAGCTTCCGGTGCTTGCGGCCGGATACCGCTCCACCTGGCGCAGAGAGTTGAAGGTATCCGACGACGATGTTGTGGCTGTATGCGTATCGCGCCTGACGCGTGAGAAGGGCTATCTCTTGTTGGCCGATGCCCTGAACAAGATGCCGCCTTTAAATTATCCGCTGAAATTGCTGATAGCGGGGGATGGCCCGGACCGAGAAGTGATCGAGCGCGCGCTTGGCAATGCAACGAGAGCAAGGACTGACATGGAATACAGTCTGCTGGGCCAGAAAAATGAAGTTGAGAACATCCTGATGGCGGCCGATTTCTTCATTATTCCCTCGCTCCATGAAAACCTGTCCAATGCGCTGTTGGAAGCCATGAGCTTTGAGCTTCCCGCAGTTGCATCGGCAGTCGGTGGCAATGTTGAAGTCCTCTCTCGCGGAGGCGGCGTGCTGGTGCCGGGCGGAGATTCCGGGGCACTGGGCCAGGCGATTTCGAGGTATGTCAACGACAAGGATAGCAGGAGGGCTGACGGTGTTCTTGCGAGAAAGGTGGTGAAAGAAAGCTACACTGCCCTGCATATGGCAGGCCGGTTGAGTGAAGTGTACAGAGACATTCTGCATCAGACTTGAAAGGCAGGACGCACTCTGAAAGATCGGTAGATGAAAATCAACGTGTGCTGCCACAGGAATGCAGAGGACGACCAGAATGAGTAAAAAAGTGCACGTGACCCTGCTCGGATTTACCGTGCCGGACGGCATGATGCGGATCATTATTGAGCGGGATGAGATTCTCCAGTTGCAAACGCATAAATTCGCATGGAGTCTCGCAAGAGCCATGCGCCTCGCCGGCGCGAATGTCCAGCTTATCTCTGCTCTTCCAGTGTCTCGCTTCATGCAACAGACCATCTTTCGTGGCGAGCGATTCCTGGAGAACGGCTTCCCCGGCCATACTTTGGGTTTCATAAACCTCGCAGCGCTCAAGCACATTACGCGCGGAATATCCTGTGCATTGGTGGCGAGAAGGGAGATTCGTCGCCACCGCACCGAGATTATCGTGGTCCATGGGGTTCACAGTCCATTTCTTTGGTTTGCTGCGGTGATGCGGAAGCGGAATAGAAAATTTGTCGTCGTGCTTACAGATCCACCTGGTGTTGTGCTTCCATCGGATGGCTTGGTGACTAGACTGCTGAAGCGGATGGATGTCTGGTTGATCAAGGCGGCACTAAAGCGAGCGGACGGTGTTATCGGATTAACCCAAGGCCTGATCCAGGACTTTGCGCCGTCAGGCCGCAGTCTGGTGCTGCCGGGCTTCCTGGATTATTACCTGGAGGATCTGTCAGACGATATGCCGATCCGGTCCGGAAGCGATTTATTTCATGTGGCATACGCAGGCGGCCTTTCGGTTGCTTATGGGGTCGATCGCCTGATTGATGCCGTAACGGGGATTACGAGCATTCCGATCCAGCTACATTTGTATGGTAAAGGTGAGCTGGTGTCGCGCATTGAGGCATTGACCATCTCCGATAGACGAATAAGATATGGGGGCAGCATGTCGCCCGGCGAGCTGGCTAAGCATTTGCGGACTGCCGACCTGCTCGTCAATCCCCGCCCGTCCGACCAGGACTTTGTGCGCTATTCGTTTCCTTCGAAGCTGATCGAGTACATGGCACTGGGGGTGCCGGTACTGAGTACGCGTCTGCCTGGAATCCCGGATGAGTACTTAGAATGTATGATGATTGCGGATGTTGAGACTGATGCGGGTCTCAGGAACGCGATCCTCGAGTTCGCCGCGATGCCCGCGGCAACGCGGACAAGGATGGCAAGGGAGGCAAGGCTTTTCATCATCAAAGCGGCAAGCGAGGCAACCCAAAGTCGAAAAATTGCTTCGTACTTTCATTCATTGATGCAAGTTGGCAGTTAACGTGGGGTTATTCTGTGTTTAACAAAGGTATTTTGCTGATAACCGGCGGCACCGGATCGTTCGGTAACGCGGTATTGCGCCGCTTCCTGGATTCGGACATCGGAGAAATTCGGATTTTCAGCCGCGACGAAAAAAAACAGGACGACATGCGCAAGCGGTATGACAGCGCCAAGCTAAAATTTTATGTGGGGGATGTGCGCGACTATCAATCCGTCCTGAACGCCATGCGGGGCGTGGACTACATCTTCCACGCGGCGGCCCTGAAGCAGGTTCCCTCGTGCGAATTTCACCCCATGGAGGCGGTCAAGACCAACGTGTTGGGGTCGGAGAACGTGCTTGAGGCGGCAATCGCCAGCGGCGTGAGCCGCGCGGTATGTTTGAGTACCGACAAGGCCGTCTACCCGGTCAACGCTATGGGAATGTCGAAGGCCATGATGGAGAAAGTCATGGTGGCCAAGTCCCGGGCCAATGGGGTCCAGACGATTTTGTGCGGGACGCGGTATGGCAACGTGATGGCTTCCCGCGGATCGGTCATTCCGCTGTTCGTCGAGCAGGTCCGACAGGGAAAGCCCATGACTGTTACCGACCCGGCCATGACCCGGTTCATGATGATGCTGGACGATGCAGTGGATCTTGTCCTCTATGCATTCGACCACGCCCGCAGCGGTGACATCTTCGTCCAGAAAGCTCCTGCGGCGACGATCGATACCGTGGCCAGGGCGATGCGTAGCGTGATGGGTAAACCGGACCACCCGATTCAGGTCATAGGGACCCGGCATGGCGAGAAGCTCTACGAAACGCTGTTGAGCCGGGAGGAGATGGCGGCGGCGGAGGATCTGGGACGCTATTACAGGATTCCTCCAGATGCGAGGGACCTCAACTACGGGAAATTCATCGATCAGGGCGAGGCGAAGATTTCCGCGGCCGAAGACTACAATTCCCACAACACTACTCGATTGGACATCGAGCGGACGGTCGAGCTCCTGAAGAAGCTCCGGTTCATCGAGGCACCGCTTCGCCACGAATACATCGATCCGGAGGAATGAGTGCGCGTACTGGTCACCGGATCCAAGGGCTTCATCGCGAAGAACCTGATCGTCAGGCTTCTCGAGTCGGGTGACTCCGAGGTCAGCGAATATTCCAGGGAGTCAGGCGCGGCGCAGCTGCAGGCGGCTGTCAGGGACACGGATTTTGTCGTTCACCTCGCCGGCGTCAACCGCCCTCCGGATCCCGCTGAGTTCGGCACCACGAATGTCGGGTTCACGGAAGAACTTTGCGCGGCCCTGCGCGCTACCGGGCGGCCGATTCCTGTCATCTTTTCCTCCTCGACCCAAGCCGGGATGGACAATCCTTACGGGTCCAGCAAGCGGGCCGCTGAGGAGGTCATTCACGCCTATGGCAACCAAACTGGCGCTCCGGTTTACGTCTACCGGCTGGCTAATGTCTTCGGGAAATGGTGCAGGCCGAACTACAATTCTGTCGTGGCCACGTTTTGCCACAACATAGCGCGTGGCCTGCCCATCGTCGTCAACGATCCTTCGGTGAAGCTCTCGCTTGCCTATGTGGACGACGTGGTGGCCGAGTTCATTCGCATCCTGCGAGACGGGCCGGGCAACGGCTCCGGCGAGCCGTTGCAGATTCCTGTCAGCTACCAGAGCACGGTCGGGGAACTGGCCGCGCAGATCACGGCTTTCCGCGATAGCCGGAAGTCGCTGGTAACGGAGCGGGTCGGAACAGGTCTGACACGGGCCTTGTACGCAACTTACATAAGCTATTGCGCGCCGGATCATGTGATGTATGAGATACCCAGGCACGCGGATGCGCGCGGTGTTTTTGTCGAGATGCTCAAGACTCCGGATGCCGGGCAGTTCTCTTTCTTTACGGCTCATCCTGGCGTTACCAGGGGCGGGCATTACCATCATTCGAAAACCGAGAAGTTCCTGGTGATTGCCGGAGAGGCGCTTTTCCGGTTTCGCCATATCATCACGTCGGAGCGCTTCGAGATACGCACGACTGGAGACATCCCGACTGTCGTGGAGACGGTTCCCGGCTGGGCTCACGACATTACCAATACCGGAAAGGACGAAATGATCGTGATGCTGTGGGCAAATGAAAATTTCGATCGGGAACGCCCCGACACCATCGCCAGTAGAGTCTGAGCCCCCGATGAAACGACTCAAGATTATGACCGTGGTCGGAACCCGTCCGGAGATCATCCGGCTCTCCAGGGTGATGTCCAAACTGGACCTGTATTGCGAACAGGTGATCGTGCATACGGGGCAGAACTACGACTTCGAACTGAATGAGATATTTTTCAAGGAACTCGGAATCCGCAGGCCGGACCACTTTCTGGATGCGGCCGGAGAGACTGCCGCCCAGACCATTGGCCAGGTGATCATCGCCATCGACGGCGTCATCCAAAAAGAAATGCCGGATGCGATGCTTGTCCTGGGCGATACCAACAGTTGCCTGGCCGCCATTCCGGCAAAACGCAGAAAAGTACCGGTATTCCACATGGAGGCCGGTAACCGCTGCTTCGACGAGAGGGTGCCGGAAGAACTGAACCGCAGGATAGTCGATCACATCGCGGATATTAACCTCACTTACAGCGATATCGCCCGGGAGTATCTCCTGCGTGAAGGGTTGCCGCCGGACCGGGTGATCAAGACCGGCAGCCCGATGTTTGAAGTGCTCAATTATCACAAGGACGCAATCAACGCTTCAACCGCGTTATCGAGACTTGAACTAACGGGCGAAGGCTATTTCCTTGTCAGTGCCCATCGAGAAGAGAACGTCGATTCCGCAGGGAACCTGAAAAAACTGGCAGCGATTTTCAATGACCTTGCGGAAGCCTACAGTCTGCCTGTCGTTGTTTCCACCCATCCGCGCACGCAGAAGAGAATCGACGAAAGCAATAACGTGTTCCATCAGAATGTCCGCCTGCTAAAACCCTTTGGCTTTGTTGACTACGTCAAGCTTCAGAAGGAGGCAAAGGCGGTTCTTTCCGATAGCGGAACGATTACGGAAGAGTCGTCCATCCTGAATTTCCCTGCCCTCAATCTGCGCGAAGCCCACGAGCGGCCCGAGGGCATGGAGGAGGCGGCAGTGATGATGACGGGCCTCGAGATCGACCGCGTCTTTCAGGGACTGAAGATCCTTGCAGACCAGCCGCGCGGGCCCGAGCGGCTGCTGAGGCCTGTTGCCGACTACTGCGTGCCGAACGTTTCGGACAAGGTTGTAAGGATCATCCACAGTTACACCGACTACATCCAACGCGCGGTGTGGAAGCGGGCCTGACAGAAATCCATCTTGCGCATTCTCATCGTCACGCAATGGTTCGATCCCGAACCGGTTTCAAAGGGATTGTTGTTCGCGAACGCGCTGCAGGATGCGGGGCATGAAGTCCAGGTCATCACGGGGTTTCCCAACTATCCGGGCGGACGGGTCTACGAGGGATACCGCGTCCGATGGCTGCAACGCGAAAATCCGGGAGCCGTGGAGATCTTCCGGGTGCCGCTGTATCCGAGCCACGACGGATCGAGGATCGGCCGCGTGCTCAATTACGTGACGTTCGCGGCTGCTGCCTTTCTGGCGGGATTGTTCCTGGTTCGCCGACCCGACGTCATCTATGCCTACCATCCACCGCTCACGACAGCGATGGCGGCAACAGGTATGGGATTCTTCAGGCGCGTCCCGGTAGTGTGTGACATCCAGGACCTGTGGCCCGATACCCTGCGGGCCACCGGAATGATCGGTAATCCCCGCCTGCTCGGGTTCGTAGGCTGGCTGTGTTCCCGGGTTTACCGGCGCGCGAAAAAAATCGTCGTCCTCTCCCCGGGATTCCGAAGCAAGCTGGTCGAGCGCGGAGTGGCGGAGGAAAAGATGCGGGTGATCTACAACTGGTGCAACGAAGCGGCAATGGCAGCGCCGACCATTGTCGAACCGGAAAAGTTCGGCATGCAGGAACGGTTCAATGTGTTGTTTGCCGGCACGATGGGGCCCGCCCAGGCGCTGGATGCCGTGATCGAAGCCGCCCGTCTGGTCGGTAGTGCTGACCCGAGGGTGCAGTTCGTCTTCGTCGGCGGCGGCGTGGATCGGACGCGCCTGGAAAAGTTGGCGGCGCGGGTGGCGCCGGAAAATACCCGGTTCCTGCCCCGCATGCCGATGGATCGGATAGGCCAGGTCCTGGCGGCCGCGGACGTGCTGCTGGTTCATCTGCGCGACGACGAACTGTTCCGGGTCACCATCCCGTCCAAGACGCAGGCGTACATGGCGGCCGGGAAAGCCGTGCTCATGGCAGTCAACGGCGATGCGGCAGACCTGGTTCGCAAAGCGCAGGCCGGCCTTTGCACGGAACCTGGCGATCCGGCCGCGCTGGCGAGGACCGTGCTGCGCTTAGCCGGCATGCCGTCGGGCGAGAGGGAACAGATGGGCCGTCGCGGGCAAGCCTTTTATCGCGACGAACTTTCGCTCCAGTCCGGTGTGAAGCAATTCATTGACGTATTTCATGAAGCCATCGGAAACAGTCCCCGTTAGAATCTTCCCCGATGCAGACCTTCACAAGCCATGCGTTGCCGGATTGGCTGCGCGGCGTAACCAAGCGATGCCTCGACGTTGTTGTCGCGGCGTTGGTGCTGGCACTCTTCGCGCCGCTGATGCCCTTGATCGCGGTGGCGGTCTGGGGGAAATTGGGCCGTCCGGTGCTTCATTCCCAGCCGCGTCCAGGACGGCATGGCCGCCTGTTCCGGTTCCACAAATTCAGGACAATGACCGAAGAACGTGACCCGCAAGGCAAGCTGCTGTGCGATGAAAGGCGCCTCACGCCGTTTGGACGCTGGCTGCGCAGGACCAGCCTGGACGAGATACCCCAGCTTTTCAATGTGCTGGCGGGCGACATGAGCCTGGTCGGGCCGCGGCCCTTGCTGGTGGAGTACCTGCCCCTGTATTCGCCTGAGCAATCGCGCCGCCACGAGGTCAGGCCCGGGATCACGGGATGGGCCCAGGTTAACGGCCGCAATAATCTGTCATGGGAAGAAAAGTTCGCCTTGGACACTTGGTATGTAGATCATCAGAGCTTCCTGCTGGATCTCAGGATACTTTGGATGACCTTGGCGAAAGTATGGCGCTCCGAAGGCATCAACCAGGCCGGGCAGGCAACGATGGAAAGATTCCATGGCAACAGCGCTCCTCGCACGGGGCGGGAGTAACTGATCAAGTGAGGTCCTCCCGATGAACAAGCTCGCAGTTGACGGCGGAACGCCGGTCCGGGTGGCGCCGGTGCATCCGTGGCCCTGCTTTGAGGACGACGAGATTGCGGCGGTGGAGCGCGTTCTCCGGAGCGGGAAAGTCAACTACTGGACCGGTGAGGAAGGGCGTCAATTCGAGAGCGAGTTTGCAGCTCACTGCCGGGTTTCGCATGCGGTCGCATTGTCAAATGGGACAGTCGCCCTCGAGTTTATTCTGCGAGCGCTCGGGATAGGTCCGGGCGACGAGGTTGTCGTAACCCCGCGTTCCTTTGTGGCCTCGGCCAGCGTAGTAGCTCTGGTGGGCGCGAAGCCAATCTTTGCCGAAGTCGATCCCGACTCACAAAATA
>Ga0163153_10006170_pt1 | contig 13647 bp, 9 predicted proteins | sample OliLakLV19MP6IB1_FD_148629 | JGI IMG/M metagenome (GOLD analysis project Ga0163153, IMG submission 148629) | Freshwater microbial mat bacterial communities from Lake Vanda, McMurdo Dry Valleys, Antarctica - Oligotrophic Lake LV.19.MP6.IB-1 | ecosystem: Environmental > Aquatic > Freshwater > Lake... | reverse complement strand
GGTCAGGGGCATGGGGACAATCTACACCAGGCCGGGGGGAGCAGGCACTGTAGGCCGCGCCTGGAAGATCATCCCGGGCCGGCGACGGACCAACTGGTGCCCGGGTCCCGAACCCCCTAAGCTGCCGCTCGTGCCGCCGACGGTATCCCATGCGGATTTGGGCGGACCATACAGTGACCCCGCATTTTGAGGCCTCAGACTGCCCCGAGGAGGACGTATCAACACGAATCACCCGGAGAGTTCGTCCGGCGTACGCGAGCGCGTCCGTGCCCTCATCGAGAATACCCGCTTCGAGCGGGCCATTACCGGGCTGATCCTGGCCAATGCCATCACGCTCGGACTGGAGTCCTCGCCGGCGATCGTGGCGCGATTCGGAGACTGGTTTCGCCTGATCGATCGCATGGTGTTGGCCATCTTCGTCGCCGAGTTGCTGGCCCGTTTATTCGTCTATCGGAGTCGTTTCGCCCACGACCCCTGGCGGGTGTTCGATCTGCTGATCGTCGGGATCGCGGTCATGCCGGTCGGGGGTGCCTTCAGCGTCCTGCGTTCCTTGCGGGTGCTGCGGATGCTGCGGCTGGTCTCGCTCGTGCCCTCGATGCGCGGGGTGGTCGGTGCGCTGCTCTCCGCCATGCCGGGGATGGCGTCCATCATTGGCCTGATGGGGCTCGTGCTCTACGTGTCGTCGGTGCTGGCCACGAAGCTCTTCCGCGACATCTCGCCGGAGTACTTCGGGACTCTCACGACGTCACTCTTCACGTTGTTCCAGGTGATGACCGTCGAGGGGTGGCCCGACATCGCGCGCGGCGTCATGGCCGAGGCGCCGCTGGCCTGGATCTTCTTCGCCGTCTACCTGCTCATCGCGACCTTCATGATCCTGAACCTGTTCATCGCGGTGGTCGTCAATGCCATGCAATCTCAGATCGCGGAAGACCTGAGGGGTGAGGGCGAGGCGCATACCCGGCAGATCCTCGAGGAGGTCAGGGGCTTGCGTCGGGAGATCGAGAGGCTGCGCGAGCGTTCCACGCCTCCGGGCCGCTAGCGGAAGTTGTTCAGCAGGACGATGTCGTTGCTCTCGTTGCCGTAGAGGAAGTAGATCGTCCTTCCGTCCCTGGAGATGTCGATCGCGAAGATCGACCCCGTCGCGAAGTCGGTGATCGGTTCGGGTGCGCGGCCGTCGGTGCCGGCGCTCCAGAGGTTGGCGACATCCGCGATCGTGCGTTTCAGCACGAGGCTCAGTCCGTCGGGGGACCAGCGATAGTCGTCGATCGTCCCTTCGGTCAGTTGCGTCACCAGCCGGGGCGGCCCGCCGGCAAGCGACTGCAGGAAGAGATTGGAGGTGCCGTCCTTCCGCACCAGGAAGGAGAGCGCCTTGCCGTCCGGCGTCCACCTCAGCGCGTGGGATTGCGGCGGTAACGTGAACGTTGCGATCGGCGCTCCCCCTTCGATCGGCGCGACGACGCATGTGATGGACGCGCCTTCCAGTTCCGCCGGCTCGAAATAGGCGACGGTGCGATTGTCGGGCGAAACATCCACGGTGTAGTCGTAGGACGACGAGACCATGCGCGGCTCGCCCCCGGCGACGGGAACCGCGAAGAGGGCGCGCAGCGAATCGACGCGCGTGTAGAGCAGGGTCTTGCCATCGGGGCTGAGCCCCTGGAACCACTCCCCGGTGCCGCTGACAAGCGGACGTACGTTGCCCCCGTCACGATTCATGACGAAGATATGCGCGGTGTAGTCCGACCCCGTGCGGGATACGATGAGTTCGCCGCCCAGGAGGGCGCGATTGACCTCTTCGCCGTTCGCTCCCGGCGTGATCTGACGCGGCGCCTGGCCATTCCCGTCGAGTGTCCAGATGTGGGTGTTGTGACCGGTGGCGGCGCTGAAGGCGATGGTGCTGTCTCCCGACACGACGAACGATCCGACGGCACTGGCGCTGCTGGCGTTGAATGTGAGCTGTTTCGGCCTTGCCTTGGCAAAGAAGGGGACGCTCCAGACGTTCGACACTCTGGCCGAGCGGAATGCCGCGATCGTCAGGCCATCCGCGGTCATGCCGAACTCATTGTAGCCGTTGGAATCGCTCGTGATCCTCCGGTATCGACCGTCGGGATACGACACGAGGAAAAGCTGGGTTTGTTCGTGCTCGCCAAACTTGTACGCGGTCATGACGAGCGCCTTGCCGTCCGGAAACCACTCGAAAGAGCCCGCCTCCCATCCCGTGGGGCCGAAACGGGTCTGCGCCAGGGTTGTCGCATCGATCGACGCCAACTGTCCGTGGATCCCCTTCTCCGCCGTGTGGATGGCCGTGACGAATCTCCTGCCATCGGGAGACAGCGTGGGAGGGCCCTGGAATATGAGCGGCTCCGCCACGGTCGCCAGCGTCTTTTCCTGGCCGGACTCGAGGTCGCGCACGATTGCCGAAGCCTTCCCGGACTTGGGATTGGACCGGACGAAGCAGACACTCTTGCCGTCTCGTGTCACGCTGAAACGGTAGCCGACGTCGGAAGCCACCACGGTCGATGGACCGCCCAGGGTCGGTACCCGCTCCAGCGAGGCCATCGTCGGATGATCCGGGTCCTGGCCGAGAAAGAAGACGTAGTCCCCGGTCGCGGAGAAGCGGGGGACTGCCACGAACTCCTTGCGCGGGGGCACGACCTGGACCTCGCTCCCCGTGGCGACCTGCCGGATCCAGATCGACGACATGCCCGAGGCATTGACCGGGTAGGCGAGGTAGCGGCCGTCGCCGGAGATGGCCACGCCGGAAACACCCGCCCGGCCCGAAATGCTCGTCACATTCAGCCCGGCGGCCGGCGCCGCGTCCATGGACCTGCCAGCGCCACGATCCAGGAGGCGCGGGATTCCGATTGCCAGCGCCGTGATCGCGAGTGCCGCGGCGATCGCCCCGCCGATCATCGGCGCACGGCTTCGGGCGGTGCGGGGTGCCAATCCTACGGCCTCGATGCCGCTCCCCGAACTCGCCGAATCCGAGAGCGAATCGAAATCGTCGGCGATCTCCCTCAGTTCGATGGCAAGATCCTTCATCGACTGAAGGCGCTGGTCGGGGCTCTTGGCGAGGCAGCGCCGCACGAGGCGTCGCAGGTCGGCGGGCGCCTTCGGGTTCAGTTCCTGCGTCTCGACAGGCGCATCGTGCAGGATCTTGTGCATCGTGTCCACGGCGGAGTCCGCCGCGAATGCGCGCTTCCGCGTCACGGCCTCGTAGAGGATGCAGCCGAACGAGAAGATATCGGAACGGAAGTCGACTGACTTTCCCCGCACCTGCTCAGGCGACATGTAGCCGACGGTGCCCAGCAACGTCCCCGCGCTCGTCTGCTCGGCGGCACGTGTCGGCGCCAGGCTGGCGTTCTCGGCCTCGGGCCCGGCTTCCGTCAGCTTGGCCAGTCCGAAGTCGAGCACCTTGGCGAAGCCGTCCCGCGAGACCATGATGTTGCCCGGCTTGAGGTCGCGGTGGACGATCCCGGCCGCGTGAGCCTTGGCGATGCCGTCCGCGGCCTGGGCGAGGTAGCCGAGCAGGCGGCGCAGGTCTTCCTTGTCGTCATGGATCAGCTCGTGCAGCGTACGCCCGTCGATCCGCTCCATGGCGATGAAGTGGATCGGACCCGACGCCTCACCCGCACGCTCGATCTCGCCCGAACCGATCTCGTGGATCGTGACGATGCCCGGGTGGTTGAGCGAGGACGCCGCCCTGGCTTCAAGGACGAAGCGCCGCAGCCGCTCATCGTTACGGACCAGCTGCGCCGGGAGGACCTTTAGCGCCACACTGCGCTCGAGGGTGAGATCCTGGGCAAGGTACACCTCGCCCATGCCGCCCGATCCCAGGGGGCTCACAATCCGGTAGTGGGAGAGCCGGTCGCCAGCCTGGAGGGTGTGTTCCGTCACCCGCTAGCGTGCCCGCGCCTTGAGCGCCTCGTGTCCTCTGACCATCAATGCGTCAATCACCATCGGCAAGCTCCTGCGGCGCCGGACGCGCCTCCTCGTCGCGGGAGCTGCTCCGGAGGGTGGGCGGTTGAAGTTGAGCCCGCGCATTATGGGGCCAACGGCGGTCGGTCTGTCAACTTCGCCCGGAGTGCCCGAGTCGAACAGACCTGGAGTCTGGCCACCCCGCCCTACATCTGCCGGAAGTGATGGAGGTAGTTCCGGCTCACCGGTAGCATTTCCGCGCGCCCGTAGGGTCAAATTATTCAGCCGTGCCAGAAGTATCGTCATATCTCGATCCGCGGCGCACGCCCTGAGCCATCTGCCCGCGGAGCCAGACAAAAGGCAACGGAGATCGTGCCGCAAAAGGCCGACGCCAAGATCAAGCCGGGGTCGGCAATAACTCGGCCAGCAGCTTCATGAGGATGTCGAGCTCCACCGGCTTCACCAAATGGCCGTCGAACCCGGCCTCATGGGACTTGCGGCGGTCCCCATCCTGTCCCCATCCGGTCAGGGCAATCAACACCATCCCCGTGTTCCAGGGCTGTTCTCGTATCTTGCGGCAGGCGTCATAACCATTCAACTTTGGCAGGCCGATGTCGAGCAGCACCACGTCGGGCCGGAACGCCGCTGCCGCCTCGACCGCTTCGATGCCGTCGTAGGCGATGTGTGTCACGTTGCCGGTCAGCGTCAACAACATCGCCAGCGAATCGGCCGAGTCCCGGTTGTCATCGACAACCAGGATGCGTCTCGATTTCGGATCTCGGATTTCGGATTGAGGATTGACGATTGAAGAACCATCCGCCAATCCGAAATCCGAGATCTGAAATCGCGCAATGAACTCACTCCCCTGATTGGCGCCGCCGCTGTGGGCCTCCACCGTACCCTCGTGCATTTGCATCAGTTTTTTCACCAACGTCAGGCCGATGCCCAGTCCGCTGACCGAACGCTCGATAGAGGTGTCGATCTGCGTGAACATGTCGAAGATGTAGGGGAGCTGGTCGGCGGCGATGCCGATGCCGTTATCCCGCACCCGGATGACCGCACCCCCCCCTGTCCCGCCTTGCGAAGGGGGGAGCTGGGGGGGGTCTCGCTCGACGGTGAGCCATATCCGGCCGCCCTTGTCAGTGAACTTGCATGCGTTGTTCAAAAGGTTGCCTACCACCTGAGCCAGCCGGGTCGGGTCGGCGTTCAGGTATATCGGCTCGGGCGGCAACACGACCGTCAGTTCATGGTTCCTGCCCTGGTACAGCGAGCGAGCCGCTTCGACGGCGTTGCGTACGACCGACGCCAGTTCGACCCGTTCCCTGTGCAGGTTGATCTTGCCCTGCTCGATTCGGCTCACGTCGAGCAGGTCGTCCACCAAGCGGACCATCTGGTTGACCTGACGCTCTATCATCGCGGTCGCCGATGCGTTTGCCTTGCCTCTGCCGCCCTTCAGGCTCAAGATCTGCAGGGCGTTGCGGATCGGGGCGAGCGGGTTGCGAAGTTCGTGGGCCAGCATCGCCAGGAACTCGTTCTTGTGGCGGTCGGACTGCTTGAGCGCCTCCACGGCGGCGCCGAGTTTCTCATGATGCCGTTGCGTCGTCAGGTCCGTCACGAGGACGCCGATCGCGGCCCCGCAGTCCGGCGGGAGCGCGTTGAAGGTGAGAAAGACCGGGATCAGACCGCCGTCCGACTTCTGCAAGTGAGCCTCGCCCTGGCCGGCGCCGGTGTGGCACTGTTCCAACAAGTTCTCGTACGGAGCCTGTCCTTCGGGTGGGATGAAGTCGCGGAAGGCGACCCCGGTCAGTCGCTCGTGCGGCCAGCGCAGCAAGTCGGCAAAGCGGCGGTTGCAGTAGGCGATGGCGCCGTCGGTGCTCAGCGTAACTGCCCCCTGCTGCATCTGCTCGACCAGCAGGCGGTAGGGACGGTCCGCGCTCTCCAGCGTGTAGATGCGATTCCCGTGCGGCTCCGCGATCACGAAGGCGTCCACCGTGCCGCTGTGAATGGCCCGGATCACCTCCTCGGCTTCTTCGAGCCGTCGCCGGAGGTCGTCGTTTTCCTCTTGTAGATTCGCGCCCGTCATCCGTTTTCTCTTGTTAGGTCTTGTGCCGCAGGTCGAGGCCGAATAGCACCCGCTCCATGTCGGACAGGTCTCCGATCAATCGGCGCAAGGGCGCCGGCAGTTTTTTAACCAGCGTAGGCACGGCGACGATCTGCTCGTCCTTCGCCAGTTGCGGGTGCTGGTAAATGTCGATCACCTCCAGGTCGTAGCGCCCATGCAGGTGTTCCTCGCAGACCGCCTTGATGGCGGCGAACGCCTGCGTCGAGCGCGGCGTCATGCCGGTGACATACAGGCGCAGAATGTATCGGTCCTGAGCGTCGGCCGGCACCTCGGCGCCCGCCGTGGGTCTGCCGTCCTTTGCATTCATTCGTATTTTCACGAGGTTGGGTCTTTTTGCGTCACGGGCCGCAATTGCAATCCGACCAGCGCTCGTTCCGTATTGGACAGATCGCCCACGATCCGGCGGAGCGGTTCCGGGAGTTTTCGCACAAGCGTCGGAATCGCCACGATCTGGTCGCCGGCGGCCAGTTGCGGGTGCAGGAGAAGGTCGATGACTTCGATCTTGTAGCGTCCTGACAGGTGTTCCTCGCAGATCTCCTTCAAGTTGGCGAAGGCGGTGACGGAACGCGGCGTCTGCCCGGCGATGTACAACCGCAGTTCGAACATTTCGGTCGCCGGTGCGGTTACATGAGCCTTCGCCCCATCGGATATGCCCGATTTTCTCATTTGCGATTCCCCGGTGTCTTGCGGGAACGGGCGGTCGTCTCGTTCGCGTCGGACTTACGGCTACGACCCATCTCCTCCCGGTCCTTCCCCAGGACTTCCTGACTCGCATGGACCTCGGCGCTGAGCCGCTTGGCCTCTTCCTCTTCCGCTTCAAACTCCTTCTGCAAGGCGACGATGCGGGCTTCCAGCGCCTCCCGCCTCCGCTCCCGCTCGCGCTGCTTGCCTTCGACTTCCTGCTGCCGCAGCATGGTGACGGCTTTTTCCCTGGCTTCTGGCGCCTGCCGCGCCGAGCCGGTCAGGACGCCCTCCGCGCCCAGGTACACATCCTGCAATTCCACCCCCCGGTCGGTGAGCAGGAACTCGCGGAGCTGGTTGGAATGGGCCATGCCGCGCGACTTGAGGACGTTGATCACCCGGTTGCGCTCGCCGCCCAGTTCGAGGTCACGCAAGAGCAGCCAGGTGTCCACGAGGGAGGAAATGTCCATGTCGGTCTCTCCCACGGCCTCGCCGGCACCCGTCAGGTTGGTCAAGTGCGCCGTGATCTCCTGGATCTTGAGGAAGTCGATCAGTCGGGTCAGCATCACCGTCGCGTCCCGGCGCGTCCCCGCCCCCACAAGGGTATCGATCGGATCCATGATCATCACGCGCGGTTGGAAGTCGCGCACCAATTTGTGAATGGTCGCCAGGTGCATTTCCAGGCCGTGGATCGCGGCGCGGCTGGAGTGGAATTGCAGCAAGCCCTTCTTCACCCACGGCTCCAGGTCGATGCCGATCGAGCGCATGTTGCGCAGCAGTTGGCCCGGGGATTCCTCGAAGGAGAAATACAGGCAGCGTTCCCCGCGCTGGCAGGCGGCGACAGCGAAGTGGGCGGCGAGGCTGGTCTTGCCGCTGCCCGCCGTGCCGGTTATCAGGACCGTGCTGCCCCGGAAGTAGCCCTCGCCGCTCAGCATCATGTCGAGCCGCGGAACGCCGCTCGAAACTCGCTCGTTGCTCACCTCGTGCAGCAATCCCAGGGACGTGACGGGCAAGACGCTGATGCCGTCCTCGTCGATCAGGAAGGGGTATTCATTGGTGCCGTGCGTGGTGCCCCGGTACTTGACGATCCGCAGCCGCCGCGTCGAAACCTGGTTCTCCACCCGGTGGTCGAGCTGGATGACGCAATCGGACACGTACTCTTCCAGGCCGTGCCGGGTGAGCGTGCCGTCGCCGGTTTCGCCGGTGATGACGGCGGTCACACCCTTGTCTTTGAGCCAGCGGAACAGCCGGCGCAGCTCGCCGCGCAGGATGGACATGTTGGACAGACCGCCGAAGAGCGTCTCGATCGTGTCGAGCACGACCCGTTTCGCGCCGATGGAATCGATCGAGTAGTTGAGGCGGACGAACAGCCCCTCCAGATCGTATTCGCCGGTTTCTTCGATTTCGTTCCGCTCGACCCGTACGAAGTCGATGGCGAGCTTTTTTTGCTTGACCAGTTCGTCCAGGTCGAAGCCGAGCGAGCGGACGTTCTCGGTCAGTTCCTTGGAAGTCTCCTCGAAGGCCATGAACACGCCGGGTTCACCGAACTGTGTGGCTCCACGGACCAGGAACTCCATCGCAAGGAGCGTCTTGCCGCAGCCGGCGCTACCGCAGACGAGCGTGGGCCGGCCGCGCGGCAGGCCGCCCCCCGTGATTTCATCCAGACCCTGGACACCTGTAGGGGCCTTGGCAAGGCCGTGGTTTGGAGGCGTGCGTTTGGCGGTGGCTTTGGCCATTCGTTCCTCGATGGTTGCAAAATAATCGCCGACAAATAACTTCCCGAATTACGTCTATCGCTCCATCCCTCCCGAGAGCAACCTATTCGGAGGGTTGGGGGACGGATGATGTTCAGGATAATATCATGCCGGCCGTAGGGTCATAATAATCAGCCGCGTCTGAAACTTCGCCATGTGAGAAGTGGACCAGCATTCCTTCCAGCATCTCGGCATTCTGGAGGGCCTGGTCGAGAGACAGGAGGCTGGGAGCCATGTGTTGATTCTGGCCAATCCGCTGCCACCGGAGGTCAGTCAGGACGGTCCGGCCGTCCAGTTGATTTACCAGTCCGCTGACGAGCCCGATCCCGAAATTGCCGTTCGATGCATCAGTATTCACGAACAGACCGAAAGTCAGAGGATCCGCGAGAACGGTCACGGAATCGACGTGCTGGACGAACTCTCCTCCAGAGGAGCGGGAAACCGTTCGGATCGTTATCGCGGAGCTGACTCAGCGTGACCGCGAGGGCACCCTCGCCATAGCCCGGGCCGGCGGCGAGAAATGAAGACGAATTGTCTCGGCCGGGACCGAGGCTTAGCGTCGGTCGGGAAGTTTTACTCGGATCGCGGTAATTTGAGGCTTGCGGCGATCGATCCGTGGCTGGTTCGACCGATCCCCCGGTTAGATTGACTACTCCTTTTGGAAAAATTCGTCCCCCTCCTCCAGCAGTCCTTCCAATCCTGGCACTTCTTTCCCGTGGGCCCAACCCGGGAGTGAGGATTTCCATCTGGTATGTCAGCGAGTGGCCCGCGCCTTGCTAATGAGGCGTAAAGGATCTCGGGATAGATGACTTATCCCAATTCCGCACCGAGTTTCTGTAGCTCGTGTGGCAGGTGGCGGGGCTTAGCTTCCTGATACATGTCGGTTCACCTCAATCCAAGGACGGCGACGAACGACTGGCCAAGTTAGACGCCATCCTGCGGTAAGGCCTAGCTACTGAACAACGTGCCTTCGAATCGCTGGGGGGGAAAGTGGCTTTGACCGCTCCTGATGCGCCTGCATCGGCTCCGTGGACAACCGGCCGCATGACTTCTCTCTCGTACCTCACACTTGTAACGGACAACGATGGCCTGGCCATTGGGGGGATCACATGCGCACCGAGTTTCACTGTTCACGTTCGACGATTTACGGCCGCCTGGGCGTCATCGTCACCGCCGTTCTGCTGCTCCTGCTGACCGCACATCCGTCCCAGGCCCAGCCGCCTTGCCGCGAAGTTTGCCTCGATATCACGGCGCCGAATGACACGACCGCATGTGCCAGTGGCACGTACACCGGCACGTTCGTGATCGAGAATTGCAACGTCAATAAGGCCAGCCTCCGCGGCGGGATTCGCCCGGTCGGCAAGCGCGGCGGTGGCGACGGAGCCGTTCAGCATTACGTCTTGACCGCCACCTGCAACGGGCAGACTGTGCCGGTAACGCCGGCCACGCTCGATCTTACGCCCGGTGAAAAGTCGAACGTGACGGTCACATGCGCGATTCCCGCGACGTGCAAGGGTCCGCTCGACATCGACGTCAAGGCGGTGGCGTCGCTGCTCGAGAACCCCGGCTGCGTCGATTCGACGACCGCCGACGTCCGCGTCGATTGCGGCGAAACGTGTGTCGCGGTCAACAACCCGGCGGCGATCGAGGCCTGTCCCGGCGAGACGGTTGAAATCCCGTTCACGGTGCGGAACTGCGGCAACGTGGCGATCAACGTCAACATGATGGCGGCCTGCAACGGCCAGATCGTGGATACGGTCGAGCCGTTCAACTTCAACCTGAACCCCAACCAGTCGCGGATCAGCACGGTGACGTGCGTGGTGCCGAAGGACTGCCAGCCCGGTGAGTTCCTGACGGTGGTCAACAGCGCCTGGGCCAAGAGCGACGGGGGCTGCGCGATGGACATCACGGGAAACACCCGGATCAACTGCATCGTATGCCCGGTCGCCGGGTCCTGTGGTCCTCTGGCCCTGGTCGCGCCGCCCCAAGGTGGTGGGTGTCCGGGAGAGGCGATCACGGTATCGTTCACGGTTGAGAATCAGGGCGAAGCCCCTGTCGACGTTTACGTGAGGACACCGACCGCGGGCTGGCTCCTCAGCCCGACGGTGTTCAACAACCTGGCCTCCGGAAATCCGGTGAATGTGACAGCGTCGTGGACCTTGCCGCCCTCCGGCAATCCGCCGGCGCTCGTGCTACACGCCACGTCCTACCCGGCCAGCACCACGCCGGCCGATACGGCCGGGGTGGCGTGTGCCAACGCCAGCGACGTGGTCACCATCGCGCTCAGTCCGGCGCCTTGTGTGACGGTCAACAACCCCCCGGCGATCGAAGCCTGCGCGGGCGAGACCGTCGAAGTTCCGTTCACGGTGAGAAATTGCGGTAGCGTGGCGTTCAACGTCAACATGGTGGCGGCCTGCAACGGGCAGATCGTGAACACCGTTGAACCCTTCAACTTCAACCTGAACCCGGGCCAGTCGCGGATCAGCACGGTGACGTGCGTGGTGCCGGCGGACTGCGGGCCGGGCGAGTTCCTGACGGTCGTCAACAGCGCCTGGACCCTGACCGGGGACAGCTGCGCGGTGGACGTCGCGGGGGACACGCGGATCAATTGCATCGTATGCCCGGTCGGCGGGTCCTGTGGGCCGCTGTCGCTGGTTGCGCCGCCGCAAGGCGAAGGCTGCCCGGGAGAGCCGATCACGGTATCGTTCACAGTCGAGAACCAGGGTGAAGCCTCCGTCGATGTCTATGTAAAGACACCGACGGCCGGCTGGCTGCTGACCCCGACGGTGTTCAACAACCTGGCCTCCGGCAATACGGTCCAGGTGACGGCGTCGCGGACCTTGCCGTCCTCGGGCAATCCGTCACCGCTGGTCCTGCGCGCCACGTCCTACCCGGCCAGCACCACGCCGGCCGATACGGCCGGGCTGGCATGTGCCAACGCCACTGACGTGGTCGACATCCTGATCAGTACCGACTGCGATTCACCGCTCGCGGAAGTCTGTCCGCGGACGATCGGCTTCTGGCGCCAGCAGACGCAGCAGAAGTCGGGCGGAAGCCGGAAGATCTGCGAGGCCGACGGGGCGGACGCCACTGACATGCAGCGGCTCTGGCGCGAGGTCATCCAGCTGACCGACCTGGTTTCGTTCCGGACCAACGACGGATCGACGGTCACCGTGGTCAGCCTGGCCAATCTTGACGACGGCGATCTCTTCGACGCCCTCGGGTGCGAGCTCGAAGGCCCCCGTCCCATGACGCAGCGCGACATGGCGGAGATCCAGTACCTGGCCCTGCTGCTCAACGTGGCGATGGGTCTCGTCGATCTTGATACACCGATCGACAACGGCACTTTCGAGGGCACCATCGGCGAAGCGATCGACGACATCGAGGAGATTCTCAATCAATCTGATGCCAGCGACTCGCAGTTGTCCGAGGCTATCGGGATTGCCGACGCCATCAACAACGGTACCGGTGTCCGTGGTCGTCCGTGCGAGGGCGGGGAAAATGGCCCGTTCGCGAACTTCGGGATGACCTGCCCCTCCAGCAACGCCGGTTTCGTCTGTCCTGACAACGATGAGGCCGTGCGGAGCTTGAATCGGGCCGGATCGGTGCCGACCCGCCAGCTGTCGCTGGCGGCAGTTCCCAACCCGTTCAACCCGACGGCCGTCCTCCGCTGGACGGCCCGGCCCGACCAGGTCGGTCAGCAGGCTGTGATCGACGTGTTCGACGCCGCCGGTCGTCCCGTAGCCCATCTGTTCGACGGAGTCGTGACGGCCGAGTCGAACGAGCTGCTGCTGGCGCCGGACGGATGGTCCAGCGGCATGTATATCGCCCGGCTGACGGTCGGCCATGAGTCGATCGTCTACCGGTTGATGCTCGTCAAGTAACACAATGCCGGAGCCGGTCCGCACCTGGCGGACCGGCCCCGGCAGACAAAAACCGCAAACTATCCGCGACACTATGGTTAACGACGAACCCCGAGAGCGAGAGCCCTCGGGGTTTTGTCGCTATCTGGCCTGTGGCAAAGAGTTTCGCGGTTTTTCGGCGGCGGACCGGTTTTCTCTGGTTCGAGAGAGAGCGATTGGAGTCCGGTGGTAAAAGCCACTTTTACGACCGGACCACAGAGAACCACGCCAAAACTCTCTGATTCTCTGTTTAACAACCCTCTCTGGGTTAACAACCCTATTACGACCGCCGCATTATCTGGCGGCTCCAGGCCAACCAGGAAGGTGACCTGTCCGAGCGGGCCCGGCAGTGGGCCAGGGAGCTGGCGGCCACTTCCGATGTCCGCCTGACCGCGCCGAAGATGCCGGCGGCCCACACCGGACAGGCAACAGTCGCCTCGATTCAGATTTCGCAGGACGACCGCCTCCCCATGCCCGGAGCCGTCATCACCCGCCGATACAAGGGCGAGACCATCGAGGTCCGGGTGCTGCCGCACGGTTTCGAGCACGAAGGCGAGGTCTACCGGACCTTGAGCGCCGTGGCTGAGAAGATCACCGGCACTCACTGGAATGGCTACCACTTCTTCAGATTGGGAAAACGAGATGAGAACGGCCGGAAAGAAGGCTGACACGCCCGCCGTTCGGTGCGCGGTCTACACCCGGAAGAGCACTGAAGTGGGGCTCGAGCAGGAGTTCAACAGCCTGGACGCCCAGCGTGAGGCGGGCGAGGCGTACATCGCCAGCCAGCGGGGCGAGGGGTGGACCTGCGTCCCGGACCGGTACGATGACGGCGGCTACACGGGCGGCAACATGGAGCGCCCTGCGTTCAAACGCATGATGGCCGACATCCAGGCGGGGCACGTTGACTGCGTGGTGGTCTACAAGGTGGACCGCATGTCGCGGAGCCTGCTCGATTTCACCCGCATCATGGGGACGCTGGAGAAGCACGGCGTTTCCTTTGTGTCGGTCACGCAGCAGTTCAACACGACCAGTTCGATGGGCCGCCTGACCTTGAACATCCTGCTCTCGTTTGCGCAGTTTGAGAGAGAGCTTGTCTCAGAACGAACCAGGGACAAGATCGCTGCGACCCGGAGGAAGGGAAAGTGGTCTGGCGGGAGGCCGATCCTGGGGTTCGATGTCGACCCGCGCGGCGGTCGCCTGATGGTCAACGAGGATGAGGCCGCACAGGTTCGCGCCACCTTCGAGCTGTACCTGGAACTCGAGTCGATCATCC
>Ga0163153_10006168_pt1 | contig 13648 bp, 12 predicted proteins | sample OliLakLV19MP6IB1_FD_148629 | JGI IMG/M metagenome (GOLD analysis project Ga0163153, IMG submission 148629) | Freshwater microbial mat bacterial communities from Lake Vanda, McMurdo Dry Valleys, Antarctica - Oligotrophic Lake LV.19.MP6.IB-1 | ecosystem: Environmental > Aquatic > Freshwater >... | reverse complement strand
AGCTTCGCCACCGCCCTGCATCGATCCCGATCACCGCCCATCGCCTTCCTCCTGAATCCAGGGCACCAGCATGAAGGCTTGGGAGGGGCGGGGTTTGATCCGCGACAACATTGGTGCTCGCCCTGGGAGGAATGCAACAGGCGAGGCTGGCGCGCCGGCCAGGGGGCAGGGCCGGCGAAACCTACAACGGCAGGTGGCGAGCCGACTGGAATCCCAGAAGCGGGCCTTCCATCCCCCTGGTGATCCCCATCACCTTGAAGAGCTCGCCCATCTCCGAAGGGCTGATGAGGCGATGCACCGCGCTGGTGGCCTTCAGGCGCGAAAGCGTGGCGGTCGGGTCGCCCGCGGAGACCAGTACCGCCAGCCCGCAGGAGATGAGGAAGTAGGCCTGGGTGGTGAAGCCCTCGACCTCGGCGCCGCCCTCCTCCGCCGCGCGGGCCATGGCCGTGAAGTCCACGTGAGCGGTGATGTCCTGGAGGCCCGGCATGAAGAACGGATCGCCGTGGAAGCGATGCCGGTAATGGCAGCGCAGCGTGCCCATCGATCGCTGCGGGTGGTAGAACTCGCGCTGCGAGAACCCGTAGTCGATGAAGAGCGCGGCGCCCACCTCCAGCGAGGCGGCGATGGTGCGCACCAGCCCCTCGGCGGGCAGCGCGACCTCGGTGAGGTATTCGTAGTCGCCGGGGGGCAGCACCGCCCGCGCGCGGCGCAGCAGGTCGCCTTCCGGCAGGCGCGCGTCCTCCCAGGCCAGGCCCGCCTCGCTCGCCACCACTCCGCGCTCGAAGATCTCGCCGTCGGTGCGATGCACCAGGGCGAAGGGAACCACGTCGAGCACCTCGTTGGCGATCACCAGGCCGCGGATCGACTGCGGCAGCTGGTCGATCCAGGTGAAGCGGTCCATGTCCTCCGGGAAGCGGCTGGCGATGCGCGCGCGCTGGCGCCCGCGCAGCTCCGGGCTCACCTCGAGCAGGAAATAGTTGCGCGGCATGCGGCCCACCGCCTTCAGCTCGCCGAAGAGGTCCGCCGCGAGGGCACCCGAGCCCGGTCCCAGCTCCAGGATGTCGCCGCCGGAGGCCTCGAGCACCTGCACCGCCTGGCGCGACATGCACTTGGCGAACATGTCCGAGATCTCGGGGCCGGTGACGAAGTCGCCGTCGGCGCCGAACTTGCGCGCGCCCGCCGTGTAGTAACCCATCCCCGGGGCGTAGAGCGCGAGCTCCATGAAGCGCGAAAACGGGATCCAGTCGCCTTCGGCCGCGATCACCCCCGCGATGTGCTCGGCGAGCTGGTGCGAATGCACGGCGGCTTCCGGCGATGGCGTGGGCAGCATGGGATCGGTCGAGGGGGGCATCGTGAGCCTTCGGCTACACTTCGGCTTCATTGTTTTTCGTGCGCGCAGAAAATATAACATGCAGGATCGCGCGGTCCTCGTTACCGGAGCAGCGCGCCGCATCGGCGCGGCCATATCACGCGCCCTGCATGACTGCGGCGCGCGCGTGGTGCTGCACTGCAACCGCTCGCGTGCCGAGGCCGATGCGCTCGCCGCCCAGCTGAATGCGGTCCGCGCGGGCTCGTGCGCCGTGGTGCAAGGCAACCTGCTCGACCTGGCGCAGCTGCCGCGGCTGGTGGAAGAAGCCGCGGGCCACTTCGGGCGCCTGGATGGACTCGTCAACAACGCATCGTCCTTCTACGCGACCCCCTTTGGCGCGATCGACTCCCTCCAGTGGGACGATCTCATCGGAAGCAACCTGCGCGCGCCGCTTTTCATGGCGCAGGCCGCGGCGCCGCGCCTTCGGGCCAGCCGTGGGGCGATCGTGAACGTGGTCGACATCCACGCCGAGCGCCCCCTGAAGGACTTCGCGGTCTATTCGGTCGCCAAGAGCGGCCTGGCGGGCCTCACCCGCTCGCTGGCGCTGGAGCTGGCGCCGCTGGTGCGGGTCAACGGCGTTTCGCCCGGGGCGATCCTGTGGCCCGACCAGGACCGGCACTTTCCCGGTGAAGAGAAGGCCCGCATCCTGGCCCAGACCCCCCTCGGGCGCATCGGGGAGGCGTCGGACGTCGCCGGCGCGGTAAAATATCTCCTCTTCGATGCCCCGTTCGTTACCGGTCAGGTCCTGGCCGTGGATGGCGGGCGCGCAATCCACCTCTAGCAGGCGCACAAACGTGAAGGTTCTGGCCGATACCCGGAAAGCGGAGTTCGAAGGCGCGAAGCTTGCCAAGCGCCTGCGCCGGCTCGTGGGCCAGGCGGTCGCCGACTATTCGATGATCGAGGCCGGCGACAAGGTGATGGTGTGCCTGTCGGGCGGCAAGGACAGCTACGCGATGCTCGACGTGCTGATGCGCCTTCGCGAGAAGGCGCCGGTGCCCTTCGAGATCGTCGCGGTGAACCTGGACCAGCGCCACCCCGGCTTTCCGGAGCACGTGCTGCCGGACTACCTGCGCGCGGTCGGCGTGGACTTCCGCATCGAGGTCCAGGACACCTACAGCGTGGTCAAGCGCGTGATCCCGGAAGGCAAGACCATGTGCAGCCTGTGCTCGCGCCTGCGCCGCGGCGCGCTCTACAAGGTCGCCGGCGAGCTGGGCGCCACGAAGATCGCCCTGGGCCACCATCGCGGCGACATCCTGGAGACGTTTTTCCTCAACCTCTTCTACGGCGGCAAGCTCAAGGCGATGCCGCCCAAGCTCGTCTCCGACGACGGCAAACACGTCGTGATCCGCCCGCTCGCCTACGTGGACGAATCCGACCTCGAGGCGTACGCCGGGCTGCGTGCCTTCCCGATCATCCCCTGCGACCTCTGCGGCACGCAGGAGCACCTGCAGAGGAAGCAGGTGAAGGCGATGCTGGGCGAATGGGAAAGGCAGCACCCCGGCCGCATCGAGACCATCTTCGGCGCGCTCACCAATGTCGCGCCCTCGCACCTGCTGGACCCCTCGCTCTTCGACTTCGCAAACATCGAAGCCACGGGCGAGCCGCAACCGACACCCATCAATCTCGTGCCGCGCGCCTTGCGCGGCGCGTCCCTGGAATAGACATGACCCTCAAGCAGCTCGCCTCCACCAGGAAGATCACCTCGTTCCACCCGCCCCAGCGCACGCTGATGGGCCCGGGGCCGACGGAAATCCACCCGCGCGTTCTCACCACCATGAGCCAGCCGGCCATCGGTTACCTCGATCCGGTGTTCGTCGGCATGATGGAAGAGTTGAAGGCGCTGCTGCGCTACGTGTACCAGACCGACAACGCGCTCACCTTTCCGGTGTCGGGCCCGGGATCGGTCGGCATGGAATACTGCTTCGTGAACCTGGTGGCCCCCGGCACAAAGGTGATCGTCTGCCGCAACGGCGTGTTCGGCGGGCGCATGTTAGAAAACGTGGAGCGCTGCGGCGGGGTCGCCGTGGTGGTCGACGACGACTGGGGCAAACCCGTCGATCCGCAGAAGGTCGAGGACGCCTTCAAGGCCCACCCGGACGCGAAGCTGCTGGCGTTTGTGCATGCCGAAACGTCCACCGGCGCGCAATCGGATGCCAAGGCGCTCACCGCGATCGCGCGCGGGCACGGCGCCATGACAATTGTCGACGCCGTCACCTCGCTGGGCGGCACGCCGGTGCGCGTGGACGAGTGGGGCATCGACGCCATCTACTCCGCGAGCCAGAAATGCCTGTCGTGCACGCCGGGCCTGTCGCCGGTTTCGTTTTCGCAACGCGCCGTCGACGCCGTGAAGAGCCGCAAGGACAAGATCCACAGCTGGTTCATGGACATGACCCTGCTGTCCAGCTACTGGGGCAGCACCAATCGCACGTACCACCATACCGCGCCCACCAATTCGCTTTTCGCGCTGCACGAGGCGCTGCTGCTGATCCAGGAAGAAGGCCTTGACAAGTCCTGGGCGCGCCATCGGCGCCACCACCTTGCGCTGAAGGCCGGGCTCGAGGCCATGGGCCTGAAGTTCTTCGTCGAAGAGAAGTACCAGCTGCCGCAGATGAACGCCGTGGCCTGCCCCGCGGGCGTCGACGAGGAACAGGTGCGCAAGTCGCTGCTGAACGAGTTCGGCATCGAGATCGGCGCGGGCCTGGGGCCGTTGAAGGGCAGGATCTGGCGCTTCGGCCTGATGGGCTACTCGTGCCGGCCGGACAACGTGATGTTGTGCCTGTCGGCGCTTGGCTCGGTGCTGATGGACATGGGGCTGCCGATCAAGGTCGGCGAAGCCGAGGCCGCGGCACACCAGTCGTATTCCGCGCAGCATGCCGCCGATGCGCAACACGCGCGCAAGAAAGTCCTGGCGGCCTAGCTCGGGCCGGGGCCCGCCCGCCCCTACTTCACCGTCTGCCTGAAGCGGGCTTCCAGCTGCGGCATCGCGGCGGGCAGGCGATCAACAATCGCGGGCATGGACTTTTCGAGCTCGCCGATGCGGTCGGCGGCCGCGGGATGGGTGTCGAAGATCGATGCCCCGCCGCCGTCGCCCTTCACCTGCGCGAGCAACTGCAGCACCGACACGAGGCCGTAGGGATCGTAGCCGGAGCGCGCGGCGAGCACGATCGCCATGCGGTCGGCGTCGTATTCCATGCCGCGGTCGAGCGGGCGCAGGAAAAGGCCGTTCTTCGCCGCCTCGACGCCGGCGCCGGCCGCGGCGCTCTTCAGTCCGAAGGCGTCGCCACCGCGCCGTCCGATGGCCTGCCCCGCGGCTTCCTTGCCGATGCCGGCGAGGATGTCGCTGTTCATGCTCGACTGGATCGCCGAGAGCTGGTGCTTCCTCACCACGTGCGCGATTTCATGGGCGAGCACGCCGGCGAGCTCGGACTCGCTGGCGAGCTGGCGAACCAGTCCCGAAGACACGATCACCGTTCCGCCCGGCATCGCGAAGGCGTTGATGGTTTCGGTATCGATCACGCCGAAGGACCACGGCAGCTCGGCGCGTTCCGAATGCATCGCCACCCACTTGCCCACGCGGTTCACGTAGCGCTGCAGGTTCTGGTCGGGATGCAGCTTCGAGGCGCCGAGCACGCTGGCGGTGATGCCGTTGCCAAGCTGGATCTCGTCTTCGGTGCTGAACTCCTTGTTCGCCTCCTGCACCTTCTTGACGGTCTCCACACCCTTGTTGAGCAGGTTGCCGAGCCCGCCGAACTGCGCGGCGGCGGGCAGCACCGAGGCGGCCACCAATGCGATCAGCAGGCGTTTCATCGACGTTCCTCCGCGTAGCTGACCTTCTGGGGATTGAGCTTGCCCTCGCGCGCGAAGCGTTCCGCCGCCGCATTGTCGGCGCGGTACGACTGCAGCTTCTGCAGCGCCGCGGCGTCGGGGCTGGCGTTTTTCATCTCCTCGGCCGAAAGGCCGCGGATGCCGGTGGTTGCGATGGTGGTGTTCTGCGATTTCTGCCGCCCGAAGCCCAGCGCCGAGCCCAGCCCCGACAACGCGTTGGCGCCCGAGGATGTCGAGCCCGATTCGGCGACCGCCGGAAAGCGCAGGTGGAAGACGCGCACCCAGCCCGCCTGCCCGCCCGCATCGACCCGGGTCCAGCCGCCCGCGCGCTGCAGCACCTTCACCGCGGTGTTCTCGGGCAGCGCCTTGACCGTGGCCCCATCGGGATTGGCCTTGAGGTCGGTCGCGCGATTGGTGAATGCCTGTTCCTGGGCCCCGGCGGCGAGCGCCAGGACCAGCAGGGAGATTGCGAGGAGGGAGGTTTTCATGGCGGGAATAATACGCCTCAGCGGATGATGAGTGCCGCCAGGCCCAGCATCAGGCCCATGCTGGCGACGTCGGTGGCCGTGGTGACAACGATGCTGGACGCCGTGGCCGGATCGGCGCCCAGGCGCTTCAACGCCAGCGGCACCAGCGCGCCGGAGACGCCGCTGATGGCGCAGGCGCCGATCATCGCGAGGGTGATGACCAGGCCCAGCAGCGCCGCATGGGGCGAATCCTGGAAGCGCGCCAGGACATACATCGCCAGCCCGCAGATGACGCCGGTCACCGCGCCGTTGGCGAAGCCGAGCATCGCCTCCTTCGACACCAGCGCCTTCGCCCCACCCGGCTTGATGTCGCCGAGCGTGATGCCGCGCACCGTCACCGCGAGCGCCTGGCAGCCGGTGTTGCCCGACTGGCCGGCGAGCACCGGCAGGAAGGTCGCCAGGATCACGAGCTTGTCCAGCGTTCCCTGGAAAATTGCCACCACGCCACCGGCGGCGAAAGCCGTCACGAGGTTGATCAGCAGCCACGGGTTGCGGAACTTGAAGCTCTGCAGGATGGAGGTCGATATGCGCTCCTCCTTGTCCACACCCACCATCGAGCCCGCCTGCGCAGTGATCTCGAACGCCTCGAGCTCGAAGAGCGCCGCGCCGCGCACCAGGCCCACCAGCCGGCCCTCGGCATCACACACGGGGTATTGCGGATAGTGCCGGTTGAGCGTGAGCTTCATCGCATCGGGCAGCTGGAGCCCGGGCCCGAAGCGGAACGGATCGCGCAGCATCACTTCCTCGAGGCGCGACTCGTGCGCGCTGAACAGCAGGTCGCGCATCGTCACCAGGCCAACAAGCTTGTGGTCGGCGTCGGCCACGTAGAGGTAGGTCACGAAGACCGAGCGCACCAGGGGGCGCAGGGCCTGCACCGCGTCGCCCACCGTCATGCCGGGACTGAACACGGCCAGTGGTGCTTCCATCATGTGGCCGATGGTGCCCTCGGGATACTGGGTATTGCGCTTCCACTGTTCGGCCACCTCGGGTGGGGCGGACGCGGCGATGAGCCTGCGCGCGCCCTTGTCGAGCTGCGCGAGGATCGACTGGACGATCGCGGGGTTCAGTTCCTGCAGCGCTTCGGCCGCCTGCGCCGGTTGCGCGCGCTCGATCACGGCGGCGGCCTCCTCGGGCGGCAGCGATCTGACCTGCATCGCGAGCGCCGAGCGCTGGCCCGGCTCGACGGTGGTCCTGGCGGCGTTGGTCAAGGCCTTGCTCCCGGGAGTTCTGACCCTGGATTGTATCGCGCCGACCCCGGCTCTAAAGCCCCAGTCGTTGCCAGATCGTCGACGCCGCGGCGGCCTGGTTCATCGTGTACACATGCAGGCCCGGCGCGCCGTTTGACAACAGCTTGTCGCAAAGCTGCGTCACCACGTCGAGCCCGAAAGCCTTGATCGAAGCCACGTCGTCGCCGTAGCCCTCGAGCTTCAGGCGCATCCAGCGGGGGATCTCCGCGCCGCAGGCATCCGAGAAACGCGCCAGCTGCGAGAAATTGTTGATCGGCATGATGCCCGGGACAATCGGCACCGCGATGCCAAGCGCCTCGGCCTGTTCGACGAAGTTGAAATAGGCGTCGGCGTTGTAGAAATACTGCGTGATCGCGGCGTCGGCGCCGGCGTCGATCTTGGCTTTGAACGCCAGCAGGTCCTGTTGCGGCTTGCGCGCCTGCGGGTGGTATTCGGGATAGGCGGCAACCTCGATGTGGAACCAGTCGCCGGTCAGCTCGCGGATCAGGGCAACCAGTTCCGACGCATAACGCAGCTCGCCCGCCGCGGCGAGGCCCGAGGGCAGGTCGCCCCGCAACGCCACGATGTGGCGGATGCCGTGCGACTTGTACTGCTCGATCACCTGGCGCAGGTCCTCGCGCGTCGAGGCCACGCACGAAAGGTGCGGCGCGCCGGCATGCCCCGCCTCGCGGATCCTGAGGATGGTGTTGAGTGTGCCCTCGCGCGTCGCGCCCCCCGCGCCGTAGGTGCACGAAAAGAAATCGGGCTTCAGCTGCGCGAGCTGCGCGACCGTCGATTGCAGCTTCGCTATCCCCTCGGCGGTCTTCGGGGGGAAAAACTCGAAGCTGTATTTGCGCGGTTTCGACGCCGTCATCCGCCTGCTCCCGCGCGTTCGAGGAAGGGCCGCGCCGGCAATGCCGGCGCGAGCAGCGATGCGGCCACTCCTGCCGGCCGGCGTCGAGCGGCGCTTGCTGTCCGCTCCCACACCGTTCCCGCTTCCCGGCTCCGCCCGGTTGTCATCTCAATAGCGGTAGTGGTCAGGCTTGAACGGGCCGGCCTTGTCGACGCCGATGTAACTCGCCTGGTCGTCGCGCAGCTGCGTGAGCTTCGCGTTGAGCGTCTTGAGCTGCAGGCGCGCGACCTTCTCGTCCAGGTGCTTCGGCAGCACGTACACGCCGATCGGGTACTGCTGCCTGCGCGTGAAAAGCTCGATCTGCGCGATCACCTGGTTGGCGAACGACGAGCTCATCACGTACGACGGGTGCCCGGTGCCGCAGCCGAGGTTCACCAGGCGCCCCTCGGCCAGCAGGATGATGCGCTTGCCGTCGGGGAAGATCACATGGTCGACCTGCGGCTTGATGTTCTCCCACTCGTATTGCTTGAGGCAGGCCACGTCGATCTCGTTGTCGAAGTGCCCGATGTTGCACACGATCGCGTTGTTCTTCATGCGCTTCATGTGGTCATGCGTGATCACCCGGTAGTTGCCGGTGGCGGTCACGAAGATGTCGACCTTGTCGCAGGCCTCGTCCATCGTCACGACGCGGTAGCCTTCCATGGCCGCTTGCAACGCGCAGATCGGGTCGATCTCCGTCACCCACACCTGCGCGGAAAGCGCGCGCAGCGCCTGCGCGCAGCCCTTGCCCACGTCGCCGTAGCCCGCCACCAGGGCCACCTTGCCCGCCACCATCACGTCGGTGGCGCGCTTGATGCCGTCGACCAGCGATTCGCGGCAGCCGTAGAGGTTGTCGAACTTGCTCTTGGTGACCGAGTCGTTGACGTTGATCGCCGGAAACTCGAGCGTGCCGTCCTTGTGCATCTGGTAGAGGCGCTTCACGCCGGTGGTGGTTTCCTCGGTCACGCCCTGGACCTGCGCCAGGCGTGTGGAATACCACGTGGGATCCTTCGCGAGCCTGGCCTTGATCGAGGCGAAAAGCGACGTCTCCTCGTCGCTGCCGGGCTTCGAGATCAGCGCGGCATCCTTCTGCGCGCGCGCGCCCAGGTGGAGCAGCAACGTGGCGTCGCCGCCGTCATCCAGGATCATGTTGGTGTACCTGGGCTTGCCGTCCTTGTCATTGCCCCACTCGAAGATACGATGGGTGAAATCCCAGTATTCATCGAGCGACTCGCCCTTGTAGGCGAACACGGGCACGCCGGTGGCGGCGATGGCCGCGGCGGCGTGGTCCTGGGTCGAGAAGATGTTGCAGCTGGCCCAGCGGATCTCGGCGCCAAGCTCTTCCAGCGTCTCGATCAGCACGGCGGTCTGGATGGTCATGTGCAGCGAGCCGCTGATGCGGCTGCCCGCAAGCGGGCGCGAGGCGGAATACTCCTCGCGGATCGCCATGAGTCCCGGCATCTCGGTCTCGGCGATCTGGATTTCCTTGCGGCCCCACGCGGCGAGCCCCAGGTCGGCGCAATGGAAGTCGGTGAAATCTGCGGGTTTGGTACGGGCGTTCATGGTCGGTCCTTTGTCGTCAAAGGTGACCTCGCCAGAAGGTGAGCCGGTTGCTCGTCCCTCCGTGAGCGGGTCACGGATCAACGAGCGCGGTTTTGGAAGGTTCGAGCCTGGCACGGCGGGTGAAACGGCCGTGTTGCAACGCTCCTCGAACAACCGCCATTGTACCGCACCGGTTCGCCAGGGAAAACCGGCGCACACACGGCTGCAATGCAGATCAGGCCAGCGGGTAGAATTGCCTCCATGAAGAATCATGTGCTGCTTGGATGCAAGGGGTGTGGAAACGCAATCGTCGAGATGGCTTTCACCGTCGCGGGAGTGCCGCTCGATTGCGAGGAAGTCGACTACGGCAACGGCAGCCCCACGCGCGCGCGGCTGCTCGAGGTCAATCCGCTCGGCCAGGTGCCCACGCTGCTGCTGCCCGACGGCCGGATCCTCACCGAGAGCCTGGCGATGATCCACTACGTGAACGACCTCGCGCCGAAGGCGGGGCTGATCCCGGCGAAGGCGGATGCGGAGCGAGTGGCGTTCCTGCGCTGGTCCAGCTTCTTCATCGCCGCGCTGTACCCGACCTGGACCTACGGCGACGAGCCCGCCAGGTGGGTGGAGGACACGCAGGGCGCCAAGCAGCTGCGCGAAAGCACCGACACGCACCGCAAGGTGCTGTGGATGCAGCTTGAGGAAGTGGCGGGGCAGCCCTGGTTCCTGGGCGAACGCTTCACCGCGATCGACCTTTACGTGGCCGCGATGACGCGGTGGCGGCCCGGCGCGGCCTGGTTCGCGAGGAACACGCCGAAGCTCGTGGCGATCGCCCAGAAGACATCGGCCACCCCGAAGGTGGCCGATGTGATGAAGCGCAATTTCGGCTAGCGGTCAGTCGGCGGTTGCGACCGCGCGTGGCTTCGCCTCGCCCTTCAGGCCGGCCGCCTCGCGGAGCAGCGCCACCTTGTCCGTGGCTTCCCAGGTGAATTCCGGCTCCTCGCGGCCGAAGTGGCCGTAGGCCGCGGTCTTGGCGTAGATCGGGCGCAGCAGGTCGAGCATCTTCACGATGCCGAGCGGGCGCAGGTCGAAGTGCTGCTGGATCAGCTGCGAGATCTTCTCGTCGGAGATGACGCCCGTTCCCTCGGTGTAGACCGTCACGTTGATGGGGCGCGCGACGCCGATGGCGTAGCTCACCTGGATCTGGCACTGGCGGGCAAGCCCCGCGGCCACGACGTTCTTGGCGACGTAGCGCGCCGCATAGGCCGCGGAACGGTCCACCTTCGAGGGATCCTTGCCGGAGAATGCGCCGCCGCCGTGCGGGCAGGCGCCGCCGTAGGTGTCCACGATGATCTTGCGCCCGGTCAGGCCGCAGTCGCCCTGCGGCCCGCCGACCACGAAGCGCCCGGTCGGATTGACCAGGTACCTGGTGTTCTTCAGCAGCTCCTTCGGCAGCACCGGCTTGATGATCATCTCGATCACGGCGTCGATGAATTCCTGCTTCATCTTCGGGCCGTCGGACATTTCGGGCGAATGCTGCGAGGAAAGCACCACGGTGTCGATCTCCGAGGGCTTGCCGTCGACGTATTTCATCGTGACCTGGCTCTTGGCATCGGGGCGCAGGTACGGCATGCGCCCGTCCTTGCGCAACATCGCCTGGCGTTCCACGAGCCGGTGCGAGTAGTAGATCGGGGCGGGCATCAGGACCGGGGTCTCGTCGCAGGCGTAGCCGAACATCAGGCCCTGGTCGCCGGCGCCCTGGTTTAGCGGATCGTCCTGGGCGTGGTCCACACCCTGCGCGATGTCGGGGCTCTGCTTGTCGTAGCAGACCATCACGGCACAGCCGCGATAGTCGATGCCGAAATCGGTGTTGTCGTAGCCGATGCGCTTGATCGTCTCGCGCGCAACCTGGATGTAGTCGACCTGCGCGTGGGTGGTGATTTCACCCGCCATTACCACCAACCCGGTGTTGCACAGGGTCTCGGCGGCGACTCGCGACTTGGGGTCCTGGGCTAGAATGGCATCGAGAACCGCATCGGAAATCTGGTCCGAAACCTTGTCCGGATGGCCCTCGGAAACCGATTCGGACGTGAACAGAAACTCGCTTTTCATTACGGGCAACCCTCCATCGTGAGCCCGCATTTTAACAAAGACCGCGCTCGCAAAGCCGCCCGCCCTTGAAGCTTTTCTTCAGGCTGCTTGCCCGGCTGCCCCTTGCGGCCAACCATGCCCTGGGTGCCTTCGTGGGCCGACTGGTCTACGCCCTGTCCCCGCGGTATCGCCGGCGCACGCTCGACAACATCGGCGCCAGCGGCCTGTGCGCCACCGCCCAGGATGTCGCACGCGTGGCCCGCGAAAACGCCGCCGAGATCGGCAAGGGCGCCACGGAGCTCGCCTGGGCCCTCTTCCGCAGCGAAGAAGTCCCACGCCTGGTGGTGAAACGCATCGGCTGGGAGCTGGTCGAGCGGCTGCGCGCTGAAAACCGTCCCATCATCTTCGTGACGCCGCACCTCGGCGGCTACGACATCGCCGGGCGCTACCTCTGGACGCAGGTGCCGATCCTCGCGATGTACCGTCCGCACAAGATCTTCTGGATCGACCAGCTGCTGCGCGAGGGACGCAACCGCGGCGCGGCGCCCGACGGCACCAATGTGGCCCCGGCCAACATGGCCGGGGTGCGCATGGTGCTCAAGCACCTGCGCCGCGGCGGGTGCAGCGTGGTGCTGCCCGACCAGGTGCCCGGCCTGGGCGAGGGGGAATGGGCCGATTTCTTCGCCCGCCCCGCCTACACCATGACGCTGCTCGGGCGCCTGCAGCAAGCTTCCAGCGCGGCGATTGTGGCCTGCTACGCGCAGCGGCTGCCACACGGCGAGGGTTACGTGCTGCACGTGGAGCCGCTGGCCGAGCCGCTGTCGCAGGACCGCGCCCAATCGGCGCGGCAGGTGAACGTGATGGTGGAAAAGCTGGTGCGATCCTGCCCCGAGCAGTTCCTGTGGGGCTACAACCGCTACAAGCGGCCCGCGGGCGCGCCGCCGCCGCCGCCGGGCTGAAGCCGTGCGCGTACTGTTGCTCGGCGCGGGCGGGTTCATCGGGCGGGAGTTGCTCGCCGCGCTGGCGGCGCGCGGGCACCGCGTGGTCGCCGGGGTGCACCGGCGCGGGGCCGTCACGCCACTCGGCGCCTTTGCCATCGCCACCATCGACATGAATCGCGCCACCGACCCCGCCGATTGGGGCGAGCTGCTCGCCGATTGCGACGCGGTGGTCAACTGCGCGGGCGTGCTGCAGGCAACACGCGCCCAGTCGATCGAGGCGATCCATGCGCAATCGCCGATCGCGTTGTTCCGTGCCTGCGAGTCCGCGGGCGTGCGCCGCGTGGTGCAGGTGTCCGCCATCAGCGCGCAGCGCGAGGCCCGCACCGCGTATGCCACCACCAAACTTGCCGCCGACGATTTCCTGCGCTCGACAACACTCGAGTGGACCGTGGTCAGGCCCTCGCTGGTGGTGGCCCGCGGCGCGTACGGCGGCACCGCGCTCTTCCGGGCCATCGCCGCCCTGCCCTTCGTGATCCCGGTGCCGGGCGATGGAGAGCAGGCCTTCCAGCCGATCCACATGCACGACCTCGCGCGCGTCGTGGCGATGGCGCTCGAGGAGGACAGCCTGGTGCGCCGGACGGTCGATCCGGTAGGCCCGGACGTGGTGCCGTTGCGACGCATCCTCGAGGACTACCGCCGCTGGTTGGGCCTGGCGCCGGCGCGCGTGGTCGCCATGCCGCGGTGGCTGGTGGGGCTTTCGGCCTGGCTCGGCGATCGTTTCGGCGGCCCGGTCAACTCCACCGCGATGGCGCAGTTGGCGTTTGGCAATACCGGCGACGCGGCGGCCTTCGAGCGCGCGGTGAAGTTCACGCCGCGGCGCTGGCGCGACGCCCTGGCGATGGAACCCGCGCACGCGCAGGATCGCTGGCACGCGCGCCTCTACTTCGTGCGGCCGGTGCTGCGCTTAACGCTTTGCGCGTTGTGGATCGGCTCCGCGGCCGCGGGCGCGCTCGGCTTGCGCGAATGGTCGGCGGCGCTGGCCCATGCCCTGGGCATCGCCCCGGTGGCGGCCACGGCAACGCTGGGGATGTTGTGTGCCGCGGATCTGGCCATCGGCATCCTCGTGGCCGCGCGATGGCGCCCGCGCCGGCTCGCCGCCATCCAGGTCGGCATGGTGGCCGGCTACACGCTGGCCGCCGGCGTCCTGTGGCCCTCGATGTGGGCGCACCCGCTGGGGA
>Ga0163153_10006167_pt1 | contig 13654 bp, 17 predicted proteins | sample OliLakLV19MP6IB1_FD_148629 | JGI IMG/M metagenome (GOLD analysis project Ga0163153, IMG submission 148629) | Freshwater microbial mat bacterial communities from Lake Vanda, McMurdo Dry Valleys, Antarctica - Oligotrophic Lake LV.19.MP6.IB-1 | ecosystem: Environmental > Aquatic > Freshwater >... | reverse complement strand
AACTGGCTCAATCAGCCTCGACGGCGCCGGAGACTACCGAGCCGGCCAATATCTGAGGCACAAGCGGATGGAAGGAACAGGCCTGATAGCCTGTTCCTTCCCCGGCGGGCACAGGGCACATGTTGCATCGAAATCGGATATCACCAGGTTCGTGGGCGGGGCTGCAGGCATGGGTCGTGTCTTCCTTATTCCATGCCTTGCTTCTGGCGCTATTCATCCCCCTCTTTCAGCATTTACCGCGGATGGCAGATGAACCGTTTCATTGGACCATCAGCTTGGTTGAGCCGTTCGATCCGCCATCGGGTGAAACGGCAGGGCCATCGACACCCATAACGGGTGCAGACCGTCTGATGTCCACTCGCATGTCCGAGAGTCATTCAGTCGTTCCAGCCCAGCCATCCACGACAGATTCACCCGAGGGCGAGTCAGGGCGGCAACTCCTAGCCGCGGTGCAAGAACAGGCATCGCCATTCGTAGAATCAGCCCGCAGTTCTGCTCTCTTCCCCCTCCCGCAGCCGCTCCCTTCCGAGAGTCACGCTGTCTCTGTACCCCAATCCGCGGCAGCGGGCCGGGCAGATTCTCACTCCTCATCGGCGCCCGTTCCGGCGCTCGAGCAGCAGACTGTTTTGCTTTCTGAAATGGTCCGGTACCCCGACCCGCCGACGGCCCTCGCTGAATCGGTCAGGCCTCAGGAGGTCCCCAACGCGTCAGCAACGCAGCAGGCCGGCGAGCCGACGCGTCAGGCAATATTCCGTTCATCCGATCAGCCGATACAGGCTGCGCCTCCCGCACCGCATATTCCATCGGCGGCTGAGGCGCCGGTAGTTCCGGTCACTCGGAGTGAATCACCATTCAAAGTTGCTGCTCGTCTTCCAGCCGTCTCTCACGGGTCGTCCATCGATGCTGGAGAGCCTGCGCCGATTCGAAAGGATGAAGCTCGCTTGGGCTCCTTATTCCCTGAGAGTTTGGCTCAGACGAGACCGCAGATGGATTACGGATGGCTGCAGCAAGCACTGTTCCGTCGTTTGGAGGAGTTGAAACGATCCTCACGGCTTTTGATAGACGAGTCCGGTCGCATGCGAGTCCTGGTCAGGGCGGTGGTCTCAAGCACGGGAGAACTCATGGAGGCCGAGATCGTCAAAAGTTCAGGGCACCATCGCATCGACCAGGAAGCGATGACGCTGGTACATCGGGCGTTCCCGATGTCGCTGGATCGCGACTTGGAGCGTTCCCAGATCGTGATGCGCATTCCCATCACCTTTTCGCGCGACTGATCCACCGCCCATGGATGGACTAGGACGATTCAGATGGGTGGTGGCAGCCACGTGGCTTCTGATAAGCCATGGGCCGGCCCACAGTGAACCCTATGTTCCCGCCGATGACCGGCAGGTTTTGGAACGACTGCGTCTGAACAGCCTCGATCCGGCCATGCGTGAGATCAGAGCCTTACGCGCCGGTCTCTCCCGTGATCCAGAGAATTTTGAGGTGGCCTCTCAACTGGCCGTCCATTACATCGAGGTGGGCCGGTCGGAGGGAGATCCGCGTTTTCTCGGCCAGGCCCAAGCGGTATTGGCTCCCTGGTGGTACCGGCAAGCGCCCCCGCCTCGCGCAATTCTGCTGCGCGCGATCATTCGCCAGAATGCCCATGAGTTCGGTCAGGCGTTGGCGGATTTGGACGAAGTCTTACGGGTTCAGCCGACGAATGCCCAGGCGTGGCTGACGAAAGCTTCGATTCTGGGAGTGCAAGGACATTATGAAGAGGCGCGTCGGGCTTGCCGACCGCTGATGCGCTTGGCTTCGCAGCATATCGCCGTGACATGTCTGAGTGATATCGCCGGTCTGACCGGGCAAGCCGCTCGTAGCCGAGAGTTACTCCTATGGGTAGCGAGCCAGTCCGGTGTTCCCGACCGAGAACGGCTCTGGGCCTTGACCGGACTGGCCGAATTGTCGGCGCGCACCGGACAATCGCAAGCCGCGGCACAGTATTTCGCCGATGCGCGCCGCATCGGCATCAAAGATCAGTATCTTTTGAGTGCCTATGCCGACTTCCTGCTCGACCAAGGACGCGCACAGGAAGTCGTCCGCCTTTTGGAAGCCGACATAAAGCCCGACGGCTCATTGCTGCGCCTAGCCTTGGCGGAGCAGGCGCAGCATCTGCCTGCGGCCAAAGACCATACGGGGATGCTGGCGGCGCGCTTCTCGGCAAGTCGTGCCCGCGGCACTCGAATCCACTTGCGCGAAGAAGCTCGATTCACACTGGTGTTGCTGGCACATCCGCATCAAGCGCTCACCTTGGCCCAGGCCAATTGGGACATACAGAAGGAACCGTGGGATGCCCGTCTGCTCCTTGAAAGCGCGCTCGCCTCAGGCGATCTGGATGCGGCCAAACCGGTTCTCGATTGGCTCAACACCAATCACGTCGAAGACACGTGGCTGCGAGAACTGGCCGCGCGGTTGTCGAAAGGGCACACATGAAGCGGCTCGCTCTCGTGTTTCTCTTTCTCCTGTTGCACACGTCGGTCTGGGCACACAAGCCCAGCGATAGCTACCTTTCATTGACGATCGACGGTCAGGAAATTGACGGTCGATGGGATATCGCCTTGCGCGATGTAGAGGACGCGATCGGCTTGGATGCCGATGGCGACGGTGCGATCACCTGGGGAGAGGTCCGCGCCAAACATCAGGAGATCGCTGCCTATGCCTTCTCCCGTCTCACGCTGGTATCGGATCGAACGGTCTGTGTCTCTCGAACCCTGGAACAGCTCATCGAGAATCACACGGACGGGGCTTACTCCGTCCTGCGATTTCATGCCGACTGTGCCAGGCCCATTGAACGACTCCAAGCCGACTATCGCCTGCTGTTCGATGTAGACGCGCAACACAAGGGCTTGCTCCGTTTGACTCAAGGCACTCATACCATGACCGCCATCTTCAGCCAAGAATCGCCGATTCAACAGTTCACAATCGACGACGTCTCGCTGTGGTGGCAGGTTCGGCAATACGTACATGAAGGCATGTGGCACATCTGGCTGGGGTTCGACCATGTGCTGTTTCTGCTGGCCCTGTTGCTGCCGGCAGTCTTGACTCGCACCGCAGGTCGCTGGAACGCCATCGTGGACTTCTCAGCGGCTTTCTGGGAGGTCTTGAGCATCGTCACCGCCTTTACCCTCGCCCACTCGATCACCTTGAGCCTGGCGACGCTCGGCATGGTGACGTTGCCGTCTCGCCTGGTCGAATCGGCCATTGCAGCCTCAGTCATCGTCGCCGGTCTCTCGAACCTCTATCCGAAGCTGGTCGGGCGCCGCTGGGTAGTCGCCTTTTTCTTCGGTCTCATCCATGGGTTCGGCTTCGCCGCGGTGCTTGCGGATCTTGGCTTACCGCGAGAGGCCTTGGTTCTCAGTTTGGTCAGCTTCAACGTGGGCGTGGAGATTGGACAGCTTGCTATCGTCGCCGCGTTTCTTCCTCTCGCCTACTTTCTCCGTCATACCTGGACCTATCAGCATGTCGTGGTTGTCACCGGCTCCCTGGCCATCGCCGGCATCGCGCTCCTTTGGCTGATCGAACGCGCATTCAATCTCAATCTGTTCCCTGCTTAATGCGCATTATTCATGGAGCTTCTACTGTGAACGGCTCCGAGTGCCTGTCTCGCTCCGCGTCTGCATGCTTTCCCGAGGAACCTTCATGAGTAATGCGGGCTTATGCGGCGTCAGTCGTCCTCCTGAGCAAAGATTGCGCGGACCGAATTCTCACTATCCTTTTCTGCCGATCTGCCGAGCCCCATACCAGGCATAGAGCAGGATCAACAGTAGGATATCCGGAATGAGGATGGAGGGCGTCATCCATTGCCACCCGTTGAACGTCCATTCGGACAACGGCCAGAGAAAAGGCGTCGGGAAAAAGTCAGCCGAATGCAGTGGAATGTCCATGACCACATGAAGCCCCCAAGCCGATAGTTCCCACACCGGCTGCTTCGTCGACATCCACACCAGAACAAATACAAGCAGGAATATCACCAGGCTGTGCGTAGCGTGATACAGATGATGGACATACGAGGGGATTGACGATTCAGGAGGGGTTCCGTGACTGAAATCAGGCTGCTCGGCCAGCCCCAACATAGCGGTCAGAGTCAAGATGCCGAATGATAAGAGATCCGGAGCCATGCCGATCAGGAATGTGAGCCAGAAGCGCGTTCGAGTCCTTCGCCCGAACACAATCGCGCCCCAGAGGCCATGTGAAAGCACGTCCATGATCTCCCTCGTGTCCTCTCTCTCTCTCTCTCAAACTGACGTCGCCTAGCCCGCATTATTCATGAAGATTTCTGCGGCCACCGCCGTGAGCAAGCCCAGTCGGCTGCTCCAGCGCAGAGAGCTCAAACCGGTAGCGATTCGCTCTGGGGAGTGGCGGACATGCGGCCGGTATACCCTGCTCGAAGTAAACTGTTTTGCCTGGGCAAGGAGCGCGATTAGCCCATCCGCCAAGCGGCACTCCATGCCTACCCTAAGAACAAAAAAATCGGCATCCTGGTAGTGGGATCTAGATGCATGAGCGCGCAAGTTCTCGCGTACCGACAGTAATTTGCGAAGATTCGAGCGGAGGCGACCATGATCGCATGTCGAAGGAAAACGATTCGGCATCAGGCGAACCTGAGGAAAAGGCAGGACCGGACGACGTGCTCAACTCATTCAACTTGCCAAGCTCTCCAGCGTTCGAGGCTCATCGATTGTGAGCATGCCCAGGCTAAGTAGTCGCGCGTTCGCCAGGCCCATACGACAATCAGTCTGTCACCTGAACACGGCGGCCCCGGCTTCGGCGACAGCTTGATCCTGTTCGCCGGACCCGCCGCTCACTCCAATGGCGCCGACGATCTGGCCGTCACGTTTGAGCGGAATCCCGCCCGCGAACGTCATCACGCGCCCATCGTTGGAGGCTTGAATGCCGAAGAAAGGCTGGCCAGGCTGAGCCAGTTTGGCTAACTCTTTGGTGGAAATGTCGAAGGCTCGCGAGGTAAAGGCCTTCTTCATCGAAATGTCGATGCTCCCAATCCACGCTCCATTCATCCGCACGTGCGCGATCAGATTTCCGCCCGCATCGACCACGGCAATGTTTTGAGGTTGCGACAATTCCGTTGCTTTTTGTTCAGCGGCCGCAATGATTCGTTTGGCGTCGTCGAGCGTGATCATAAAAGCCTCCATGTGCGATTAATTTTTCCGATGCATGTCCAGCGAAACGGAACACCTCAAGATGTAGGAGGATACTTCTTAACGCCGACAAACGACCTGTTCCGTCTCTCCTTCATGGATTAAATTGCACAGATGGCGGTAGTATTTTATGACGTTGGCCTGGCCTGCAAGAGCCAGAGCCCTTGCGTATCGTCCGCCCACTCGACATCCACGGGTGTCCCGACCTCGCATTCCACTTTTTTCACCAGCCTCGCCAGGGCGAGAACTTCACGCTCCTCCAGCACGGATCTTCTCTGATCCCATTCGGGTAAAGGCTGATCCGTAAGACCCCACGGCATGGCGAGTCTGACCTTCGTCTTCTCGACAATGTCTTGATGGATCAGTTTCAGGGAAGCCGGGTTGCTCCCGATCTCCACGACATACTGATCTGACCTTGTCAGACCGCTCACCAGTGGTTCGGCCAGTCCGAACACGGCATCGATCATGATCTGGTCGGCCCGCCCCGAAACAGGATGTCGGGAGTAGGCGACTCCGGCTGTGCGAGGCGTGAGGAGCGGCTGGAGGATGACCCCCATGGCGGGAGTGGGACGGGGTTTCGGTAGACGTTCCCGATAGGTAAAGGCAAGGGCGGTCCACTGCGAAGCCCAACAGTCGAGGATCGCCGCTGCGATCGAGCGGCGAGGCACTCCTAAAACCGTACGATAGATGCCTGAACAGGTCGCGTCCGCCGCGTCTTTATCAGCGGCGGACGATCGTACCGCCCACAGTCTGTCGCCGGTCGATCTGTCTTCTCTCGTGAACTCTTTCTCCAGCCTGCCAAGTTGTGCATCGATCGTGTCGAGCATGGTCCGAGGCAGTACCAGAGCCGAGATCATTCTTCGGCAATCCTTCAGCAACGATTCGCGTTGTACGTCCGGCACGAGCCCGATACGATCCCAGCGCTCCAATGAGTTCAGCCCCGCCGCTTGCAGCATGTCACGATAAACCTGCGTCGTCACGCAAAGGCCTGGAGGAACCCGGAATCCCTGTGCGATCAGCCGGGCGAGCCCCGCGGCTTTCCCGCCGGCGAGCGCCGGATCGGTGCATGATTCCAAGGGGAGAATCAGCGGTGAGGATGGTACAGATTGTGCGATGGCGAGCCTCACTTCATCAATGGAACGTACAGATGGGACCTGACATCGCCTGCACAATTTCATCCGTGCAGGGGGCGAGGCGAGTCAGATAATTTTGGCAACACTATTGAATTAAGATAGTCGGTAAAGTCGAGAAAATCCTGTCGCTGAGGTACCAACGTGAGGGTGCCAGAGCTGTTCCCCGATAACAGCGTCCACTCGGCAGCATGTTTTGCCATCGCCTCGGCATTGAGCCCATATGTTTGGCCCATGAGAATTAATGGGGCAGGTAATACCACTGTAATGGTTGAGCGGTATGGATCATAGGTCAGCACATACCGCTGGACGAGTCGAAACACCAGCTGGAAGCCACTGGCAGCTACCATGCCGATATGTCCGCAGGTGGGACAGCGGAAGCGACGCAAGCCGGTCGTTGAAATCTCCCCTGCATGATAGGGGGTGGTCTCAGGTTGCATCTCTCGATGGCACGATCCGAGGGGACAGACGGGAAAATCCGTGACAACGGCTGTGCAGAGCAGCTCTTCCATATTTTCACCCCTTTCGCTCATGGTCATCGTAGCCGCAGTATGCTGAAAAGACAGATGGCGGTCTGGTCACAATTGCTCAGGTTGAAAAAAACGTGAGGAAGAGGGATGGTTCACCCACAGTATTCGTGAGTATTCGTGACGGTCTCGCGAACATGTCCGATCCCGATGGAATGTCTCTCGGAACGCGCCTCTCATACGGAGCGATGCCGCACCGTATCCCCGTTGTCGTAGAAGGGTATTCTGAATAATGCGGGGGACTGTACTGGCTCCAAAAGATGAGGTTGAGGAGTTCCCTCCTGCGCGTCTGCCAGGCAGCGAACCGCAAGGATTGATCGTCCCGGTAACGTTTAAAACTGATCAATTATGACCAGCTTGCGAATAATGCTTCAGGGCACAATAGATCCACACTCACCGGACTTCCTATATACCCGAGTGTCAGCGCCTATCGGTGGGGTCGATGGAGGCAGGATCCTGAGCTTGGACTATGGGCAGAAGATGAACAGATTAGAGGAGATGCGACCGTCAAGTTAGAAAGTGGTCAGTAGTCGCAACAGGGGACTAGGTCGAACACATTCTGAAGCGGAGGTGAACTATGAGCACCATACTTCTCGTCATCCTGATCCTCTTCCTTGTCGGCGCGTTGCCGACTTGGCCTCACAGCATGAACTGGGGTTACGGCCCCAGCGGCGGGTTAGGCTTGGTCGTCTTGGTATTGGTCATTCTGTTGCTGACAGGTCGGCTCTAAGGTCTGCGGAGCCATCATCGATAGCAACATGAAGGGAACTCATATGGGCAGAGAGAGGACTCGGATGACTCGAATTCCACACATGCTGATGGCTCTATGTGCCTCTATTTTTCTCACCATCGGCTGTTAATCGAATGCCCAGACCACGGGGCACTATATCGACGACACGGCTATTACGACCGCTGTGAAGACGCATCTTGCAACGGACGGTCCGCTCAAGTCGATGACCCAGATACGCGTGAAGACCCTGGAGAATACCGTCTATCTCACCGGCGTGGCCGCAACTCCCCAAGATAAGAATCGGGCGGAGGAGATTGCCCGTCAGGTGGAGGGGGTTCATACGATCGTGAACAACATCGTCGTTGAACCATAGCCACTGTCAGCCTTCAAACCCTCGTTCTAATCGCTTCTCTTCGGCTTGCAGACTCGGTCGAGTCTCTCTGGTAAAGCTGGAGGGACTCCTCCCCGACATGAACCGCAGCGGACTTAGTCGCACGGCACATGATCGCTACCGTTCCACGACCCAGAGCCTTCGTCTTGTTGCTGAATTAGAGGAGCCGATTCGCGCCGAGTGCTTCGGCGTCGCACGCTGAGCCGTAAGCTGAACGCCTTGCGGCGGTGCAGGTGATCTTCTCCGAACCGAAACCGAATCAAGGCTGATTCAGTGGGGCACTGGCGATCTGATGTCAGATCACATCGAGGAAGTGGCAATCACAACACGGTGACCGAGATGGTCGGCACAACGCGCTCCTGCACCAGCTCCTTCCTGAACAAGTTGCGGAAACTAGGACTTCATCGACGACAAGGATAGCGTCCATGTGGTTGCTGTCGGATAAATTTTTATCACTTTGAGCCATTTTGACCAGACCGCTGTCGGTCTTGCAGCCATACTTGCTCATGATGGTTCACAGGTGCTTGTAGCACTGACCTCATACACATCCGAACAAAGGAGGAACTCGATGAAGAAGGCAATTATCTCGGTTGGAGTGGCGCTCATGCTCGGCACTGCTGTTGCCCCGGCATCGGCAATGTTCGAATCCGATAGGGCGCTCAGTGAAAAAGCAACCGTCAGCATGGTCGACGCGATTAAGACCGCAGAGGCGGCAAAGCCCGGCAAAACGGTTGAAGTAGATATGGGGAAAGATGATGGACGCGTCGTGTACAAGATCGAAATCGTGGATGGGAAAAAAACCCATAAAGTCTATGTGGACGCCGTGACCGGGAAAATCCACGAAATTAAATAGCACTGATTACCACGACTCTACAGGCCAGCGCGGTCACCCATCGAGAAGGTGGGTGACCGCACAGTCATCGGGAGCGTGAAAAAAAAGAGGGTTCACGGTGAAGCGGCGCTTCGTGGCGAAAACCAGCGACGAACACACCAGTCAACATGGTGAAGTCGCTTTGCCGCCCTCCATTCCACAATACTCAACAGCCATGGGAATATTATGAAGCCATTCACAGCCGGCCTGTTCGTTCCGATGATCGTCGCTACCGCAGGGTTTCTCGATCCTGCGTTCGTCTCCGCACAACCTCTCACCGTCCCCCACGAAACCATGTCAGCCACTTCTGCTCCGGCTGATAATACGGAAAAAAACGTGCGGGATAAGGATAACGCCACCCTCACTCCTACCGATCAAGCTCAAGGTAGCAGGCACGATGTAGACATGACTCGCCGCATTCGGAAGTCGCTGATGGCAGACAAAACACTCTCGACGAATGCCCATAATATTAAGATCGTGACGCTGAACGGGAGAACGACCCTCCGTGGACCGGTGAAGGATGCTGGTGAGCAGGAACGCATTCTGAAGAAGGCACGCAAGGTTGTCGGGGGAAAGAATGTGGAGAATCAACTTGAAGTGACAGGTCCATAACCTCAATCACTACAGACAAAGGAGCCCACCATGGCCACAGCAGTGTTTTGTATCGCGACAGCCTATCGTCAAGCGGAGCAAATCGTCGACAAGCTCAAAACTTCAGGATTCTCCAACAACGATATCTCGGTTCTCCTTCCAGACACCCAGGGGACTAAAGATTTTGCGCATGAAAAGAACACCAAAGCTCCGGAAGGGGCCGCGACCGGAGCCGGAGCCGGTGGGGTCATGGGAGGAGCCATCGGGTGGTTGGCGGGAATCGGCGCCCTCGCGATCCCCGGAGTAGGCCCGTTTGTTGCGGCCGGACCAATCATGGCGGCATTGAGCGGGGCGGCCTTGGGCGCCACGGTGGGCGGAATCACAGGAGCGCTCATCGGTATGGGCATTCCTGAATTCGAGGCCAAGCGTTATGAAGGCAAGCTCAAAGAAGGCAAAATCCTCATCTCGGTGCATTCAGATAATTCTAAAGAAACTGATCGCGCCGAAGCCATTTTCAAGCAGGCGGGCGCACAGGACATCTCGACATCGGGCGAAGCTTCCGTCAAAGCACCGAAGGCCTAAGACTGGGGAACACGCGATCTGCCGGGAGATGTCGGACCCCTCCGACTCTCCCGGCTGGCCGTCCGGGAAGGGCATTGTTGTCGTTCGAAGATTACTCGGGGCCATCCCGCACCTCGGGACCTAGAGCCTCGAGTCTTCCGTCGTCGGCCTGAGGAAGGTATGGCCGAGTGTGTTCGCCTCTCGACTCACCCTATTAATCACCTGGACGTTCAACCATGCCAACGACGATCGATAGAGGAATTTTTCTTTTCCACTTGAAGGCTCAGACCACACATCTACCTGCCCTGCTTCTTCCTTTTCTGTTCATCGTGTTGAACGCGTGTAACAGCCTTCCCTCTATGCAATATGATCCCGACAGGGTGCTACATGGCTCTCTCAATGGTTCCCCCGTTGAACATGTTGTGATCTTCGCCATCGATGGTCTCGAGCAAGAGACCCTGGTCAAATATCTCACGCAGAATCCTCCACGAAGACCGGGAGGTTTACACGATCTGCTCGGTGTGCGCGTCGATGGGAGTGGCCTTCAGATGACAAAGGGCATTGCCGTGCAACGACCGACCACTGTGTTCCCTTCGTATACCTTTCCAGCCTGGACGTCGATGTTCACCGGCGTATTCCCCGGCGCTCACGGAATTACAGGGAATAGCCTATTTTTCAGAGAGCGCGGCGTCGCAAGATATTATACGGAATACCATATCGACGCGATCAAGGTGCAACTGGGGCAGGACTTTGTCTCCGACGATATTAACGATCAGGTCAACACGATTTATGAGTCTATCGGACAGAATGGCGGGCAGAGCCTGGTCGTGCACCACATGCTTACACGGGGGAGTGGGCGGGCGATTAGACCTGACTTCGACACACTGCTGAGTTATCAGCAGAATCGAAGTAAAGCCGTTGATGAAAATTCGCTATGGGAAGCGGTCACAGCCATCCAGCATTTCAACGGTGCAGCCAAGGAGGGAGCGGAACTGCAGCTTCCTACCCTGACAACGATCTATTTTGCCGGACTCGATCATGCGGAACATGTCTCTCCCGAGAATCCTGAGAAAGCGCGCATGGAATATCTTCAGCATCTCGATGATCTTATCGCGAAATTTATCGCGGGCGATCCCGCCATCGTGAGACAGCACCATGCCACACCGGTCTCCGACGTGACGCCGGTCGACCCGATTCAGTGGCGGGGATTACGAGATGACCCGGTCATGCAGCGGACAGTCTTTGTTCTGGTATCGGACCATGGCCATACCCAAATTGACTGGGACAAAGTCCTTGGCATTGAAGATCTCAAGGTGGCATTCAATGAACTGACCGCGACCAGTGTAAGGCCCTATCATCTTGAAATTCCATCCCTTGTCGACGAAAGCGTGCTGTCTGGAGTCCGCGCCTCGCTGGGATTCTTATCCAACGGGACGATATCCGGGGATGCGAATGTTGTCGCGACCTTAAATGGTGGCGCGCTCGGGCTCTATGTGAAGCCTGCAGAGGGGCAGTGGAAGGATGATCCCGACTATCGAGCTGACATCGTGCCGATGCTGGAACACGTGCTGCTCACGCTCCATAAGAACGAGCAAGGGCCCGAAGCCGTGCTCTATAAACACGACAGCCGCTACGACTTTATTCCGTATCGCTATGATGGGACAACCATCCAATTGTTGCCGGCGGTGAGTCTCGATCAAAGCCCATTGAACGATGCCGCATATCCTAGGGCGATCCGAAGACTGAACGGGCTCGCCGCACGATTACCAACAGATCCTCAGAGTGCTCCGGACATCATTCTGTTAGCCGATCGGTCTAAGAAACTGACGTATCTCAACAAGCAGGACTGGCGGGTTCTTGAGGGCCTCGACGTGGCCAAGCATAAACACTTTCATTCCGATCATGGGCATCTCAATGCCTCAGACTCGATGGTCCCGATAATTTTTGTGAGAGGAGGACAGGAAGGTAATGAAGCGCTGCGTGCGATCTGCGAAGCCTCTCTGGTAGACGTCACCCCAACGATACTAGACATTCTAGGGCTGCTTCCGTCGTTTCATGCCGCGCTGCAGGATCGCCCCGATGAGGTGAAAGGCCACTCGCTGAAACAGGCCATCGACCGCATTCTGACCAAGTCCCCCTTGGCGGGTAGCGAGAACGTCTGTGCGTCACCCGTCACCGCCTCGCTCCCTTAATGTGCTCCGTCCAGCCGGTTGGGTTTTCAGGAAGACTGTCGGGCGATCAGCCACTCAGGTTCAATGAGACGCGGCTGGGCGGGTATTATTACTGTTGTTAGCCTGCTTCGGGACAGAAGACAAGCTGGAGGCAGCCGTTGCGAAGATCGATTGGAGAACGCTCGTCGAGATGGTCGGCTTCACGCGCTCCCGCTTCATTCCCTCGATGAATACGTTCCACAGATCAGGCTTCATCGATCGCAACGGCTGGTCGCGCGTGCACCGCCTGATCCGTCCCCGTATCGTTTTGAGAGCCGTCCGCTTCAGATTGCGCAATGGATGCCGAGGCAAGTAAACCAATAGCCGCTAACGCAATATATGTTGGGGGTCCCATGTGGTCGAACACATTGTCTTGTTGCATAAGGTGAGGCTCCCATCATGGCAAGTGGTGCACAGGACTGTGAACCTGCCTGATACTTTTCCCCTTCCGCCGAGTGATCTGGCGGCGTACGCCTTGAGCGGCCGGCAGATCCTGTTGTGGCTGCGCAGGTCGTCTTCTCCGAACCGAGAGAGGCCCCATATTCGCAACTCGTCCTGTTGGTTCACCTTGGAGAGAAAAGGAAGCGGAGGCGGTCCTTCCGAAGATCTCAGGGTTAAGCGCTGATCGGACCAATTTTATTCTGTGAGCAATTTTGCACAGACCGTTGCCGGTCTTCTAGCCATAATGAGCGATAGGAAAACTGGAAAGTGTTGTAACAGGGAGGGAGACATCATGAACGCAGAGCAACTCAAGGGAAAATGGATTCAGTTCAAAGGCGAACTGAAACAGCAGTACGGCAAGTTTACCGATGACGACCTGAAGCAGATCGAAGGCAATTACGACAAGTTCGTCGGCAAAGTTCAGGAACGGTATGGCGACAAAAAGGACGAGCTCATGAAATGGGCAGATCAATGGCATCAGAAGCCTGTGCCGGATGCGACGAAGGTCAAGACGCATTAACGGGAATTCGTCAAGACGAAAGCGCTGGATCGCTAGGTAATTTCATATTTCAGTTAGGGGGACGACAATGAACACAGCTTATGTACTGACACTTTGCACGGCTTTGGTGGCCGGTGGGGCACTGATCACCGGGTCGGTCAGCGCAGTCAGCACGACCGAGGAGAAGACTCCGATCAACGACACGTGGCTCACGGCGAAAACCAAGATCGCTCTGGCTGCCGATGGTCGGGTCAAAGGGCGGCAGATCGATGTCGAGACCACCAAGGGTGTCGTGATGCTCCGGGGCAAAGTCGATTCCGACGTGGCCAAACAGGCGGCGGCGGGCATCGCCAAAATGCTCGATGGCGTCAAGACGGTGAAGAACGACCTCGAGGTCGTCGCCCCGGCTAAACGCGACGTGGTGGAGGAGAAGGATGAGGCCATTACGGCACACGTGAAGGAACACTTCGCGAAGGACGCACATCTGAAGAAAGCCGATATTGCT
>Ga0163153_10006163_pt1 | contig 13664 bp, 12 predicted proteins | sample OliLakLV19MP6IB1_FD_148629 | JGI IMG/M metagenome (GOLD analysis project Ga0163153, IMG submission 148629) | Freshwater microbial mat bacterial communities from Lake Vanda, McMurdo Dry Valleys, Antarctica - Oligotrophic Lake LV.19.MP6.IB-1 | ecosystem: Environmental > Aquatic > Freshwater >... | reverse complement strand
TAAAGGGTATCGTTGCGCCGGTTTCCAATAATTCAATGACGGATTCCACCCGGCGGGCGGAAATTTGCAGTAAAGGGGCAATACGGGGTGCGTAGGACATTTCGTGTTTTTGTGTTTTTGTGTTTTGGAGTTTTGGAGGTGCTTTGCTTTCGGCTTTTCCCCCGACCCTAAAGGAGAGTACATCGCAATAAGTTGATAATCTTCACTTTAAGGAACAAATTGTCCGTCTATTTCGATGTACTCCCCTTTAAGGTCGGGGGAAAAGCCGAAAGCGAAGTACCTCAAAAACACCAAAACACTCATTCTAAAGAATGCAGGTACAATTCCTCTACTTTCTGCCGCGCCCAAGGCGTTTTGCGCAGAAATTTCAGGCTGGACTGGATGCTGGGTTCGTTTTTAAAGCAGTTGACGTCGATATAATAAGCCAGGCCTTCCCAACGGTAAACCTCCACCAGGTGCTCCAGTATCATTTGCAGGGTTTTACCGTGCAGGGGATTGTTGGGTTGCTTCTCCATGTTAGTTATTGGTTATCAGTTATCAGTTATCCGGCTTTCAGGCTGAAATATTGGTGGAGTGCATCATCCATTTCCCTAAGCCGAACCGGATAACGGATACCAAAACCGAAAGGGAGCAGAATGCACCCATATTCACCAATTTCAGCCTGAAAGCCGGATAACGGATAACCAACACGCAAAGGTAAACAAGCGCTCCGGATGTGGAAACGACTTGTACGAATCCTTTACTCGCGCACCAACTTGAAAGTTCGCTGTGCGCCCCGATCATTGCTCAATCGTGCGAAATAAACCCCACCAGGAAGGTTGGTCAGATCCACTTGAATGGATTGCTCGCCGGGACTAAAGTTGTGGTTTTCTGCCCGAACCATCCTGCCGGTCAGATCAAAGAACTCAAGTTGTCCGTCAAACGCATTTTCAGCATACAACTGGATAATTGTTCGCCCATTGGTCGGATTCGGCATCACTGAAAATGACGAGATGGGTAGTTCGGAAACGCCCACTATATTGGCGGCACACGAAAATTCCCGCTTCCTACCGGGCCTGGTAAATTGACGCCGATGTATATCGGACCAGAAACCCCTGGCGCGCCATCGTGGATGTGCGCAGCGGTAGCCGGGCCACTCAGTCCGTCTGCGATATAACGATACGTAAGTTGTGTATTCAGGTAATCAGTCGTAATCCATCCGGCGCCCTGCGCTGAGGAGCTGGTGGGCGGCACCTCCTGTGCTCCACACAGATCAAATACATAAGCGCGGCACAGGAGCGGCTCCATCTGTCCACGGATTTCACCGTTAGGATTGGCGGTGGTGTGGATGTTTACATAAATATTGCCTTTGAACAGTTGTGTCACCTGCGTGCTGGTGACCGGAACTTTTGCAAAATAGAAATTAGGAGCAGCCGTGGGTTGAAGCGCCACAATGACCGGTCCGGCGACAGAAGGGGCTCCAAGGTGGAAGTGTGCGGCTGATGGCGTGATTCCATTTACGCCTACCATATAAGTCAAGCTGTCGAGCGTAGTATTCAGTCCTGCTACCGCTATCCCGAAAGCGGAGCTCGTTACAGGAGGTGTTTCCTGGTCGCCATTCAAAATAGATTCGAAGGCCAGCGGGCCTAAATTTCTGAGTTGCCCGCGGATTTCGCCACTAGGGTTGGTAACAGTGTGCGCATTGATATACAGGGTCCCGGCATCGAGTTTCTGTGTAAAATCGGCAGGCATATTTACCAGATTCACTTCACCAACCATCGTATTGGAAGAGCTTACAGTGAGGGGCGTAACGACGGGCCCGACAACACCTTCAGCGCCGTCATGAATATGGGCGGCTGTAATATTGCCCGACAAACCGTTGGTTTCGCCCGCATACCTTGCAAAAAAATAGCCGGGAGGATAACTAAACCGCACAAGTCCGGTAGCTGTCGTTGTAATGGGCGGCACCTCATTCAGTCCTGTCAGTGCAGCGGCATACATGTTGTCATACATCAGGGTCAGTTGCCCACGGATTTCGCCACCAGGGTGGGCCGCAGTGTGTACATTGAGGTAAATTTCATTTTTCAGGGCTTTGGACAGAAATTCGGCGGTAACAGGAATGTCGGCCCGCTGGCGGTTTCCAACAATGTTAGTGTTTAATCCAATTAGTACCGGACCTGATACCGCTTCTGCCGCAGCGTGAAAATGACAGGCCGTAATGGGGCCGCTCAGACCGGAAAAAACTGCATGGACACTCATGGTTGTTCTGTCTTCGGACAGGAAAACGGTGGCAATTCCACGGGCTTCGGTATTTACGGAGGGCGTTTCCTGTTGTCCGTTCAGATCGGTTGTGAAGAGTAATCGGTTGGTGGTGCCAAACTGGGCTTTTAAAGGAAATACAGCGATTAATGCGAAGAGTAGAGGCAAAAATGATAAGATTTGTTTCATCGGTAATTGTTTTTGATTTAAGATGTAGGTTTCACTTGACAAATATAACTGGATTGCCGTAAATAGTAGTGCATTTTGCTTTTTTTGCCATACAGCACATTTGCTGCCGCTTTTGCCAGGTTGCTTCCTATTTTTGCGGCGCTCATCAAATTTAACCTGCATCATGTCCCGTCCAGCGCTGTATAGTTTTCTGATTATTTTTGCCTGCTCTTTCCACAGCCTTTCGGCGCAGGGTTTCCAACTTGTTTTTCCGGCAAGCAGCGGCCAGGCGCTGCTGGATAGTTTATTTGACCATTACAAGCCGGGAACTGTACTGGATTATACCCAGGCGCGCGACACCCTGTACTCAAAAGTGCTGGCTGTTGACGACGACACCTTGCGCTGTATTTATTCCGGGTATGCGCTATACATGGACCCTACACAAGATCCGACGCAGTATGTGTACCTGAATGGATCGACCCTCGGCATCAATACCGAACACGCCTATCCGCAAAGCAAAGGTGCTGCAGATGGCAATGCCCGCAGCGATATGCACCACCTCTACCCTGCCCGTATCCCGGTAAATGAGGCGCGCGGCGATGCACCTTTCTTAGATATTCCCGATGCCCAGACACAAAAATGGTTTCTCGGTGCACAGGTTTTTTTAAGTATGCCCACCCAGAACAAGGATTTATACACAGAATTCCGAACGGGCGCTTTTGAGCCGCGAGAATCGGTGAAGGGCGACCTGGCGCGCGCTATTTTTTACTTTTACACCATGTACCGCGCTCAGGCCAACATAGCAGACCCGAATTTTTTTGAACTACAGCGACCAACGCTTTGTCAATGGGATGCGCAGGATCCCGCCGATGCAGCGGAACTTACCAAAACCTGGCGCATCGCTGCATATCAGGAAGGAAAACCCAATCCATTTATCGTGGATTGTACCCTGGCGCAACGTTCCTGGTGCCCGGAAGTGGCTTCCAACTGTACCATTGGCACCCGGGAGCCAGCCGTTCGGGCCAATCTCGGACTGCGCGTCAGTCCGCATCCGGCCCGCAGTCATACACGTGTGGAAATGAACCTGCCTTTCGATGGAAATGTACGTGGGCGGATACGCAATATATTGGGACAGGAATTAGCCGTTTTTCAGGCTGATAATGCTGCGGCCGGCGCTTTTACGCTGCCCCTGGATATGTCCGCGTTTTATGGAAATCAACCCTGGACCGGTTTTCTGGAAGTCCAACTTACCGGCTCCGGGAAACATGTGGTACAGGCGATACCTTTGATCGTACAAGGTTGGTGAGTTGAGGCAATTTGACATCTGAGTTCAGGTTTTTAGAAAATCAGCGCATGAGAATAGTTTACCTGGGAACGCCTGAATTTGCTGTTCCACCCATCAAAAAGTTGTTGGAAAACGGATATAAGGTGGTTGCTGTTGTTACAGCCCCCGACAAACCCGGCGGTCGGCTGGGAACACAGGTGTCGGCAGTGAAAAAATTTGCGCTCGATCACCACATACCGGTACTTCAACCGGAGCGGCTCAAAAATCCTGAATTTCTGGAGCAATTGCGCTCTTTTCAGGCGGATTTACAAATAGTTGTCGCTTTTCGCATGTTGCCGGAAGTCGTGTGGAATATGCCACCGCTTGGCACCATGAACCTGCACGGATCGTTGTTGCCCAAATACCGCGGCGCAGCGCCCATAAACTGGGCGATTATCAACGGTGAAAAAGAAACGGGCCTGACCACGTTTTTGCTCAAACATGAAATTGATACGGGCGACCTGTTGTTTCAGGAAAGAATCCCTATCGACGAAAACGAAACTGCCGGCGAACTACACGACCGAATGATGCAGGTCGGCGCCGAGCTGGTACTGAAATCCGTTCAGGCGTTGGAAAACAATACCGCAGCGCCCTTTCCACAGGAAGAAACGGAAGTGACCCATGCGCCAAAAATCTTTACCGAAACCTGTCAAATCGACTTCGCGCGACCGATTGCCGAAGTTCATAATTTTGTGCGCGGACTAAGCCCCCACCCTGGCGCGTGGACGGAACTGGATGGAAAAAAGTTTAAAATTCTTCGCGCATTGAAAGACGCTACTGCTCTTGGCCAGGTACCGGGCACATTCATTTCAGATGGAAAAAACTACTTGAAAATCAGCGCATTAGACGGTTATATAGACATATTGGAGCTCCAAATGGAAGGTAAGCGCCGCATGGGTACACGCGAGTTTCTCAACGGATACCATTTGAAATAACTCAATCCTTTTTGTTGCGGTCAAATACGGCAGCATCCACTCCCTTTTCCTCCAGATTATCAACTACGCGGATGGCAGCGTTTTTATCATTGGAGCGAAACACCACTACAGCAGCATTACCCGTGCTCGTTTTGGAAATTTCAGCATTGGTATAACCGAGTCTGATAACCTCTTCCAGGCGGCGGCGGGCACCTTCCATCTGACTGAAAGTACCTGCACGAACGGCCCAGCGCCCGGTACCCGGACCTTTTTTGGCAGTAATACTTCCTTTAGTAGTGGTAGTTACAGTTGTAGTTTTAGGCTCCGTGCTGTTTGTGGCCGTCGGCGATGTCACAGGTTTGGATGTCGTGGTGGCTGGTGTGGCTGGCTTAGTCGTAGTAGCAGTGGTATTTGTACTGGTGGTGACAGGATATCTTTCTATACCACCGGAAGTGGTAGTGGAGGTACCCATAGAATCGCCGGCATAAGTGCTTCCCAATGAGGTAGAGTCGTCATTGGCATACCCCATGTCCCGAAGTGTTTTTTGCAATTCGGCTTCTTCAGACGCCCTTTCCTTCTTGTCTTGTTGCATCTGGCATGCCTTGTAACCTGCCGCAATAATAAGTAGCCCGAGCAGTACATAAAGCAGGTAAGTAAGCAGATTATTGGTCTTCATACGACTTTGATGTTTGTTAAAGGTTAACTATTCAGATTTCAGTGGCCGAAAGGTAGTAGTAGCAAATGATTGATTGTTTTAAAAACAGCGCTTTTTCTTTGTTTTTTGTCTTTTGGGTATAAGGCGGGGGTTATTTTAATAATTTAGCATGAGAATGTCGGCACTTCATACGGGGAAATCCCTCCGAATGCTATGTTGATCGAATATACCTGCAACATACTTGTGTCAAGCCGGTTTTACGCTACACCTTTACCAATTCAACCAGCATACAAATTCAATTTAAATATGACGCCATATAAAAATTTTAGTCAGGAAAGCGCCTGGAAAAGTCGTTTGCGCAAGGGAGCGCTTTTTATTGCGGTCTCTGCTATGTTGACCGCGCCCACTGGTTGCGGGAGCGACAGCAATGGTTCAGACTGGGAAGAAGTGACCGTGGAGGAGCCGACCAAAGGGGTAATTACGACGATTGAAGAAACAGAAGCAGGCAAATTTACCGTCGTCGACGAGCAGGTGGTAGCCACTAAAAACGATTCCCGTGTCGTTGTCCGCCGCCTGAACGGGACCGTAGATACCCTCGACCTCTCGCAGGTAAAAGGATTGGTAGGCGCACAGGACACCGTCCGGCAAACCACAGTACGCCATCATGGCGGCGGTTTTGGATTGGGCCACATCCTTTGGTGGAGCGCTATGGGACACATGATGGGCCGCGGTTTCGGCTCTTCCGGGCAATCGTACGTGTACCGCGATGGCCGCAGCGGATTTGGCACTTCCAATGAATTGCGCCAAACCGCCGTGAGCCGTACGGTAAAAGTGCCGGCAAAGGGGCGCAGCGGATTTTTTAAAGGTATGCGCAGAAATAGCGCGGGGTAATTTTTTGGTGTTTTATTGTTTTGGAGGTGCTTCGCTTTTGGTTTTTCCCCCGACCCAAAGGCGAAGCACCTCCAAAACGCTAAAACACCAAAACACGAAAACACGAAAAAAAGATATGATTCAAAAACAGGATATTGCTCAACTTCCCAACCATGTTTTTAAAGAACTTGGTTGGGACTATTTTATATCGGAAGACGCCGCAGATTACCTGACAACCGAGATGGTTGTTGTGCAGGAAAAGGAACGGGATGCCTTTTACCAGGCAGGCAACCGGCTGTATGATTTATTTGTTCAGGCAGGCTCGTATGTGCTTCAATACAATCACTTAGACAAAATCGGCATTCACCGCAACCTGCATGAACTGATCCGCATGAGTTGGGATGATGACCGCCACCTGCACCTGTTCGGGCGTTTCGATTTTGCCGGCGGCGTAGACGGGCTCCCGATCAAATTACTGGAGTTCAACGCCGATACGCCAACTTCCCTTCCTGAAACGGCTATTATTCAATGGGCGCAACTCAAAGCAAACGGACTGCCAGAAGAAGGACAATTTAACCATGTTTATGATGCGTTGATTGCAAATTTCGAGCGCCTCAAAAACCTGAATCCCGATCGCGAACCTGCCATTTTATTCAGCACGCTGCGGGGCGCGCCTGAAGACGATGACAATGTCTCCCTGCTACGAGAGGCGGCTACTGAAGCGGGTTTTGAAACGAAGTTTTGCTATGTAGACGAAGTGAATTTTTCAGAACTGGAAGGCATCTTCGCACCCGATGGCCGTGGAAATTTTACCCGTTTTGATTTCTGGTTCAAATTGGTTCCATGGGAATATATTGCTGAAGAAGAACCCGATTTATGCAAAATTTTGACCCAGATCGTGCGGCGCGATCTGGCGGTAATTCTCAATCCGGCTTATACCATGTTATTTCAGTCGAAAGGTATTCTGAAATACCTGTGGGATTTGTTCCCGCTGGAACCGGCAGTACTTGAAGCCAGCTTCGATGAACCTTTTGGGCGGTATAATTTTCCATTTGTTCAAAAAGTTTTTTTTGGCCGGGAAGGTGCCAATATCAGCATCCATGATGAGATCGGTCTGCCAGTGGAGGTGCGTGGTGGCGACTATGAAAAGCAGCCCAGTATATACCAGGCGCTGGCCCAATTAGCCCAAGACGATCATGGACAGTATTATCAGGCCGGCGTATTTTTCGCTTATGAAGCCTGTGGTATGGGTTTTCGCCGCAGCCCGCAACGTATTATCGACAACGGCGCACAGTTTGTAGGACATCTGGTAGAATAATTTTTTCGAGGAGATGGAAACCAGACTCTCCTCTTTACTCGTGGTTATTTCTTGAGAAAAATCTCGTCCGCCGACTGTTATGAATGGTGTCAAAATAGCAATTGGCAGACGAAAAAAAAGCATAACAATGATTTTATAAAATCTATATTTGCCTCGCTAAAATTCTCCGTTCCCCTCCGATTGAAAATGATAATTTGGCATCATCAAGTTTACATTATTATATAGTACCAAACTCAAACTGTTTATTTTCAAACCTTTACTGTCTTAATCATGATTCGGAATCTACTTCTTGCTCTGGGAGCGTTCCTGCTCCTAGCCCTTAATGTTTCTGCACAGCGCGTATGCGCCGCCCACGATGTGCTGGAACAACAACTACTTGAAAACCCGCTTCTCCAGGAAATGATGGAGGAAATCGAACGCCACACAGAAGATTTTATGAACACTCCGCAGGGAGTACACGAACGGGTACAGGTCACCATTCCGGTTGTTGTCAATGTGATCTGGAATACAACAGCAGAAAACATTAGTGATGCGCAAATACAAACGCAGATTGATGTTTTAAATGCCGATTTCCGCGCACTGAATGCTGACAGGCTCAACACGCCTTCCATTTTTTCAAGCCTGATTGCTGATTTTGAAATCAATTTCTGCCTCGCAACGCAAGACCCGAGCGGCAATGCAACCACTGGTATTCGCCGTCAAAACACTACCCGGACATCATTTTCCGCCAATGACGCGATGAAATACACTGCCCAGGGCGGTCTGGATGCCTGGGATCGCAACAATTACCTCAACCTGTGGATATGCGATCTGAGCAGCGGTTTGCTGGGTTACGCGCAATTCCCGGGTGGAGCAGCCGCTACCGACGGTGTCGTGTGCGACTACCAGTATGTTGGTACAATCGGTACCGCTACGGCACCTTTTAACAAAGGCCGTACGGCCACGCACGAAGTAGGCCACTGGCTCAACCTGCGCCATATCTGGGGCGATGCTACTTGTGGCAGCGACCTCGTGAGCGATACGCCTACCCACAACACATCCAATGGCGGTTGCCCGAGCTATCCCCACTACTCCACCTGCTCCGGCGCTCCGGTGGAAATGACCATGAATTACATGGATTACACCGATGACGCTTGTATGTATATGTTCACTCCCGGCCAGAAAGACCGCTCGCAAGCACTTTTTGCCTCAGGCGGCAGTCGTGTATCGCTGCTTTCATCTCCTGGCTGCCAGCCTCCTGGCGGTGGCGGCTCCTGCGCTGTTGCGTCCGGTCTGAATGCTACCAGCATTGCACAAACCACCGCTACGCTCAACTGGAGTGCCGTGAGCGGAGCGACTTCTTATAATTTACAAGTAAAACTTTCTTCATCTTCTACCTGGACCACTTTTACGGGTCTTACAGGAACTTCATCTAATATTACAGGACTTGCCGCTAACAGCACATACAACTACCAGGTACAAACTGTTTGCGGCGGCACTTCTGCCGCGTATTCATCTGCCGCTTCCTTCACAACGCTGGCTTCCGGCGGTGGCGGATGTACAGACACCTATGAATCCAATAATACGCGGAATACGGCTAAGGTTATTCCGGTCAACACCACCTTTACGGCACAGATCGCTTCGTCTTCCGATATAGACTGGTACAGATTTTCCAATACGTCGGCCACCAGAAACATCAAAATAGAGCTCACTACCCTGCCGTTCGATTATGATGTACGCCTGTATCGCGGCAACAGCAATACAGTGCTGGCTTCTTCCCTGAATGGTGGGACTGCCGACGAAACACTGATTTACAATACAAGTACTGTCTCTACCAGCTACTATGCCAAAGTAGAGGGTTACGAAGGTGTATTCAGCACCACGCAGTGTTACACCATGCGCGTAAGCCTGAGTTCCAGCGCTTTCCGTACGGACGGCAGCGCAGATGGCGAAGTAGAGGAGATGGAAATACCTGTTGTATTTGAAAATGTGCCCTTTGGCATGTTCCCGAACCCTGCTTCCAACCATATTACTGTAGAAGTACCCATGGATACGGAGGCGGACGTTCAGGTAAGCATATTTGATCCGTCTGGCAAAGCAGCCCTGCAGCAACACCGCGTATTGGGCAAGGGCGACAATCAGATGTCTTTCGATGTCAGCCGCCTGCCGAATGGTATCTATTTTGTAGAGGTACGCAACGGTAAATCCCTGAACACCCGGAAATTGGTGGTTCAGAATTAAGTTGATGGTTTGATGGGTTTGAGGTGATAACTAAAGCCAAGAGTTACACACCTCAAACCATCAAACCCATCAACATTACTTCCCCCTTTCCTGCATATCAGAATAATAGATCAGGTTCCACTCGCTATCAGGTTGTTTGGCGAAACGCCGTTCTATGCCGTATCCTCCTGCTGTGATCAGGATATATTCGATCAGCAGCCCGTCTCCCAGCATCTGGATTTGTCTTTTGTAATCGCCGGAACTGTAATCTACCTGGCGGTGCATTTGCCAGTTGCTTTTTTCCCAGGTAATTTCCTTTTTTTGGTAATGCGTACTGTCCACCTGTTCGCTTTTATCGCCTTGCAAGGGCCAGGAAATATGCGCTAACTGATACATACTATCCGTATGAAATTTGTCATAAAAAGCGGGAAAATCAGCCGGAATCTGTGTGTCAGAAGTGGCCACCGATTCTGCCTGAGGCGTTGAAGAAGTTCGTTTACAGGCAAAGAATAGGAGCATGGCGCCCAATACGACAGGAAAAATTTTCATGGAAAAGCAATTTTTAAATTTGGAAAACGAGCGGCAAAAATAGTTCGTTCGGCAAACGAAATTTACCCGAATTATATTTGCATCTGAGTATTTCAAAATCTCTGTCCTGTTACATGAAAGGTGTTTATACTATTCTGTTGCTCCTGCTTTCCAATGTTTTTATAAGGTTTGCGTGGTATGGTCACCTGAAATTTCACCACTTGAAATCTATTTCCACACTATGGGTCGACTAAAGACCAGATAATAAGGCACCGCAAGGCCGTAATACATCGCAAGCAACACATCGAGTACAGGTATCCACTGGAGCAAATCTGAACATTGAAGCCTGGAAAAAACGCCTCTGTACACAATCCACAACGTCAACATGCGCAGGCAATAAGCCACCGCCAGCAGATGAAGATTCCAGCCGGACAAAAGCAGCAGCAAGAGTAAAAAGTAATGAAACACGAGTGACAGGCTCAAAGAAGCGAGTAGTAACTGGTGCATCGGACGGTATGTGGAAGAAGCGCCAAGGTGCCGGCGTTTTTGTAGAAGCCATTGTCGCCAGGTAGTTTTACTTTCGGAAAATACAAATGCCGCCGGATCGGTACAAATGCTTGTATTAGTGGCTGTTGCGGCAGCATTGACTAATAAATCATCGTCGCCGGAAGGAATATCACGGTGTTTGGAAAAACCTCCCACCCGCTCGAAAACCGATTTTTTAAACGCCAGGTTGCGGCCAACACCCATATAGGGCATTCCCGCCAGTGCAAATGAGCAATATTGCATGGCGGTATGGGCTGTCTCAAAACGTGCCCAGCGGTTCAGAGCGCCTGCTGCTGTTTTCATGGGTGCATAACCCAGCACAATTTCTGTTTCCGAATTGCAGTTCAGGGATGCAGCCATGTGTGACAACCAGAAAACACCCGCCGGCTCACAATCGGCATCGGTTAAGAGGATATGCGCGTATTTGCTTGCGTTGATACCTTGTTCGAGGGCATGTTTTTTTCCGGGTAACAATTTGTGCTCCATCCGGATCACCCTTAGAAGTGGATTTTTTTCCTGTAATTCTTGTAAAATAATCGGAGTATCATCCGTAGAAGCGTCGTCAACCAGCAGTAATTCCCAGTCTGCATCGTATTGTTGGGCCAGAATACCAGGCAAATAACGGCGCAGGTTACCGGCTTCATTGCGGGCACAAATAATCACGGAAAAAGGTGGCGGCAACGTATTTTTTTGTCTTTCTTGCAGCCTGTTTTTTTGCTTTGAATAAAACGCAAAACGGGCAAAAACGCTCCAGCAAAAAAACAGTTGCCACAAGGTGGCAGCAAAAAAACACCAGCCTAACGCTAATAAAAAGAAGTTGGTCTGCATCCGAAAGTGACAAGGCTATACTGTAAAAGTATCCGAATAGTCTGACTTTTGCGCAGTAAATTATGAAACGGATTATTGTTGCCATCGATGGCTATTCTTCCTGCGGCAAGAGTACGCTCGCCAAAGCCCTGGCGAAATCACTGCACTACGCTTATCTCGATTCTGGCGCAATGTACCGCGCTGTGACACTATATTTCCTTGATAATCAATTAGATTACAATGATCCGGACGTTGTAGAGGAGGCTTTGAAAAACATTGAAATACACTTTGAGCGCATCGAAGGTCAAAACCACGCTTTTCTGAACGGCGTGGATATCGAACACGCTATTCGCGAAATGCGTGTCAGCGAACACGTCAGTCCGGTGTCGGCTATATCTGTTGTCCGTCGCGCGATGGTGCGCCAGCAACAACTCATGGGCAAACGCCGGGGCATTGTAGCAGACGGCCGCGACATCGGGACAGTTGTTTTCCCTGATGCGGAGCTCAAAATTTTCCTGATAGCCGACCCCGATGTACGCACCAGCCGCCGCCACCTGGAACTGGCTGCCAAAGGCATTGATGCCGACTGGCATGAGGTGCAACGGAATCTGCTCGAACGCGACCGCATCGATTCAACCCGCGCAGACAGCCCGCTGAGAAAAGCCGATGATGCCATTGTGATCGACAATACCCTGCTTTCGGAAGTCCAACAATTGGAACAATCGCTGAAATTGACAAAAGAACGAATCCCCGCAGCATAAAACCGCTGATTTCCTGACTCATGAATTTCTGGCAAAAACCCGTAGAGACGTTGTTTGAACTGCTCCAGCGCAAAGCCCCGCACTTGCGGCAAGTGCGCCATTTTCCTTCGCATGCGTTGCACAGGGAGGTGGATTTTGACATATACCTGCCGCCTGATTACCACCTGTCAGGGAGGCGAAAATACCCGTTGGTGTTATTTAATGACGGGCAGGATTTGCCTGTCATGCATTTTGCAGGTATCCTGGAACGGCTCTTTTTTGAACAAACCGTGCCGCATTTTATAGCGGTAGGCGTGTACGCTTCCGGCGCACGTATCCATGAATACGGCACGGCGCGACAGGCTGACTACAAAAACAGGGGCGAAAAGGCGCAACAACATACTTCATTCATTATCCATGAGTTGCTCCCCCATTTAGAAAAACGTTTCCGTATTTTGGCCGATCCACAGCACCGCATTTTTGCCGGATTTTCATTAGGCGGATTGTCGGCAATGGATATTACCTGGGCGCATCCGCAGGTATTCGGCGCTTCCGGTGTGTTTTCCGGCGCCTTGTGGTGGCGCTGGTCGACCGTGCATCCCGAAAACCCCGATGCGGATCGTATCATGCACGATATTATCCGGCAAAGCACCCATTGGCATGAAAACCAGCGGTTCTGGTTTCAATGCGGAACCCTCGATGAAGAAGATGACCGAAACGGCAATGGCGTAATCGATTCCATTGACGATACGTTGGACCTGATGCGCGAACTCCGCATGAAAGGTTGCCCCGAACATGACTTGCGCTACTACGAAATGGAAGGCGGACGCCACGAACCCCACACCTGGGGACAAGCCATGCCGGATTTTTTGAGGTGGACGGTGAGAGAAGTGAGAAGTGAGAAGTGAGAAGTGAGAAGTGAGAGGTGATGTGCATTGTCCATCAAATTCGTAATTCCGCCAAGTTCGTCGGTTGGAAAGAACGAAAAGAACATTTTTCCAGACGATTCTTCCGCTCAAAAAGCAGTTTACCTCGCTATTGCAAACATTGAAAAAAAATGGACCATGCCAATCCTTAATTGGGGCATCATCCTAAATGCCTTTTTAACTACTTTTTATAAACGTTGCCAATTCAACTGAACATGACGTTTACACAAAACTCTTTAGAGGCTCGTTCCTTTTAACCGAAAGCCACTCACTACTCACAATTACATGCCTGAAAAACCCATATCAAAACCAGCAGAGCGGCCAAACGGGATGTCTCTCACCTCTCACTTCTCTAACTCTCTCTCACCTCTAATTTTAATCACCACCATCTTGGACGTGGGCGTATTGCTTTTGTCTGCTGTGCTGTTAAT
>Ga0163153_10006162_pt1 | contig 13666 bp, 8 predicted proteins | sample OliLakLV19MP6IB1_FD_148629 | JGI IMG/M metagenome (GOLD analysis project Ga0163153, IMG submission 148629) | Freshwater microbial mat bacterial communities from Lake Vanda, McMurdo Dry Valleys, Antarctica - Oligotrophic Lake LV.19.MP6.IB-1 | ecosystem: Environmental > Aquatic > Freshwater > Lake... | reverse complement strand
ACGCACCGCCGGCTCCTTGCGCGATGCCGCCGGCCGAACCGCTGCCGCCGCCGCCGTACTGGGGCAGAACATGGACCCCCGCAAACGAATCGGGCAGCTTGATGTTGAGCGGCTGGAGAGTCTTGTTCGTAATCAGGACGTTGCCGCCGGCGACGTCTTTGGGAATCATCCGAACTTCGAGGCGACCGTCTTTCATCGCGTCGAACAGCCCGACCGATTCGTGAGCCGGATTATATTGCCCGACCTTCAAAGGGCGCGATGACGGGACGGAATCTTCGGCCGCAAGCCGGCCGACGCCGCCGGAGATCAACAACCCAGCCAGGATGAATCGCGTCAGAAATAGGTGACGTTTCATGTGTGCCGTCTCGACCTAGAACTTGTCGTGAAAGGGCCGTCGTTGAAAGGGCCGTCGTAAGTTGAGAGCGTGTTCGCGAAAACGATCGTCCGAGGCGGGCCGATGAGACTTGATCTGCGCAGAAAGCGCAGCTTCCCCGCCCCTCCGAGTATAATTACGCCCCCAACGGGCCGGCAAAACAAAAAGTAGGCCGGGCGAGAAAAACGCCACGACACCCCCTAATGGGCGCGAAACCGGCCGGATGAAACGGCGAAACGGCCGGCGAGGGCAAGTCCGCTGGGAGGGGGTCTTAGGCTAAGCCCGGCGGCATTCCGCCAACCCTGGGACCCCCTGCCGGCGCCGCACCGGCGAGGAAATCGGCTCTACTTGCCGGGTTTCGGCGTTCCGGCCGGCGAGGCCCCCGTGCGGGCCAGTTCACCCCGCAGCTCCTTGCCGAGCGTGCTGTGAAAACGGCCGTAGAGGGCGTAAATCACCATGCCGAGCGTCAACCAGGCGAACAGCCGCCACCAGTTGGCCGCCGGGAGCGACAACATCAGCACCAGGCAGCAGCAGATGCCCAAGAACGGCACCAGCGGAACGCCGGGGCAGCGAAACGGCCGATGGGCCGTGGGGTTGATGCGCCGCATGATCAGGACGGCGGCGCAAACGATGACGAAGGCGAAAAGCGTGCCGATGTTCGTCAGGTGCAACAGGGCGTCGATCGGCAGAAAGCCGGTGAGGAGCGATACGAAGACGCCGATGGCGATCGTGCTCTTCCAGGGGGTTTGAAAGCGGGGGTGGACGTCGGCGAAGAACTTCTTGGGCACCAGGCCGTCGCGAGCCATCGCTAAAAACACGCGGGGAGCGCTGAGCATCATCACGAGCAAGACCGAGGTGATGCCCGCGACGCCGGCCGAGGCGATGATGATTTCGGCGATCGGCAGGCCGACCGATTTAAACGCCTCGGAAACCCCGGCGTCTTTGCTGATGTGATCGTAACGGACCATCCCGGTGAGCACGGCCACGACGGCGATGTAAAGAATCGTGCAGATGACGAGCGAGGCGATGATTCCGATCGGCACGTCGCGTTGCGGGTTCTTGGCCTCCTCGGCGTGGGTCGAGACCGAATCGAAGCCGATGTAAGCGAAGAAAATGATCGCGGCCCCGGCGAGCATGCCGACCGGCTCGCCGCCGGCGTTGGTTTGGCCGTGCACGGGAAAGCCGAAAAAGCTGACTCCCGTCCAGCCATAGGGCGCGAACGGCTCCCAGTTGTCGGGATTGATGTAGAAGACGCCGACCAGGATCACGAACAGCACGGCCGCAACCTTGATGAACACCATCGCGGCGTTGAAGTTGGCGCTTTCTGAAATTCCCTTGACCAACACCATCGTGATCAACGCGGTGATGAGAATCGCCGGGAGATTGATCCGTGCTCGTTGGTGATTGGAGAGCTTGGCTTCGACCGCGGCGTCGCCGACCGGTCCGGCGACTACCGATACGTCGACGAGGGTTTCCTGCTCCTTGACGATTTCCTGCTTCTTCGTCGTCTTCTCCAGAATCCAATACGCCCCGTTGGCCGGGCGCTCGACGTCGTCGATCCAGAGCGTCTTTGTCGCGTTGTCGAAGTATTTCTGCGTGACTTTGAACGTCTCGGGGAGCTTGGCGGCGGGCTTGCCGTCCTTGTCTTTCGTCAAATCCGACACCAGGGAGCCGGCGAGGTCGGCGCTGCGGATTTCGGCCGTGGCGTTCGGCAGAACGTGACCATGGTCGTATTTATGCGGAGCGCCGCCGATAATGAGCGGAACGGCGATGCCGATCTTGCCCAGCACGCTCTGAAAATAGCCCGACCAGCCGTTGGCGACCGTCGCCGCGCCGACGGCGTATTCGAGAATCAGATCCCAGCCGATGATCCAGGCGAAGAGCTCGCCCATGGTCGTATAGGCGTAGGTGTAGGCGCTGCCGGCCACCGGCGCCATCGAGGCGAACTCGGCGTAACACAAAGCCGCGAAGATGCACGTTATTCCGGCTACGGTGTAGGAGACCATCAGGGCCGGACCGGCCGTACTGTTGGCCGCCGCCCCGGTGGCGACGAAGATACCGGCGCCGATCACGGCGCCGACCCCCAGCGAAGTCAATGCGACCGGCCCCAGCGCGCGCTTCAAGCGGTGATCGCCGGCCATGTCGGCCAGCAAGACATCGAGCGACTTCTTGGCCCAGAGTTGCTTCCAACCCATCGACTCGGTTCTCCGTTGCGCATCTTGGTTGTCGGGTAATGGTCCGACGGCGGGCTCGGTGAGTGTAGCGAACGCGGTCGGCTCCTGGCAAAGCGAGAAGCATGGCGTGTCGCAAACAGGGTGGCCGTTTCGCCGGGAGCAGTCGGATGGACGTTCTTGAGCGGCGCCATGACGAGGGAAGCGGCGGGGGTGGATTATGTTTAATCGAGAAGGCTTGCCCCGTTTGACAATTCCGACACCCATCACTTACACTCCTGGCCTCCGTAACTGCCGTAATCGTTGGACTTTGCGGCATTTGTGCGCCTTCCGCGCAGATTGGTCTGACTGCGGTACGACACACTCTGTCGCAGCGGAACCAAATCGTGAGAATCATCAACAGTGATGCCGTTTAGAAACTCGAAAGAAGGACATCGTATGAAAGCACGCCGGTTGTTTCAGTCGATCGTCGGCCGAACCGGAAAGCGGGTCGCCACGATCGCCATCCTCCTGCTTCTCGGATTGATTTCGTCGGTCGCCTATCCGCAGTCCGCCGCCGCCCCCGCCCCGCACGGTGCCGCAACCGACTCCGGTTTCGGCACGATGGCGGTCGTCATTTGGGCGCTGGCTCTGGCCTGTTCGGTCGCCGCGCTCGTCCAGGCGATGTCGTTCTATAAATGGATGAAGAATGCCGACCCCGGCACGCCCCGCATGGAGGAAATTGCCGGCTTCGTTCGGACCGGCGCTTACGCGTATCTGCGTCAGCAATACAAAGTCGTCGCGGTCTTTTTCGTCGTCATTTGCCTGCTGTTCATCTTGGCCGCTTACGCGGGCGTGCAAAGCGCATGGGTTCCGGTCGCGTTTCTGACCGGCGGTTTGTTCTCCGGCTTGGCCGGCTACTTCGGCATGAGAACGGCGACGCTCGCCAGTAATCGCACGGCGGCCGGAGCGCAAAAGTCGCTCAATCAGGGGTTGCAGGTCGCCTTTCGCGCCGGGGCCGTCATGGGCCTGACGGTCGTCGGCCTGGGGCTGTTGGATATCTGCCTCTGGTTCGGGATTCTCTATTGGGTTTTGCCGATGGTGAGCCCGGAGAACTCGATGTCGCTGATGGACATCACGGTGACGATGCTCTGCTTCGGCATGGGTGCCAGCAGCCAGGCGCTGTTCGCCCGCGTCGGCGGCGGCATTTTCACCAAGGCGGCCGACGTCGGTGCCGACCTGGTCGGAAAGGTCGAACACGGCATCCCCGAAGACGACGCTCGCAATCCCACGAGATGCAGTTGCGGGCCCTGTTTTTACCGATGGCGCTGGCCGCCGTCGGCACGGTTCTTTCGATCGCCGGCATCTACATGGTGCGAACGGACGAAAACTCGAGCCTGAATAACCTGCTCAAAGCGCTCGCCCGCGGAATCAATTTCTCGACCGTGCTGATCATTGCGGCGACCTTCGGTCTCTGCTTCTTGATTACGCCCGACATTTGGAAGGTGTCGTTCAGCGTCATCACCGGCCTTTTGGCCGGGTGGCTGATCGGCAAATGGACGGAATATTCGACCAGCTACGACTACAAGCCGACGAAGGGCCTGGCCGACCAGGCGCTGACCGGTCCGGCGACGATCATTATCGGCGGCGTCGCCGAAGGGATGATCAGCACCTGGGTTCCGGTGCTCGTGGTCGGAGCCGCCACGCTGCTTTCGTTCGGTTTTGCCAATGGTTTCGACTTCAACGATCCGGCCAAGTTCGCCTTGGGGCTGTACGGCGTCGGCATCGCGGCCGTGGGCATGCTCAGTACGCTGGGCATTACGCTGGCGACCGATGCCTACGGACCGATCGCGGATAACGCCGGCGGGAACGCCCAAATGGCGGGCCTCGATCCGATGGTTCGCGAACGGACCGACGCCTTGGACAGCCTCGGCAATACGACGGCTGCGACCGGCAAGGGGTTTGCCATCGGATCGGCGGCGCTAACGGCCCTGGCCTTGCTTGCCGCCTACATCGAGGAAGTCCGCGTCGGTTACCAACGTTGGGGTATGGTCGTCGCGGAAAACGTCGAAGGGACGCCCGAGCAATACCTGATGATCGGAGGCCAACGGACGAAGCTCACCGCCGGGCAGTTCGTAAAGCTCACTAAGGGCGTGGTCGTAAAACTCGGCCCAGAGCCTAAGAAGAACGAGCCGCTGTTGGTACTCGACGGCGACGCCATACCCGGGTTCACCAAGCTGCCCGATAACAGCGTTCTGCCGGCGGTCGGCATCGACGAGGCCCAATTGATTCGCGAAAAACGGATGGTATCGGTGCACACGGCCACGATGGCCGATTTCATGCGGTACTACGACGCCACGGTCATGAATCCCAAGGTGCTCGTCGGGATGCTCATCGGCGCGATGTCGGTTTTCGTTTTCTGCGCTCTGACGATGAAGGCCGTCGGCCGTGCCGCCAAGGGGATGGTCGAAGAGGTCCGTCGTCAATTCCGAGAAAAGCCGGGCATCATGTTGGGGACCGACGTTCCCGATTATGCGGCGCCGGTGGCCATCAGTACCAAGGCGGCCCAGAGAGAAATGATCCTGCCGTCGCTGTTGGCCCTGATCGTTCCGGTCGCCACCGGAATTCTCCTCGACGTCAGCGGGGTGCTCGGCCTGCTCGTGGGCGCCTTGAGCTGCGGCTTTAGCGTCGCCGTGTTCATGGCCAACGCGGGCGGGGCGTGGGATAACGCCAAGAAGTACATCGAATCGGGGGTGCACGGAGGCAAGGGGACGGAAGCCCATAAGGCGGCCGTCGTCGGCGATACCGTCGGCGATCCGTTCAAAGATACCAGCGGTCCGAGTCTCAACATTCTCATCAAGCTAATGAGCATGGTGAGCGTCGTCGCGGCAGGCTTCATCGTTCGCTATAGCCTCGCGGCGCTGGGGATTTTCTAAACCCGATCGCCGGCCGGTTCCGTAAACGAAGAGAGCCCGAGGACCAAGTCCTCGGGCTCTTTCGTTTTCCGGCACGTTCATCCGACCTTAACCGAAGACTCCGCCGTCGTCGCCGGTCGAGAATCGTCCGTTTGTTCGCTACAGAGCCCGCCGATGACGCTTGGACGGCTTTTGCGGAGCCGGAGCGGTTGCCGTGGCGGCGCCGCCGGAAGGGGCGCCGGATTGGCCGGCGGACCGGCCCGACGGTTTACCGCCCGACGATCGACCGCCGGGCTTACCGGAGCGTCGACCATCTTGAGCGTTTCGGGCGTCAAACACCGCTCGGGGCTCGGTCGAGCCTTTGCGACGCTTTTTGCCGAAGCTGGGACCGCCCCGTTCGCCGCCGCCAGAACGTCGACCCGAGCCGCCGGAGCCGCCCGAACGCCGGCCGGAGCCGCCGCGCTCGGACGATTCGTCCCGCTCCGCCGGGCCGCCCGCTTCGACCGTGAACTGCGGCACGTCGTTGCGGACCGGGATCGGCTTGCGGAGCAGTTTTTCGATCGCCCGCAGGCGGGGTCGTTCTTCGTGGTCGCAGAACGCCACGGCCTTGCCGGACAGGCCGGCCCGGCCGGTGCGGCCGATGCGGTGGACGTACGTTTCCGGCTCGTGCGGCAGGTCGTAGATCACCACGTGCGAGACTTCGTCGACGTCGATGCCGCGGGCCGCAATGTCGGTGGCGATCAGCACGGGCGGGTTTTTCGATTTGAACTCCCGCAGGGCACGCTCCCGTTGGCTCTGGCTCTTATTGCCGTGGATGGCTTCGGCGCGGACGCCGTTCTTCACCAGATCTTTCATCAGCTTGTCGGCGCCGTGCTTGGTGCGGGCGAAGACGATCACTCGCGTCATCGCCTCGCGGTCGAGCAAGTGCAGCAGGAGTTGCCGCTTCTGCTTTTGCGGGACGTGGAAGACGGCCTGGTCGACCGTCTCGGCCGGCGTCGACCGCCGGGTGGTCTTCACTTCGACCGGATTCTTGAGCATCGACGCCGCCAGTTCGCGGACTTCGTCGGGCAAGGTAGCCGAGAAGAACAGCGTTTGCCGGTCTTTCGGAACGTAGCCGACGATCCGCCGAACGTCGTGGATGAAGCCCATATCGAGCATCCGATCGGCTTCGTCGAGCACCAGCGTGTCGACGTGCTTCAGATCGAGGTGCCGTTGCTGGTACAAATCCAGCAGCCGGCCGGGCGTGGCGATCAGAACGTCGACGCCGTGTCGTAGCGCGGTTACCTGCGGGCTCTGACCGACGCCGCCGTAGACCACGGCCGACTTTAATTGCGCGAAGCGTCCGTAGGCCCGGAAGCTATCGTTGATTTGCGCGGCCAGTTCGCGCGTCGGCGCGAGCACCAGCACGCGGCAGCCGCGGGGCTGGCGCGTCTTGCGGTTCTTCAGATGCCGCTCGATGATCGGCAAGGCGAACGCGGCGGTCTTGCCGGTGCCCGTTTGGGCGCAGCCGAACAGGTCGCGGCCGGCCATAACTTCGGGGATCGCCCGCACCTGGATGGGCGTGGGAGAAGTGTAGCCTTCCTCACCCAGCGCCTGGAGCAACTCGGCGCTGAGACCCAGGCCGTCGAAATTTTCGGCGGCGGGCGCGTCGGTAGCAGGCACGTCGGTAACCGGCGCTTCGGCGGCCGGGTTCATGTCATCCTTGACATTGTTGTTCTTCTTTTCCATCTCGTACTCAAACCTTTCGCACGTAACAAAACAATTGCGCAGCCGTCGAACGGCGACGGACGCGTGCGTACGGTCGTTCGAACCGGATGCGCTCCGCGCGCGCGGCCTTAAAGCCGCCCGATGGGGCCGGATCGAACTGGAAACGCTCCTGTCGGGAGCGACCCCAAAATCGCACCGAACCAGGCATCGCGGGTCGCCCCCTTTCAAAGGTGGCGGGTCCGCGGCGAACGAAGAGGCGTCCGAAGTCGACCCGGCAAACGGGTCAGGGGACGAAACACTTCGCGGTTCGGCGGAGGGGGCAAGCCATGAATCGCGGCTAGAGACGGTCAAGAATTCGGCCTCTCGCGTGCAACAGCGCAACAGACACGTGCGCTAGCACCCAGAAATACAGCCGAAGCGACGCCGCCAGAGAGCAATGCAAAACAGCGACGCAACACCGTACGGCCTGCGTCGCCCTTACCACCTCGTTCGCCGAAAGTATACCACGTATTCGGCGCACAGGACAGGCCGAATGGGCGGAAATCAGCTATTCAGATGGACGGAGGGATAGCGTGGAAAGATAAAACCATCACGAAAACACGAAAGTACGAAAACGCGAAACGGAAGGGGAGGAATCAACTGAATACGGAAGCAGGGAATGCCGGCGGAGTATTCGGAATTTACTTCTTACCGATGGCGTAGAGATGTTCGCGGCCGCGGATGTAGAGCACGCCGCCGGCCACGGCCGGCGAGGCGAGGGTTTCGTCGTCGAGCTGGTTCTCGCTTACTTTCTGGAACGTGTCGCCGGCGGCGATTACGGTGCACAGGCCGGACTTATTCAGGAAGTAGATGCGGCCGTCGGCCGCGATCGGCGAGGCCTTGTAGTCGCCGGGAATCCGTTCTTTCCAAAGTTGCGTGCCGCTCTTGGCGTCGAGGCACTGGGCGATTCCCTGATCGGAGACCGTATAGACGCGATCTTTCCAGACCACGGGGCAGGCGCTGTCGGGAGTCGACTCTTTGTGGCGGAAGGCAACGGCGGCGTCGGCCAATTGCGAGCCGCCGGCCGTCGAGCCGGTGAGTTCTGGGACGGTGTCGACCTTCACCCCCAAGAGTTCGCCTTTCTGTCCGCGAGTGGCGTAGACCATGTCGCCGGCGACGACGGCGCCGGTGATCGTCCGCCCGCCGGTTAGTCCGGGCAGGAACCAGCGGAGCTTGCCGGTCGAGGGGTCGTAGGCGTCGAGCTGGTTGCCGCCCATGAGGATCATTTCCAGTCCGCCGCCCGGCAGCGAATGAAAGACGGGCGTCGTGTACGAATCGAACTGCTCGGCTTCGGCCGTCGTGGGCCGGGGTGTGTGCCAGCGGACTTCGCCCGTGCGCAGGTCGTGCGCCACGACGTAGCTGACCGCTTTCTTGGGGGCGGCCGTCCCTTCCAGCGAATCCTGCATGCAGACGCTGATTACCGTTTCCCCGTGGAGCACGGGGCTGTTGGCGTGACCCCACCAGATGCTGTAGGGGCCGTAATCGTCCTGCAGATTTCGCTTCCAGAGTTGCCGACCGTCGAAGTCGAGCGCCGCCAGATCGCCGTTGCCGAAGTGCACGACCACCGTTCGGCCGTCGGTCACCGGCGACGGACTGGCGTTATTGTGCAGGCGATGGAACTTCTGGACCGAACGCTTCTCGGCTTCGCGCTTCGTTTCAGCCGAACCGATGCGGGTCGTCCAGACGAGCCGGCCGTCGCGGGCATCGAGCCGCAGGGCGGACAGCCCGCCGTCGTCGGTTTGGGTGGTGAGGAAGATGGCGTCGTCCCAGACGGCGGGCGTGGCGGCCCCCCAAGCGGGAATGGGGGCCTTCCAGGCGAGGCCCGCCGATTCGCTCCAGGCGGTCGGCACGCCTGCCTGCCGGGCCACGCCGTCGCCGGCGGGACCGCGCCACTGGGGCCAGTTTTCGGCCGCCACCGGGGCGGAAAGAAGGAGGGCCAGCGCGAGCGGGGCGAGGGGGGAGTGCGGGCGAAACGGCATGCCGGCGGTCCTCATTTCAAGTATCGGGTGTTTTCAAAAAATGTAGTCGACCGCGACGGCCGAGTCACGCGCGAAAGGGATCGCGGGGTTCGAAGTTGGGCCGGCGCGAACGACCAATTAAGATGGGAGGCGGAGATCGGGCTCAGGCGGGGGGAACCGCGGGCGCGAACCGTAGAGAAGGTGCAAAAGCGATGTCGTCATTCGTTCGAACGCTGTTGATCGTCGGCTGGGCTTACGGTGCGGGGGCGACTGCGGCCGCGGCGGATCGGCCGTTGGAACCGGGGGATTCCGTCATGCCCACGGAGGCGTGCGAGATCCGCTCGGGCGACAAGGTCGTGCCGCTGAAGGGGCGGATTTTGCCCTTCGTCGTGCAATCGATTACGGGCGATCAGGCCGACGTGGGAGTCGGCCGCGCGCCGCTCACCTCGCTGGTTCGGCTGTCGGAGTCCGAGGCGTATTACGCCGAGTGGATCAAGCGGCAGCCGCGAAGCGTCGACGCCTATCACCTGCGTTCCATCGCCCGCATGGAACGAAAGGACTACGCCGGGACGATCGCCGACCTCGACGCCGCCATCGCATTGATCCCCAATGTCGCTCGGCTTTACACCAAGCGGGCGGCGGCCTACGAGCTCTATCGTGATCCGGAAACCATGAAGCTCAGATTTCCGGAACGGATTCGCGAAGATTGCAAGCGGGCGATAGAACTGAACCGGCACGAAGTCTGGGCCTACTGCATCCGCTTTTCTCTGGACGCGGAGCTCAATCCGGAGCGGTTTTTGAGCAGTTCCCAAGATCTCGGGCGAATCGACTTCATGCCGCCGCAGGATGCAGGCTCGTGCCTGGTGCGGGCGATGCACTTCCGCACACTCGACGCGCCGGTCCAGGCGATTCGAGACTTCGACAAGTTGCTGGATTTGGAGCCGTATTGCGCGAAAGCTTACGCCTATCGGGGCGACGCGCTGCGGTTGCAAGGGAAAAAAGCGGATGCTTTGCGTGATTTTGAGATGGCCATCCGGGTCGCTCCCAAGGATATCGACGGCTACCTGGCGCGATGGCGTTTTTACTTGTCCGAAGACGAGCCGAAACTCGCGCTGGCCGACGCCGAAAAGGCCTGGTCGCTGGCGCCCGACGACATTGACGTGCTGACGGGGTTCGCCGCCATGCTTTGTAATTGCAAAGACCCGGCCTATCGTAACCGTTTCAGGGCGATGAAGTTCGCCGCCGACGCGTACCGCATCGACCCGTCGAATTGGCGAACGCTCTCGAGAATGGGGCTGGTCTACGCTTCCCTAGGCGAGTTCGATATAGCGAAGGAGTTTCTCGCCAAGGCGCTACGGCGCAAGGACCAGATGCCGAAGTACCAAGCGGCGCAATTGGAGATTTACCTCAGCCGGGTCGGTGCCGGGCACGATGATCCGGAGCGCGATTGAATTTGGAACGGGCCGCCGGCGGCAATTCCGTGGAAACGACGGTTGCCGACGCCTGGGGCGGACTTAGGGGGCCGTTTTGCCGCCCGTGCCGCAGCGGACGCGAGCCGGAGCCCACGAACGAAGGACCGGCGGCGGCTTTAACTTCCGCGTCGACCGTCTAAGATGAAGGCTCACGAGTCGATCCAGGGGAGTGGTAGCGAATGTCGGCTTTGATGCGGGTCTTCATCGTCGCCGGGCTGGCGGGAATGGGCGGAGCTGCGGCGGCGGAGACGCCTCCGGAGGTCGGCGATTTCGTGATGCCGAAAGAGGAGTGCGAGCTGCGCAAAGGGAACACGATCTTACCGCTCAACGGGCGCCTGATGCCCTTCGTCGTCCAATCGATCGTCGGCGACGAGATCGACGTCGGCGCCGGCCGGGCGCCGCGGAGCGCCTTCGTGCGGACGGAGGATGCCGACGCGTACTATGCCGAGTGGATCGAGCGGCGACCGCGGAGCGTCGAGGCCTATCAATTGCGGGCGATGCTTCGACAACATTTGAGGGATTACGCCGGCGCGATCGCCGATCTCGACGCGGCGATCGAAATAACGCCCAACGTCTCCCGCCTGTATTGCAGGCGGGCCGAGTTGCAATTGTATGATCGAGATCCGAAGACCAGAAAGGTGAGATCTCAGGAGCGGCTGACGGCCGATTGCGATGCGGCGATCCGACTCAATTCCAATGAAGTGATGGCTTATTGTATTCGGCTGGAACTGCAGGCGGAGCTCAAGCCGGGCTTTAACGGGAAGGCTATGGAAGAATACGCTCGGATGACGATGGTGGCCCCGCAGGACGCCGAATCGTGCGAAGCGCGAGGTCAGCAATTGCAGACGCTGCAACTGCCGGTCCAGGCCGTCCGCGATTTCGATAAGGCGATCGACATGGAGCCCTATTGCGCGCGGTTGTACATTTTGCGGGCCGGATCGCGGCCATGGCCCAAAGAGCAGGCCGCAACCTTTCGAGATTTGGATACCGCGATCCGCTTGGCACCGAAATCAGCGATCGCCTACGGGGAGCGCGGCCGACATCTTATGAATGCGAATCGGCCGAAGGAGGCGCTGGCCGACATGCGCAAGGCGGTGGAGTTGGAGCCGACCTATTTCCGCGTGGTTGCAAATTACGCTACGTCGCTCTGTATCTACCCGGATCCTGCATTTCGTGACGGGAAGGAGGCGATGAAGCTGGCCCAGGAGGCATACCGTCTCGGTCCGGAAGCGTGGGAGACGCGAAAAGCGATGGGGATGGCCTACGCCGAGACGGGTGATTTGGTCAAAGCCGAGGAATACTTGCTGTCGGCACTCGAGCATACGCACGATATGTCGAAGGATGCTGCGGCGAAGATTGCGTACTACGTCAACCGAGTCCGTGCGGGAGTACATCCGGCGCACAATTGAGCGTGCCGACGACTCGGAGAATTCGAGCTAATCGGGTTTCGGCTCGGCTCGCTCGGAGAACGCTCTCGGCAAGGCAAGCGACCTTGGTGACCGGCAGAAACGAATCAGGAAGAAACGGGAAATATCGATGAGCCGTGCGCTGAAGTGCTTGTTCGGTAAGCTCGTTTTACTTGGCGGTGTATTGTCCGATGGTGCGTTGATCGGGGCCGAGAATCGGTTCGTAATCCAAGGCAATAACCGGCTGGCCGTCGTCGCCGCCGAGGGCGCGATCGAGTGGGAGATGCCGTGGGGCGGTATTCACGACGTGCACGTGCGGGCTGACGGCAATATTCTGGTGCAGCAAGGGAAGAGCAAGGTCGTCGAGATCGATCGCGCGACCCGCAAAGTCGTCTGGAGTTACGATTCGGCGACCGCCAACGGCAACTCGGGCAAGAAGGTCGAAGTTCACGCGTTCCAACCGCTCGACGACGACCGCCTGATGATCGCCGAGAGCGGTCCGGCGCGGATTATTGAAATCGACCGCAGCGGAAAGCTACTGCACGAAGTGCGGCTCAAAGTCGAACATCCGAATCCGCACACCGACACGCGCCTGGTCCGCAAGTTGGCCGGCGGAAATTACCTGGTCTGCCACGAGGGAGACGGCGCGGTTCGGGAATACGATCCGACGGGCAAGATCGTTTGGGAATACCCGGTGCCGCTGTTCGGTCGCGAGCCCCAAGGGGGCCACGGTCTCGAGGCGTTCGGAAACAAAGCGTTCTCCGCCGTCCGACTGGCGAACGGGAATACGCTGATCACTACCGGCAACGGTCACGGGGTGTTGGAAGTGACGCCCGAGAAGAAGATCGTGTGGCAGATTCAGCAGAACGACTTACCGGGGATCACGCTGGCCTGGGTGACGACGCTCGAGGTATTGCCCAACGGCAATTACGTAATCGGAAACTGCCACGCCGGGCCGGACAATCCGGTGTTGATTGAATTGGACCCGAAAACGAAGCGCGTGGTCTGGCGATACGACGGCTTTAAGGAGTTCGGGAACTCGGTTTCGAACACGCAGTTGCTCGACCTGGCGGGCAAGACGCTGCGGTGACTTACAGATCGTTCGTTCGCACGGCCGCGAGCTTGGCGGCCATCTTTTGGCGGAACTCGGCGACGCGGGAGGCGTGCTCCGGTTTGTCGACGAGGTTCACGTACTGCTTGGGGTCGATTTGCATGTCGAACAGTTCGGCGCCCCCCTTCCCCGCTTCGCCGTATTGGAGGTAGGCCCAGCGATCTTCGCGCAATAAGAACCCCGGGCCGTTCACGCTGAAGGCCGTGTCGCGGATTTCTTTCGTCGGGTCGTCGAGCAGGGGCGCGATGTTCAGGCCTTGCAGGCGAGGCTGTGATTCCAGGCCGCAGAGGGCGGCGGTCGTCGGGTAGAGATCGAGCATTTCGACCAGCGAACGCGAGACCGCCGGTTTCTTGCCGGGGACCGCCACGATGAGCGGCACGGCGGCCGATTCTTCGTGCAGGCTCACCTTGGCCCAAAAGTCGTGCTCGCCCAGGTGGTAGCCGTGGTCGCTGGTGAAGATGACGATCGTCCGGTCGTCGAGCCCGGCGGCCGTGAGTGCGTCGAGCACCTTGCCGACCTGCGCGTCCATGAAGGC
>Ga0163153_10006160_pt1 | contig 13675 bp, 13 predicted proteins | sample OliLakLV19MP6IB1_FD_148629 | JGI IMG/M metagenome (GOLD analysis project Ga0163153, IMG submission 148629) | Freshwater microbial mat bacterial communities from Lake Vanda, McMurdo Dry Valleys, Antarctica - Oligotrophic Lake LV.19.MP6.IB-1 | ecosystem: Environmental > Aquatic > Freshwater >... | reverse complement strand
GTCGTCTCCGATATCGAAGATTTCCACCGCATCCATCTCCATCGTGGTGCCGCCGACGACCGTGTGGATCTCGAACACCATCGCCGCCTCTGACCCCGCGACGATCACATCGCTCGGGCGCAGCTCGATGCGCTCGGCCAGCTCGTGTACCTGGTCCCAGAAGGCCCCAATGCCCTCGTGGCCGACGTGGGGCGGTTGACCGACGGGATCGTGCCAGACGGCTTCCGGGTGGAACAGGGCCAGCACAGCGGCCCGGTCCGCGTTGTTCGTGCCCGCGACGTAGGCGTCGACGACCGCCTTGACCGCTTCGTGACTCGCCACGGACGCCAAGTTAGCCACGACAGCTCATGTAGCACCGCCGGACCTCGCGATTCACCAGTTCCGAGCGCGACCCAGGCACTGCGGTCTTCGCCCGCAATGACGCCGATCTCCGACAGGGTGTTGGTCAATTGCGACAATCCGGCGACGATCACGGCTCGGTGATGCGGGTTCGAGCGCGCGACGTCGGCGCCGTCGGGAATGCCGAGGCATTCGTACACCATCGGATCGATGCTCATCTCGGCGACCCCGGCCACGACGAACGGCGCGGCGTCGGCGACCGCCCGCCGTTCCTCGGCCGCGAGCTGCGGCCAGAGTTCGGCGAGGTAGGTCTTCGCGAAGCTCACGTGACGCGCCTCTTCGAGCACGTGCAGACGCGCGATCTGGCACGAGACCGCGTGCACACATTCGTCGCGCATGGTCTTGCGGTTGATGTGGTCGAGCAGCTCTGCGACCGCGAGGATCAGCAGATACGACGTCGCGGCCCGGCTCGGAGTGCGCAGCCAGTCGCTGTACGCGCATGTCGACGGGCTGGACGGCCTTCGACGCGACCTCGCGGTTCTCGGCCAGCAGTCGCTCGCCGACCAGCTCGGGCGCGCGGTGACGGGTCGCGCCGGGGAGGACGCGCTCCGCGCGCTGTGCGACGCCTACGCCCGGTTCGCCGCCGAGCGCCCCGGTCTCTACGCGTGCTCGCAGCGAGCACCCGGCGACGACGCGGCGCTCGAGCTGACGAGCGACGCCGCCACCGAGCCCTGGCGCGCGGTGCTCAGGTCGTTCGGTCTCACGCAGACGGAGATCGTGCACTTCCACCGAGCGCTCTGGGCGGCGCCGCACGGCTTCGTGACGCTGCGGGGGCCAGGGCTCATGACCCGCACCGCGAGTCCCGACCGCAGCTTCGCAGTGATGGTTGGCGTCTTCGTCGCCGCGCTCACCGTAGAACGGTGAGGTCACGCAGGTATCGCGTGGGCCCGATCGCCAATCGCGGCCGCGTATACCGCCGCGACGGTGAGCGGTCGGCGAACCGTCACCTCGGCATCGCCGCCACGATTACCGTTCCAGGTGCAGGCGACGACGAGCCCGGCCGCGGGGTCGGAGAACGCGAACGTCGCACCGACGCGGCCCGAATGACCGAACGATTCCTCGGAGCAGCACCCGCCGAAATCGTGCCGGCGAAGGTCGACCATGAATCCGAGACCGAACGTGCACTCGCGTCCCAGCGCGGGGTCGAACGCGACGGGTCGCGACGGGCGCACCCACTCCCGCAACGTTGCGCCCGAAACCGCTAGGTCGGACGCACGCCCAGCCAGCACATGGGACACGCCGACGTAAAAGCGCCCGAGCGCGGCAGTGGTCGCCCACGCGCCCATTGCCGAGTACGGCTCCGTCGCCGCGCGCGCCGTACGTTCGAGTAGCAACGGCACGACGCGCTCGCCGTCCATACGGCATTGCACGGCGATACGGTCGCGGGCTGCGCGGTAGTCGTCGGACCCGAACTCGAGGCTGATGCCGTCGGCAATTCCGAGCGGCGCCAACACCTGGTCGCGGACAAACGTGGAAGCGCGCGTACCGGTCGCGTGCTCGAGTGCCCAGCGCAGAACCTGCCAGCCCGCGTACTCGCTGTACGCAGCATGCTCCCCGAGTATCCAGGCCGGGTTGAGGCGCGCCGTTGCAACGAGTTCCGGTCGCCGGTCAGCGGGTGTCACCATCGCATGCTCGGCGCTCGGGTCGATGAGCCCAGCACTGTGGTTCAACACCTGCCGCAAGGTCACATTCGCGAACGCCGCCGAGGCCAGGCCCGGGACGGCCATCCCGACAGTGTCGTCGAGCCGTAGGAGACCGGCTTCGACTGCGACCGCCATTCCGACGGCCAGAAGTGGCTTCGACGCGCAGTAGATGACGTGCAGCGAATCGGATCCGATGGGCCGGTCAGTGCCGTCGACGCCGTGCGCGCACTCGAGCACGCACTCGCCGTCGACCGCGACGAACAGTTGGACGCCGCGGTACCAGCCGCGCGCGATGTCTTCGATGGCCGCGTCTTCGACGGCGCGCAGGTCGCGGGTCACGTCCCGAGTTCCTCGACTAGCCGGCGCCACGGTTGCGACGCGAGCACCACCGCGAACGCGGCGAGCGCGTCGAGGTGCACCGCGCCGCCCGTCGCGAAGAACTCGCGGAACTCGTCGGTTTCGACGAGTCCGCCCGCGGCGGCCAGCGCCGGAATGTCGCCCTCCAAACCGCCGCCGGCATCGAGTGCCTCGAGGACATCCCACATTCCTGACCGCAGGCGCAGGTACGCCCAGTACGGAAGCAGAACGACGACGTCGGGAACGTCGACCGCCGGTGGTGTCGGCGTAACGATTCGCCCGTCGACGATGACAAGGGAGAAGCGCCACCGCCCGAAGAGCGTGTCGGCGAGCCGCCACTCGACGCTGAACGAGAGGTTCGGAATGACCGGCAGCGCGTCGGCGGCCTGTGTCGCGTCGAGATCGAGCGGGGGCAGAGGCAGGGCGCGAACCGAACCGTCGAGCGGCTCGAGCAGCTTCGTGCGCGCCAGCGCGCCCGGTCGGCTTTCGTCGCGGCGGATCAACGCGACGGCGTCGGCCGGTGTCAACGAAAGAGCGAAGTCGCACGGAACGCTCTCTTCCGCCGTCCACGACGTGAGCTCACCGCCCGCAAACCCGAGGGTGTGCACCGACCGTGCGGCGGCGCCGACTGCGAGTTGCACGACGAGTTCCGGGTCGGACGCCGCGCCGCGTCGCTGCGTGAAGGTCCGGCGGGCCGTGTCCAACCACGCGAGCGCTTCGAGGTCGGCCGTCGGCCCCGGCGTGTCGTTCGTTAGCGTCGGCACCACGTTGATCTCCGTCAGCTCGCGACCGCGCCAGTAACGGTCTCGCGGGCGATCTCGGTTCCGTCCGCGGCCACGAATACCAACGAGGCGGTCATGCCGCTCGCCGGACCGCCCGGAACTGGCCCGGACACCGGGACTACGCGCGCCCCGTCCGGCACCGGCGACACGACGAAGTCATCGCCGCGGTCCTGCGCGACCCACGCGGTTCCCTCCGGCAGGAGCACCCACAGGAGGGCGACGTCGTCGCACCAGCCCAAGCCCCCGCCCATCCCGGTCGGTTGGTTCGCCGCCGGGTCGTAGCGGGCAACGCTGAGCGCGCATTCGTCCCACGCGCCCGATCGCTCGACAAACAGGCAGGCAGTGAGCTCGCCCGACGCGTCGTCGACGTGTCCGATCACGATGCCTTCTGGATCCGCGCGCCGCACCACCGGTACGGTGCCGACCGCGGCTGCGCACGTTTCTGGCGCGCCGGCCGGAACACTGGCCTCGGCTGTCGCCGCGTCCAACGCGGGGAGGTCGAGAACCGCGGCGCCCGATTCGGGCACTGTGGTGGTCGCGAGCCCGCCGGTCGGCGTCGACGTTGTCGTGCGCTCCTCGCGAGCGTGATCGCGGTCGCTGTCGGCGTCGCTCGAGCATGCGGCGGCAACGACGAGGGCGACGAACGCAGCCAATAGCGGGCGGCGGGTCATCACTTCATCTTCCGGCGTACGCCCTCGTAGGCGCCGTCGGTCAGGTAGTCGCGCTCCCACATCCCGGTGCCGTAGGCCTCGCCCTTGGACTCGATGAATATGCCTCGGTTATTCGAGTAGTTGCGGCCGTAGTACAACGCGACGTGGCCGTTCTTCGCGACCGCGTCCATCGTCATGAGGTCGGCCTTCGAAATGCGGAAGAACGGGTCGTTGGATCCCGGCGTTTGGTAGTGGAACGAAGCGTACGGGCCGTGCACATTGGTCATGTATCCGTAGTTCCACTGCTCGCCCCTCGGGCGGGCTGGGTTCAGGTGCCAGCTCTTGAAGACGAGCCCCGAACAGTCAGGGCCTTCACCGCGGGTCCCCGTGAGCTCCTGCGGATCTCCGGGACTTTCGTCAATGTCGTTGTTGTTCCAGCAGCCGCCGCCGTACTGGTAGCCGTCCCCCAGCGCGCTCACGGCGTAGATGGCGTAGACGAGGCGCTCGTAGCCGGGCGAGATGTATTGCAGGGTCGGACCGTTGGAGTTACAGGCCCCCTGGAAGTTCGTGTGGTACGCACCGGCGGGTGCCGCGGGGTTGCCCAGACCGGCGACGGCCAAGCCGACGCCAAAGGTCCGCAGCAACGCCGTCGCATCTCTTGGCTGCATCATGGCTTTCCTCCGATCTTGTAGGTGACGACTTCCGCGCCCTTGGAGTCGGTGCGCAGCTGGTACAAGCCGGCGGGGCCGATATCGAACCGACCGTCGGGAAGCGACTCAGCCCATTGCGCGTAGTCGACGGTGAACGACTCTCGCAGGCCCTCGGGGCCGAGCCGCAGCACCAGATTCTCTCCGTGATCCTCGTTCCAGATGCCGACGACGACGAGCACGCCGTCGTCGAGCGGAACTGCGAGCGACAGACCACCGAAGAGCGAGCCTGAAGTCCGGACCCGCCAGGCGCGCAAGCCGCCCGCGTCGTCACGCCGCGCGACGAGCATGTCCTCGTTCGTGAAGCTCGTGACGATGTCGGGGAGTTCGGCGTCGACCGCTCCGGCGTTGCCAAGTGCGGCCGGCGAAGTGACGTCGACGAGCGCCCGGCTGCCGTCCTCGGTCACCGCGCGCCACGCCCCTTCCGACTGGATCGCCACACCGCTCGGCGACTGCGCGAGCTGCACCGCGCCGTTGGGTGCAGCAACGCGGTCTTGCAGCCGACCGGCACGGTCGAAGCGAGATACCGCGCCCAAATGCTCGAGGCCGCGGGCCTCCGACACGTAGATGTCGCGGTCGGTCGCGAGGATGTCGCCGAACGGGAACGTGGTTTCGGGCAGTTGGACCAGGCGCGTCGGGCCGCCTCCTGCGAGCACGACGCGGCGATTGTGGCCATCGAAGAGTGCGACCTGACCGCCTTCGGTCACCGTGAACGACGACGGACCGGTGATCGACTCCTCGCCGCCGCCAGTCTTGCCGACACGCCCGGCACCGGTGCCCCATGCGGCTCGGTACACGTTCGAAGTCGGCGCGCGAGTCGCGCCGAAGGTGGGCGCGGCCAACGCGACGTCGGTGAACGCGGTCGCGACCTCGACGACGTGGGGAGTCTCGGAGCCGCCGGACGGAGCCATCACCGAGGCGGTGTTGTCGTTGGAGGCCACGACCGCGTACATCTCGAGTCCGGACCCGGCGAGGTACGTCGCGGGAACGTCGACTTGAAGCACCTCGGGTCGCGGATGGTTCATGAGAAGCCGGTCGTACGCGCCGCCGCCGCGCGGCCGCACGAACAGCTCGCCTTCGGTGAGGCAGAGTTCGTCGCTCGCCGTCGCGCAGCCGACGTCGATCTCGACGTGAAGCGGAGCGGTGCGGTCGAGAAGTACGGACGGGGCCCGGAGATTGGCGACGATCTCGGCGTCGGTCCGCGGTGCCGACGGAGAACCGCCGGCGCCGAGCACGCCGAAACCGGCGACACTTCCGACGACGACGCCGGCGGCCAGCGCGCCGATGCCGGCGAGTCGCCGCCGACGCGGCGCAGGGCGAGGTGGTTCGTGCGCCATGAGCTCTCCTTGTGTGCAATCCGATGTGAAAGTACGTCTGAAGGTAAAGATTCCGGCGCTCGTGCGCATCCGTCAATTGACCTATATTCGCGACGACAAATGATCTTGCGCGAACTGGTCAACTGACCGATGCGCACTCGACGCGGATCGCGCACAATGGTCAGCAAAGAGACACGCACCTGGCCACACGACCAATACGCTTGGCGCAATGGCCGTCAACCGAAGTCGCAAGGCCACGGCCGCCCGTAGACGCAAGCGCCGTATGGATCGCGTCGAGCACGATCTCAGCGACGAGCACTGGACCGCGCTCAAGAAGGCGTGGGGTGGCTGCGCGTACTGCGGCGTGACCGGCAAGCCGCTACAGCGCGACTGCGTGCCGGCACTCTCTCGGGTCGGGCGGTACACGCTCGACAACATCGTGCCGGCCTGCCACTCCTGCAACACCAGCAAGTGCAACGACGAAGTCACAGCCTGGCTGCGCCGCAAGCGACTCGCCGAGCGCGCCTTCCGGTTGCGTCACCTCGAGATCAGAACCGCGCTCGGGCGGCAACCGGCCTAAGGGCCAGTCCCGTCAGCGAAGGCTGTTGGCCACCTGTGCGAACAGTCGGACCGACTCGGTGTCGGGGTAGTCGCTGCACCACGGATAGAAGCCCGTGCAGCCGAGGTCGATGTAGGCCTTTACCTTGTCGGCGACCTGCTCCGGCGTGCCGACGAGGTTGCCGGCCCGCCACGACTCCGCCGGTTCGCCCCAGAACGAACGCGAGCCCGCGTCGATGATCTCCTGCTCGGTCTCGCGGATGAACACCTCCGGCGAGATCGACTTGCGGATCTCGTCGTAGTCGCGACCGACCTCCTTGCAATGCCGCTGCAGCACCTCCGCCTTGTGCTGCCACTCGTTCGGCTTGCCCCCGAAGTTCGAGGTGTCGGCGTGACGCGCGACCACCCGCAACGTGAGTTGTTCGCCCCCGCCGCCGATGAGGATCTCAGGATGTGGCCGTTGCACCGGCTTGGGATCGCATTGCGCGCCTTCGAGCGTGAAGTGCTTCCCTCGATAGCTGACGTCGGGCAGGGTCCACATCGCCTTCACGATCTCGACGGTCTCGCGCAACAGCCGAATCCGGTCAGCCGCCTTCGGAAACTCGTAGCCATAGCCAATGAACTCGTGCTGGTACCAGCCCGCCCCGATCCCCCAGATCAGGCGTCCGCCCGAGATCACGTCGACGTTCGACGTGATCTTGGCGAGCAATCCCGGGTTGCGGTACGGCGCGCACCCGACCATCTGGCCGAGCTTGATACGCGAGGTGCGTTGGCTGATCGCGGTGATCGTCGTCCAGCATTCGAACATCGCTTCGTGCGCCGGGACCGGCACGTTGTGGAAGTGGTCGTACACCCACAACGAGTCGAAGCCGAGCTCTTCGGCCAGCAGCGCGATCTCGACCGCCTTCGCCCACTTGGCCTGCGGGTCCTCGATCGAGGCCAGCTCCATCTTCCAGCCCTGCGGGACGAACACACCGAACGTGAGGTCGTGAGAAGACATGGAACCTTCCTACCAGGTCGACCCGGCAACTCACCCAGGGGCCGTGAACTCGCGACGCGTGCGGCGACGGCAGTAGCGTGAAACTGACACGCGCGTCATCCGCCGAGCCGTACCGGGGGACCCAGCTACCTACAGCCCACCGACGGCACGTGGCTCATCCCGAGCCCGGCACTGCTCGAGTTCGCGCTCCATCATGGTCGAACGCACCGGCACCGGATTCGCGGGCACGGCGACGCCGGGCGAGTTCGCGACTGCCATCGGGGCGCTGCGTCCGATCGCGCGCGAGACGACGAGCCTCATCCTGGCCCAAGAGGTCGAACGGGCACTGCGCCAGCTCGTCGACTCGGGACCGAGCGCGATCGCCAAGAACATCCGCCGCTGACCGGGGTTCATCGAGGCAGATCACGTCGACTGGTGATCAGCCGATCCTCCATAGGGAATCAGACGACCTCGACCCCGTCGAGATTCTCGGTGGAAGCTGGAATCTGGGGGTCCATCTCTTCGAGCACGGAAACGAGCAGCGTGGCGACCGCGACCGCGCTGACCCATTTGTGATCGGCCGGCACGACATACCACGGCGCCCATTCCGTGGACGTGTGCGAGATCGCCTGGTCGTACACGTGCACGTACTCGTCCCAGCGCTTCCGGGTCTCGAGATCGCCGCGATTGAACTTCCAGCGCTTCTCCGGATCGTCGAGCCGGGCTTGCAACCGCACCCGCTGTTCGTTCTTGCCCAGGTTGAGGAAGACCTTGACGATCGTGGTGCCCTCGTCGTGCAGTATGCGTTCGAACTCGCGTACCTGCTCGTAGCGCTGCTTGCGTTCGGTGGCGCCGATGAGCCCGAGCACGACCGTGGTCGTGAGGTCTTCGTAGTGCGACCGGTTGAAGCAGCCGATATGGCCGCGCGCGGGCATCGCGTCGTGGATGCGCCAGAGGTAGTCGTGGTCGAGTTCGGCCTCGGTCGGTGCTGTGAACGACCTCACGTGACACCCCATCGGGTTGACGCCCGTGAGCACGCGCTTGATCGTGCCATCCTTGCCCGACGCGTCGAGGCCTTGCAGCACCAGAAGCACCGACCGGCGACGTTCCGCGTACAACCGGTTCTGGAGCGTCGCGAGCCTGGCGTTCAGCGCTTCGAGTTCGGCGCTCGCGGTTTCCTTGTCGAGACCGAGCTTGTCGCCGGTGTTGCGCCGGGCAAGATCAGCGGACGTACCGGGCTCGACACGCAGAAGGTCTCGCACGCGGCGACGGTAGCGGGTTAGGCGCCGCGGCGACGGAGGAGCCGCGCCGGCTTTGCCTCCTGCCCGTGGGTCTGCTGCGCGCACGCCGCGCACCACAGGTCGGGTTCGCCGAGGACGTACACGAGGCAGTCGATGCAACACGCGCGCCGGCACTGTGCGCACTGCGCGACCGATTCGACGTCGAAGTGCAACATGCACCGGGTGCTCGTGATGTCGGGCGCCCGATGGATCGGCGTGGTCTCGGGCGGCTCCTGCGGCACGAACGATTCCGGCGCTGCGACCGCTTGTGGCGGTGTCGGGAACGACTGCTGCGGTGCGACGGGTTGCGCCGGGAGCGGGGCTGCCGTGGGCGACGGCGCGGGCGTCGACATGCCGGCGATGCGGTGCGGCTCCGGCCACTGGAGTACCACTCCGCCCGCGCCGGAAACGGCGTCGGCCAGCGCAGGGTCGTCGCTCACCAGAATGGCTTGCACGTCGGTGGCACCGGCGAGGAGCGCGACTGCTGCCCGGCGGGGGCCGGGCGTGATGCCGTCGAGCGCGCCGTCGAGCACGAGCGGCAGGCGGCCGGCGAGGACGTCGCCACGGCGGTAGGCATCGAGCAGGGCGCTGACCGCAAGCAGCAGGTCTTCGCGGTCGAGGGTCACGAGGTGGGCGTCGCGGACGCCGTCGAGACGGCTCAGCTCGTTTTCGAGGTCGACCACGGCCGCCGCGTGCAGGTCGCGCTCGCGGGCCAGGGCGATCAGCTCCGCGTCATCGAGCGACACCACGGGCGCGGGCGGCGGTTCGGTCGCCGGCGCCGGCCGTGCCAGTTCCAACGCCGCGGCCGCGGCTTGTTCGCCTCGCACGTGTTCGAGTTCGGCTCGGAGCGGGGCGCCGGCGGGGTGTTCGACCCGCATCGCGCGCAGTTCGTCGGCCGGATCGTCGCCGGGGAAGTGCCCGAGCAGTTCTGCGGCCCGCGCGCGGAGCACAACCGCACCTTCGAGTAGTTCCTCTTGTGTCGGCCCGGTGCCGGTCGCGGCCGCGACGTGCCGGCGGGCGTACTCGAGTTCGCCCTCGGCCTCGGCCAGTTCGACTGCGGCGCGATTCCTCGCAACCGGGTCGGCAACAACGCCCTGGGCCACGTTGACGAGGAACGACGCGTACGACTCGATGCCCGCGGCGGCGAGGGCTTCCTGCTCGGCGCGCACTGCGGCGTCGTAGCGGGCGATCGCGCCCGCACGGTCGCGGCGGCGCGCCTCGCTCACCTCGGATTCGGCTTCGCCGACCGCGCGGTGGAGCGCGTCGATCTCGACGCGGGCTGCGCCGGTGACGATTCCGCCCTGAGCAACCGACATCGCGGCCCGGGCCGCCTGGACGCGGGCGAAGAGGTCGTCGAGGTCCGGCGGAGGCGGCGGAGACGGAGGCGGCGGTGCCTGCGCCACGTGGCGCTCCCACTCATCTGCGAGCGCCAGCGCGGCCGGAATCGGTACCGCCTCGAGCGTGAGGAGCTGCCGGTTGATCTCGTCGATGCGGGGCCCGTACCCGTCGACGGGCGGCCTGGGTCGCGCGACGGCAACGGGTTCGGCGGGCGCGATCGGTGCGGGCGCGGGCAGTCGGGCGCGGGCGCGTTCGTAGGCGGCTTCCGAGCGATGGCGGGCCAACCGACGTGATGCGTGGGCGGCGGCCAACTCGTCGCGCCGCTGCGCCCATACCAACCGCCACTGCGCGCGCAGTGCTTCCTGACCGAGCACCGAGGGGGCGCTGGGCGGCAGCAGCGGCGAGGGCAGGCTGCGGGCCGACACGAAGCGGCCCGCGATCTCGATCGTGCCGTCGGCTCCGGAAGGCCGGGGACCCACGACCGTGGTCGCGATCCAGCGCGCCGCCGCGCTCCGCGCGGACGGAGATGCCAGCACGCAGGCGAAGCCACCGCCGAGCGGGAGCGCTCCCCCTGGCGTCTGGACCTCGACAAGCCGCAGTCGCGTCGATAAGTCGGCCTGCATTACCCCGCCTCGGATCCGTCCCCACCGCCGGCCGACGGTGGGGTCGATTTCCTCAGGTTACCGGTCATGCCTGGCCTCTGAACAGGGTCGTACGATCCACTCCTGATCGCTCCCGGCCGGCGCGCCTGATCGTCCGCGTCAGTGGTCAGCCGGGCGATTGTCCGACAAATCGCCGATTCGGGCACGTACTCCATCGGCCCGGTAGAGCACACGGTAGAGGTTTTCGACGACGGAGTGACATGGGGTGTCGCCGATCCGGGCCCGACGGGGCCGAGGGGCGGAATCGGACTCGTCGGGGATACAGTGATGCCACGCGCGGTGCTCATGGCCGGCGGGAAATGTCGGCTTTGTCCAGGAATCACCAGTGACAATCGCGCCCCGCGCGTCTTACGATCTTCCTGAATTTACCGGGTAAGGGGTCCATGGCCGAGCGGAGCGGGCGCACGCCACATCCTGCACATGGTGCACATGGTGCACTGCGTGCACGGCGCGTCTTGCGGCTGGTTGCCGCCCGCCGAGCGGCGCCCGCCCCGGCCGCGGTGCGTTTCCACCCCCGCCTGACGCTGCTCAGCGGCTTCGGACCCGAGACTCCCCGATGGCTCGGGAGCCTGCTCGAGCCCGGTGCGGCGCACAGCCGCCCGAACGCCGACATCGTGGTGTCGCTCGACCAGCAGCAACTTCCGCCCGATGCGGTCTCGGCGTTCTTGATGCGCGCCCACGACCCGGTGCTCACCACCGATCGGCTCCGCGCCATCCTCGCCGATCGGGCCACCGACACCGATCGCGGCCTCCGCAGCCGCGCGGACGAGCTTTCCCGCCGCATCGCCGAGCTCCAGGCCCGCCGCCGCGACATCACACGGCGCCGGTCGCGGGTGATCGAACAGATCGAGCGGACGCGTGCCCGTGCCACCGAGCCCGACCTCGACCTCTGGCTCGACTCGGAAGCCGACGCGCTCGCCGACGAACTCGTCGCGCTCGACACCGAGATTGCGAACACGCGCCCCAGCAGTGAGGCGCACACCGACCTGCTGAAGTGGGAACGGGTCATCAGCGAGGCCCACGGGCGCCTGGCCCGAGCGCGCGGCAGCGCGCCCCGCGTGGATCCGATCGCGGTTTCGCACGCGACCCGGTTGCGCAATGAGTGGCGCTACCTCGAGCAGGTTGCCGATAGCGACCGGCGTTGGCGCTCCCGCCGCTACGCGCACCTTGCCCGCGCGCACTACGAGGCCTACCTCGCGCAGCTCGGCGCGACCAGCTTCGAAGATCTGGCCGTCGTCGGTACGGGCTATGGGAACAGCGATGCCGACATCGCCATCCGGGAAGCCGCAGCGGTCGTGTCGATGGCGGAACAACGGTGCACGGCGTTGCGCGCCGAGTTGGCCCAACCCGGTCGCGAGTCGCTGATGCTCCGCCGCGAGCACGTGCTCGCTCGTACCGAAGCACTCCTCGGGCATCCGCCCGGTACCCAACCGGTTGCGGAACTGCAGGCGATCCGGCGCACACGTGCCGTCAAAGTCGACGTGCGCGCGCCGGACGACGAATCCGAACTCCGCGAACGCGTCGATCTCGCGACGCGAGAACACGAACGGCTCGGCGCCGAACTCCAAGCGCTCGAACGAGAATCGGGCGCGATCGAACGCGGCCGGCTCGATCTCGCTGACCGCGCGACCAAGGGGCTGGCGGCGATGGGCCCGGTCGCCATAGAGAGCCTGATCGGCACGGCGATAGCCGAACCTCCGAGCACGACGATGACGCGGCCGCTCATCGTCGACGACATCTTCGGGGCCCTGGCGCCCCGCTCACGACACCGCGCGTTCGCCGTTCTCGCCGGCCTGAGCCGGTCGCGCCAGGTCATCATCGTGAGCCGCGGTGACGAAGTCGCGCAATGGACAGCCGAACTCCCGACCGGCGCAGCGCTGATATGGAGCGCTCGCCAGGCCGAGGCGAGCGCATAGCCGCGCCGAAGGAGTACATACTCGGTCGTGGACCACGACACGATCACTACGCAGGCCCGCCGCCTCGCATCCCGGCTCGAACCGGTTGTCGGGCAGGTGTTCTTCTCACCCGAATGTCACGCCGCCTACGTGGATCTCGGGTTCGGCCCGAGCCCGGGCGACTTCGCCGGCGTTGCCGCGCCCGACGGACCCGCGTACTTCACCAGTCGCGGATCGCTGCTCGGGCAGGTGCAGCCGCACGTGGTCGCGTCGGCGTTCGGCGTGTTCAACCCCGCGATCGTCGTCCCGGGCGTCACGTTCGGCTGGTCGATCACCGACGCCGCGACGATTTTCGGTGCCCGTCGCCGCGGTGCCGTCGCGCAACTCGAACGCATCCTCGGTGCCCCCGATTCGAGCACCGGACGCGCCGGCGAGTTGCTCGTGCGCGCCGTGACGCCGCTACGAGAAGAAGGCCGGCCGCTGTTCGCCGGGCTGCGCTCGTGGTGGGACGACCCGGACGGTTGGACGAAGGTGTTCCACCTCGGCGACATGCTGCGCGAGTACCGCGGCGACGCGCACATCGCGGCGTGGACGAGCGCGGGTCTCGACGCGGTCGAGATCGGCCTGTTGACCGAGTGCTACATCGGTCTCCCGATGCGCACTTACATCCGCACCCGCGCGTGGGACGACGCCGCGCTCGACGCCGCCACGGAACGGTTGGAAGCGCGCAGATGGCTGGCCGACAACACGTTGACCGAGTTGGGCCGCACCGAGCGCGAGCAGATCGAGCGGACCACCGATCGGGCATTGACGCTCGCGCTCGCCGCGCTCGGTGACGATGTCGTCGAACTGTGCGATCTGCTCGAACCGTGGGGCAAGCTCGTGCGCGACGCCGGTGGGTACATCGGCGGTCCGGTCGACCTCTGGCCCGCAGACCGCCGCTCACCGCGAGGGAAGTGAACCGAAGGTCGAACACGCAATCAGTGGGCGGTAGAGGACTCGAACCTCCGACCTCGTCGGTGTGAACGACGCGCTCTAACCAGCTGAGCTAACCGCCCCTTGGGGTTGCACATCGTAGCGACACGCATCGGGGCCCCGGACTGACGCCC
>Ga0163153_10006159_pt1 | contig 13676 bp, 15 predicted proteins | sample OliLakLV19MP6IB1_FD_148629 | JGI IMG/M metagenome (GOLD analysis project Ga0163153, IMG submission 148629) | Freshwater microbial mat bacterial communities from Lake Vanda, McMurdo Dry Valleys, Antarctica - Oligotrophic Lake LV.19.MP6.IB-1 | ecosystem: Environmental > Aquatic > Freshwater >... | reverse complement strand
CTTTCACGGTTCCTGAGAGCGATGCGAGAACGCTGCCGGAGGACTTTTTTAGCCTCTTGCTAGAGGATGACGAGGTTGTCCCGATGTATGACTTCCTCGTATTCCTGCGGGCCGAGTTGCCGTTGAATCTCTGTTGTTTTGAGTCCTTTGATCCGTGCCAAGGTCTCGGAGGAGAAGTTTACGAGTCCTTTGGCGAATTCTTTGCCGTCCTGGTCGAGGCAACTCACCGCATCTCCTGTATCAAAGGGACCGCTGACGTCCAAAATGCCGGAGGCCAACAAGCTTTTCCCCCGTCTCACCAGTGCCTCAACGGCGCCTGGGTCGAGCGTCATGGTCCCTCGGGGCCTGAGGGTAAAGGCAATCCAGTGTTTGCGGCTGGTGAAACGGCGTTCCTTTGCGAGAAAGAGGCTGCCGCCTGATCCGCCGGTTAATACTTTCGGTAGAAGACCGGCTTCTTGGCCATTTAAGATCAAGGTGGCCACGCCGTACTCACTGACGTTCTTGGCCGCTCTGACTTTTGTGGCCATCCCCCCGGTCCCCTCAAATGAGCTGGACATGCCGGCCCGCTGCTCAATGTCTTCGGTGATATCAGGAATCAATGGAATCAGCGTGGCGTCGGGGCTTTTGCGCGGATCCTCGGTAAAGAGGCCATCGATATCAGACAGGATGATCAACAGTTCCGCGTCGACGAGATGAGCGACCTCGGCAGCTAGGGTGTCGTTGTCTCCCACCCGGATTTCATCCACGGCGACCGTATCGTTTTCATTGATGATAGGGATCACCCCAAATCCAATCAGCGCATTCAGCGTGTGGCGGGCATTGAGAAATCGTCGCCGATCGGCGAGGTCGTGATGCGTGAGGAGGATCTGCGCCACCGTAACGTCGAGCCGTTCAAACGATTTTTCGTATGCCCACATAAGCCGGCTTTGGCCGACCGCTGCGGCAGCCTGCTTCACGGGGAGGCTCTTGGGGTATTCTTTCAAGCCTAACTTTTTGATGCCGGAGACAATCGCACCGGAGGAGACGAGTAACACTTCTCGTCCGCTCGACCGGAGTGCTGCGATTTCATCGGCGAACCGATCGATCCGTTCGGGGCGCAGCCCGGTGTCTCGGGACGCGATGAGACTGCTCCCGATTTTGATGACGATACGGGTGGCCTGTCTTAGGAGATCGTCTCGCATAGTGTGGCTCGAAGCTGCGCGACCTGTTGCCCGACATAGGTGACGAGTTCTGTCAGCCCTTCTCTCGTGGCGGCAGAGATCGGGAGGCACGTATAGTGATGACGCGTACAGTACTTCTGCAACTCACGCAGGCGCGCCTTCTCACCAGCCACGTCGAGTTTCGTCGCGACTACCGCGAAGGGGCGTGTGGTGATCGGCTCATCGTAGGCCGCTAACTCTCGACGCATGATCTCGAAGCTCTTCACAGGCTCCTCGGGGGCCCATTCCGACACGTCGATCATGTAGAGCAAAAACGACGTGCGTTCGATATGTCGAAGAAATCGGAGTCCCAGTCCCTTTCCTTCATGGGCGCCTTCGATGATCCCGGGAATGTCTGCGACGGCGAAACTTCCTTTTTCTCCCCAGCGAACGATCCCAAGATTTGGCGTCAGCGTGGTGAAGGGATAATCGGCGATTTTCGGTCGTGCGGCTGAGATCGCGGCGATGAGCGTCGATTTTCCAGCATTGGGAAGGCCCACGAGCCCGACGTCGGCCAGCAGTTTCAGCTCCAGCCTGAGCGACCGTTCCTCGCCTTCTGTGCCGGTTTCAAATTCCGTGGGTGTGCGGTTGGTCGACGTGGCGAAATGGTTATTCCCTCGTCCGCCACGCCCCCCATGAGCTGCCACAAACCGCTGTCCGGCGGTAACTAGGTCGGCCAGCACCTCGCCGGTCTGATTATCGAAGATGACGGTGCCGACAGGAAGGGCCACCACTACATCTTCGCCGGTTCTTCCGGAGCAATTGGCGGCGCCACCCTGGCGACCAACTTCTGCTTCATAGTGTTTTTGGTACCGGAGGTCGAGGAGCGTAGTCATGCGAGGCGACGCTTCAAATACGACGTGGCCGCCGTGGCCGCCGTCGCCACCGTCAGGACCGCCGCGCGGCACGAATTTTTCGCGCCGAAAGCTGCACGCGCCATCACCACCGCGGCCGGCTGTGATATGGATGCGGACTTCATCGACAAACATCGGTGCACCGTTTCAGTGTGATGACTGTATGGGCATGACCTGCGAGGAACATCCCGTTGCACCAACAGTCATGCCGGGAGTTCTCGCGGTAATGAGGCTGTGATGAGAAAAGAGGAAAAGAATGTACTATGAAATCGCAGGCTCGGAGTAGACGCTGATCTTCTGCCGCCCGCGCCCGCGCTCGAACTTCACAATCCCTGTGATGAGGGCGAAGAGGGTATGGTCTTTACCAAGGCCCACGTTGAAACCCGGAAAGAATTTTGTCCCTCGCTGACGGATCAAAATCGATCCAGCCGTGACGGTTTCCCCACCATAGGCTTTGACGCCAAGATACTGCGGATTACTATCGCGCCCGTTTCTTGTCGAGCCGCCGCCTTTATTTGTTGCCATGGCTGATCCTCGTTAGACCGTTTCAATGCCGGTAATGCGCAATTTGGTGAAGCCCTGGCGATGGCCATTGGTCCGCCGATAATTCTTGCGCCGTTGTTTCTTAAAGATGGTGATGGAGCGGGTTCGATCCTGGGCGATGATCTCACCTTTGACGCTGGCCCCTTTGACCAACGGTTGTCCAATCTCCAGGCCCTTCTCGCCGTGGACCAGCCGCACTTGGTCAAGTGCAACCGTTGCCCCTACCTCGCCGGGGAGGGACTCCACTTGGACCAATGTCCCAGTTTCGACTCGATACTGTTTGCCGCCTGTCTCAATGATTGCGTACATAAGCCCCCGTCTCCATTACAGAAGATGACTGTGTACCATAGGGGTTTGATTTCTGTCAAGGTAAGGGCCTGCTCTATCGCGATATTTTAGTCCGATAGCGATAGGATCTGATGACGAACCTGGTCCCTTCTGCTCTTTTAGCCCTTTCGTCCGCCACCTCTGTTCGGTCCTGTGGCATATGCTATGCTTTCATTGTTGACCACCTTCACGCATCGGAGATCCTGATGGCCAGTGCACCGAAGCCACATCCCTCCAAGCCAAAAAGCAGCCGGTTCGTACTCCGCCCCTATCGACGCGTCCCGACTCAGCGTGTGCTCTATTATCTCAGCGGACGATGTGTGGGAAAGGGTGTCGTGACCAATTTGTCTCAATCCGGTATGCGTGTTCGAGGAGAGCATGAGGTTGAGCCGGGTCTCGATTTGGCGCTGCGCCTCACGCTTTCAGACGACGGTCCGACGATAGACATTGACCGGGCTACGGTTCGGTGGGTAGATGGAAACGATTTCGGCCTGGACTTTGTCCGCCTCAGTCCGTCAGCAAAGAAGCACATCAGCGCCGCATTGAACCAGCAGATTCGCGCTCCTCAGTCGCCAGCCTGAGTACATGCCCTCGCTTGGTCGACCTATGGGCCATGCCGTGTCCGTTTACTTGACGCTTCTTCCAGCCCGCTGCTATATTCCGATTTCACCGCTCGAATGTTCACAGACTGTCTGCGATACCGATGCTTGAGCCACAAGGAAAAATTTGGATGGATGGATCGTTCGTCAATTGGGCGGACGCGCAGGTCCATGTGATGACCCATTCGCTCCATTATGGCCTGGCTGTGTTCGAGGGGATTCGTTGTTACAAGGGGAAGTCCTGTTCCGCAATTTTCCGACTACAGGAACATGTGGATCGGTTGTTCGACTCCACCCATATTGGCATGATGCAGATGCCTTTCGATAAGAAGCAGGTGGCAGAGGCCATTGTGGAGACAGTCAGAGTGAATAAGTTAGAGGCCTGCTATATCCGTCCACTCGTCTATATCGGGCACGGGGCGATGGGGGTCTATCCCGGCGACAATCCAATCAAGCTGGCCATCGCGGCCTGGACCTGGGGCGCCTACCTCGGGGACGATGCTCTGGCGAATGGGATGCGGGCCCGTGTGTCGTCGTTTACGCGCCATCACGTCAACGTCTCGATGACGAGAGGGAAGATTTCCGGCTACTACGTAAACTCGATTCTCGCGAAACGTGAGGCGAAGGCGGATGGGTACGATGAAGCTATTTTGCTTGATACCGAGGGCTATGTGTCCGAGGGGACTGGGGAGAATATCTTTATTGTTCGGAAAGGGCAGATCAAGACGACGCCGCTGACCTCGATTCTTGACGGCATCACCAGAAGCTCTGTCATCGAGCTGGCGCGGGAGAAGCGTATTCCAGTGGTGGAGGAACGTTTTACACGCGATGACATGTATATCGCCGATGAAGTGTTTGTGACAGGAACTGCCGCCGAACTGACGCCGGTTCGAGAAATTGACAACCGCCGCATTGGAACCGGCACGCCAGGTCCAATTACACAATCTCTACAAAAGACCTTCTTTGCCATCGTGCGTGGGGAAGACCTTTCCCACGAGGCGTGGCTGACCCGCATTTAGTTCGAACTGAAGAGATTCAGTCCGTACTGTCCTGCGCCCGCTGCTTCACATCCGTGAGAATAGATTGCTTGCCCTGATCTGTACAGCGGGTCTTGTGAGTGTGCTGGACTAGACAAAACGGATAAACCAGACACGCTCCCGCCGGTGAGGGCTGGATTTTCAGTGTCCTGTTAGTGTTTGCCGGAGGAAGAGTCGCTAGGAGTATGGCTTTCCGCTGCTGGGGCAGCAGGAGTCGTAGCTGGGATTTCAGGAGCTGGCTGAGACGTTTCTTTCTTTTTGAGATCAATGACCGTGGAAGAAAATGTCCGTTCTTTGGCCAGCATAGCCAGGCTCAGTGAAGTGAGCATGAAAATGGCCGCGACGACGACCGTGAATTTGCTCAAGAAATTTGCGGGGCCGCGGCTCCCGAAGACAGTCTGGCTAGAGCCACCGAATGACGCGCCAATTTCAGCGCCCTTCCCTGATTGTAGGAGGATTGCGCCGACCATGAGAAAACAGACCAGGACATGAATGATAATGAGGACAATATACATGACACTCCGATCAATTAGGCACGCGGCACCTGCGCAAAGGAGAGAATTGTAGCAAACGAGTCTAGATTGAGGCAAGCCCCTCCTACCAGAGCTCCGTCGATTGCGTCGCAGGCGAGGATCGATGCAATATTTTGGGGCGTGACACTTCCGCCGTACAGGATCCTCATGGCCGAAGCGATGTCGCGATTCCATCCGGTTTCAACGAACAGCCGGATTGAACGATGCACGATCTCGGCTTGTTCCACCGTGGCGGAACGTCCGGTGCCGATGGCCCAGACTGGTTCGTAGGCGATGGTGATGGTCGCCAGATCATGTGTGGACAATCCTATCAGGCTGCCGTTGAGCTGAGCGGTGAGGACCGATTCCGTTCGGTCTGCCTCACGGTCCGCCAGCGATTCTCCCACGCAGAGAATTGGAAAGAGCCCGTGTGTCAGCGCCGCTCGGACCTTCTTCTGGACATGCTCATCCCGTTCGCCGAAGAGCGTGCGCCGTTCAGAGTGGCCGACGATCACATAACGGCAGCCAAGATCGCGCAACATCGGTGCAGACACTTCCCCGGTGAAAGCCCCATGCTGCTCCCAATGTACGTCCTGTGCGCCAAGGCTGACCCAGGAGGAGGGGCCTAGGGCAGTACGGGCCGATTCGAGTGCTGTAAAGGGCGGTGCAAGGACTACGTCGGCGTGAGGCGATGCCGGGACTCGTTCACGGAGGTCGTGAATGAAGGCCGCAGCCTCCGAGGCGGTCTTGTTCATTTTCCAGTTGCCGACGATGAGGGGTTTTCGCACAGGTGTCTCAATGTTCGAAGATGGTAGAGGCGAGGCACTCAACGACGAGCCGATTACGCCACTCGATCGGGGAGAGCGGTCAAGCCCGGTAGTTGTTTGCCTTCCAGCAATTCTAGAGCGGCGCCACCGCCGGTCGAGATGAACGACATGTTTTCCGATTCACCCGCTCGATGCACCGCCAGCGCTGTTTCGCCGCCACCGACGATCGTGAGGGCATAGGCATCGGCAATTGCGTGAGCCATAGCCAGAGTGCCACGGGCGTAGGCATCGATTTCAAAGACACCCATCGGTCCGTTCCATAGAATGGTCTTTGCATTCTGGACTGCTTCGTTGAAGAGCTTGACGGAGGCCGGGCCAATGTCGAGCGCGTACCAGTCTTTCGGAATCTCCTGGACTGGAACGATCTTCGATTCCGCCCCAGGCTCGCGGCTGACTGCGACGACACAATCGACCGGCAGGTAGAATTTTACGCCTCGGGAAAAGGCATGATCCTCAATGCCTTTGGCAAAATCCAACATGTCGTTTTCGACCAATGAGTTGCCGATCTCTAGCCCCTTTGCCTTCAGGAAGGTAAACGCCATGCCGCCGCCGATAATGACTTTATCCACGCGCTTGCCCAAATTCTCGATGACGCCGATCTTTCCCGACACTTTCGCTCCGCCGAGAATGGCGACAAAGGGGCGCACGGGGTTTTCGACGGCGCCTTCGAGGTATTCGATTTCTTTCTTGAGGAGAAAACCGGCGGCCGAAGCGGGAATGAATTTGGCGATGCCGACGGTGGAAGCATGGGCCCGGTGTGCAGCACCGAACGCGTCGTTGATATAGACATCGCCAAGGGCCGCCAGTGCTTTCGAAAAAGCGTCGTCGTTGTCCTCTTCACCCTTATGAAATCGGAGGTTTTCAAGGAGCAGGACGTCGCCCGGCTTCATCTTGGCGACCATCCCTTCCACTACAGGGCCGATGCAATCGGGTGCAAACAGAATGTCTTTACCCATGAGTCGGCCTAAGCGTTTTGCCACCGGGGCCAGACTATACCTGGGGTCGAATTTTCCGTTCGGTCGTCCGAGGTGCGAACAGAGGATCACCTTGGCGCCGTCGTCGATGGCTCGATTGATGGTCGGCAGGGTCGAGCGAATGCGGGTATCGTCGGTGATTTGGTGCGAGTCGTCCAGCGGGACGTTAAAGTCGGCTCGGATGATGACACGCTTGTCTCGCAGTACGACGTCGTCGATCGTTTGTTTACGCAGTCTCATGGCGGCTCCGTCAAGTCCGTTCTTCTGGAAAGAGGATCAACGTGGAACAGAATCAGGCTGGGCAGGCATCGACCCGCCGTACTCAGCGTCCTGTCGTTTTTGCCGCAACGACCTTGATCAAATCCCTCACGCGGCATGAATAGCCCCACTCATTGTCATACCAAGCCGTGACTTTGACGAGCCGCTTGTCGATGGCCATCGTGAGCGGGGCATCGAATGTGGCCGAATGCGAGTCGCCCTTTTGGTCGATCGAGACGATCGGGTCTTCGGAATACAGAAGAATGTTTTTCATCGGGCCGTTCGCCGCTTTTCTGAAGGCGGCGTTGACAGAGGCGACGTCGCAATCTTTTTCGGTTTCGACCGTCAGATCGACGAGTGAGACATTCGGTGTGGGGACGCGGATGGCCAGGCCGTCGATCTTGCCCTTAAGTTGTGGCAGTACCAAGTGTAGCGCCTTCGCTGCGCCGGTGCTGGTCGGAATCATCGACATGCCTGCCGCGCGCCCGCGTCGCAAATCTTTGTGTGGCAGATCGAGCAACTGCTGGTCGTTGGTATAGGAATGGATTGTGGTCATGAGGCCGTGCTTGATGCCGAAATTATCCAGCAGAACTTTTGCCACGGGCGCCAGGCAATTGGTCGTGCAGGAGGCGTTGGAGATGATGTGGTGTGATTTCGGATCGTAGTCCGCGTCGTTGACGCCCAGGACGATGGTGACATCCGGGTCCTTCGCCGGTGCGGAAATAATGACGTGCTTGGCTCCGGCAGTAAGGTGCTTCCCTGCGCCTTCACGATCGGTGAAGCGCCCGGTCGATTCGATGACGATATCGACCTCCAGTTCCTTCCAGGGAAGCTCTTTAGGATCCTTGATCGCGAGCACCTTAATAGGTTTGCCATCGACAAAGATCTGATCGCCTTTGGCCTCGACGCTCCCCTGTAGCGTCCCGTGTACGGAGTCGTACTTTAGGAGGTACGCGAGCGTCTTCGCATCTGTGAGATCGTTGACTGCGACAAAGTGGAGATCGGGATCACCAAGCGATGCCCGCAGGACGTTCCGTCCAATCCGTCCAAATCCATTAATGCCGATCCGAATAGCCATGACGAGTAGTTCCCTTAAAGAAAAATGGGCCGGTTGAATCCACCGGAAGAATGAGGCCGATAGTATCCATGCTCCTGGGCCATGTCAAGACATACCAACGCGGTAACCCTGCGCTGGATCACAGAAGTTTCCCCTATCGCCCGAGCCGGATGTCGACAGAATTGGTGCGGAGCCCATGGATCTTTATCTTGCGTCTTTCTTGCCGGGTTCGTTAAAGTTTGTCGATTGTCGTGACAGAGATGTTCCTATGAGGTGTCGGTGAATCTCTTCGAACAGGCCACAATGGTGCTGGAGTGGCCCAGATTGCTCGATACTCTTGCCGTGCACGCCCGATCGACAATGGGGGCGGCACGCTGTCGTGCCCTCGAATTAGCGACCAGCCTCCATGATTCGCGGCGACACCAGCAACAAACGACAGAGATGGGGCAGCTTCAAGCCTCCGGTGAGGCCCTGCCGGGTTTGGCATTTCCTGATATTCGGGATCCGCTCGCCCGGGCGAAGAAAGGGGCGGTATTGGAAGTTCACGAACTGCGAGATTGCACGATGGTGTTGGAATTGCTGGAGGAGAGCGGCCGCTTTGTGAGGCGGCACCAACATGACGCTCCTGCGCTCGCATCTGTTGCCTCCCCCCTACTATCGGTCGACGAACTGCGGCCTCTGAAAACCGCGCTGGATAGAGCGATCCACCCCGACGGCTCGATCAAGGAGTCGGCGACGCCGGAGTTACGGCGCGTGACCCATCAGGCACAGGGGCTGAAACAAGAGATGCGGCACCGGGTCGATCAGATGTTGCACTCACACCGCTATGAGGACGTCCTGCAGGAACAGTACTTTGCCCAGAGAGAAGGTCGCTATGTCATTCCAGTGAAAGCAGATATGCGAGGGCGTGTTTCGGGGATTGTTCATGACGTGTCAGCTAGCGGGGCGACCGTGTTTGTCGAACCGCGCGAATTGGTGGAGCTGAACAATTCGATCAAAGTGACGGACCTTGAGATTGAACGAGAAGTGCGCCGTATCCTCCGTGAGTTGTCTGCCCTCGTCGCCGTACAGGCCGAGCTCATGTTGGCGGGGCTCGACGTGCTGGCTGTGTTGGATGGGATCGCGGCGCGGGCATCGTTTGGTCGCCAACTGAAGGCGCACCCAGTCGAGCTCAACAACGAAGGGCGGGTGAAGCTGTTGCAGGCCAGGCACCCATTGCTCATGTTGTCGAAAACGCAGGTGGTTGCCAACGATATTTCTCTCGATGAGTCGATTCAGGTGCTTGTCATCTCTGGCCCCAATACGGGCGGAAAGACCGTGACCCTCAAGATCGTGGGGCTCTTTGCCTTGATGGTTCGGGCCGGATTGCACCTGCCTTGCGATGAGGGATCAGAGATGGCATTCTTTTCCGATGTCTATGCCGATATTGGCGATGCCCAAGACCTGGCTCGCGATCTGTCCAGCTTTTCGGCGCATATGACCCAGATGATTCAGCTGCTTGATGAAACAGATCGCCCGCGCCGCGGTGACGAACACTCCACTCTGCGACAATGGCTGGTCCTCCTCGATGAGCCAGTCACCTCGACCGATCCGACAGAAGGAGCGGCCCTCGCCGAAGCCTTGCTCTGCCGACTGGCCACGCTAGGGATGAAAGTCGTTGCGACCACGCACTACGGATCGCTCAAGGCCTTGGCCCACACGATGCCGGGCTTTGCGAACGCGAGCGTCGAACTCGACGTGGTGACGCTTTCGCCGACCTATCGGCTCTTCATGGGGGTGCCGGGTGGGTCGTCCGCATTGGAAATTGCCGGACGATTAGGCATGGATCGAGCACTGCTGGATGAGGCAAGGCAGAAGCTCCATAAAGACGAGCGGGCCATGGAAACCATGCTGCATGACCTACAGGCGACGCAGCGGAAGTTGACCGACGATTTGGGTCGGGCTGTTGAAGCCAGACGGGAGGCGGAACAGGCAGAACAGCGGGCGAAAGCACAGTTGGCGCACCTGGAAGAAACGGAACGTGAAGCGCAGAAGGGTCTCAAGCGAAAACTCAGTGAACAGTTCAGTCGTGCGCGGGCGGAAGTACAAGCCACGGTCGATGCCGTCAAGGGCGAACAGAAATTGATCAAAGCCAAAGCGGCAAAGCAACGATTGTTCGAACTCGAGACCCAGACACGCGCCGAATTGGCCCTGCCCGGTATGCCGATTCCACTTGAGCAGTTGGGAGTGGGGGATCAAGTCGAGATCAGCGGGCTCGGCATGACCGGTACACTCCTTGAAGCGCCACAAGGGAAGAAACGCGTGAGGGTGAAGGTGGGAGCGGGGGAGCTGCTGGCCACGGTGGCGAATCTTCTTGGCCTTGCACGAGGGCAGGTAGCGCCGCCGTCGCCAGTATCATCGAGTCCTCGCCGGGTCTCGTCAGGTGGTGGACTGGGGTTCGATGAGCAGACGGTCGTGGATGTTCGAGGAAAGGCGGCTGACGAGGCGTTGGATGACGTGGTGGCGGCGCTGGATCGCGCGACGATGGCGGGTGCGCCGTTTCTCCGAATTATTCATGGCCATGGCACGGGGAAACTCAAAGCGTCGTTGCGTGATTATTTAAAAGATTCGCCCTACGTGGCGGAGTTCCGCGCGGGAGATCGGGCTGAAGGTGGCGATGGCGTGACGATTGTGAAGTTGGGGTAATGAAATGAGAGGAGGGCCTGGCTGATCCCCTTTGCTCGCGCAACGCGCGGCCTCCGAAGGCCCTCGCACGGGCTAGTGGCACGTCTCGGCGTGCCAGTGGGCGGGTGGGTGAGAAAGCTGCGCGCAGTCCGGGGATTCAACCAGGCCCTCCTCTTGAGAGTGAGTGAAATAGGATGCAGATACAAAGAGAACGGCCAGATGTCCTTCTTGCTCGCGGAACGCGCACGATCAGAATGTGCTCGTTCGACGTGCGCAGTGAACGACAATCTGGCCGTTCTCTTTTGAAGAGGAACAGGCGGCCTCAAAATATAAGAGAGTAGCCTATACCAACGATTCGACGGCGGTGCGTAACCGCTCGGTCAACTTCGTCGCCGCAACCGGTTCTTCCTGCGCCCGCGCGACTTTGATCGGCTCTCCGAAGATGACGCGCAACCGCGGGAAGCCGATTCTGCCACGCGAGAGGGCCTGTGCCGTGCCGATGAGGCGGACCGGCACAAGCGGCGCACCTGTCGCAAGCGACATGCGCGCGGCACCCCGGTGCCACACACGGTCGCCGTAGATGGCGCCTTGCGGGAAAATCGCGACCGCTTGTCCTGCCTCGAGCGCCTGCCGCATCCGAGCGAGTGCGAGCTGGTCGCCGCCGCCACGCTTAATCCCGACCGCGCCAAGCCCGTCGAGCACCCATGCGAGCAGTCGGGACTGCCAGAGTTCCGCCTTTCCGAGGAAACGCAGTTCCCGCGAGATCGCCGCCCCCAGGATGATCCCGTCGAGCAGCGAGTCATGATTCGGTGCGATGACCATAGGCCCGGTGACGGGGAGGCGATTGGCGCCGACCACCTCGAGTCGATACATGGCGCGTACCAAGCCGCCGAAGAAACAGCGAGCCTGCGCATAAGTCGGAGCGGGGAAGGGTAAAAACCCCGCATTGTTGTTTGTCCGACGGTCGACAAGGGTTTCCATCAATGATTCCATTAAATCTCCTTCTTATCCATGACCTTTCCGTCTGATTGCAGCAGTTGGCTCTTTAGCCTGCTTGTTTCGATCCAGTGCTCTCTAGCGATTCCAGCTCAGCAACCGGGCATATGCGGAGCGTGGATTGTGTCCATCACGCCATAGTCGGGCTCGCTGTCGCATAGGGGTGAGACGTTACCCCTTGCCTCGTTTCTCTTTTTCCCAGGCTTCCCAGGCATAGAAAAACCCAATCGGCGCACTGATGAGGCAAATAATCGCCAGAGGAGACGATTCTGCGGCGAGCCACCCTCCAAGAGCGGTATAGATGGATGATCCGAGGAAATAGACATACCAGGGAATCTTGCTCGTTCTGTTCAAAATCGAGTCGGTGTGCGATGTCATGACGCTCAGGCCTGCAGATTTTAGAAATTGTACAGACATTGTCAGGGCCCTCCCTCTGGAATTGTGGACTATCTGGTCGTGGATCGGAATGCCTGGCTTCCTACGAATGGACGCCTGCCCACCGACTCCGCAGCCACTTCGACCGTACGAGCTTGTACCCGAGCCAGGCCATTAGCAGCACGCCGAGCAGTGGGACCACTACGGAATTCACCAACTTCTGATAATCGGTCATCTGGACTCGCAAGAGATACTGGTAGCGCAATGGCTTCTGTCCCTCCGCCGTAATGATGACCCGATACAGGCCCTCCTCCAGCGTGGTCTCGCCACTCACTACTCCAGTCGGATGGTGACTCGGACGCCAGTCTGCCACCGTCTGAGCTTCTGCCTCATTACTCCCGCTCCCCTTCACGATCCGCAGACCCACCGGCACGTGACGCAATGCCGGATCCACGAGGTCCACCACCAAGAAGGTTTCGCCTGTCTTGGGAATGTCCGTGCAGTACTGAGCTTTGAGCTCGTATTGCGGCTGGTAGGAGCTGAAATGCATCGCGCTCTCACCGACCCAGCGCACGCAAGGATCGACTTCCAGATCCGCTCCTTCATGTGCCGCGGCTGCGCCGGGGTACAGTGCGGCAACAAGTAGGAGTCCCATAGTGCCTGCTCGTGTCATGTGCCTATTCATATGCCGGCCCTTCCTGTTTAGAACCTCGTGGTGATCCGCTGTTCGATCCGGTTAAGGGGAAGGGAGCTTCCTTGCACGGTTGTCAACACTTGGAGGGATGCTGCAGCTGGTGATGTGACGAGCTGATGCGCCGCAATCACGAGATCGACAATCGCGCCACAGTTGAGACAACGCCGCCCCCAAAATCCGTTGCCACAGGATTCGAGTCCAAAATCTTTAAACTCCTCGAGCACCATCAATCCTCCACAGCGTGCGCATCTCATCACAGACCTCCTTCCTTGATGGGATTGTGCGTCTGCACCTCAGTGATTGTCCATGATGGCTTTAAGCTCACTGCCGCTGATCACCTCGCGTTCGAGCAGGACGGTGGCTCCTTCTATGAGCGCCCGCTTCTTTTCAGCTAAGAGCCATCTCACGCGATCGTATTGCTCATCGATGATCCGACGCACTTCACAGTCGATCTCGCGGGCGGTCTCCTCCGAGTAGTCGCCTTTCTCCTGAGGCGCCTGAATCTGCATGAGGAGAGGCTGGCGTTCACGATTCAGGGTCACGGTCCCTAGCTTCTCGCTCATTCCGTAGGATTTGACCATGCTTTTGGCAATGTCCGTCGCCCTGACCAGGTCGTTCTGTGCGCCCGTGGAGGCCTCGCCGAAGATCAATTCTTCCGCATTCCGCCCTCCGAGTAGGACGGCAATCTTGTTCTCCAGCTCCGTCTTGGCCATCAGAAAGCGATCCTCAGTCGGGAGTTGAAGGGTATAGCCCAACGCGG
>Ga0163153_10006157_pt1 | contig 13678 bp, 6 predicted proteins | sample OliLakLV19MP6IB1_FD_148629 | JGI IMG/M metagenome (GOLD analysis project Ga0163153, IMG submission 148629) | Freshwater microbial mat bacterial communities from Lake Vanda, McMurdo Dry Valleys, Antarctica - Oligotrophic Lake LV.19.MP6.IB-1 | ecosystem: Environmental > Aquatic > Freshwater > Lake... | reverse complement strand
GGCGGCAACAATGTGAACGTCGCTCTCGACCCGAATGACAACTTCGGCGTTTCGGTCGGACTGAATGGGGCAGGCGACCGGCTCGCCGTGGGGGCTTACCAGGATGGAGGCGCGGGCAACGCCAACGCCAATTCCGGCGCAGTGCGTTTGTTTACTTTCAACGACACGAATTTCTCCGGCGGTACCCTCAGCGCCACGCTCGGCTCGGGCTACACGGGTGGAAAGAATGTCAATGTCGCCCTGGACGCCGGTGATAAGTTTGGCGTCGGCGTGGCGCTGAACGCAGCCGGGGATCGCCTCGCTGTAGGGACCTACCTGGACGATGGCGCAGGCAATGCCAAGACCGACTCGGGCGCGGTGCACCTGTTCAGTTTCACCGACAGGAGCTTCTCCGGCGGCGCCCTCGCCGCTACGTTCGGCTCGGGATACACGGGTGGCCAGAACGTCAACGTCGCCCTCGACGCCGGCGACGGATTCGGGGAGGCCGTGGCGCTCAACGGCTCAGGCGACCGCCTCGCCGTCAGCGCGTACCAGGATGCGGGCGTCGGCAACGCGAACCCGGCCGCGGGCGCGGTGTACCTCTATGCCGGACCTTTCGGCGCGCAGAACTCCGCGTACTCCGACTTCGCCGGGGAGTCGGTGACGGTCAGCCGCGCGGACCTCGAACGCGTGCTGGGACAGGGCACCGCAGTGACGCTGCAAGCGTCGAACGACATCACCGTCGCCAGCGCAATCAACGTGAACAACGCGTCCGGCAACGGCGGCGCGCTCACGTTGCAGGCGGGACGCTCCCTGCTGATCGACCAGGGCATCGTGACCGACAACGGCAACCTGACGCTCATCGGCAACGACACGCTCGCCAACGGCGTCGTCGATGCCCACCGGGATCCGGGTGCGGCAGTGATCGCCATGGCCGCGGGAACGCGGATCGACGCGGGCACCGGCGCGGTCGTCGTCGAACTGCGCGACGGCGCCGGGAAGGCCAACCGCACAAGCGGCCATATCACGCTCGGTTCGATCTCCGCGGGCACGCTCTCGGCTGTGAACAACGGGGTAAGTGCCGGAAACATGATCGTCAGCGGCGGCGCGACGCTGACTGCGACAGGGATCGGCAACGCGCTGGTGCTCGCGGCGGCCCCGGGCGGAAATTTCATAAACAGTTCCGGCCCGGGCGCCTTGTCGGCGCCGAACGGCCGCTGGCTCGTGTATTCCACCTCGCCCGAAGGCTCGACCGAAAACGGGCTGACCGCGGCCGCCGGTTCGATCTCTCCGCGGCTCTATAACCGCACGCTGGCCGCGGACCCGCCGGCAAGCATCACGGAGCCCGGCAACCACCTGGTCTACGGCGCACAGCCGCTGCTGGCCATTGCCGGCGCCGACATGGTCCGCAGTTACGGCGACGCCAACCCGGCCTTCACGTATTCGCAGGACGGCTTCGTGATCGACGATGGCTTTGCCGATACGGCGTCTTCCGCGGGCCTGACCGGAATCGCAGAACTGACTTCCGGCGCCTCAGCGGCTTCGAATGTGGGCCTCTATGCAATCCGGACGGCGCCCGGAACGCTTGCTTCCGGCGCGGGCTATGGATTCAAGTTCGTCGAGGGCATGCTGACCATCGATCCCCGGGGGATCACCGTCACCGCGGACAACGTGGCCCGCGGCTACGGGGATGAGAATCCCGTACCGGCGCAGAAAATTGTCTCCGGCAACCTCGCGAATGGCGACTTGCTTTCGGGCAGTACCGCCACGATTGCCAATGCCTTCTCCAACGTCGGCGCTTACGCGATCACGCAGGGCACGCTGACGGCGGGCGCCAACTACGTCGTGACCTTCAACAGCGGCACGCTTACCGTCGGCCCGCGCGGCATCACGATCACGGCAGGCGATACGGCCCGGGTTTACGGCGACGCGAACCCTGCGTTCGGTTACCGGATCACCTCCGGCAGCCTGGTCGATGGCGACGTCCTCGGCGGAAGCCCGGCGTCGATTGCCGGGGCGGGTTCGAACGTCGGAACCTACGCGATCACGCAGGGCAGCGTTGGAGTCCCCGCGGCCAATCCAAACTATGCGATTGCGTTCAACAACGGCACGCTCACCATCAGTCCGCGCGCCGTCACAGTGACCGCGAACGGCCAGACCAAGATCTTTGGCGATCCCGACCTCGCGTTCACCTTCTCTACTTCCGACCTCGGCGCCGGGTCGCCGCTGGCTGGATTCCTCGGGCGCGCGAAGGGCGAGGACGCGGGGCGCTATGCAATCAACGAATTCGCGCCCACGGGTGCGGGAAGCTCGAACTACCTGATCGGCTTCCTGCCCTCGACACTGGAGATCGAGGCGGCTTTGCCGTCTACTGATCAGCCTGCGGCAGGGGGCAATGCAATTGTCGCGGCATCGTCTGCGCGCGCGTGGGCGATCCTCGGCGACCCCTGCGACTCGGCGGCGGGCAGCGCAAGCGAGGACATGTCTGCCCGCAGTGACGGCAATTGTGCGGCCTCCTCCGGCGGACAGCGCATCATTCGCATCGTCGGCGGTGGCATTCGCCTTCCCGCGGGCGTGCGTGCCGATACTCGCCGGGCCGCCCGCCAATCGCGGATCGAGGCATTGCGCTCTTCACGCTAGTCGGCTTTCGGCGAAGAATGGGCCGAATAATCGGATCGTCTCGTTTCTGTGCATTAGTGCCCTCTGTGGCCTGACGAACCGACTTCCGGGTAAGAAAAACCAACAATGGGGGTTATATGAATCCAGCCAAAGCACAGCCCAATGAAGATCAGGACGAACCCGTACTCAGGGTCGAAGAGGTTTCACCTGCGCCCCGTCGCGCTCTCAGTGATGACAGCGCTGTTCACGCTCGGGCTTGCCGCCGGTAGATCACACGCGCTTCCGGTCGGCGAACAGGTGACGGCGGGCGCGGCTTCAGTGCAGCGAGCCGGTTCTTCGGTCACGATTACCCAGAGCACGCCTAACGCGGCAATCAACTGGCAGGCCTTCGGCATTGCTGCCGGGGAGTCGGTGCGCTTCAGCCAGCCCGCGGCCAGTTCGATCGTCCTCAACCGCGTCGTCGGTCAGGATCCCTCGCAGATCATGGGCAGTTTGTCGTCGAACGGGCAGGTGTTCCTGCTGAACCCGAACGGCGTCATTTTCGGTCCCGGCGCGCAGGTGAGCGTCGGAGGGATCGTTGCGTCCACGCTCAGCATGAGCGACGCGGATTTCATGGCAGGCCGCCATTCGCTGACCCGCGGCGCCACGGCCGGCAGCATCGTCAACCAGGGTTCCATTGTCGCGTCCAAAGGCGGCTATGTCGCGTTGGTCGCGCAGCAGGTCCGCAACGAGGGGACCATCATCACGCCCGGGGGCACGTCGGCCCTCGCTTCGGGCGACAAGATCACGCTGACACTCGACAACGGCAGCCTGCTCGGCCTGAATGTGGACCGCGGCACGCTGAACGGGCTGGTCGAGAACAGGCAGGCGATCCGTGCCGACGGTGGCGTAGTGATCCTGACCGCCAAGGCGATGGACGGGGTTCTCCGCTCGCTCATCAATAACACCGGGATTATCGAAGCAGGAAGAATCTCAGGCCAGGACGGCATCATCACGCTCGAGGCATCCGACGTACGCAACGCCGGCACCATCGCGGCAAGCCAGGTCGGCATCAGGGCGACCGGCGACATCACACTGGAGCAGGGCAGCAGCGTTTCTGCAAGCGGTCCTCAGGGCGGCGGCGCTGTTTCGTTGATTGCCGGCGGGATCGCAAACGTTTCGGGCGTAGTCGAAGCCAGGGGCGAGACCGGGGTCGGCGGCCGGATCGACATCCTCGGCGACCTGACCGGTGTGTTCGGAAACGCAAGCGTCGACGCCTCGGGCAGGACCGGCGGCGGAACCATCCTCATCGGCGGCGACGTCCTCGGCGGTGCACTCACGAGCGCAGGCGTGGCGCTGCCCACTTCGAGCCGAACCGTTCTCGGCGGCAATGCCAGCCTGCGCGCCGATGCGATCGACTCGGGCGACGGCGGCAAGGTGGTTCTCTGGTCGAACGATTACACGGGCTTTCATGGATCGATCTCGGCGCGCGGCGGCGCCGTGTCTGGCAACGGTGGGTTCGTCGAGACCAGCAGCAAGCAGAACTTGCAGGCGCTGGGGCGTGTGGATGCCGCGGCGCCCTCCGGCATGGCCGGCCAGTGGCTGCTCGACCCGAACAACATTACGATCCAGACGGCGGGCGTCAACACGAACGTGACGGCCAGCCCGGATTTCACCACGACGAACGACAATGCGATCGTTACTACGGGAAGCATCCAGGCGGCGTTGAATGCGGGCACGTCGGTGACCGTCACCGCGTCCAGCGCCGGCGCGAACACGCAGCCTGGCGATATCACGGTAGCCAACGCCATCGCCAAGACTGCCGGCGGCGCAGCGACGTTGACCTTGAATGCGGCCAACAACATCGCTTTCAACACCGGCGCAAACGTTACGTCGACCGCGGGCGCGCTCGGCCTCACGCTGAACGCACCGGGTGCGATCACTACGCTCCGGAACGTCAACCTTTTGGGCGGCGCCCTGACGCTGAATGCCACCGGAAATGGCACGCAGGCGGGGGTCATCTCGGGGAACACTTCACTGGTGAAGAGCGGCGCGGGCACATTCACGCTCACAAGCGCCAACACCTATACGGGCACGACGACGATCAGCGCGGGAACGCTGCAGGTCGGTGCCGGCCTCACCACTGGTGCACTCGGCACCGGCGGGGCAGTGACCAACAACGGGACGCTGACTTTCAACCGCAGCAATGCCCTGACCGTGGCCAATGTGATCGGTGGCAGCGGCGCCCTCGTGCAGGCGGGGGCCGGCACAACCACGCTATCGGGCGCAAATTCCTACGCAGGCACGACATCCGTCAACGCGGGGACGGTGGTTGCAAGCAACGCGACGGCTCTCGGCACGACTGCCGCCGGCACGACAGTGGCCGCGGGCGCAACGCTGAACGTGAATGCGGTGGCAATCGGCGCGGAGGACGTGACGCTCACCGGCACTGGCGTGGCTGCGGCCGGGGCGTTGACGGGGACGGGCACCGGCAGCCTGGCCGGCGCCGTGAGCCTCGCGGGCAATTCGAGCTTCGGCGGAGCGGGCACCCTGACGCTCTCGGGTGCGGTCTCGGGCGCCGCAACGCTCACGAAGGTGGGCGTCGGTACGCTCGTGCTGTCGGGCGTGAATTCGTACTCCGGATCGACTGCGCTGAATGCCGGCACGCTCAGCATCGCTTCCGATTCCGCTTTGGGCACGGCACCCGGAGGCGCGACCGCGGGGCACCTCGCATTTGGCGGCGGCACGCTCCTGACCACGGCGAGCTTCACCCTCAATGCCAATCGCGGGATCGCACTGAACAGCAATGGAACCCTCTCGACCGGTGCGGGCACGAACCTCACCTATGAAGGCATCGCCGACGGTACGGGCGCCCTGGTCAAGACCGGCACCGGCACGCTGACGCTGGGCGGGGCCAACACGTACACGGGTGCGACGACCATCAGCGCGGGCACGCTCGCGCTGAACGCAACGGGGACGATCGAGGCGAGCTCGGGCGTGGCGGCCACCGGGGCATTCACCATCGCTTCGGACAAGACCATCGATTCGCTCACGGGAGCAGGTGCGAGCGCGCTGGGCGGAACGCTCACGATCGGCGATGCGAGCAACAGGTCCGGAACGTATACGGGGGTTGCGAGCGGGGCGGGCGGATTGACGACCGCGGGCACGGGGACGCTGACCCTTGGAGGCATCAACACCTTCACCGGCGCCACGACGATCGGAGCCGGCAGCACGCTCGCATTGAATGCCGCGGGCCGGCTCGGCGTGAACTCGGGCGTGGCAAATGCAGGGACATTCACGATCGCCGCAGCGAAGACGATCGATTCGATGACCGGCAGCGGCGCGACCGTGCTGGGCGGCACCCTTACGATCGGCGATGCAAGCAACACCACGGCGACCTACGACGGGGCGATCAGCGGCACCGGCGGCCTGATCAAGGCGGGCACAGGCGTGCTGACCCTGGGTGGTACGAACACCTACACCGGAACGACCACACTCACGGCAGGCACGCTGAGGGTCGCCAACGACAGCGCAGTGGGCGGGGGAACCCTGATCCTGAACGCGGGAACGCTGCAAGGCGACGGCACTGCCCGCACGCTGGCCAACGCGGTAACGCTGGCGGCGAGCAGCACGATCGCGGGGACATCCGCCCTCACGCTTGCGGGCGCGCTGACCAACACGGGCGCGCTGACGCTTACGGTAAACAACACCGGACTGACCTCTCTGGGAGACGTAGTGCTCTCGAGCAGCGCGACCAACCGCACGCTGACCTTTGCGGGCACGGGGAATACGAACGTCACCGGGACGGTCATCAACGGAAGTACGTCGACCAGCGGCATCACCAAGACCGGGGCAGGCACGCTTGCGCTGTCGGGGACGAACACCTACAGCGGGACCACCACCGTTTCGGCCGGGACGCTGCAAGTCGGCAATGACAGCGCAGTGGGCACCGGCACGCTGACCCTCGGCGGCGGCACGCTGCAAGGTGACGGCACCACGCGCACGCTTGCAAACGCGGTCTCCCTTTCGGCGAGCAGCTCGATCGCAGGCGCCTCCGACCTGACCCTCAGCGGGGCCCTCACCAACACGACGTCCGGCAGCCCGACGCTCACGGTGAACAACACCGGGCTGACCACGCTGGGCAGCGTCGCGCTTTCGAATAGCGGGACGAGCCGCACCGTGACGATCGCTGGCTCAGGCAATACACGCATTTCCGGGGTGATCAGCAACGGAAGCACGTCGACGGCCAGCGCGCTGGCGAAGACCGGCACCGGCACGCTGACGCTCGGCGCGGCGAATACTTATCGTGGTGCGACTACGATCTCCGCAGGCACGCTCGCGCTGGGCATCGCCGATGCGGTGGGCGCGAGCAGCGCCGTTACGGTTGCCGCAGCCGGGACTTTCGATCTGAATGGATTCAGCGACACGATCGGCTCCCTGGCAGGCGCGGGCACGGTGACCAGCGGCGCGGCGGGCGCGGTAACGCTGACGTCGGGCGGCAACAACACGTCGACGACTTTTTCGGGCGTCGTGCAGGACGGCAGCGGCTCGGTTTCTCTTGCAAAGGCGGGCACAGGCACCCTTACCTTGAGCGGGGCGAACACCTACACGGGAGCGACGGCGCTAAACGCAGGGACCTTGAGCATCGCCGCGGATTCCGCATTGGGAACTGTGCCGGCCGGTGCAACGGCGGGGCACCTCGCATTTGGCGGCGGCACGCTGCTGACCACGGCGAGCTTCAATCTGGAAGCCAATCGCGGGATCGCACTGAACAGCAATGGAACCCTCTCGACCGGCGCGGGCACGAACCTCACGTACGCAGGGATCGCCGACGGCGCGGGCGCCCTGGTCAAGGCCGGCACCGGCACGCTGACCCTGGGTGGCGCGAACACGTACACGGGTGCGACGACCATCAGCGCGGGCACGCTCGCGCTGAACGCAACGGGGACGATCGAGGCGAGCTCGGGCGTGGCGGCTACCGGGGCATTCACCATCGCGTCGGACAAGACCATCGATTCGCTCACAGGAGCAGGTGCGAGCGCGCTGGGCGGAACGCTCACGATCGGCGATGCGAGCAACACTTCCGGAACCTACACAGGCGTCGCAGGCGGGGCGGGCGGATTGACGACCGCGGGCACGGGCACGCTGACCCTTGGTGGAATCAACACCTTCACCGGCGCCACGACGATCGGCGCGGGCAGCACGCTCGCCTTGAATGCCGGGGGCCGGCTTGGCGTGAACTCGGGCGTGGCCAATGCCGGGACATTCACGATCGCCGCAGCGAAGACGATCGATTCGATGACCGGCAGCGGCGCGACCGTGCTGGGCGGCACCCTTACGATCGGCGATGCAAGCAACACTTCCGGGACCTACGAGGGCGTCTTGAGCGGAGCAGGCGGCCTGACGAAGGCGGGTACCGGCAGCCTCACGCTGACCGGAGCCAACACGTATACGGGCGTGACGTCGATCACCGCCGGCACGCTGCGGGCTTCCAATGCCGCTGCGCTCGGCGACACCGCGGCAGGCACGACCGTCGCGAGCGGCGCCACGCTGGAGATTGCCGGCGGCATCGCGATCGGCGCAGAGGCGCTGACCCTGAGCGGAACCGGCGTTGGCGCCAATGGTGCGTTGATCGTTGCATCGGGCAGCGGCTCTTACGGCGGGGCGATCACGCTCGGCGCAAGCACCAGCCTCGGGGGCGACGGCCGCCTGACGCTCGGCGGAACGCTCGAGGGCGACGCCGGCGGCACTTCGGCCCTGACCCAGGCCGGCTCGGGCACGCTGACCTTCGGCGGCACGGTGGGTGCGACCGATGCACTCGCCGCGGTGACGACAAGCGACGGCCAGGCCACCGCGATCAACGGCGGCTCCGTTCGCACCACAGGAGCGCAAAACTATGGTGGCCGCGTCACCACGACCGGGACCCTCACGCTGACGAGCACGAATGGCGGCGCGATTAATGCGAACAACGCGGGCAACGACTTCAAGGGCAACCTTGTGCTCAGTACCGCGGGCAGCGCATCGATCCTCGATTCCAACGCGCTGGCGCTCGGCGCGTCCTCGGTCGCCACGCTGACGGCACAGGCCGCGGCCGGCGACCTCGTGCTCAACGGCGCAATTACGGCCTCGGGTGGCGGCGACGCGATCGTGCTCGCTGCGTCTGCAAACTTCGTCAACAACATTGGGGCGGGCGCGTTGTCCGCCCCGAATGGCCGCTGGCTCGTGTACTCGACTTCGCCTGCCGGCTCGACAGAAAACGGCCTCACCGCCGCGGCCGGCTCGAGCCTTCCGCGACTGTATGACCGGACTTTCACCGCCAATGGTCCGACGACCATCGGCGAGGCCGGCAACCACCTGATCTATGGCTCGAAGCCGGCACTGTCCGTGTCGGCGGACAACAAGTCGCGAGCTTATGGGGACGCCAACCCTGCGTTCACCTATACGACGGGCGGCTTCGTGGTCGATGACGGCGTTGCAGACACTGCGGGCACAGCGGGACTTACGGGGGAACCGAACCTGACGACCTCCGCCACCGGAACGTCGAATCCCGGCCTCTACGCCATTAACGCGGCACCCGGCACGCTGCTCTCTTCGGCGGGTTACGGTCTTTCTTTCATCGACGGCAGCCTCACCGTCGGTGCGCGACCTATCCCCGTGATGCCGAACGATCCGCCCCAGCCCCAGCCAGCGCCTCAGCCCCAAGCCCAGCCTGCGCCTGAGCCCCAAGCCCAGCCCGGGCCGGTTCGGGCATTCGTATTCCTGCTCCCTGACTTGGGTGGCCCGCCGGTCTCCACATTCGCAGCCGCTGCGCTCGACGACCCAGGCCGTTTCTCGTTCAATGACCTCCCGCCCACGGGCGCGGGCGGCGACGACGTGGCGGAAGCTTGCGGCGCGACGGCGGAGGACTGCGCCCGGACCGATCCCGTGGGAAGGTCATTCATCGTCATCGGCAGCGGCATCCGGCTTCCGCAAGGCGTGACCGCCAAAACGCCTGGCCCCGCCCGACTGGCGAGATTCGGGGCGCCGACCGCCAGACGATAATCCTCCTGGGTGCGAGCCCAGGGTTGCCGAGTCCCCGTCAGGGCGATGTCTGATTCGCCAGGACCACTCCCGGGATTGCGCCGAAACGCGCGTCGAAACTCAGAAGGGGCAATCGGTGCTGCCGCGCCAGGGCGGCAATCCAGAGGTCGTTCGTGGGGATCGGCAGGCCGAGCTTGCGCAATGCGACGAACACATCGGCATAGTGCTGCGCGGTCTTTTCGTCCGGCTTCATCAGATGCACACGCGGCGAGCCCATGAACCGCGCGAGCTCTTCACGGTTCTTCTGCGCTCGAGAGCCCGCCGCAAAACCGGCAAGCAGTTCGGCGAGTACGATGAGGGGCAGATGGAGCTCGTGCGCGGTGCGCAACGCACGCACCGTCCCTGGCTCGCCGCGCATGAAAGCGCTGTAGGCATTGGTATCGACGATGAGCGCGGTCACGGCCGTTTGCGGATCTTGCCGGCGGCATTGCGTCTGGCCCTGGTTTGCGCCTTTGGTCCCGGCAACCCGGCCCACAATCCGGCGTCGGTTTCCGCGAAAGGCGCGACCGCGGCCTCGAACGCCTTTGATTCCGATTTGGACCAGGTCCCCGCAAGGGTGTCCAAGTCGTCGAATGGCTGGCTGCCCGCTGCGTAGTGTTCCTGCAACGTCACGACGATCAGGTGGTTCACGCTGACCTTGCGCCGCCGGGCCGTGGTCTTGATCCGCGAGAGCGTCGAGGCATCGAGGTCCCGCAGGCTGATGTTCGGCATGTCAGTGTCCTCTGCTATCAGTTTGGAGAATGATATCGCAAACGGCATCCCTGGCGGAAGCTTGCCGAGTCCCCACCTGGCAAGTGATGATTGGGCAAATCCGCCCTACGACAAGGAGCACAATCATGGCCGACCAGCCCCCTGGCGGGCCCATTCCCGTGCCGACCCCTGAGACGAAGCACTTCTGGGAGGGCACGCGCTCAGGCGAATTGCGCCTTCAGCGCTGCGGTGCGTGCGAGAAGGCGTACTTTCCGCCCCGGCCGTTCTGCCCGAAGTGCGGCTCGCGCGATGTCGCGGTGTTCAAGGCGAGCGGCAAGGGTACGCTGCACAGTTATGTGATCCACCATCGCCCGACGCCCGGATTCACGCCGCCGTACTCGATTGCGGTCGTCGAGCTCGAAGAGGGCCCGCGGATGATGACCAATATCGTCGGCGTGCCGCAGACCCCTGAAGCGCTGGTGCTCGACATGCAAGTGAAAGCCGTGTTCGAGAGGAAGACCGACGCCATTTCGCTGGTGCATTTTTCCCCGGAGGCGCAATGAAGCCGGGCAGCGTCGCGATCGTCGGCGCGGCGGAGACGACCGAGCTCGGCGTCGTTCCGCATCTCTCCCAGATCCAGTTGCATGCCGACGCGGCGCTGAATGCGCTCGCCGATGCGGGCCTCAGGCCGCAGGACATCGACGGCGTGGCCACCGCAGGCAATACACCGACGGAAATTGCTTACTATCTCGGCATTAGTCCCAACTGGGTGGACGGTACTGCCGTTGGCGGATGCTCGTTCATGCTGCATGTGCGGCACGCGGCGGCGGCGATCAGTGCTGGACTTTGCAAGACCGTGTTGATTACGCACGGGGAAAGCGGGCGCTCGCGCGTTGGTGCGTTGCCGCGCACGATCCCGCCTTCGAGCCTGCAGGGACAGTTCGAAGCGCCCTATGGCATTTTCGGACCCCCATCTCAATTCACGATCCCGGTGCTGCGCTTCCTCAAGGATCGCGGCATGACCGAGGAGCAGCTTGCGATGGTTGCGGTGGTCCAGCGCGAGTGGGCGGCGAAGAATCCGCGCGCGCTCTACAAGGATCCGATCACGGTCGCCGATGTGCTGGCCTCGCGCATGATCGCGTATCCGTTTCGCATCCTGCAATGCTGTGTGGTGACCGACGGCGGCGGCGCGCTGATCCTCACCAGCGCCGATCGCGCGAAGGATTTCCCGAAGAAGCCGGTCTACATCCTGGGCACCGGCGAGAGCGTGGAGACGCCGATGATCAGCCAGATGGAAGACTTCGGCAGCTCGCGCGCTTTCCGCGTTGCGGGCAAGCGAGCCTTCGAATCAGCGGGCATCAGGCATTCGGAGGTCGACCACCTGATGATCTACGACGCGTTCGCTCACCTGCCGCTGTACGGGTTGGAGGATCTCGGCTTCGTCGGCCACGGCGAGTCGGGGGCCTTCATCGCCGAGCGCAACACGGCGCCGGGCGGCAAGCTGCCGATGAACACTAACGGCGGCGGGCTCTCGTACACGCACACCGGGATGTACGGCATGTTCGCGCTGCAGGAGAGCGTGCGCCAGGTGCGCGGCATCGCGCCCGCGCAGGTGCCGGGTGTGGAGGTCGGCGTGTGCCACGGCGTGGGCGGCATGTTCGCGGCCAGCGGGACGGTCGTGATATCGAACGTCCGGCCCTAGGACAATGCTGCCAAGTTAGAGGCTAGGACAAGGCTGGGAGCGGCTTCCGAGCAAAAATACTGACATTGGAGGAGGCGGGATGGGCGACCCGGTCGACCTCTTCTGCAGCCCCTTTTGCAGTCCCGACTACGACTACGTCAGCGGCCAGGCCCTGGTCGTCAAACGAGGCGCCTAAGTTCGGTGGCGAACGGATAAGGATCCGGAACCCGCGCATACTGGGCCGGATCGGGGTGCCTTGACGGGTGCCCCGACCGAGCCGGTTTACTGTGCCTTCTCGCGCCCACGGGCGCGGGATCCGCCCCAGGGTCCTTTCGCGGTGTCTAGGAGGCATGATCATGTCGGCAACCACTACCCGCCCTGCGGCCATCGGGGGCGCCAGCGAGCATGGCCGGCACGAAACCCTGCTCAAGACCGGCGCGCTGCAGGACGCGATCTTCAACAGCGCGAACTTCTCCAGCATCGCCACCGACGCCAAGGGCGTCATCCAGATTTTCAACGTCGGCGCCGAGCGCATGCTGGGCTACGCGGCCGCGGACGTGATGAACAAGATCACTCCGGCGGACATCTCAGACCCGCAGGAAGTGATCGCACGCGCCGAAGCGTTGAGCCTCGAGCTGGGGACCCCGATTACGCCCGGATTCGAGGCGCTCGTGTTCAAGGCCTCGCGGGGGATTGAAGACATCTACGAGCTGACCTATATCCGCAAGGACGGCAGCCGCTTTCCCGCCATTGTTTCGGTGACCGCGCTGCGCGATGCGACGGATGCCATCATCGGCTACCTGCTGATCGGCACCGACAACACCGCCCGCAAGCAGGCCGAGGAAGCACTGCTCAAGGCCGGCGCGTTGCAGAGCGCGATCTTCAACAGCGCCAACTTCTCCAGCATCGCCACCGACGCCAAGGGCGTGATCCAGATTTTCAACGTTGGCGCCGAGCGCATGCTCGGATACACGGCCGCGGAGGTGATGAACAAGATCACTCCGGCGGACATCTCAGACCCGCATGAAGTCATTGCACGCGCTGCGGCGCTGAGCCTGGAGCTGGGGACCTCGATCACGCCCGGATTCGAGGCGCTCGTGTTCAAGGCTTCGCGGGGGATTGAAGACATCTACGAGCTGACCTATATCCGCAAGGACGGCAGCCGCTTTCCCGCCATCGTGTCGGTGACCGCGCTGCGCGACGACCAGGAAGCCATCATCGGCTACCTGCTGATCGGCACCGACAACACCGCCCGCAAGCAGGCCGAGGAAGCACTGCTCAAGGCAGGCGCGTTGCAGAGCGCGATCTTCAACAGCGCGAACTTCTCCAGCATCGCCACCGACGCCAAGGGCGTGATCCAGATTTTTAACGTCGGCGCCGAGCGCATGCTCGGATACACGGCCGCGGAGGTGATGAACAAGATCACTCCGGCCGACATTTCCGACCCGCAGGAAGTCATTGCGCGCGCCGAAGCGTTGAGCCTCGAGCTGGGGACCCCGATCACGCCGGGCTTCGAGGCACTGGTGTTCAAGGCCTCGCGGGGGATTGAAGACATCTACGAGCTGACCTATATCCGCAAGGACGGCAGCCGCTTTCCCGCCATTGTTTCGGTGACCGCGCTGCGCGATGCGACGGATGCCATCATCGGCT
>Ga0163153_10006155_pt1 | contig 13685 bp, 9 predicted proteins | sample OliLakLV19MP6IB1_FD_148629 | JGI IMG/M metagenome (GOLD analysis project Ga0163153, IMG submission 148629) | Freshwater microbial mat bacterial communities from Lake Vanda, McMurdo Dry Valleys, Antarctica - Oligotrophic Lake LV.19.MP6.IB-1 | ecosystem: Environmental > Aquatic > Freshwater > Lake... | reverse complement strand
TTTTTATAGTGCGGCTTAAGTGTCTGATTGACGAGTTATACTCCGGTAATTTACCGGAACTGACCCTTATAAAATATTTTAAAGAACGATTTTATTAAACTTACTATTATGAAACTTTTTCTTTTCCTTTTACTTTTTCAATGATCTGATCTGAAATACTCCTAGGAGCTTCATCATAATGCGAGAACTGCATACTGTATATCGCTCTTCCCTGTGTCATTGATCTCATTGTTGTAGCATAACCAAACATTTCCGAAAGCGGAACCAAAGCCTTGATTACCTGTGCATCACTTCTTTGTGACATTCCTTCTATCCTTCCTCTTCTTGAGCTAAGATCTCCCATAACATCACCCATATAATCTTCAGGAGTTACTACTTCAACTTCCATTATCGGTTCAAGTATTACTGGGTTTGCTTTTCTTGCACCCTCTTTAAAAGCCATCGAACCTGCGATCTTAAATGCCATCTCTGATGAGTCAACATCATGGAATGAACCATCAAATAATTTTACCTTTATGTCTTCAACAGGATATCCGGCTAATACACCATTTTTCATTGCCTCTTCAATACCGTCTGCAACGGGATTGATGTATTCTTTTGGAATAGAACCGCCAACGATTCCATTTTCAAAAACAAATCCTTTGCCTTTTTCACCCGGTTCAATCTCAATCCAAACGTGACCAAATTGACCTCTACCACCTGACTGCCTGACAAATTTTCCTTCCTGTATAACTTTCTTTTTAATAGTCTCTTTATATGCAACCTGTGGATTACCAACATTTGCTTCAACCTTGAACTCTCTTTTCAATCTGTCTACAATAATATCCAAATGAAGCTCACCCATTCCTGAGATCAGTGTCTGACCTGTTTCTTCATCAGTCTTAACTCTGAATGTCGGATCCTCGTCAGATAGCTTTGAAAGTGATTCACCAAGTTTATCATGATCAGCTTTTGTTTTAGGCTCAATCGCAATTGAAATAACCGGTTCAGGAAATATGATTTTTTCCAGCACGATAGGATCGCTTTCATCGCAAAGAGTATCACCTGTCTTCGTAAATTTTAATCCGACTGCCGCTGCTATATCACCGCAGTAAACTTCCTTTAGATCTTCACGGCTGTTTGCATGCATCTGAAGAAGTCTGCTGAATCTTTCCTTCTTACCTGCAATTGAATTATAAATATAACTTCCCGCACTTGCTTTACCTGCGTAAACTCTGAAGAATGTCAGTTTACCTACAAACGGATCGGTCATTATTTTAAATGCAAGAGCTGTGAACTTCTCTTCATCATTAACTTTTCTTACAATATGGTCATCCGTGTGTAAATGGTGCCCTTCAACATCACCAACATCCAAAGGAGAAGGAAGAAGATCTACAACTTTATCAAGTAAATTCTGTACACCTTTGTTTTTAAAAGAGGATCCAAGCAAAACAGGAATAATCTTTACATCAATTGTAGCTTGCCTTAAAGCTGCTAATATCTCTTTTTCACTTATATCTTTTCCATCAAGAAATTTCTCTAACAAAGTATCATCTACATCAGCAACTGCTTCAAGCAGTTTATGTCTGTATTCTCTTGCCTGCTCTTTTAATGAATCCGGAATTTCAACATCTTCGAATGTTGCTCCGAGAGTTTCCTCATTGAACATTCTGGCTCTCATCGTGATCAGATCAATAATTCCATTAAACATATCACCCTGCCCGATAGGCAAATGAATAGGAACTGCGTTTGCTTTCAGCCTGTCTTTCATCATATCGATTGCATGAAAAAAGTCAGCTCCGGTTCTGTCCATTTTATTAACGAAGGCTATTCTCGGTACTTTGTATTTATCAGCTTGTCTCCAAACCGTTTCAGACTGTGGCTCAACACCACCAACTGAACAAAACAAAGCAACGGCTCCGTCAAGAACTCTGAGTGATCTTTCAACTTCAGCAGTAAAGTCAACGTGTCCGGGTGTATCAATTATATTGATCCTGTGGTTATTCCATGAGCATGTTGTAGCAGCAGAAGTAATTGTTATGCCTCTTTCTTTTTCCTGCTCCATCCAGTCCATCGTCGCCGCACCTTCGTGTACTTCACCAATCCTGTGCAATTTTCCGGTATAATATAAAATTCTTTCCGTCGTAGTGGTTTTTCCGGCATCAATGTGCGCCATAATACCAATGTTTCTTGTCTTATCTAATGATACTTGCCTTGGCATATTATTATTTAACTCGTTTTATTATTTTTAAAATTGGGTAATGTTACCATTTAAAATGTGCAAAAGCCTTATTTGCTTCAGCCATTTTGTGAACATCTTCTTTCTTTTTCACTGAGCTTCCTTCACCTACTGCCGCAGCCATAAGTTCATTTGCAAGTCTTAATGACATTGATTTTTCATTTCTTGCTCTTGAATATGTAAGTAACCATTTAATCGCCAATGCTATTCTTCTGTCCGGTCTGACTTCAGTTGGAACCTGGTAATTCGATCCTCCGACTCTTCTTGATCTTACTTCAAGTGACGGCTGAACATTGTTTACAGCTTTCTTAAAAATATCAAGCGGCTGGTCTTTGGTTTTGTCAGCTATAATTTTAAACGCATCATACATTATTCCCTGTGCTACCTGCTTCTTACCGTCTTCCATCAAACTGTTAATGAATCTGCCTATCAAAATGTCATTATATCTTGGATCAGGTCTTCTGATTCTTTTTTCTGCTCGTTTTCTTCTCATTGAAAATTAAAGATATTAAAATGAATTAGTTTATGTAAAATTAGCTTGCTGCTGTCTTAGCTTTCTTTGTTCCATACTTCGACCTGCCCTTTTTTCTGTTAGCTACTCCGGCAGTATCCAAAGCTCCTCTGATAATATGATATCTTACACCCGGAAGATCTTTTACTCTTCCGCCTCTTATCAATACTATTGAGTGTTCCTGTAAATTGTGACCTTCACCCGGAATGTAGGCTGTTACCTCTATACCGTTTGTTAACCTTACTCTTGCAACTTTTCGCAGCGCTGAATTCGGTTTCTTTGGAGTAGATGTATAAACTCTGGTACAAACCCCTCTCTTTTGTGGACATGAATCCATCGCAGGAGCTTTGCTCTTTGAGATTATTTTCTTTCTACCTTTTCGGATTAATTGATTTATTGTAGGCAATTATAGTTTGGCTATTTATTATGGAAACATATAAAATACTAATTTTAAAATTTTTAGTCAATCAATTTAGTTGTATAGACCGAGAATTTTTTTAATCACAATGAATCTCACCACTTATGCATAGTTATGTCAAAATACTGATTTGAATAGTTTGCCAAACAGCAGGAATTTTTGCCCGGATTGAATAAGAAATGTTGCTTCTTCCTTCGCAAGGGGTTGAATATTTATAATTTATTGTAAATTAGCTTTTTAAACCCAAACTAACCTTACCAAAAGATTTCCCGGAAACTTTGGTTTGATCCAATATAATTTGTTTTGAGTTAAAGAATTTTTACTTTTGCTGTATTTAATCGTTTATTACTTTTTACTACACTAATTGCCAGTGCTGTCCAAAACATTTTTATCAACACTTAAAGGTCTTAAATTAATCAGCAAACAGGATAATCATTATTGTTTTAAAAAGAACCAGCCATTGATCTGAATTTCCGGCAATTTATCACAGCGGGAAACTTTTCTTTGCAAAGCTTTCTGGCGCCTGTCCCGCAATGCTTTATGCGGGAGTTTTTCAAAAGAAAGAGTACTTAATCGAAACTAAAATTTTCATTTTCTAAATCACATTGTTTTGGACGGATGTGACTAATTGCATTAAAAATTTCAATTTATAAATTACTTTTCAAAAACTTTTTAAATATATTTATTCACTTACAATAATCCTTTTCAAAAAACCGGCTAGTATTAATATGTCAGAGTATATTCATTTACATAATCATTCCCATTATTCATTATTAGATGCCATCTCAACGATAGAAGGGCTTGTAGACGCTGCTGTTGAACACAAGATGCCTGCTGTCGCACTTACCGATCACGGTGTGATGTACGGGATAATGGAGTTTTACAAAAAAGCAAAAGCAAAAAATATAAAACCGATCATAGGCTGTGAAGTTTATGTAGCACAGTCGGGAACAAGATTTGACAAAGCGAAAAGAAATATTAAATCTCTTGAAGAAGTTGAGGAAAAAAATCTTGAAAACTCGGACGGTCTTACTTCGTCAAATATAAATTATGCCCATCTTATTCTTCTGGCAAAAAATGAAACCGGTTACAAAAATCTCATACGGCTTACATCGATCGGACACACCGAAGGATATTATTACAAGCCGCGTATCGACCTTGAAGTTCTTGCAAAATACAGCGAAGGACTTGTTGCAACTTCAGCCTGCGCCGGAGGAGTAATATCATGTTACATTACACGGAATGATCTGAAGACAGCCGAGAAGATGACGGGGATTTACAAAGATATTTTCGGAGATGACTTTTATCTCGAGATCCAGGATCACGGTATCGCTGCCGAAAAGAAAGTAATGGAATCTATGCCCGGAATTGCAAAAAAATTCGGGCTGAAACTGATCGTAACAAATGATGTTCATTACATTAAAAAAGAACATGCGATCGCTCATAACATCTACCTTAACTTAAGCGCTAAACAATCCGCAAAGAGCTACCGCAATGCTGATAATAATGAGGTTCTCACAAACCTGCGCTACGGCACTGATCAGATCTACTTCAAATCAGCTCAGGAAATGTGCCGGCTATTCAAAGACTTTCCTGAAGCCCTGCGTTCAACTCTTGAAGTAACGGAAAAGTGTAATGTCGATCTCGATACGACGAAGAACTTCATGCCCAATTATAAGATACCTGAAGAAGAAAAAAAATCTGTCAAAACTTTTGATGACTATCTTAAGAAGCTTTCGAATGAGGGCATGAAAGGCAAATTTGAAAATGTGACGACCGAAATTCAGGAAAGATTGGATTTCGAGCTTGAAGTAATAAAGAAGATGAATTTTTCAGGGTACTTTCTGATAGTAAAGGATTTTATTGATTATGCAAAAAGCATCGGTATCATTGTTGGTCCTGGAAGAGGAAGTGCGGCGGGAAGTCTTGTTTGCTTCTGCATTGGGATAACCAACGTCGATCCATTGAAATATGATCTGCTCTTCGAAAGATTTCTGAATCCGGAAAGAGTATCAATGCCCGATATTGACATTGATTTTCAGGATGACCGCAGAGAGGAAGTTATACAATATGCAAAGGATAAGTACGGAGAAAATTCGGTTGCGCAGATAGTCACATTCAATAAGCTTGCACCGCGCGGGGTTTTGAAAGACGTGGGCAGAGTTTTGAATTTTCCATTTCAGGAAATAAATGATCTCACAAAAACGATCCCGATCATTTTCGGAAAGGTAAAGAAGCTCAGCGAGTGCATGAAGGAAGAACCGGACTTTAAAAAATATTTTGATACAGGTGATAATTTTCAGAAAGAGGAAAAACAAAAGTTGTATAACTACTGTCTCGTTCTTGAGAATCTTAATAAGAATTCTTCCATACATGCATCAGGAGTCGTGATCGCCCCCGGAAACGTGACTGATTATGTACCTTTGTCAAAAGTCACAGGTGAAGACAATGTTTTCTGCACACAGTATGACATGAATCAGCTTGAAGATGCGGGACTTATTAAAATTGACTTCCTCGGTCTGAAAGAGCTTAAGGTTTTAGGTAGAGCCCTCGCACTGATCAATAAAAGGTACGATAAAAATCTGACCATTGACGACATCCCTCTTGACGATGAGAAGACTTATGAATTATTCTCAGCAGGTTCGACCGTAGGGATCTTTCAGTTTTCAAAAAGTAAAATGCGCGAGTATCTTGCCAAGCTGAAACCGAAGAACATCAATGATCTTGCCGCGATGAACGCGTTGTACAGACCAGGACCGATGAAGCTGATTCCCGATTTCATTGACAAGCGTTTCGGAAGGAAGCCGATAACATATCTGCATCCGAGTATGGAAAATACATTGAAGGAAACATACGGTATCATCGTGTATCAGGAGCAGGTAATGCAGATCGCTCGGGACGTCGCGGGCTTTTCGCTTGCCGAAGCAGATAACATGAGAAAGGCGATGGGTAAGAAGATCAAGTCGAAGATGATCGAGATAAAGGAGAAATTCATCAGCGGCGCAGTCAGGAATAATGTTGCAAAAAAAGTTGCTGTTGAGATATTCGATCTGATGCTGGACTTTGCCGATTACGGTTTCAATAAATCTCACGGTGTGGCTTATTCAATACTTGCTTTCTACACATCTTATCTTAAGACACATTACCCGCTGGAGTTTCTTACAATTTCAATGGCTTGCAGAAAAGATGATGAGACCGAGCTGCAACAGCTTGCAAACGAATGTAAGAAAATGAAGATCAAGCTTCGTGCGCCTGATGTCAATGAAAGTGAAACTGATTTTGCAACAAGATATTTTGACACGGGAGAAATTGTCGGGGAAATTCTCTACGGGCTCAGTGCAATAAAAAATGTAGGCGAAAAAGCCGCGCAGAATATTATTGACGAAAGAAATAAAGGCGGAAGATATACAGGGCTTATAGATTTTCTCAAGAGAGTTGACCTGCGTCTTGTAAATAAAAAAGCCGTCGAGAATCTGATCTTCTCCGGAGCATTTGATTCCGTTGAACTGAACAGGAACAAGCTTTTCCTTAATATGGAAAGAGCTACCGGGTATTCTCAACGGTTCAAAACCAGTGTTGAAGCTAACGGACAGGAAGGTCTGTTCGGGTCAGATGAAAATTCAAAAGTTGTAAACTCCGATTACATCATACAACCTTACGAGGAATCATCCGAGACCGAGAAATATAACCGCGAAAAAGCAGCGATCGGGTTTTATATTACAGGGCATCCGCTCGCCAAATATGAAAAGGATATTTCGGGTTTCATTGATCTTACATTCGGTGAAGAGCCGTCGGAAGTTGACTTCAGAAGGATTAAGACCGCGACCATGTGCGGTGTCATCAATGATGTTCAGATCAAGATCTCAAAGAAAGGAAATAAATTTGTAGTGTTCAATCTTGTTGATTTTTACGGATCGGGTGAATGCATTGCTTTTTCGAGATTGTATGAAGCAAAGAAAAATCTGTTTGAGAATGATTGCCTTGTAGTTGTTAGGGGCACTCCTGAAGAGAACGGTGATAAGATCAAGCTGACCGTTGAGGAGATCTACAGTATAGATACCTTCCTCGAAATTTATACTAAGAACCTTACTCTTTATCTAAATGAAACCACAACGGATATGAATAAAATCGTATCGATAAAAAATGCAGTGGAAAAACATCAGGGAACTTCAAATTTATTTTTCAGCGTTATGAACTCCACACATTCGAGAGCCTTTATTTCACGTGAATTCAGGATTAAAGCAACAAAGGAATTAATTTCCAACTTGAAAAATATAGTTGGAGAAAATAACTTGAAACTAAACTAAGATAATTTTAAAAAAATTTTTAATAATATAAATCCACAGAAAGGAATTGTAAAATGAATCCAATTGAAATCACAGACGCTAACTTCGATCAGGAAGTATTAAAATCCGATATACCCGTCCTAATAGACTTTTGGGCAGTATGGTGCGGACCTTGTAAAATGATCGCTCCGATCATTAGCGAACTTGCAAAAGAGTATGTTGGAAAAGTCAAAGTCGGAAAACTCGACATCGACAATAATCAACAGGTATCAATGAAATACGGCATCAGAAGCATCCCGACACTTCTTATTTTTAAGGATGGCAAAATAGCAGATCAGATCGTTGGGGCTGTTCCTAAATCCGCGATCACTGCAAAGCTCAATGAGCATGTAAAAGAAGCCGTTTAATTTCGAATTAAATTTTTTCCAAATGGGATTTTACTGCAAAGTAGGATCCCATTATTTATTAAATGAAAATGAATAAGAATTGAAAATAAAAATCAATATACTCACGGTAATTCTGTTTGCTGCATCTTTAATTGCATTTCACTCCTGCGGTAAAGACAAATCTGAAATTCAAAACAATAAAACTACAACAGAGCAGTCACCTCCAAATACTTCCGACAGCACCATATCTAACAGTACAAACAATAATATTGCCGGTAATGAAAATTTTATTATCAGCTACACAGTGGCAGGTAAGATGAACGGAGTCATGCAGATACTCAGAAGCGGAAATAAATTCAGGCAAAACATTTCCTCAGAAATTATGGGAATGAAAAACGATAATCAGATATTCATTCTTGATAATAATGTTTACAGTGTGACTGAGATCGGAGGAAAAACATTAGGTGTGAAGACAAGTCTTAATGATTTTAATAAGCTCAAGAAGACCGGCGAGACTATTATTGATTTTAAAGAGTTTGAAAAATTTCTTAATACAAAAAAAATTACCGGATCGGAGAACATTATTGGCTACAACTGCGATATCTATGATTTCGGTGACGGAGTGTCTTTATCCGTAAACAATAAAAAGTTTGTGCTGAAAATAAAATCACCGGAGTTTATTGCTACGGCAAATAACATTAATCTCAATCCTTCATTCGCATCGAATGAATTTGAATTGCCTAAAGATGTTACTTTCAAAAGTGTCAATACCGGAGACATAGACAGGAAAGCAGTTGACTCATTGCTGAACAAGGCGAATCAGTAAGATCATTCGCCGATAATTTTAACAAGAACTCTTTTTCTCCTTTTGCCATCAAACTCACCGTAAAAGATCTGTTCCCATGGACCAAAATCCAGTTGACCTTTTGTAACAGCAACAATAACTTCACGTCCCATTATTGTTCGCTTCAGATGAGCGTCCGCATTATCTTCCCCTGAATTATGCCGGTACCTTGAATAGGGTTTCTCAGGTGCTAATCCTTCAAGCCATATCTCGAGATCATTGTGCAGTCCGCTCTCGTCATCATTAATGAAAACACTCGAGGTTATGTGCATGGCATTACAAAGAAGCAGCCCTTCCTTTATTCCGCTTTCCGAAAGACAATCTTCAACTTCGGGAGTTATGTTGATCAGCTCTCTCCTTTTAGCCGTTTCAAACCAAAGTTCTTTTCTGAATGATTTCATAAAATTTTATTTAGAAAAATTCTTAGAATGATTCTCCGGTCCTATGTCAAATACATTCGCGAATTTATACATTACAGGTACACCCTCGTAGAAGTTTTTCAGCTCTTCGTTAGATAATTTTTTCTTTTCAGCAATATCCGGTTTATAAAAATCCTGCCATGGGTCAATAGTAACATAAATGTTCATCGCGTCATCAAAGGTAATTGACTCCGGAGCCATTCCGATTATTTTATTAATTTCTTTATGACCCGGAATGCTAAGATCCATTTCCTCCGATTCTACTTTATCAACGGTGAAATCGTCTTTGAACTTTATGTAAAACATGCTTCTCCTGTTACGGTCTATGCCGTATAAATTATGATCATCAGAGGCATACAGACCGCAAATCGAAGTGATCTTAAGTTCGCCTGTACCCATCGATTTAATTTCATTTGTCTTTCGGTTGTAAATATAAAGTACTGTACTGTCGGTAAATTCGGTACGGTCGGTGTTTGGCACTTTCGCCTGATAATTTTCAAGACCGATGAAAAAATAATTTTCGGTGGCAGCAAATCCTTCAAAGCCGATATTGTCAAAAGTGTAAGTGTAGAGTTCTTTAGGAAAGTCCAATCGCCTGATGGTATTTATGGAATCGAATGTCAGGATGTCTTTGTTAAATGTGATCTCGTATATACCTTCTTTCTTTCTGTAGATCTGAGGATCGTTTGAACTGTATTCGTGACCTTCAATCGAAAGAAGAATTTTATTGTTCGGTCTGTCATACAATATCTCTTCCATATCTGTTTTCTTGAATTTTGCAAAAAGCTCTCTCACTTTTTCAGAAAAGGAGATCTCTGTAATGGTGATCGAAGGAGGAATTCTGCTTTCATCAACATCAAGACGGTTTATCTTTCCGAGATCATCACAGGAAATAAAAATTTTTTTCCCGTCCTTCATACCGACATAGCTTAATCCGGATGTCTGACTTGTCTGCATTCCGGCAGAATCTTTCATCCATATCGGGTAATTGTCAATTGGCTGAATTCCGTCGGGATGCGCAAAATATAAATTTACAAAAACAATAATCGCTGCCAAAGGAAGAAAAACTCTTAAAACGTGCTTCATTAATTTTTTTTAATTATACCGGGCTTACATTACATTCAACTTAATTAACTCATCTGAGCAAAAATCGTTCCTGAAAATTCAGGCACTCTCTTTAGCCGCTGAGAATTAAAAGAAAAGTCTTATTAAATATAGAAGTGAAACTCTTATCGTGCACAGTCGGGAGTTTCACTTCTTATAATTTGTTAATGGCTCTGTTGAATCGTTATTTGATAAGCATCATTCTCTTGGTATCAACAAACTCACCTGCTTTGATCCTGTAAAAATAAATTCCGCTCGCAAAATTACTTCCGTCAAATCTAACCTCATATTTTCCGGGAGTTAAATTTTCATTAACTAAGACTTCGACTTCCATTCCCAAAGTATTATATACTTTCAATGTTACAAATTCAGGATTCGTGATCCCAAATTTCAAATTCGTAACAGGATTAAATGGATTCGGATAATTTTGCTGAAGCTCAAACTTTTCCGGGATGATATTGGAAATATTTTGTACGCCGACTATCTCCGGAGAAATTGCAACGCCGTTAATGCCTGAGAATCCTGCGTTCGTTCCTATAAGTGTTCCAACACCGGAGACTGTATCAATTGAAATAAGCTTGTTCACTGTTGCGCCGATACCTGATATTCCATAAAGCTTTCCTGTTTTTGAAAATGAAATATCTGTATTGGGTGAAAGTCCTGTGCTGCCGATCAACTGGACAGATGCATTTGATTTATTGATCTTGTAAAGTGATCCTATGGCAGACATTCCCCACAATGAACGGTTTACCGGATTGATTTTCATTCCGAATAAGCTGGTAATACCTGTATTGCCGATAAAGAAAGTATCATTGGTGGTAAAGTTATATCTGTAGATCTTGCCGTCTGTAGTAGAGCAGTAAAGCTCATCATTAATATCGAACGCAATTGAACGTATGTTTGCGATAGGAAGCGGAGCTAAGATATACGCATCGCCCTGAGCCGCGTTGACCCTTACAAGCTGGGTAGTAGGGGAAGAACTTATTACCGCATAGAGCTGATTGTTTGAAGGTCTGATACTGAGTCCGTTTAGCTGGCTAAAACCCGAAGGTCCAATTGACGTCCCGGTCCCTGTGACAGGATCGATCGTCATAAGGATTCCGTTCGACTGTGTTCCGGTCACTCCGTAAACGGTGTTTGGCTGCACCGGAGTGATCACAAAACCTTTACCTTTGATTGAAGCATACTTAACCGGATTAGATGCATCATTGCTTGTAACTTGCAGTGAATCATTTTTAAATCCGGCTGAAGTCGGCTGGAAAACAATTCTCAATACAAGTGAATCATTGAAATTAAGATTTACAGGAAGAACGGGTGTGTTAAGAATATTAAAATTACTGTTAAAATGCTGAATGCCGGAAATAGTTAAAGTTGTATTTCCGTAATTTACAATTTTTACTGACTGGGTATCACTGCTGCGGTTGACTTCGATGTTGCCAAATCCCAGAGTATCTTTGTTAAGGAAGACCCTTGCTGTCGGATATGGACTTACCCTTATCTGACCGACCCATACTCCCCAGAAATTTTGTAGTTCCGCGTACTCAGTCATGATCCAGAAATCCTGTTCATTGGAAGGATCAAGCCATGTTCCCATGTAATCTCCCCATCTGTCAGACTGTCCTGTATTAATGTAAGTATTTTTACCCGGCTGAAGAACGCTGCTGGGATTAAAAAATGTTGAAGGATCACTGTCAATTCGGGTTGTGAAGTATGCTCCTATGTATTGCGAGAGTCCCGACCTGGAGTAAGAAACAAGTACATTCTGGTCCTTATCGACACTTATCGCGGGGTAGGAATAATAAAATTCATCAGCCCCGAATGTTATATCTTTATCGGCGAAGTTGGAGCCCACATTAATTTTGTAATATTTGAATGCTGAGTATTGACTATTGTAGCGGACAGCGTGAACTGCATGAAGGAATCCATTCTTAAATACCGGTTCACAGCGAAATCCTGAAGTACCTCCGGCAGTGATGGTTGTATTTGAGCCAAGCTGTCTTGACGGAGCCGGATTGAAATACTGAACAACAGGAATGCTAACACCTGTCATTGAAGGATTGGTAAGAGGATTTGTAAGCTTGTAAAGTGAAATATATGAGCCGCTTGAATTTGCATTACATAAAAAATAATATTCATTAGAGTTGCCATAAATTATGGAAGGACGAATGCCGAAATTAACCGAAGAGTTTTCAGGATCTCTTATGTCCCAAAGATCAAACCACGTCACTGCTCCGCCGGTATTGGCATAAAGCTGTGCTTTGTTTATAATTCTGATCTTTGAATAGACAAAATTGCTGCTGCTTATAGTGAAACCGTTACCCGTAATATAAATCGCGTTTGCATCATAACCAATGCCTTCGTAATCCCGCCAGACACCTGAAGATGTGGAGCCATTGAGATCGGATCTCATCGCATAATTATACCATGTACCGAGAGGAATAGAATCGTCAGAAACAGATATCACATCATAAGCAAGAGGACCAATAGGCGGAGTGATCCAGGCGATTATCCATCGTTTTGCATAATGATCATAGGAAATTTTCGGATCGGACAGATTCCCGCCAATGCCAAGTCCGAGACTTGCATAAAATGTTGCCCCTGCGATAGACTTAATAACGTTACCCTGTTTATCCCAGATCCTGAAAGATGAATTCACTGCTCCCAGAAGATGTGTAGGTCCCGCTGCTATGGAAGCATCAGGTGGTATAAAGTTCGTTCTCGGAACTCCGGGAAAATTTTTAAGGATAAGTGACGGAGAATCCGATTCACCATTTATAGTAGATTTATCAAAGACAAAATTACTTCCCTCCGGAGCAGTAGGTTTTATTTTATTAAAACTATCCGGCAGCTCCTGCGGAACGTAGGTATTAGTATTATCCACTGGTATCAGATAATCAGGCAGTGGATCTCCTTCGAAGGAATCCCCGAAATTATCTGTTGATACCATTACTCCCGATGCCACGCTTCCCTGCGCCGGTCCCTGATACAACTGAGAAAAAGAATTCTGATATAAAAAAATTATTAAAAATGCTGTAAGGCAGTAGGTGAGTTTCACGATTTTTCCCTTTCGTTTTATTTAAATATAAGCATTTGTATAAATTATTGATATAAAGTTTTTGAAATCGGTCTGCCCTTAAAAAGAACTTGATTCTTTTTAAAGGTTGCTTTAAACTCAGCCTGTAAATTCAGACTACTGCTTTTACAACTTCCTGCATTGACAAACTTGTTTTAATTTTAAAAATTAGTCACATCCGTCCAAAAAAAGCAAAAACTTGCCACGAATGATCACGAATTAAAAATATTATCCCTGATTTTAAAAACAGTATTAACATAAATTTATTTGGACAGCACATATTTATATCTCCAAGGTTTTTTAAAGGTTGATTTTAAAGATTCGATATTGGTGCAAAAATATTACCAAAACAGATAGAATTTAAAATTATTTAAATTTTTCAAAAACATTTTGGACAGCACTGAAAATTAGTACGCTATATAGAGT
>Ga0163153_10006153_pt1 | contig 13688 bp, 12 predicted proteins | sample OliLakLV19MP6IB1_FD_148629 | JGI IMG/M metagenome (GOLD analysis project Ga0163153, IMG submission 148629) | Freshwater microbial mat bacterial communities from Lake Vanda, McMurdo Dry Valleys, Antarctica - Oligotrophic Lake LV.19.MP6.IB-1 | ecosystem: Environmental > Aquatic > Freshwater >... | reverse complement strand
GCAGCATAGCCGGCCAACGGCGAACTTGCCTCGCTCGCCGCGCCACGCGAGTCGTTCGCGTTTGGACATCGGCATGTAAAGCGGGTTCTCCCGCACATTTCGTGAAAGTCCGTCGATTCGTAATCTTGGGAGCAACGCCTAGCGGTGGATGGCGATTTGATGGTGACAGAGGCCTAGATGGACTGGCCCGGCGTAACCGTTAACGGACCGCCATTACTGCGCGGCGTTTTGCGTGATTGCGACGGCGGCGGGCGGTGGCCCTCATCTGCTGCCGCGCTATTCTGAACGTCCTATCAGCCCACAACAAGTAGTCCAGGGACCACCTTCAATTGAAACTGCAGTTCAGCAATGGGTGTTTTCAGCCAATCTGTAACAGACTCGCACCCTACGGCAGCGGCCTTCCGGTAGTGGCGCTCATGGACAGGCTCTATTGAATAGAGCGGACGAAACAGGCGAAACGAGCGCGACTCGGCAGGAGAATCTCGAAAAATTGCTCGCAAGCCATCATCTACGTCCGACTCGCGCCGAAGGCGGGTCCGCTGAGGAGCCGGCGAGGGTGACATTCAATGCCAGCCAGTCTCCCTTACCTTCCGGTGGGTACGCTTGAACTCGAACGGCCCCCAGTCGGATTGCCGGACGAACCGGGCAAACACGGCGTCGATCAATTCGAACGACGCCGGTCGCTCCAAGTTCCTTACCCTGCGAGCGATTGCTTCACCAGCAGTCCCACTTGCTTGCGGCGCTGGGAAACTCGTCCCAAAGTTGTTCCGCACGGCGTTCAAATCGATTAGGTTGACGATGAAGTCCGCGTTCGAATCCCCTGGGATCGGGCGCAGAATGTCGAGCGTGAAGCTGTCGATCGTGGCGGTCTGCTGCACCACTGTCGTTGGACTGGCATGCTGGACGCCCAAATACAAATCTGATGCGGCGTTCAACCACGGCAACTCAATTGTAGGCGACTCGCCGCTTGCCGCTGCAATCGTGTGATTCAGCCACGAAGCGGACCAGTTGCCCATTCGGCGCGACAAAGTGAGCGTCACGTCATCGCCGGGCGCAAAGGCGTTCACTGCCGTTGAATACAGAATCTCGTCTCCAAACCCTCGGTTGATCGCGATGTGGTAGACATTCGACTCATGAAAGCCGACGCGCACGGTGTTATTCCACGCCGTGCCGGCGTACAGCGTTAGGTTGTCGCCACTGTTGGGCACTTGAACGTCCAGGAACGTGGCCGTCAGATTGAAGTCGTCCTGGCCGATACCTGGCAGGAGTACGCCAGGCGCTTCCAGGATTTCGAGGTTCACGCCAACGTCGGAGTTGGCGTTCGCCATCGTGCTCCTGAGCAGTAGCCGTCCATTGATCCCCGGTTCGAGGTCCATGTTGGGGTCGGTGCTCGGCAAGCCGTCACCGGTCCCGGGGAGGCGGTGCGTGAAGCCGACTCCGACGCCATCCTTATCCAGTAATGTGCCCGGCGATGGGGCGTTGAACGACAGATCGACCACCCCGAGTCCCGTCTCGCCAAAGTGATTGCGGACGTTGTTCAGATCGACGACGTCGACTCGGCAATCGTGATTGGTGTCACCAGGCACGCGACACGGCCCAGCCTCGAGCGCGATTTGCGCCGTGCCAACGCCGCCGTCGTCGTCCGTGCCAGTCAATGTGAACAAGTGCTCGCCAACTTCGAGCGGCGTAAAGGCAAATAAGTCGCCTGCCCCCGTGGCGACCGTTTGCCCGTTGCGCGTGACTTGCCACTGGAACGCAATCGCTTCCAGCGTACCGGGGTCGTCGGCAAGCGCCTGCAGTGTGAACGGCTGGCCAATGTTGACGACAATCGGAATCGCGGTGATCGCCACGGTCGGCGCGACATTGGCCACGGTCACCTCGGTCTCGGCCGCGCCGCTGCCGCCATCATCATCGTTCACCGTCGCGGAAATTGTATACACATCCGCTGGTGTCCCACTGGGGTCATCGTCCAGGTACGTGTGCGTCGCGGTGAAGGTGTGTGCGACGGCATCGACGGCCGCATCCGAGGACGTTCCGTCCCCCCAGTCGATCATGACGCCATGGGTGTCCGCTGATGGGACCAATGCAAACAACTCCGCCGCCTCGGACATGCTCAGCGCACGACTGTAAATCCGCACGTCGTCGATCGCGCCGTGGAACGCGAGCGCGTTGTCCGTGCGCATTCCCAAGCGGGCGTTGAGGAGATTGTCTGGAGCATTTTCCGCAACATTCGGCCCGAACAACGGCGCTTCGGTCCCATTCACATAGAAGCGGACTTCCGCCGCCGAACGATACACAGCGACCACGTGCGTCCACTCGTGAAGCGCGTACGCATCTGATTCGGTGTGCCAATCCTGGCCGCTGCCAAACCGCGGCAAGAACGTCATCGCGGTTGCTCCAGTGTCGCCCGCGGTATGAATTTCAAAGTTGTTCTGGCCTTTGGAAATCAGCATTCCTGCCTGCGCGGGCGTCGATTCCGCACGGAACCAAAGACTGATGGAATAGTCGGTGGAGTCGAAGGCGCTGCCTTCTGGAAGCTGAATGTAGTCATCATCGCCGTCGAATAAAAAAGCGGCGTCCGAGATCCCAAAGCGATCGGCGGTTGGAACCGGACCGAAAACCGTCCCATCATTGCCAAAACCGCTCAAGTCGGCTGCGTCGCCGCTGAAGTCGTAGCGCGCCGTGAGGCCATTCAGCAAATCTAAGCTTGGGTCGGCAATCCGCCCGGTCACGGTCACCGCGCTGCCTTCGTCCACGGCGTTGGGAGTGGCGGTGAAGTCGACGATCGTCGGGTCGGCGTTACTGATGAAGATGTCTTGGCTAGCGGCCGTCTCGCCGCCGTCGTCGTCGCGGACGGTCACCTGGGCGGTAAAATAGCCGGCCGGGCTGTTGTCCAGGTAGCGGTGCGCGGCCGCGAAATCGCGGGCTCCGAGCGCCAGCGGAAAGTTAGCCGTCTGGCCATCTCCCCAGTCGATCGAAACGGTGTGCGAGTCCCCCTGTCCGGCGTCGTCGAAGTGGCCGACAAGGGTGACTTCACTTCCTTCGAGGTATGCTTCCAGCGGGTCAAGCTGCAGGTTCGACGGTGCCGCATTGGCGACGGTCAAAGTGGTTTCGGCGACGCTTGACAAACCGAATGCGTCGGTCACGCGCAGTCGAACGGCGAATTCGCCGTCGTCATTGATGCCGAAAGCGGCCAACTGCTCCCACGACAAGAAGGGAGTTTCTCCAAGGGCGTCGCCGAAATCGCCATCGCCGTTCAAGTCCCAAGAGAAGTAGTGCGGTGGCAATACACCAATTCCCCAAGGTTCGCCGACGCCGGCCGCAATCGTGAATGGGTCAGTTCCATCAAGACGGGCGCGCTTCACGTTTCCGGACCCTTCGGTCCAATAAAGCGTGCCCGTCTCGATGTTCATCGCCACAGTCGTCGCAGGCACTTCCAGGACCGTTTCCAGACCGCTGCCATCCAGGTTGGCACGTTGGACGCGTCCGGTGGCACTGTCGGCCCAATACAGTTTTCTGGCGCGTTGATCAATCGCGAGCCCCGTCGCCTCGTCGATCCCGGTGAGCAGCGTCTCCACGTCTGAGCCGTCAAGATTTGCGCGGAGGATTCTGCCAGAGCCATCTAAATGGCCTTCAACGTCGGACCAGTACACCTTGCTGCCGATCGAGTCGACAGCGATTCCGGCGGGATGAAGCAGGTCGGTCGCCACGACATCCTCAGGTTGCGAGCCATCAAGATTGGCACGGCGGATTTTCCCGCCGCGGATTCCAGCGTCGATTTCCGCTCCTTCGGAATCGGACCAGTACAACTTTTCTGCGCCGAGATCAAATGCGATGCCTGCAGCGCCATTGCGTACATCGACAACGAACTCGTCAGTGCCCGAGCCATCCAGACTCACGCGGTGAATTGCCGGGTCACCAAGTTCGGTCCAGTAGGCGAATCGATTCACCGAATCGACTGCCATGCCGCGGGGCTGCGCGACATCGGTTACGAGCGCTGCTAAGCCGCCACCGTCATCATTCGCGGACTGAAGCGAGGCTTCGGTAACGTTCGTCCAATAGACCGAGCTTTCGGCGTCCACGTCGAACGAGCCACTCGCGTCCAACTGCAGCCCATCTCCTTCGGTGATCGCGTATGGCCCACCAGCGTCCGCTTCCGGAGGAATACTGCCGATGAAGAACTGTCGCGAGAAGTCGCCACCGGGTTGGCCATCGTTGTCGCCATCGAGTGCATTCCCGGCCAAATCATGGATAGCGTCCCGGGCTGTGAGTATGTAGCTGCCGGCATCAAGCGGCGCGTCTAGAGTCAGCACCACCTCATGGCGATTCGTGTCAGGATTGAAGAGCCAGTCGATCCCGGTAATGCTGCCGTTGACTTCGACACCGTCGCGAAGCAGCTGCCAATTCGCAGGGTTCGTTGGGCTGTGTGGGTTGAAACCGCCGGCGGCCGTGTCGAGATCCGTGCTAAACGCAATGACCAGCTGTGGAACATCGAATGAAAGGGACTCGGATTCGTCGATCGGAGCCTGCCTGATTAGATCGGGAAGCGGTTCAAACTCGACTGTGTATGGGCCAGTTCCGCCGCTCAGTTGACCGTCGTTCCAACCGCCCGCGAGAAACAGAATCCCATAGTCCTCACCCAACAAATCGTTCGGTTCGTCCCCCTCCCAATTCGTGAAAGCAGTTTGAACGGGCTCGGCGAAGTTATCAGGGTCTTGCCAAATCCCATCAGTGTCATCAATCCAACGCCATTCTCCCTCAGTCTCTTGATCCGAGAATCCAATCCAGACACCTGCAAGATTGGAGGAAACAAGATATGAGTTTTCTTCGATGCTGCTGATAGTGACGAGGTGACCTGTTGAAAATCCAAGAGGACGGGGTTGCTGCGCTGCAGCTGCGAATGCCGTTGGCCAATGGACCAAGTCACTAACGATTTGGTACGCATGGCCATTGCCGCCTTCATTTGCCAGCCATTGTGAGTAAGTCGCTGCTGCCGTCGGTATTACCCCCGTGGCAACATAGACTCCCAGCGGCTGCACGCTCAGCAATGCCCGCCCTTCAAGCGATTCAAATCGAATCGTGCTGCGGAGTTCAGGACTCTTGGCCCGCCGGATTCGGCGATTCGCATCAAATGCGCGCAGAGTGTTCCAGCGAGAGTTATTTGCCACTGAGTTGCCCCCTAATAAGAATGGCCTAGCGACGGCCTTCTTTTCCTCGTCTGGCCGCCCCGACTGTTGGCAACTTAATGGCGCGAAGTGGTGATTGCAAGCGATTTCCGCCACTCACCGGCGAATCTGCCTCAACGTGTGCCTCCGTGCCGTCGCCTTAGAGAATCTGGGCAGAATTCCGGTACGAGCGCGCTCTCAGCCAGCAAACCTTACGCTTTGCGAATCTGTACGCGAACTTCGACAGCGCCGCCGATGAAAGTCCGTAGCAATCGAATCAACCGCGCCTTCGGCTTGAATGTAGCCGCCCCGGAAGGAGATCGGCCAAATCGCGTTCGCCTTTGGCAATCGCCGGGTCGACACCAGCCGCAGTTGAAGCGATCGCCAAGATGACGGCGATTCACGCTTTGGAAACAACAGTCCTACATGCCAACATCTTCGAACGCCTTGCGCACAGCTTGTTCTCAGTCAAGTCATGCTACAGCTTGGCAGCCTTAACAGCAGCGGGGAACTTGCTGAAGAAGTCGCGCAGCACGAGATAGATGGTGATCTGCATCATCGCTTCGGAGTCTCTCGACACGGGCCACTCCCTCGATTTTGAAAATCACAAAAAATTTCGGAGGAGTATATACGACTGGCTGTGATGCGAATGGGGGGCCTACCCCGGGGTGCCTCAGCGCATCACCAACGCCCGCGAGCGTTCTCCTCTCAGATCGCAATCAAGCGAGCGCCGCTAAAGCCTACGAAACAAGGCTCAAATAGCAAACAAACAGCGGTCAAGCAACGGCTCAACACATGCACAACGGGGCCGATGAACTACTTCCGCCCACGCTTCACGACTTCGCGAAGTTCTAGCGCCAAGTAGGCACACACCTTGTCGGCGGTTTCCAAATTCATCGAACGCTCCTCGCGCATGAAGCGCGAGAGAATTCCGTTCGAGATGCCGATCGCGTTGGCGATCTCCAGTTGAGTCTTGCCTGAATTGCGAATTGCAGCGCGAAGGGCGGTCGATAGTGTTTGCATATCAGCAAGGTAAACGACAACGAATAGTGCGTCAATTGCAATATGCCGATTGACAGTCTTGTATTCGCGCGTATATTGCAATCACACTCTCACGCTTCTTGTCTTCTTCACAGGAGCATCGTTCATGCAACTCCACGAACAGTATCGCCCGCGCACTTGGCAAGAAGTCGTCGGCCAAGACAAAGTCATTCAGCGTATCGCAGCGCTCAAGGCACGCAGTCTCGGCGGCCGCGCGTACTTCTTGACCGGACCATCCGGCGCAGGCAAGACCACCATTGGCCGATTGATCGCAAGTGAAGTCGCCGACGATCTCTTCATTGATGAAATCGACGCTAGCGATCTAACGCCCGCCTCACTCCGCGAGATTGAACGCACGATGCACACCACGGCCTGGGGAAAAGGCGGCCGCGCCTATCTCATCAACGAAGCCCACGGCCTCCGTCGCGACACGATCCGCCAGCTGTTGGTACTGCTGGAGCGATTGCCGTCCCTCGTCGTCGTCATCTTCACCACCACGAACGATGGTCAACAGCAACTCTTCGAGGATTGCGACGATTCATCCCCATTGATCTCACGCTGCATCCGCCTGGACCTGGCCCGACGCGATCTCGCCAAACCCTTCGCCGAACGCGCCCTCTGGATCGCCCAGCGCGAAGGCCTGGACGGCAGGCCATTGGAGCAATACATCAGACTCGCCCAAGCCCACCGCAATAACCTGCGGGCCATGCTGCAAGCCATCGAAGCCGGCGAAATGCTCGGATAGCCAGAGAAGCAAAAAGGTGCCCCCTCTCGTGCTGGTAACACGAAAAGGGGCGGTGTCATCAATCCCAGTCCCCTGAAAGAGAAGGAACCTCAGACATGTCTGATTCTACCCTGCGCGCGTCGGTTTTCGAAGTCATCACCAACCGCATCCTGGCCCTGCTGGACCAAGGCACAATCCCCTGGAAAAAACCCTGGGGTGGCCCGGAACAAGCCCCGCGGTCTCTCACCACCGGGAAGCCCTACCGCGGCGTCAACGTGTTTCTCCTGCACGCCGCTGGCTACGCCTCTCCCTACTGGCTCACCTACCGGCAGGCATACGACTGGGGCGGTCACGTTCGGAAGGGAGAAAGAGGCTTTCCCGTCGTGTTTTGGAAATGGCGGGATGCCGAAGACACCGAGACGAATGAAGATGGCAAGAAGGAACGCCCCGCGCCACTCTTGCGCTACTACACGGTTTTCAACACTTCTCAGATTGACGACCTGCCTGCCAATCGCATTCCCGCCGTGGAGACGGTCACGCATCCGTTCACGCCGATCGAACGCGCCGAGACAGTAGTGCGAGGTTATCCCAGCGGCCCCCGGCTTGAACACGGCTACCCCGGAGCCTGGTATCGACCATCCGCTGATCTGGTCGGGATGCCAAGCCATGAACGGTTTACGAGCGTCCCAGAGTATTACTCGACGCTCTTCCACGAGTTGACCCATTCGACGGGTCACCGCGAGCGCCTGGCGCGCAAAGGCATCACGGACGACATCCACTTCGGCAGCACGAGCTACAGCCAGGAGGAACTGGTCGCCGAGATGGGGGCGGCCTTCTTGATGGGGCACTGCGGCCTGGAGCAAGCGACACTCCCCAATAGTGCCGCCTACATCAACTCCTGGCGCGAACGACTCAAGGCCGATAGCCGCGTCGTGGTCTTCGCAGCCGCCCAGGCGCAACGCGCCGCCGACTTGATCCTCAGCCAAGCGGCCAGCGACGAAGCCGAGTAACCCGGCCACTGACCAGCGGCGCGCCGCTCCATCTGGGGCGGCGCAGCCGGTGCGAAAAGTGTAAAGGCTCATTCCTCCTGGCGATTAGCCCATTCTTCGCCCGTCAATTCACGACTTACGGCGCGGAAAAACTGTCAAGGCTCGACTCTAGTTCACCGCTTACACATTCGCGAGGAATCGCACGATGCCGCAGATCGCCGTTTACCTGCGCGTCAGTACGCGCAAGCAGGATACGCGCAGCCAGGAGCCGGACTTGTCGCGCTGGCTCGATGCCTTTGCCCAGGGTGCCGAGGTGCGCTGGTATCGCGACACCGCCACCGGCAAGACGATGGATCGGCCCGGCTGGAAGAAATTGGAAGCGGAATTGGATGGCGGCAACGTCTCGCAAGTTGTTTGTTGGCGACTTGATCGACTGGGGCGCACCGCTTCAGGCCTCACGGCGCTGTTTGAAAAACTGGTAGCCCGGCGCGTCGGGCTCGTTTCACTGAAGGACGGTTTCGACTTGGGCACAGCTTCCGGTCGACTCTTGGCCAACCTGCTGGCGAGTGTCGCCGCGTTTGAATTGGAACTGCGCGCGGAACGAGTTCTCGCAGGCCAGGCGGCCGCCAGAGCGGCTGGTAAGCGATGGGGGGGATCGAAGTCTGGTCGACGGATCAGCGTCACCGACGAGCAGCTGGTTGCTGTACGGCGACTCAAGGCGGAAGGGTGTGGCGTGGCAGTGATCGCACGCGCCACGGGGCTGTCACGACCGACGATCTATTCCATCCTCGGCACAAGCAGGGGTTAGTCGACCATGTCTTCGAAACGCAAAGTGATTACCCCCGGGACGCCGCCAACGCTCGCCGACTACGTCGTCACAGTGACGTTTTGGGGGCTCGTCATCGGCTGGCCGCTATTCGTGGTGGTCTATCGCTGGCTGCATTGAGCCTGGCGGTGCCTGCAAACAATCTCGACCACCCACCGGAGGGGCGCGACAGGGGGAGCATGCTTGCTCAGCGGGACTTCAAACATTGCTGCGATAACCATTTGGAGCCAGTTGCCCGAGGACATCGCTTTTTTGGAGCCGGGGCTCCCGGGGTGCGATGTACCTTCAACCGCCATCAATCGGCACCAGCATCAAGCCCTGCCGTTTCATCAATCCGTTGGTCATGATGACCAGGTATTCATCCAATTCTTCCAACGTCATCTGGTCGCGCAGCCGCTCACGCTCCTCTTCTCGTTTCTGACGCTGCGGCTCCAGGCGCTCGGTCATCCGCTTCATCGAGAGCAGGATCGTGGCCTGCGTCCTGGTCGGAGTTTGCGGACAGACCACGAGAGAGTGCAATCCCTTGGCGATGCCCTGCGCACCGCCCAGCAGCGACGACAAGACACCGATCACTTCCACGTGGTCGCCCGTGAAGCGCCCGGCGATGATGTCCCGGGCCATCCGCAGGAGTAACGTCTTGGTGGCCTTGGTGCACCGCTCTCGGTCATCTTCTTTCCGCTTCTGGCTGCGGCAGGGTTTGCAGATCCAGCGGAAGCCGCCCGGGTAGTTGCAATGGCGGTGGAAGTGCGCGGCATCGAGGGGCAGTTGCTGGTGGCAACTGCGGCACTGGCGGGTGGCGGTGGCTTCTACGATGTCTACCATCTAGAACGCTCCATGTGGTTGAGTGCTGCCATAATTATTACCCTTACCTTCGGTCGTGCTACCATTACCCTCGGTTACGTAGCATTGCTGACAAGGATTCGTCGTGGTTGCCGACCCATTGCCGGAGACTAGTGCCTCGCGTTTGGGCGGACTCGGCCGCGCATTGGACAACCGTAACTATCGACTGTTCTTCGTCGGGCAAGGGACATCCCTGATTGGCACTTGGATGTCCCGGCTAGCCACGAGCTGGCTGGTTTACCGCTGGAGCGGTGACAATGCCGCCTGGATGCTGGGGCTGGTCAGCTTCATAGGATTGTCGCCGATCTTCGCGCTCAGCCCGATCGCGGGCGTGTTCGTCGATCGCTGGGACCGCTATCGCGTGCTGCTCGTAACTCAGGTCTTGTCGCTACTTCAGTCCGCGGCGCTCGCGGCCGTGGCGTTTACCGCCGAGCCTAACTTGGGCGTTTGGCTGGTCGGCGGATTGAGTTTCTGTCAGGGACTCATCAATTCCTTCGACATGCCTGCCCGACAGGCACTGCTGGTGACGTTGGTCTCTCGCCGCGAGGACCTGCCGAACGCCATTGCGCTGAACTCCTCCCTGGTCAACGGCTCGCGACTGATTGGCCCGACGATTGCCGGCTTTGTCATCGCCGCCACGAATGAAGCTTGGTGCTTCACCATCGATGCAATCAGCTATGTCGCGGTCGTCCTGGCTTTGCTCGCCATGCGACTCCCCAAGTCGGAGCCCAAGCCCTCCGGCAATTCGATCGCCCAGCACTTTATGGAAGGCATGCGTTACGCCTGGGCCTTTCCGCCGATTCGCACGCTGCTGATGCTATTGAGTTTGGTGAGCTTCGCCTGCATGGCGCAATCCGTCTTGATGCCGATCTTTGCCGCCGACTTACTCCATGGCGGCCCCCACACGCTCGGCTTACTTTCGGGAGCATCCGGCTTTGGCGCACTGGGAGGTGCGCTGTATCTGGCCTCGCGTTCCTCCGTCCTGGGCCTGGGACGTGTGATCATTGCCGCCACTACGGTGCTCGGAATATCGCTGGCTGGGTTTGCCTGCTCGCCATACGTTTGGCTCTCCGCGCTTTGCTTGGTGGGCGTGGGCGCTGGGATGATGATTGAGATGGCGGCCTGTAACACGCTGATCCAAACGATGGTGGATGAGGACAAACGCGGCCGCGTGATGGGCTTTTACAGCATGGCGTTCCAGGGCACTGCACCGTTTGGCAGCTTGCTTGCCGGCTGGCTCTCACGGTCACTCGGCGTTCGGGAAGTAGTGCTAGGCTCGGCCGTGATCATCGTACTGGGGGCCATCGCCTTTGCTACGCAGATCAAGCGATTACGACAAAGCGCACGGCCGGTCTATCTACGTCTGGGAATTCTCCCGGCGGCGGCCGAGGCAATCAATACGTCGTCCGAGACGCCCATGGCCCACTGATGTCGGCCGTATCGACGGGACTAACTTGCCAACTTGTAGCCGTAGCACCACCGTTCGGAGCCCCACTCGTTGCTGCTCTTTGGTGTCCACATTGTGGCTTCGAGTTCGGCAATTGCGACATTCGTCGGTGTAGAGCACGACACGTGAAGGAGAATTTGAGACCCCTCTAATGCGTGACTCCCCGTGCATGGCGGCAGACCCGATTTGACGGATTTGGCCATCATCGTCTACAAGGGAGAGGCACCAACTAGCGTGGAGACGGGGCAATGACTTTAGCAACACTCTGGTTCAATCACCGAGTCGCAAAGGTTACAAAGGGCATGACTCCGGCGCAAGTGCAGAGCATCCTCGGTGAGCCAACGGAATCGGAGTCGGGGACGATTCCCTCAGGATCGGCGGGTGGACTTCAGGAAGGGTTTCATTACAAGTTGTTCCCCGGCGACCCGTACCTACAGTGGCTTTATCGAAGGGGAAAGCAGTCGTATTACCTTTGGTTTGCCCAAGAAGTCGCCACGGGCGAATGGCGACTCTCATTTAACACGAGTTGGACGTCAATCGTAGACCGCCCGTATTAGCCAAAAAGAAAGGCCGCCCTTAGGCGGCCTTGATCGGCTACTTCCGCTTCTTCTTCAGCGCCAGCGAAAAGCCCTCATTGCCGGCCTTCTGCGCAATTGATCCAGGCGTTCTGCCAAAGTGCTTGGCGATGTCGGCCGTGGAGAACTTCCCAGCCATCGACTTGAACTTCTTCACGTCCGCTGCCGTCCAGGCCACGCGAGTCGCGCGGGCTTTCTTCTTCTTTGCCATTGTCGGTCCTCGTGTAGTGTGATGAAGGTCGCGATCCTAACAGACTTAGTAAGAACTCGCTAGTTACTACCAAGTCGGTCTGTCGATGTCAGCAACTTCCGCGGCGACGTAGGCCGTGATTCCCAGCAATGTGAGGATGGAGAATCTTGGTTTCATGCCGGCCATTCTCGCCGATGTCAGCGCGTAGAAAAAGCCCACCTGATTTCAGGTGGGCGTTTACATTGGTATACTGCCAGAATGAGCACTCGCACTTGGGCACCGCCGGATCAGCCTGAACCATCGGCTATTCTCAAAAGCGCTGAAGACGACACGCGAAATGGCGAGTATGCGACGGCGTTGGCGAAATTCTTGTGGTTCCACTACAACGCTGTCCGATACAAGCGGACCCTTTACGGTTTCCGACTATCATTTGCACAACGATCTTGGAGAGAACTTTCCAGCCTTTACCCGCCGGCACTCGTAGCTTTAATGGAGACCAGGGATGATGCGGAGCAAGTTTATCTTGCCAGTCCGGCGAATCGCAATTTGTTTCAGGACGCCGCAGCACTCAATCACACGTTGGCGGCTGATTCACGGACCGTTGAGCTTTTTGAGCGTGTAACGCAGACGAGCTTCGAGTCTGCGAAAGCTGTTTACTTGTCTGCTGAGCGGCACTTGATCCGCGCAGGGCGATATGAACTGTGCTCCCCATTTCTTCAGCCGGAGAAGCGACTGTTCGGTTACTCGGAAAGTTACCGTCTAATCAAAGAACGTGAAGACGCCGAGCCAGAGGTAAACATCGCGCTTTTGAGTTGTGCGAAAAGTTACTTTGTGCGAAGTGTCGCGACACTGATTGCACTGCTTGCCTTGAATGGACGGAAAGACGAAGCGATGGACGTAATTAAACGGAGTCTTGACATCGTTGATGACAATGAAGTCCGAGAAGCAATGGAAGCGGCATTGTCCGGGCATTTTCCGGAACGGTAGCAAAATAGGCCCTTGGATATATCCAAAAAAGGCCCGGCATTCTCGCCCATCGCGACCAGCGAAGAAAGCCCTCCGGATGTTTACCGGCCGCGCCGTTGGCTATACTCTCGTTCGCGGCCGCTAAGGCATTCCCCCGATCATCAAGGGCAGTTGTGCAAACTCCATTGCCGTGTGAATTAGCAAAAGGTTGGTTCGGTGCGCATTCCGTCAAGTACGTTTGTCCGCATTGCGGTGAACGCCTTCGCTCTCCTTTGAATGAGGTGGGCCACGACGATAGCTGCCCAGTGTGCCGCAGGCAATTCACCGTACCGGGGAGGGAGTTGGCAGCGCAGCTAGTCGAGGAAAAGAATTTAGCCCTGGCAAACGCTGAGAAAGCAAAAACGGAGCGGCTTTTGGCTAAGCAGCGCCAAAAGCAACGCGCTGCTGAAGAACGTCGGCGAGCATTTGAACTCGCACTAGATGAACGTGAAAACCAGCGACGGGCTGAGGCGCAGCGGCAGGCCGATGTTAAATCTGATGACACCGTTGAAGACGCCGCTGGCACAGACAAGCCCCCACAGAAGCGTAGGCGTCGTGGCGCTGGAATAGCGATCGCCATCATCGCCCTCTGTGTCGCAGTTTATTTGGGCACTCGAAACACCACGCTGCGATCGCATCTTGCGAGGTGTGACTCCTACGGAGTTGTTGAGGCCGACGTGAGCTATTCAGGGATCGTTGGGTCCGACACTGTTGTGTTTGATCTTGGCGATGGCGGCACGGTCGGCGCACGTCGCATCGACGTATTGCACTTGTTCATGCAGTTCACTAGTTCTACTGTCTCCCGTCAGCGCCGTTGACGGATGCGCTTCGGGGGTAACGAGTTGCGTTTTTTGTATTGGTAGAAGCGGGCGAGTTCGTTGCGTTG
>Ga0163153_10006149_pt1 | contig 13691 bp, 27 predicted proteins | sample OliLakLV19MP6IB1_FD_148629 | JGI IMG/M metagenome (GOLD analysis project Ga0163153, IMG submission 148629) | Freshwater microbial mat bacterial communities from Lake Vanda, McMurdo Dry Valleys, Antarctica - Oligotrophic Lake LV.19.MP6.IB-1 | ecosystem: Environmental > Aquatic > Freshwater >... | reverse complement strand
TCCTAAGCCCTGGCTCGACTGGGACGCAGATCGGTTTCGAACACCAGTGACTGACGTTGCAACATGAGAAGAGATCTGACATACCTCACAGAACTTTTTGATATGACGAGCCGCTGGCTGCACTATCCAAAGGTTCCTCGTGACGAGGAACGCGCACGACAAGAGAAAGCGAAAGTGTTGTTTGCTCAGGCGCTCAAAGATACCGATCGTCTCAAGGAAGTCTTACACGAGGCGTATCAATGGGAAGATGCGGAGCGAGCCATCAAGAAAGTCATCGAACTTCTCCAAGTAATCGGTGAGTTCTCCAGCGCAGACGGCTCGTATCGCTGGGAAAGCTGGGATGCGAGCAAGAAGTCGAACTTCCGTAAGACGAGAGATTGCGTAAATACGGCTCTAGAATCTATTCAAGAGCAGCACGCGATCTGTCTTTCTGAAGCACGAACCCTGAATGCGAAGAGTTATAGCGAGAGTGAGGGAAATGATGATTGATGATGATCCAGTTGGTCTAGTCGCGGTCGTCATTCCGACGATTCGTCAGAAGAGTTATGAACAGTTCTGCGCCGCATGGAAAGAACTGTTTCACAAGCACGGTGTTATTCTCATTACCGTTTTTGACGGAGAACCAAATAAACAACGCGTCGAGGTCACTGGCTATACGGACATCGCTGCAACATGCTGGGATAACATCCGAGTTGATGATCTTCTCGGGGACGATCGTGATTTGATTTATCACAAGACAGACGGTTGTCGTAATGCGGGGTTCTGGTACCTCGCCAAGAATCTTGGTAAAGGCATCGAATACATCATCACGCTCGACGACGACCTCGTTCCGATCGGAGATCCGATCCAGGAACATCTCGATCAACTTCATCGCCGGGTGCCTATCTCGTGGCTCTCAACTGCGAGTGACGGCGTATATCTCCGAGGGTTTCCCTACGGTATTCGCCAGGAAGCGCCGGTCATGGTGTCGCATGGAATCTGGAAAGGTGTGCCTGACTTTGATGCTGCGACTCAACTCCAGATGCCGAGTCCGTATGTCGATATCGAAATGTACAAAGGCCCGATTCCGAAAGGCGCGTATCTGGCGCTGTGCGGGATGAACCTGGCGTTCCGACGTGAGGTACTTCCCTATGTTTATTACGCGCCTGCTGGACCGCGAACCACCGTAGGCAGGCGATTTTCCGATATGTACCTCGGCGTCAACCTCAAGGAAGCGTGCGACCACCACAGCTGGGCCATCGTCACCGGTTACGCGCCAGTTCAGCATGATCGTGCCTCGAACGTCTGGGAGAACCTCAAGCAAGAAGCCCTGGGCATCGAACTGAACGAACGTCTCTGGCAGCGGCCAGCTGGCGAACATCCCGAATGGGACGCCTACATGCAGGAGTACGACGCGGCACGGGTCCGCTGGAAAACCTTCATGGAGGCGCGACGGTAATGGCGATCATTGTTCAGGGGAATCTGTTCGACGCGGACGCGGACGCGATCTGCGTCACCTGCAACAATCAACTGACAAAACAGGGATCACTTGTTATGGGTGCCGGTGCCGCACGGGAAATGTTGAAGTATTTTCCGAAGGCTGCTCAAACCGCTGGTGAGGTGATCGGGAAAGTTCGCGAGCATTCTAAATCGGACTTCTACGGGTTCCTCCTCACGCTTGATACCGATCACGACAGGCTGCTCGGGTTTCTCCAGACGAAATACCACTGGCGCGATCCGTCACCTTTGGAACTCGTCGAGCGCTCACTGATTGTGTTCGCGCTATCGGCTGATAGACATCCCGATATCTCCTTTGCCTGCAACATGCCAGGAATCGGCCTCGGTGGACTTGCCCGCGAGGTTGTCGTGCCGCTTGTTAATAGCCTTCCAGAGAACATTACGTTTTACGAACGCGGCTAATCGCTTCGATTTACTGGAGAACCTCTATGGCTCAAGAACTGACCGGCAAAGATCTTCGTTATCACCTCGCTGCCGTTGAAGCAAAACTTTTCAACGTTCAGGAAGCCCTTGCCAATCAGATTGCCATAACACGCACGTTGCGGCGTGCGAACGACGCACTGCATTACGTCTGGTGTAACGGCGGCTGTGACAAAGGGGTCCATCGGTACGACGACCTAGGACCAGACGTGATTACCGAAGAACTGGTGCAGGAAGCCGAGCGCAACGTAGCCCGGTTACGCACCTACTGGACGAACCGGCAGTTCCGTCAGGCAAGCGCATCGGCAGAACAAACCAGGAAAGGTATATAGAGACTTAAGGAGCGTGTCATGGTAAGAGAGATGGGTTATTATGGATACAACTATAGTAGTCAGGGGTCCGGAAAGATGCGGTATTTTTCTTTCGGAGGCAGCCTGAACGTGGATATGACCGTCCCGCAGGCCGAGGCGTTTTTTGAGCATCTCGATCAGACTGTTCGGGAGTATTTCACGCAACACGGTATCGAGTTTTCCGATGACATCCATTTGGAGGACGAACATGTATAGCCCTGAAACCATTCGCCTCGGCGCGGGTGAGCACGAGATGCGCGGCCCGAACAACTGCATCCTGGAATGGGTCAGTGTGATCAACGGGCTGGAATTCTCCGACTCACCGTCTTGCACCGATTCGCTTGTTCAAACGTTTGCCGTCTGCATCAATGACGCGTTTCAACGAATTGAAACCAGGACCAAGTACCTTGTACCCGTTATCCCGTTGCTTTCTGGTCACCATGTAACTCCCGAGCGTGCGAAACAGATGGACACGTTCGTTCTCGACTGGTACTACAAAACCTGGATTCCGTTTCTGAGTGCCAAGATCTGGACCCAACCGCTGGATGAAGAAGTGATAGTTTTGCTACGCGAGCTTCCTTCCATCGTTGACAAGGAAACCGAAACGCTAGCGATCCAGACGGTTTTTAGTCCGTTTATTCGTGAATACGAACTATATAATTTTCGACCGATTCTGTCGATGGTGACTGATATCCACGAATCGATCCGGTACCGGATGTCTGAAGGCGTGTGTGGTCTTTCGAACAAGAAACGCTCGACGATGTACCGCATCGTAACGGATTTCCTGATCAGCCTCTGTCATATCGCACGCGGCGAAGATCCTGAAACCGGTGTCCTATCGCTTGACGATCTACTTGCTGGGATCACGTTCGAGACCGAGCTTCCGGAAACAAGTCCGGTAGTGAGTAGAGTCCTCGTCTAACTGTGGACGATACCCTTATTCCCTTTGAATGCTTCCCGGTTTCGACGTTCATTCTCGAAGAGATTGAAGCACGAGGCTACACCATCCGTGACGAGTGTCTTCAGAGCTTCTGCGACGAGCTTGGCTGGAGCCGGGAAGCGTTCGATCGTGTCTTAAAGACTGAGGATCGCCTGAGCTTCGGCCAGGCGATCGACCTCGCGAGAGTGTTTGGAATACCTGCCGAAACCTGGATTAATCTCCAGAAAGGGTACGATCGGTGTCGAGAAGCGAAAGACGGCCCGACGTTTGTCATGGACTTCCCTGTCGTCGTTCCGAGTTCTCTAGGAACACTCTGGGATCCTGTCCTCGGCTGGTTTCCCGAGCACCCTTCGATGCGAGTTCCTCTGAGCAAGACGTTTGTTGCCAAATGGGGAAGTCAAGCATACATACGAACCTTTGATCCCATTGATTTTCTTATTTCAGAGTGTTCGAAAAGGCCGATTGGAAGAAGATCATACACACGGTCTTGGCAACGCGTGATGTATCAAAATCTTCCTGACCAGTCGGACATCGTAGCGTACTGGCGCGAAATGAAAAGACGGTTTCGAGAAAACGCACGCTGGGTACGAGACCGTAGGCAAGCGCATGAAGAAACTCCGAAGACGGATTTGTTTTCCTGGGTACGTCGCTATCAATACCTGTATTGTCAGTTCGATCAACGCATCAACCTTATACGGCTCAAGCAAGCACGTATAGCTTTGAAGAGGTGGTTACAAGTTCATGAAGATTCAGTATCAAGGCGACAGCCTGTTGTATTGGAAACATCGAAAGATTTATCGAAACAATCCATCAATCGAAACACATCATCATTTCTTTGAAACCAAGTTCGACGGATTTCACTGGTATCCAGGTATGACAGATTGCCTCTATCGGTTTCCATTCTGGATACGTGTACTCCGATCATGGATGTTTCGACTTCAGGTCTGGAGCGCAAATCTGTATTTTCAGGAGGGCTTCTTTCTTCCCGCACGGTACGGGTTGGCAAAACATCTCGACACTTGCTATCGGGTGCTGAATCGGTTCTTTGTCTCCAGGAAACCTCGCTACTTTCTGGGATATGTCCATAGAACCGGAACACCTCCGGAGAGATGTCATGATGCTACGCGACTTGTACACGATCCGAAATAGACTCCTCGACCATCAGGCAACGAGCGGCCTTCCTGACTACCGGTCATATATCCGTGCCATCGATTCGCTTGTCACCGGAACACCACACGCTTTTCATGCCGAACAAATCTGGAAGCAGCGACTCGACGCAGAACAAGACGCTGATCCGGTTCTAGACACATGAGTCTTTTGATGGAGGTAACATGTCCGTATTCGATGACGCAGCTAGGAACGCAACAGCCCGTCTCGATGCAGAGGAAGTCCTGATGTCTGATGAGTTCGAGCAACTGACCCGAGGGACGTACTTCAAATCATTTCTCATGACCCGTCTTCAGTATGACGGGGACGAGGCAGAAAAGATTATTGCGTTCGCTCATTCGTTACGGGGTTATGTATGACCCATCCGTATGCCGGGTATGTCATGTTCTTCACGATGTTTCTGGCAACGTCAATCTACCTCGCATTTTTCTTCAACTGGATGATACCGCGCTTGGTACGACTGATTAAGTACACCGCGACGTTGGAAACGCGTCGTGACCGGATGAATGCGCGTCTCGATGTATTTTTCTTAACTCTGATCGTAACACCGTTTGTTATGCTTCCGAATGGACTGTTTCAGGATGCGCTGTTCCGGCTCCTAGCGAGTATCGAAACCAACGAGCGCGTCGGCTGGCTGATTGTCTTTGGCGGAACAGCCTTCATGTCGATCCCAATCGGTCACTTGCGCATCGTCCATAAAAGTCGCGTCACGTCACAGAACAAGACGCGAAGGGAAGGAACTCTGTGAACCCCTTCAAGAAACTCTGGCGACTACTCACCGGTCAGGCGATCCTCGATGACCTCGAAAAGACTCACGACACGTCGGGAAAACCCTGCTGGTGCGAACCAGAGGTGATTACGGTAACACCGGCAAAGGCCGTACGTACAAGCGTGGTGAAACCCTCAGAAGGTTCTCAGATCAAACGAGATGCCGAACGGATGGTATACCAGGACGCGTTGTTTGCCTCACTCCTGCGCCGCGAAGCAATGGCGTCGGTGCAACTCGATCGGGACGAGCGAGTGAGTACCCGAGTCGTTACTGACGACGCGGTGATTTCACCCGACGCGCATTCCTCGGATTCTGGATCGTCCCGAGGCGGAAACGATGGCTGGTAGCATCACCGTTGATCGTATTCCAGACTATTACCACCTCGAAGGCCCGCGATCTTTCTACACAACTGGTACCTCAGCGAGTACGTTTGCCGGACCTGCACTCCGTATCGACGAGACTATGGGAGCGAGTACACCTCGGGTTTCTGCCGAATTACCTGCAAGCGATGAAACGTTGGTATTTGTCACAGGAGACCAACTAGAAGAACTTCGAGAGGCGTGTGAGGCACTCAGGAAGAGTCATGATACCGTTAGACCGTTACGTACAGACGATGACGAGCATGATGAGGAGTTTCGTGAGTTTCTCGCCACATCCCGACGCTTTCAAGATGCATTACGTGAACTCGTGGCAACCGTATGATTCAACTCATACGGATTAAAAACAGTGACATCAAAGAGTTTCGACAGCGTATCGAGGTAGCTATTCCTGATGACGATCATACACGACAGGCCAAAAGTTCAGGCTTGTTGAGGGGAATTTACCGCAGCCAGATAATTACGATGTCAACCCTTGAAGAACTCTTGAAAAATCTCCCGGCCACGGAGTAGGTATGTACCGTTGCTGTACCCAGCCCTATCATGTTCGAGCGTATATCGTTTTGAAAGGCTTTCCGGAGAAGTTCTTTGAAGCGCGGTACTGTCGGAACTGTGAAGATCTCCTGGAAGATGAATACCGATTCGGTCGCGCTTGGTTGCTCAGAATGGTTGCGCCGTTTCTTTGGAACGGTCATACCCATGTGACCAATCAAGAACTCTTCTCGGAAGAGTTTCGCGCAGCGCCAGGTAAAGCGGGACAGTTCGTATGAAGACCTCGGTAATCTTAATTACGTTTAATCGCGCGCATCTACTCAAAAGAAGTCTTGCGTGCTATCTCCTGGGAGCCGAGAAAACAGGCTTCAAGGACTTTGAGATTATCGTCGTCGATGATGATTCTACAGACGACACTGGGGATCTTTGTTACGACTGGATGAGCAGCTTAGACATCAAGTACATCAAGATTCGCAAACCCGAAGGCGTCGGCTGGCGCGACTGCGGGGTGAACTTAAACCTGGGCATCCGCGCAGCGAAAGGTGAGGTGATTCTCCTCACACATCCGGAAGTCATGCCGGGAAACGAAACGCTCTGGCGTGCCACATACGCCACTAGGGACGGCTTGTATGTTTGTGCGAAGCCATACTACCTCACGGTCGATCAACAAGCTACTATCGATACGGTTCCCTGGAACACTGAAGGTGTGCTTGCTGTTCGGAAGTTGCCGGATTTCTATACCTACGACCAGGCGGCGGAGTTTCGAGGAAATCCGGATTACGTGCACAAAAACATCGAGCGCACGGGCAACTGGGAATCCTGGGTCTTTGGTGGACTATCTCGAAACACCTGGAAAGCCATCGGCGGAATGCGAGAAACCCAGTCCTGGGGTGCGGTCGATATCGAGTTTCTTGCACGGCGCAACGCACTCGGTATCGCAAATAAGACCCTTATGGAAAAGGATACGCTCTGTATCCACCAGAATCATGATCTCCCCGGCGTTGATATTCTGACTCCCCGTATTGAACAGGTCTGGCGCGATGAACTTGATAGCATGTTTCGCGAGCGGCAGAACGTCATCTGCAACAACCTCTGGTAGAACACAACTCTCGGGTATTCTTAGAATATCTATTCACGCAGGAGGAACTTTATGCCATTCGTTGTCACCCTTACCGCGACCAGCGACATGCTTGGAATCTTTGAAACCGAATCCGAGGCACGTAGCCATCTTGATAAGATCAAGAGTGAAAGCCCTGATGCTGAAGAGAACAAATGGGATGTCGTCGCGATCGACGAGATTGGCGACGTAGCCGAGGATGATCGGGTCGTGCGCCTTCGGGCAAACGAGGCCGTCGTTCGCGTCGTCGATCCTGCCAAGGATCCCGCTCCCATAAAGTTGGACGCCAGGGAGACCAAGGACTCAGCCAAGCGTCAGGCTCCCGAGGATCAGGTTCCCGAGAAGCCAGCGGACCCCCGCTAAGTCCCTTCCTGAAGCGAGAGAGGCACCCCGCCGGGGTGCCTTTTTCTGGTGTCTAGAACATTCCACCCTTCCTCTCTAGAAGAAGCATGAGCTACGACAACAATGTCTACGACACCCCAGAAGCCTTTGGTTTAGAAATCGTCGCGGAGAGTGTCGATGCCGAAGCGTCCTGGTCCTTCGATACCATCATTCTCTGGAGAGAACGTTCGTCCGGAAGACTGCTCATCGGCGCTGATTCAGGCTGCTCATGTCCCACGCCGTTTGAACACCACACCGTTGCCGATCTGACGCCGGTTATAAGTCTCCAGGGCATTCGGCACTTCCAACGGTCCTGGGAGATGGATGCAACCAGAGATGTTTATCGAAAGGACTGGGGAGCGTTTCTCGACAGTGCGCGAAACGCACTCCGGGAGAAACGAGCGGTGGCTCCATGAACTCGCTGGTTCCGGATGTGCCGGTCGTCTGGGATGACAGCGAAGCTACTCCCGCAGGCGCATTCACCAAAACCTTCAAAGCTACGAAGTACAGCGATGCAGGCTTCGGACAACCCCTCGTCTGTATTGCAGCTTTTGCAAATACCATCAACGGCGAGCCGCCATATGGCAGTGAGGATGTCATTTCGTTCTGGCGTACCAATTGGAAATATGACGGCTGGTGGCTGTTTATGATCACGCATTCTCAATCGAATACACATTATCTTCATTGGAAATCCTGGGATGAAGGTATCGTCTGGGACGATCTTATTCACGTACGCTGGAAACAAGAAGCGGATGATGTTTTGAATTGCCTCGTCGAGCGTGGACACGAGGGTGCAAAAAAGCTTCTTCCGTATATCGAAACCTGGATGTTCACCATGCACGACGAGTTCTGGGAACCACAAGGCCGGGAGTGCTGGGAAGAGCGAAAGGCGACCTATCCTAGTGTTTACACCGAACAGCCTGCATGAGAGAGATATATGAACGCATCTACGGATCAACAGAGATTTACACCGGAGGCCGCGTGCGGCCAGAAGTTCATGAGGTTCCTGGTTGGGGATCCCGGCATCCGAACTTCGAGACGATTCTCACCCGTACCAAACCGGGTTTGATTCTCGAAGTAGGCAGCTGGCTCGGCGGCTCGGCAATCCATATGGCAGAGATCTGTCAGAAGTTGAACCTGGAAACCGAGATCGTCTGCATCGACACCTGGCTCGGAGCGAGTGAGTTCTATCAGGACCATACAGACCCAGAACGATACCGATCCTTAAACCATCAACGAGGGTACCCAAGTGTGTACTACGCCTTCTGGCAAAACGTTGTGGACAGAAGATTTACTCGTGTAATCACGCCGTTTCCACAAACGAGCCAGATTGCCGCGAGACTGCTCAAGAAATGGCGCGTGCGTGCGGACCTGATTTACATCGACGGCAGTCACGACGAGGCTGATGTCTTGAGCGACCTCCAAGCGTACGGGGAACTTTTGAGTCCCTCTGGAACGATCTTCGGTGACGACTACACCAGCCACTGGGTAGGCGTGCAGAACGCCGTAAACCGCTATGTGATCGATCGTGGACTTTCGGTCGATACCAAGAATCCACCACACTGGGAGATAGTGATTCCGTGAACGACGACTTTACACACTGGAGCAACCTGGACGCCTTAGCCGACGATCTCGCGGTGACGACCTCGGAACTGTTCGATGAAATCGAGGAACCGTCTGATGCACACGTGGAAAACGCCTACGCACTTATCGTTACCATGCATGTCTTAACCGAAACCATGTTGCGAGAGATCGAGCCGCTTCGAGAGGAAGCATGATTCAGGCAGTAGATATCCGCAGCATTCTCCAGAAGAACGACGCGCTACGGACGAAAGAGATTGAGGAGGCAGCGAAAAGTCTCTGGAAGCTTCTGGTTTCCTGGATCGATGATCATGATATCCCCGTACCTCCTACGGTTGCCGACTCCGTAGACCGACTGGAAGACGCACTCTATACCGTGCACAAAGACAGGGTTGATATTGCGATAACGCAAGAGCAAGCGAAACATTTACTCCTTGACCACATGCGGACACTTTCTGAGGAGAATCGTCGCGCAGGCTGGTATAAGGATCTAGAGTACGTTCTCTGGAACGCTGTGACGGGTCAGGAAAACCTCTGGTCTCTTCCTCACGACGACTGCGTAGTACTCAGGTTTCTTGCAGACCGCGCCAACGGCTGGTGGATTTGCGAAGACGGTACTGGCAAGAACGTTTTCCTCCCCATGTCTGACTGGAAGTCGCGTGTTGAGGTATAGCACGTGAATAAGGAGAGGGTAGTGAGCAGGTTAAGATCTGAAGATCATCGACGGCTGGCAGGTGCAGGCAGTCGGCGGTCTTGAGCTTGGCGCAGTGCCGATTGCAAGCGCCGTAGCTACCTTGAGCTTTTGGCTATCGCCAAGGATTGACGCCTTCGCCGTCCGACGAGCCGAGAAGGGCCACGGCATAGGGAAGTTAATCGCGGGTCCGCTTACTCGTGGCGCAAACGTGGTGCTGGTTGATGACGTAACCACGACCGGGAAGTCGCTTCTTCAAGCTGCAAAGGTCGTGCGTTCGTACGACTGCTGTGTTGTTGGGGCTATCAGCGTGCTTGATCGGGAGGAGGGTGCGACAGCGTTCTTGGCAGAACACGATATCACCCTAACCTCGCTTGTTCGCCTATCAGAACTTGACCGGATCTTAAGAAATGAGAATGATGCATACGAGTAACGCAATGCAACTTACTATCGATCGGAAAGCAAACTGTGGGTATCTTGCGCTGACGGATCTTCTCTGGGAAGCTGATGTAGTTACCTACGAGGTTCCTCATCTATCCATTCAGATCGACTTCGATACTGTTACAAAGAAAATCACCGGCATCGAATTTCTTGATCTTAACCTTCTCCCAGACAACATTCGGGGGATCTTCGAAATCCTTCCGTCCAGTGTTTCCCATTGGCACCCGAGCGTATTCAGTGAAACTGGATTCGTTATCAAAGCGGCTAGGGAAGTAGATTCGTCTCCCCAGGCCGAGGGTCTGGTTTGACGATTAAAGTAAGCCTCTTCCCGCGATCGGGACAGGACATACTCGGGCAGAAGTATTCTAACGCCGCTCCATGTTCCTTGAGATTCACGAGGTAGAGGTGCCCGAGCGGATGACCAGCGCAGTGCTCGATTTGAACCGTCATCGTCGAGTCATCCCAGAAGTCATTCGCCTGATCGACGTAGGTGTCGATCAGATCAGCTAAAGAAACTCCCTCCTGCGCTTTAGCTTGCTTCTCTAGCGAGATACCTAACGCGTCCTCGGTTCCCCGAATCTCCTTGGCGAGCTTCTCTTCCTCGGTCATGAGGAGCCGATACCGATCGGACTTTCGTATAGAGGGATCCTGGAGTTCTTTCTGGACCATCTCAAGTCTGAACTTTTGGCGAATTAAGCTCTTGACCGAATCCTTATGGTTCGGTGCTTTGACCTCATAGAACTGAAGATACTCTTCATATCGACTTTGAAATTCTGTCTCATCGATAAGCTTCTTCGGACCCACCGGGTTCCTGGTAATTTCCCGAAGCTTCTCCATGCGTGCGAAGGTAGGATCCTCTGGCTCCGAACCTACCGAACCCTTCGCCATCAAGTAGTCGTGTACTAACTGAATGGCGGGTTTATAGGCGTCGATTTCCTCGTTCGTACCCGCTCTATTATTCTCGAACCGAAACAGTCTCGCCTTCGGACCTCGGAAGGTCAAGAACGGTCGCATCTGGTTGATGGTATACGGCTTGTCCGAGAAGTCCCAACCCGCCAGGATTTCTTTCTGGGATTCTGAAACGGCTCCTTTGTACTCGGGCTGGAGGAGAGGATTTATGATTTTGTTCTTCATACTTTCTCTTTCTCGGATCGATTGGCATTACGACCACGAAGGCTCAATACTTCGAGGAGGATGAATGCTTTCTCCTTACTCCTCTCACAAGACTCTTTCGATGAGCTGATGTGCATGTTGTACCGGTCGTTCTCATACAGAATACCTTCAAGCGCATCTTCAATGCCCCAGTACAGGTTCTTCGTGTCTTTGACGTAGAGTCTCGAAGGATCGATGAAGAAACTCACGGCGAGTGAAAACTCCTGATCGACAAGCATTGTAAGTTTGTGAATCAAGGCTACTAGCGACACGTCCGATCGCACCCGAGCAAGATAGTTTAAATACTTCCTCGCTTCTGGATTGACCCATTTACTCTTCTGCGTCATACGGACAGCGGAGAGGATTTCCCCGTGGACCTCCAGCTGATAGACGGTTCCTATAGGAACCTCCGGGGTCTGGGCTAACAATAGTTTCTTCTGCTCTCTCCGCGCCTTGGCCTGGAGACGCTTGCGTTCACGCTCTCGCTCCTCGACCTCATGGAGTGCAGCCGTATACGGGTCAATAAACACCAAGGGAGCCTCCGTACGGAGGCTCCCGCAGTTCTCTCGCGCTGCTCGCGAACTGGAGGGTCCAAATCCGTACCACTTACTCCTTGACCGTAGGGAAAGGTTGCCAAACGTTCCGTGACAAGTGCAATACCAATTCTTTGTGCGAAAAGGCGGGTTTTCGGAGAGTTCCGACAACTCCTGTGACAATTTGTCGGTGTTTTGGGAGAGTTTGTGGCATTTCCTCACGGTTTTCCGGCATTTCTTTCAGACGTTTTACCCACTTTCGCGCTCGATCCGTCCCCCGCTCCCGCAGGGAATGCTCAGGTGAGCACCTATAAGAACACAGGAGAGAATGAGAGAGAAGTGTAAAGGGTAGATAAGTCCATATACGACGAGGGTATCCTATCGCGTTATGTAGAAATGTGTATCTGAAGCAGGATTCTTATCTCTGTGAACGTTCCTTGTGGTATCAGGCGAGATCTCGAATTTCTTAAAAATACTGGTGATGAGGATTTTGAAATTTCTTAAAAATACTGGTGATGTTCTAACCACTCTCTCCATACACAGCAGCTGCCGCTCATCTCTGGGTGGGGGATACTGTGGCTACGCAGTTCTTCGGGACTGCCGTCATAACGTTCGGGAGGGTTACCGTGGAAGCTCTATTCTTGTCGCGTTCTCGTCTTATCCAGGCGGCAAAAGATCGCAGTATTTCAAGAGAAGAGAGTAAAGCGATCTTCGCGGCCATTGACGCGATCAACGCGAAGCTCGATGCATTCCCAGAATGGGAACTACGACAGCTGGACAACGCTATCGCGCAACGCGATCAAGACACGACAATCGATCTTGTCACGCTATGGTCAGAAGTGTTTGACAATCTTCAAGCGTGCAGGCGTTTCAATGCACCATACGAACGTCTCGATCGTTCTACGTTGGGCAGCGATCACCTATCGCTCGCCATTCTGAACAACGATCAGTGCATGCACGAACATTCGAAGCAACTGAAATACCTAGAAAGCCTAATGGCCGCCGATCGGTCGTTCGGAGGGATACCATCATGAAAAGCTTCATAGTTGCGCTGGCAATTCCCATTATCGCCATTGTGTCCAGTTCGTTCGTTCCGACTAGCCCAACGTCGCAGCAACGCGATACGGAAAACTTTTACATGCGTGCCATTACTGTTCGATGCCATACCGTTATGGGATCGGGCATCGGCAACCCAGACTGTCTCAGGACAATCGTCCCGCTAGCCAATCGGATCGAAGCGTGGTAGGAGAGATCACAGTCGAATAGCCGGAACGTCCGCCAGCGGCTTAGGCTGCTTCTCAGGAAAGTAGGATCACCATGGAAAAGTCTGTAGTCTACGCCGGTCTGATCGATATCAGCGGCCACCGATACGCTGACCAGCTGCTCGCCAGCAACGCTGAGATCGTTCGTAGCGCCAGCAACGTTACGCCTAAGCAGGCAGACGTTGAAGCTGGAAAAGTCATTGACATCGCTGTCTACGTTCGTAGCGCCGATCGATCGATCGCCAATACGATGGCAGACTGGCTACAGGACGAGAAGATCAACGTTGCCAGTCCGACCGATGAAGTCAAGAAGCTGATCGCTTCAAAGCATCGAAGCGTGACAGCATCGGTAGTGACTGCCATCGCTGGCACTATTTCCCGGAAGGCGACAAAAGCCGCTTTTGCCGAGAAGTATGATCTTGCCTATCTTTTCCCGGATGCGACGGTTCCCGGAAGGCCGGTTGGATCAATCCCCACCTTCCAGACGTTGATCGATGTAGACGCCTTCGGCGCTTCAGAAG
>Ga0163153_10006148_pt1 | contig 13692 bp, 2 predicted proteins | sample OliLakLV19MP6IB1_FD_148629 | JGI IMG/M metagenome (GOLD analysis project Ga0163153, IMG submission 148629) | Freshwater microbial mat bacterial communities from Lake Vanda, McMurdo Dry Valleys, Antarctica - Oligotrophic Lake LV.19.MP6.IB-1 | ecosystem: Environmental > Aquatic > Freshwater > Lake... | reverse complement strand
GTCAGACTCTGGGTGCCCAGGAAGGTAAAGCCGGACCCGTTCCACACTTGCGCATTGACGGTGCTTAGCACCAAATTCGCGACCGTAGAGTCGAGCGTCGTGCCGCCGCCGATGGTGAAAGTGCCGCCCGTGGTGCTTCCGTTGCCGCCTAAGGCGCCGGCCGCTCCCAGGTTCAGTCTCCCCTGCAGCAGATCGACCGTGCCGCTGAAATTGGTGTTCGCGCCTGAGAGAGTTAACTGCGACGTCGCGCTGTTTTGGATGATTCCCGTGACGTTGGCGCCCACGACGCCGCTGATCACCGTCGTGTTGGTTCCGCTGCCGCTGTTCGTAATCGTGCCGGTGTTGTTCAAATTCGGGGCGGATACGGCAAAGGCGCCCGTATTGTTGGCGGCAAGCGTGATGTTTCCAATATTCAACACGTTGGGCGAGCTCAAGGTGAACGCCGCCGTGGTCGAATTCGAAAAATTGAGATTGCCGGTGTTGGTGAAGTTGCCCGACAGCACCGCCGCCGTGGCGGTCGTTAACGCGATGTTTGCCGTGAGCTTGCCGGAAATGTTGCCTGTGCTAGTCGCCACGTCGTTCGCGGTGAAGGTGGCGGCGGTGGTGCTGCTGTTGGTGATCAGGCCCGGTGCCGTCAGCGTCAGCCTGCCGACGGTTTGATTGTTGCCGTTGAGATCGAAAACGCCGTTGGTAATCGTCAGCGCGTTCGTCGGCAAGGCGCCGCCGGCGTCGAGCCTGACGGTCCCGGCCCCCGTAATCGACGTCAGGCCGCCGTAGGTGGCCGTGCTTCCGCCGATCGTCAACGTGCCCGTGCCGCTATACGTAAAGGCCTGGGCGGCGTTGGTGGATTTGATCAGGTTGGTGACGTTGACGCTCCCGTTGCCGGTGATAATCGTCGCGGTGCCGTTCGCGCCGGTATTCAAATCGAGGGTTCCGATTTCGAGCGCCGTACCGGAGCCTTGTTGTGCGCTGACCGTCAAAGTCAGGGCCGGCGCGGTCACGTTCCAATTGCCGAATGCCAACCGGCTCGTGCTTGTCGTGCCGCCGAGCAACGTCACGGCGCGGGAGGCTGCCATGGTAACCGTGCTATTCGAGCCGAACGACAAGCTATTGCCGCCGCCGAACGTCAGATTTCCGCCGAGCGTCACGAGGTTATTCGTGGCCAACGTAACGGCGACGCCGCTCGTATTGTCGAGGGAGCCGCCCGTAATATTGAAGGTCCCCGTTCCGATGGCGGAGTTCGTCGCCCCCGTGCCGGAACTGTTGAGATTGAGCACGCCGGTGCCGCTCAGGGTCATGCCGCCCGTGAAGGTGTTGTTGCCGCTCAGCGTCAATGCGCCGGCGGTCACGTTCACAACCAGGTTGTTTTGATTCGTCCCCGCGCCGCCGATCGTGCCGGCGAAGATCGACGGCACGGCGAGGTTGCCGGTAAAGTTCAACGTCGAATTGGTTGCAGCGCCGCCCGCTACGACGGCGTTGTCGGTGCCGCTGCCCAGTGTCATCAACCCGGCGATTGTCTGGGCCTTGATGGAACTTGCTTCGCCGAGCACCAGCTTGCCGCTCGTGGTGCCGTTGCCGAGGACGACGATGTTGCCGGCGGTGATGGAACCGGTGGTTCCGCCGAGTTGCAGGCTACCCTCTCGGATGTTGGTGAAACCGCCGGTGTACGTGTTCACGCCCGTCGTCAAGAGCAGAGTCCCGGTACCGACTTTCGTCAGACTTCCGGTACCGGAAACAACGCCACGCACGGTCAGGGTATTGGCGCCGGTCACATCGAAGGTGCCGCCGCCGGGGCCCATCGCAATGGCGCGGATATTCGCACCGCCGTTGTCCAAGGCAAAACTGTTCGTTGCTTGCAGCGTGGCGTTATTAAGCGTCAATGCGGCACCGGTGGTGAACAGTCCCAGGCCCGAGTTCGCCCCGATGCTTAACACCGCGCCGCCACCGGCCGAAGTGATGCCGGTGTAGGTGTTGATGCCCGACAGAATCGTGGTACCGGGCCCGCCGACCGAGACGACCGACGTGCCGATGCCGTTGGCGATCACGGCCGAGACGTTCAGTGCGCCGCCGCCGTAGTTATGGAAAATCAAATCGGAAGCGGTCGCCGTATTGCTTTTAAGCGAGCCCCCGCCCGCCACGTCCTGGATCGTGTAACCGTTGGAGCCGACATACAAAATGCCGCCGCTCGTCACCGTCAAGATCTTGCCGTTGAGATCGAGCGAATGCCCCGCCGCGGTATCGCTGATCTTCAAAGAATTGATCGACTCGGTCTGTTGCAACTGCGTCGGACTGTCGACGATCGAGTAATTCGTCGTCGCCGTGGTGGGGGTGTCGATCCATGCGTCCTGTCCGGTGTATTGCACGATGGGATTTGTGCCGGCGGCTCCCGTATGTCCGAACTCGGTGGTGCCGCCGGTCGTGACGGTCACGGCCCCGCGTGCGCCGAGAATTCCGTTCGTATCGAGGGTCGTGGTGGTAACCGCCGGATTGGTCCCGCTGAGCACGATGTTCAACAACGAGTTGTTATTGAGCGTGACCGTACCCAGCGCCAACGTCGTGCTTCCTGAAGCGCCGCCGACGACCTGGATCCGCGACGAACCGACCGCGATAACGGCGGTACCCGCGGTACCCACCAGGTTGCCGATACTCTGAGTGCTGCCCCCCGCCCCCCCTTTGTACACGAACGTACCGCCGCCCAAGTTCAGACCACTGCCGGCAAACGTCGTCCCATCGCCCGAGTTATCGAGAATAAAGGTACCGCTGTTGACCGTCGTTGCGCCGGTGTAAGAGCTGGCACCGGAAACCGTCATCGTGCCGGCGTTGGAGTAGACGATGCTGGCGGCGGCGGCCACCCCGGGCTGGATACCGCCGGTGACGTTGATATTGCCGTTACCGAGAATCGTCGCGACGGTACCGGTGCTGGTCGAGGTAAACCGGCCGATAGTGACCGTTGAATTCGATCCGGGAAGCGCGTTGACCGTCGTCGTCGAAGTCGCATAGTTGTTGTTCCATGTGCCGAACGACAACGTCGCGTTGTTCGTGCCCATCAGGGTCAGCACGCGGGCTCCGGCGGTGGTGGCCGTACCCGTGCCGAAGCTCAGGCTATTCGATCCGCCGAAGGTGAAGTTGCCGCTCATCGTCACGCTTGTGTTATTACTGAGCGCAATAGCGCCGCCGCTGGTGTTGTCCAGGATGCCGCCGGCGACGGTCAACCCGGTAGGGGTGACGTTCGTCCCCAGCGCGGTGGCACTGTTGACGTTGAGTTGTCCGGCAGTCAGCGTGGTGATCCCGCTGTAGGTGTTGTCGCCGCTCAGCGTCAGCGCGCCGGCGCCGTTCACGGTAATGCCAAGCGTGCCGGTGCCGCCGTTTTGAATCGTGCCGGCGAAACTCGCCGTATTGTTCGCGCCGGGGGTAATGGCGAAGGTTTGATTGCCCGCGGCATTGTTTTGCAAGATCGCGCCGCTCGAGCCGGTAATATTCATCGCCGACACGACGAGCGCATTGAGGTTCAGAGTGCCCCCGGTCATCACGATGTTCGACGTCGCGACCGCACCCAATGCCGCCGCATTGCCTACGGTCACGGTGCCGCCGCTGATCGTGGTGTTGCCGCCGAAGGTGTTGGCCGCGGTAATCGTCGTCGTGCCGGTGTTGTTGAACGTCAGGCCGCCGCCGCCGCTGACGATCCCGGTCAGGGTCACGTTGCCTGCGCCGTTAAACGTCGTGGTGGAGCCGCCATTATTCAGCGTGCTTGCCAGATTCAACGCCGCGCCGGCGTTGACCATGAACGTCGTCGGCGCGTTGGTCGTCGCCGCCCCGAACCCGATGGTGCCGGTGCCGATGATATTGCTGCCCGGGCCGATGGTGATCGTCTGCGAGTCGAGCACCGTCAACGCGCCTAACAACTGCTGGAACCCGGGCGTCCCGGGCGTATTCGCGCCCGATAAGAACGTGGCGTTCCCGATGATCGTGGTCGGATGCGCCGACACGCCGGTGGCGGTAGAAGTACCGATAGCCAGGTCCAACGTGCTGCCGCCGCCGACCACCAACGTAACGGCGGCGGCGCTTCCCAACGGATCGACCGTACCAGTTCCGGCGCCCCCGAGCGAAAGCGTCCCGCCGAGCAAATAGGTCGCGCCCGTGGCCCGCACGCCTGCATTGGTATTCAAGGTCAGCGTGCCCGCACCCGTCTTCCAGTAGTTGAACGCGCCTGCGACGGCGCCCAACGTCAAATTGGAGTTGGCACCGACGTTGAACGTGGTTCCGTGGGCCGTCAATGTCGTCGCGCCGAACTGGACGCCGGCCGTACCGCTCGTGACGTTGCTACCGCCGGCGATATTCAATTGCTGTCCACCAATGTTGAGCGTTCCCAATGTGTGCGTAATTCCAACGCCGGCCGTGGCCCGATCGGCGACGATCGTGGAAGTTCTCGCAACGGTCACGTTGTACGCATTGACGCTCGTATCGGTCCCCAAACTGAGCGTGCCGCCATTCAGCGTGACGTTCGAACTCGTGACGCCCAATGCGCTGGTGCTCGCCAGGCGGAGAGTTCCGCCAAGGCTGCCGTTGACGACGGTGCCGCCGCTATAGACGTTGGTGCCGCCGAGCGTCAGCGTGCCCGTTCCCAAGTTCGCGGTCAGGCCCGTGATTCCGTCGAGGTCGGCAAGAATCGATGCCGAAGCGCCGGAGTTGAGAGTGATCGCCGGCGCAGCGCCCCCCAGCGTGAGCGTGTTTCCGCCACCGGCGATGGTGTACCCGCCGGTATTGAACGTCAGCCCGCCGGCGGTGATGTTGTCGCCCAGCGTGACGGTTCCCGCGCTCCCCCAAAATACGGCCGTATCGAGGTTACCGTTGTTCCAAAGCTGATCAGTCACCGCGGCCCCGTTCCACCAATTCACGTTCGATAGATTCCAGAAGCCGGTTCCTCCCAATCCGGAACCGTCGTTCACGTTGTTGTTCCCGGCGTTGGCGTCGCTGTCCCAATAGACCGTGGCCGCGAGCGCTTGAATCGGGGTCATCGGCAGGGCGACGACCCCGATTGCGGCAAAGGTGCACGCCAACCGAACGGCGCCGGCGAGCCGGCGACGCTGCCGGACGGATGAAGCGGTGCAAAATGCCCGCACCGGCGCACACCAGGCGGCCGTCAGTCGGCCGACGGCCGACCCGCCGGACCGGGCCGCTTTTCGCAACACGCGCAATCGCCATGACCACGAGCCGGACCACCACAATCCACAGGCGTTGCGAGACGCGAACCATGCGGCGCGCAGTCGCAAGCCGGCCGCTTGGAGGCGTGCCCGCGTGAAGCACGATCGCAGGGAAATAAAACGGCCTGTCGCGAATCGCCAGGCGGCGAAAGCCCCCCGGGCCGCGGTGCCCGCAAACAGTTGGGCGACGACGTAAAAACCGTAGACGACATCGCGGACCTGGAACTCGCACCAGCTAAAAACGGCGTCGATCGTGCGAATCGTGCCTGAGAAGATTCGCGGAGCCCGCCGTGCGGCGGCCATGCGCCGCAACAGGCGATAAAACAGCAACGTCAAACAAACGCCGCCGAGTATCCAGGCCCACAAAACGCCGAGTTCGAGCCAGGTCCATTCGTGCGGCGATTCGGGACTGGGCGGAGCGGGCGGATCGCTCGTCGTCGGCGTCACGTACAACCGCGGCACCCTCGGCGGTGCTAGTACGCCTTGTCGTCCTTCCGCGCCGTCGAACCAGGAGTGCAACAGCGGCAACTCAGGCGTCGAGCTGACGACGACGTGCGGCTGCCGATCTGCCGCATACGTACCGAACAACCGATGCAAATCGATTTGCCGCCAGGGAGCGCCGCCCGTCGCGGCGTTTTGCGCAGAGTAGCCCTCCTCAGAGTCGGCCGGCTGGTCGCCGGCCGTTTGGTCGCCGGCCGCCGAAGCCCGGCTCGTATCGAGCGACGCAACGTCGCCGCCCGATGCGGCGCCGATCGGCGTCGAAAGAAACAATAAGACGAATCCGACGAGGCCAAGTGCACGCAATCGAAAATGCATGTGCGACAAACCTTGGGCAGAATAACTCAGATCATCTCATCCGTGTGCTGCGCGAGGGCGACGTCGAGGGCGGCGGTCGCTCGGGCTTCAGCGGCGAACGTCAAAGCGGACGCGGAACGACGCGTGTCGGCGGGGCCCATGACCGACCCCCCGGGGGAGGTCTGGTGCGCTAACTAAACCGCGCACTAGGCAACCAAAACATGCTCGTTCGTCTATCCGGTTGCCGCGACGTTGGAACGCACAAGACGCGCGATTCCGCCGCGAATGTGATCGCTGCAGAAGCGTACGTTGGGCGATAATCAGTCGCGGCAATTTGACACCCTACTTTAAACGGGGGGGATCTCAAGAAAACAAAGAATTATTTAAGAACATCCAGATTGGGGCTTCGGCCCCATTGAAGAGGGGGTTCCGAAGCTGTTTTCCGGCACAAAAAACGGCTAATAACACCCCTGCGGGGGGTGAAACTGTGTTACGAGCGCCGGCAGTAGAAGGTTCTGAAATCGCGTCGGCGCTCCGCCATTTTGGCCCCTGCGGCCGGCGGTTAAAAGCTCGTCCGTCAACGGCGCCATCCGCATCAAGCAACGGCCCGAGAAACGGCAATTGCCACCGAGCTGCGAGCCTTTACGGCGTCTTGCCGGCGCCGCCGGGCGGCGTCGCGGGCGTTCCGCGCGGCGGAACGGTGCCGCCGAGCGCTTCCAGCCAACGCTCCGCGTCCTCGCGGTAACGGAACGCACCCGTCGTCCGGACGGCCGATTCAATCAACGCCTTGGCCCGGTTTAGCGCATTGGGAAACTCCGCCGCCGGCAGCGACGCAAAGGTCTTGGCCATGTAGTAGGCGGTGTCGGCCGCCACTTGCAGATCCTGCTGTTGTTCCAACGATCCGAAGATCTGCGCCGCCTCGTTTTTGCGTCCCGAGTTGAAATACACCCAACCCAACGTCGCCAGGGCCACCGGCGAGCGCGGATTGAGTCGGGCGTTCATCTCCGCCACGCGAACGGCTTTGGCCCGCTTGATATCGTCAGGGCTACCGTCGGGCAGCTTGGCATCGCTAAGAACCAACGCCAAGAAATTCGCCGCGAAGAAGTCGTCGGGTTTTTCCTGGTTTATTTGCGCGAATTCCGCCTCCGCGGCCGGGTCGCGGGCGAAGTAGTGCAGAACCGCCGTCAATTGCTTGAGCGCCTCCGAGTCCTTATCCAAGGCGGTCGCTAGGGCCGCGTACTTCTCGGCTTTTTCGAATTCGTTTTGGCCCAGGTACCACTGCGATACCGCCGAGTAAATGCGGCTTCCTTCCCGCTCGTCGTTTTCCCACTCGGTACTCTTGGCGTCGATTCGTTCCAACTCCGCGCGCGCGGCTTCGGAATTGCCGTTGGCGGAATGCAGTTCCAGCAGGGCCAATTCCGCCGGCGGCACCGCCGCCAACTGCTCTTTTCCTTTCGCGTCGGCCATCGCCCGTTGATAAGCCTGTTCGAACAAGGAGCGGGCTTGATCCGCGCTCTCGGGCTTCTTGGGGTCCTGCATGAAAATCAGGCGCGCCTTGCGGAATAGCGCCACCGGATCGTCGGCATCGAGTGCGAGCCAGTTTGCCACCTCTTCCGAGCCTTGCTTCCAGTTTTGTCGCTGCTCGCAAACGCTGACCCGGCCCCCAAAGACGTTTTTGAGCAAGGTCTTACGCTTCTTGTCGCCCCAGCGAGCCTGGTCCGCGTCGATCAACGCTCCGGCCTTTTCGAACAGCACGTAGGCGTCGGTCAGGCGTCCTTCCACCAAGGCCAATTGCGCAAGCATCAGATAGGGCTCGGGCCGAGCGGCATTTTTGTCCGCCGAGCGTTCCAGAAAGTTTCGGCCCAGCGCGACCACTTTTTGATCGTTGACGGCGAAGCACAGACGCGCCATCAATACGTTCGCCGGCGGCAATTCGGAGTTGATCTTTTCAGCTTCCTCGAATTTTTCTATCGCCGCGTCGCCGTTGCCGCCGCGAAACGCCGTGATCGCTTCGGCAATCGCCCGCCTTTCGTCTTCCATCCGCTTGGCCGCCGCCACGCTCGCGGCATCACCGGCCTTGACGGCCGGCACATTCAGCTCGTCCTTGTCCATCCCCAAAATTCGGACCACCACGTCCTCGCTGAGCACCTCCGCCACGTTCACCGCCGGGGGACGCTGTGCCGCCGCCTTCGTCCCTTCCAAGGCGCCTAGCGCTACCATTAGGATCGCCGGCGTGATCGTCCAGCGCCGCTTATGGAACCCCGGCATGGCAACTCTCTCCTAGTTCGCGGAACAAACGCGCACCGTATAAAAGCGCATCGTACAAAAGCGCACCGTACAAAAGCGCACCGATTGGAAGCACACCCGGACCCGACGACTCAGCCACAGAGAATAGGCGGTCGTGGCGGCAAGCAACCGATCGAGAATCCGGCACATCGGCCGGACGATCGGTCGGCGCTCGCCCCGTCGCAAAACTGGCGAGCGACGACGGTTACGGACGGCCAACCGGGCCGCATAGACTTTTACTCATCCTAGTCGCACCGAATCGCATGTCAACGAATCGCGAGGATCGTCCGACCGACGCCGCCGCCGGCATCAAGTACGCGATCACGTCGGCCGTGCATTGCTTGTCGAATTGCGTGGCCCCGGCTCCGTCACGGGCGCCTAAAGTTGACGGAACCAGCTTCGGGATGGGATCGTTAAACGGGCATTAAACCGGACCGGGGAAAATCCGTTATCCTGGCCCTATGAGGCGGCTTCTCATGCCGAAGCGTTTCGCCAGGTGGCCGTCGGTGCGACTGTAAGGGAGAACGCCGTGCGCGCCTGGATCGTCTGTTTGCACTCGGCAAGCATAGGCTTGCTCTCGGTGAGCTCCGCCTTGATCACGCTAAGCTCCGCTCTGGCGGCCGAGCCGGTCGTCAAGCCGGTCGGCAAGCCGTACGTTTATAAGACGGTCGGCGATCGCGAGTTGCGGCTCTACGTCGTAGAACCGCAAGTGCAGGTAGAACCGCCCGCGCAGCTCAAGCCGCCCGCGCAGGGCGAGCCGCCGACGCAGGGCGACCTGCATGCACCGGGCGAAACCCCGCGGCCCGCGGCCGTGTTCTTTCACGGCGGCGGCTGGGTCGGCGGCACCCCCAAGCAGTTCAACGATCTGGCCGAGCATCTCGCCCAGCGCGGCATGGTGGCCGTGCAGGTCGAGTATCGGCTGCTCCCCGCCAAATCGAACGACCCGCCGACCAACTGCGTTCGCGACGCGAAATCGGCCCTGCGGTGGGTCCGCGCCCATGCCCGAGAGCTGAACGTCGACCCGAACCGCATCGCCGCCGGGGGCGGCTCGGCCGGCGGCCATCTGGCGGCGTTCGTCGGCATGGTCGAAGGAAACGACGACCCGGCCGACGACGCGACCGTGTCGCCCAAAGCGAACGCCCTGCTGCTGTTTAACCCGGTGTACGACAACGGGCCCGACGACGGCTGGGGCCAAGCCCGCGTCGCCGATCGCTACCAGGAATTCTCCCCCGCGCACAACATCACGAAGGACGATCCCCCGGCGATCGTCTTCCTGGGCACTAAAGACAACCTGATTCCCGTCGCCGTCGCCGAGCGATTCCAGAAAAAGATGCTCGACGCGGGCATCCGCTCCGATCTGCATCTCTTCGAAGACCAGCCGCACGGCTTCTTCAACCAAGATCCGTTCAAGTCGCAAACCATCGCCGCGAGCGACGCCTTTCTGACCTCGCTCGGCTGGCTGCCGCCGACGAAGGCCGACCCGCAGAAGGCGCATAAGCGAGCCCTGAGCGTAAGCGACGGGAGGGTGCCAGAGTTAGCAGGGTCAAAAAGGCTTGGGTACCGAGCCGAAGATGGAAGTGAGACACCGAATAAGAAGCCGGCCGCGAAGCCGGAGTTTCGCGATGGCGGTGCGGCGCGCCGCGCCGCCAAGCCGAACATTCTGTTCATTCTCACGGATGATCAAAGTCGAGGGACCTTGGGTTGTTACGGCGGCACGCGCGTGGCCACGCCGCACCTCGACGGCCTGGCTCGCGAGGGCCTGCTGTTTACCGACGCCTACGTTATGCCGCAGTGCACGCCCACGCGCGCATCGCTGCTCACCGGTCAACACACGGCCCGCAACGGCCTGTGGCACGTCCTCGGCTGGTACGGCTACCCCTGGGCCCCGGTGAACGAGCCGGCTTTCGCCGAGCGGCTGCCGCGCAGTGCCTTCACGGTCGGCAAGGGGCTGCGCGCGGCGGGCTACGCAACCGGCATGGCCGGCAAATGGCATCTGACCGGCGAGCCCGACGGCAGCTACTCGCGTCTGAACGAGTCGGCCGCCGACGCCTACGGTTTCGACTACGTGGCGCCGCCCGGCCCCGGCACGCCGGGCCAAGGGGACAAATGGGTGAACCATCTCACCGACTCGGCGGCCGGCTTCATCGAGCGGAACCGCGACCGGCCCTGGTTCTTCTACCTGGCGCATCACACGATTCACAGCGTGGTCGCCGCCCCCGCCGAGTTGGTGGCCGAGTTTCGCGCCGCCGGCGCTCCGGAAACAGGAATGCACAATGCTCTCTACTTAGCGGCAATCAAGCACCTCGACAACTCGGTCGGCCGGCTTCTCTCCAAGCTCGAGGAGCTCGGCGAGCGCGACGACACGCTGGTGGTATTCATGAGCGACAACGGCGGCATCGACGGCGTGTACGACCAGGCCGACTTCAGCAAGGGGGCGGGCGGCGGGCTGACGCATCTGCGGGTCGAGCGTGAAGAGTACGACAACCGGCCCTTCCGCGCCGGCAAGGGCTCGCCCTACGAAGGGGGCATCCGCGCGCCGTGCATCGTCCGCTGGCCGGGCGTAGTGAAAGCCGGCTCGCGCACCGAAACGCCGATCCACGTCATCGATTGGCTGCCGACGTTGCTCGACGTGGCCGGATTGGAAGTCGCCGGCGCCGCGGCTCCAGCCGACACTCCCATAAACAACGCTGTAATCGACGGCGTAAGCCTCGCGCCGCTATTGCGTGGCGAGGCGCTCGCGCCGCGGCCCCTCTATTGGTACATGCCGCTCTACGATCTCCGCTGGGGCGCGACGCCGTGCGCCGTCATCCGCGACGGCGATTGGAAGCTGATCGACTATTTCGGCGACTCGTTCGACGCCGCGGGCGATTATCGGCCCGGCGCGCGCTCGGAGCTGTTCAACCTCCGCGACGATCCGGGGGAGGAGCACGACTTGTCTGCGACAAACTCCGCCCGAGCAACCGTCCTCCGCGAGCAACTCCGCGGCTGGTTGGGGAGCATCCCCGTTCCGGTTCCTGCCGCGAACCCGCACCACGACCCGAAGCGCTCGTTCAGCGAGACCCGCGAGAAGCAACCCTGGTACGTCGAGTACGCGCCGCTGGCCCGGTAATACATAAAGCCGCGCTTCGGTGGTCGCGGTCTGGTGCCACTGGCGGTGCCAGTGCTCTGAAGATCGAAGAGCAGGAGTCGGCGTCTCCAACGGCATTGGAACGCGTCGATTGTCCGCGCCATAAAGTTGCGCTTTGGTGGTCGCGCTCTTCCGCCGCCTCCTCACCTGAACTAGCGCCTAACGCCTGCCCAACTGGCCTGCGATCCTCAGCGTCGAGGCGTCAGCCCGACGCCGTATTCACCGCCGGCCGTGCTGCGACTCCGAGCGACGAGGGACGGTTCCGGAACGCTGAAGGCGTTCCATAAAATAGCCCAGGCTCGCCGTACTCGGCGCAGCCTGGGTTAACACACAAAACCATCGCCCCTTACGCCAACGGCGTTATATCGCGATTCGCCCGAGCCTCGAGCCGTAAGGCCGACGAGTCACTCCCCCTCGCCCCGGTTTTGACGCTGGAATTTACGTGATCTCGGCGCGCAAGTCTTTGCTCCGCGCCGCTGCATGCTACCGTTCAGGAACGTCGCGATGTCTACTTGGAGCAAACGGCGCCCTCCGCAAGCAACGGTGCGGTCGAATGCGAAGTGTCCACTGCTCGCTTGCGTCGCAAATTCGCAGTTCCACCGCAAGAACTCCCTCGACAAGACGCGCGAGAAACAGCCCTGGTACGTCGAATACGCCTCGCCGGCCGGCAAACTGCGCCGCCGAGCGCGCCATTTGGTCAGCGACCGAACCGTCACCGGGTTGAATTTACCTTTTACAGACATTCGGCGGTCGGTATCAGCGCGGAACCGCAGGCGGCCGAGCATTCACCGCGCGTACGATCACGAACTTGCCGACGATCGCGTGGTCGCCCCTTGCCCGATGTCTAGAATATGAGTCCCTCCCAAGGGGCAGTCGTCCTATCCGACCGTTGCATCCCGCGCCGGTCGAAAATCCGCAAGCCGTTTCCACTCGCAGCCCAACTTCCTCCGGAAGCTCATGCAGGCCTATCGCCCTCCCGCTCACGGTGCGCGCCCGAAAACGCGCGCGCTTCGAAAATATCGCTCGGGCCTCCGCCCGTTAGAAGACCGCGTCAGCATGTCGGCTTCGCCTTGGTCGAACCTCGATCAAGCCGACGTCACCGCGCTGCTCACCGGGGCGAACTACGTTCAAAACGAACTGATCGTCGCGCTCAAAAACACCGCGACCACGTTTGCCGACGTCCTAGCCGTAGAATCGGCCCGCGACGCGACGACGACGACGGCCATCGCCGCCCAAAAGCTTCTCGGCACGGCCGCCTTCGGCGGCTCGACTCTCTATCAGCTGACGCTCGACGCCGGTGCGAATTTCGCCGACACCCTGGCCGCGATCTCGAACTGGACGAGCGTCGAGTGGGTGACGCCGAACTTCGTCGACACGGCGGGCGGCCCCGAGGCCGAGCCCACCGACCCGAGCCTGACGTCGATCGCGGCCCAACCGATCTTTGAAGACACGTCAACCGCGGCACTGGCCGTCTCAGACACGGACCCCGATAACGTCCTACCGCCGGGAACGCTCGACACGTCGTTCGGCGCCGACGGTTTCACCCGACTCGTCTCCCCGTTCGGCACGAGCGAGGTCGTCCGCGACGTCGCGCTGCGGCCCGACGGCAAATACGTGGTGCTCGCCGGCCCGACGGGTACTGATCCGACTTCCTTGCTCCTCCTTTACAACTCCGACGGGACGCTCGACACGTCGTGGGGCAATAAAGGCCAAGTCGGTTTTCCGAGCGTGCCGTTCTCGACGCTCGGCCGATTTTCGTCGGTCGCAGTTGCCGCCGACGGCACGATCCTCGTCGCCGGATTCCAAAGCCAGATGATCACCGTGCTCCGCTTCCTGCCCGACGCCACGCTCGATGCGTCATTCGGAGTGGCGGGCACGGCGACGTTTACGCCGACGAACGCTCTGACCACTTCCACGCAATTTCCGACCGCGATGGCGCTCGCCGCCGACGGCAAAATCGTCTTGGCTCAATCCTATCGGGGCTTGACCGGTCAATCCGACACGCTCGTCGCTCGATTGACGACCACCGGCGCACTCGACACGACCTTCAACGGCAGCGGTTATGGCACGATTGCCGTCAACTCCGGCGACGACGCCCCCTACGACGTCACTGTTCAGGCCGACGGCAAAATCGTCGTCGTAGGCGTGTCCGGATCGACTTCATCCGACTTCTACGCCGTTCGTATTACGGCGACCGGCGGCATGGACTCGGCCTTCGGAACGGGGGGCGTCGTCACCGTCAACATGGGCGCGACGGATTTGGCCACCCGCGTCGTGCTGCAA
>Ga0163153_10006147_pt1 | contig 13695 bp, 14 predicted proteins | sample OliLakLV19MP6IB1_FD_148629 | JGI IMG/M metagenome (GOLD analysis project Ga0163153, IMG submission 148629) | Freshwater microbial mat bacterial communities from Lake Vanda, McMurdo Dry Valleys, Antarctica - Oligotrophic Lake LV.19.MP6.IB-1 | ecosystem: Environmental > Aquatic > Freshwater >... | reverse complement strand
TACAGCGCGCTCATTCGAGTGATTGGAGACAAGGATCTGGTCACACGACAGCTGCTACTCGACATCCTGAAAACGACAGAGGAGCATGCCAGCGAATTAGCGGACTTCTTGAAACGCTCAAGCGGGATCCATGCGTAGGCGGAGTGCAGCGTCTTGACGAGCTTGCCCTCCTCGTCTCCCTGGCCCATGCGGGGAAGTTGGATGTGCAAAGAGAGGAACAGGGTTGCAGGAGCCTCAAGAAGACGGAGGATGCCTCTGCTTCAGACCTGAACCGGAGACTCACGGAACGGAGAGGTTGGCTGCAGAAAAGACTCCCGGTACGTTTTCTTTCGCCTCACATTGCTCGAACTGAGTTTCCTGGCAGCGCCGCGCCATCACCTGCGCCTGCTCAATCTGCGCGGCGGTCATCTCTGTGGCCACAGTGGTTTGATTCATGATCGCAGTCTTCACATCGTCGTCGCTTGACCCTGCGACGGCGACGGTAAGCCACAGGTACGCGCGAATCACGTCCTTTGGCACGCCCTGCCCGTTGGCATACAACACGCCGAGATTGCTCTGCGCCCGTGCCAGTCCCTGTTGCGCCGCCCGACGATACCACCGCGCTGCCTCGGCATAGCTCTGCGGCACGCCCTGCCCGTTGTCATGCCGAACACCCAGATTGAATTGCGCCAGCGCGTGTCCCTGGTCAGCCGCCCGCCGGTACCACAGGACAGCCTCCTCGTAGCTCTGCGGCACGCCTTGTCCATTGGCATACAGCACACCCAGCTGGAACTGTGCCAGTGCATCTCCTTGGACCGCCGCCTGCCGGTACCATTGAATGGCAACGCGATAGTTCTTCGGCAGACCCTGCCCGCGAACATACAACAAGCCCAAATGGCTCTGCGCCAGCGCATGTCCCTGCTCAGCCGCCCGCTGATACCACAGGACAGCCTCCTCGTAGCTCTGCGGCACGCCTTGTCCATTGGCATACAGCGTACCCAGCTGAAACTGTGCCAGTGCATCTCCCTGGTCAGCCGCCCGACGATACCACCGTTCGGCCTCTTCATAACTCTGCGACACGCCCTGCCCGTTGGCATAGAGCACTCCCAGCTGGAACTGTGCCGCAACCACTCTCTGGTCGGCCGCCCGCCGGTACCACTGTCCGGCCATTTCATAATTCTGTGGTACGCCCTGCCCGTTGACATACAACACACCGAGCTGGAACTGTGCTGCGGCGTCTCCCTGTTGCGCCGCCCGACGATACCACCGCCCGGCCATTTCATAATTCTGCGACACGCCCTGCCCGTTGGCATAGAGCACACCCATAAAGCTCTGTGCCCCGGCATGTCCCTGATCAGCGAGAGGACGGAAGAGTCGAGCAGCGAGTTCATAGTCATCACGGTGAACGGCCGAGACGGCATCCGTATAGGAATCGGCCGCCAAGACGGGCGCACAAGCCGCCACCAAGAACACGACTAAGAGGGCCCACCGCATCAATGAGTACCTTTCAACGGGCCCACCGCATCGAGAACCGGAGCGCCGCACAAGCAGTGACAAGACATCGAGGTCGTCGTCAATTTCAGAAAAAGTGATGGTGAGTGGCACAGATGAACTGCTCACACGCGTAGGAATAGACTCCCGACCCGGTATTGTTCCGCGACCATGGGGCTCAACCTACTCCCCCCCTGGAGATCAGCGCAAGCAGGGCCACTGCTGCTGAAAAAGGCAGAATGTCCCCCTATCTTTCCCTCGTCAAGGCTGATTGTCCAAATACCTGCTGCCTATGCGTTGGTCTACCAATAGATATTTCTCGTCATTCGGAGTACGCTTTTGGCTGGTTCAATTAGTAATAGCTATGAAACCTCAGGGGGCGGAGAGTGGCTGGAAACGACCCACAACGGTCATTCGCGGTGTAGAGTTGCGGTCCATTGAGGACACGGCGGTGATCGAGTTGTTGCTGACCCGTCCTGAAAGGAACGTCGAGCGATGATGTCAGCACTCAGAACGATCGGGGCGCGAACCCATGTGCAGCGAGGAGCCGTGTTGGCGCTCACGAGGAGCACGCCGCGCCTCATTCGCCGCGCATGCCTGGCGACGGCGTTGCTGGTGACGATAGCCGCCGTGGCTCAGCCGGTTCACGCCGCAGGCGGAGGTCAGACGAAGTTCCAGCGCATCTCGACACAGTTCATCGCGGCGTTGGGTGATCCAGGTGCGACCTCCGGGAGCGGCGCGCAATCGTGGGGTCTGTGGCCGCTGGACCCGGGTCCTCGGGGCGTCGAGCTGAACAGCTATCAACGGTTGAAGGATGCTGGTGGTGTCGCCCCGGCGCGCTGGAAATTCGACGGCACGGACTGGTGGCTGGAGGAACACGGCTTGATCATGGAGCAGCCGACCTTTCCGCTCCCTCCCGGCAAATACGTGGTCACGGGTAACCGCGAGGTGACGGCGGTGCTGACCATTCATCCCGCCGACAAGAATGGTGATCGGCGCTGGGAGCTCGATAAAGGCGCAACGCTCTACGACGTGACGCACCTGGCCTGCCGCTCCGCGCGCTATACACCGGCGGCGGTTGGTGGTGCGTGCTCGCCGACAAACGCGCCGAAGACTGCGTTTCCCGTTGCCCCAGGGGGAGTGATGCCTCCGGTCGAGGGCTGCACGAAGCAGGACTATGCGGTGCTCATCGTGATCGGCGTGGGCGTGGAATATTGAATGTCGGTGGTGCCTCGACGGCTGGCGCGGCGAGAAAGAGAACAGCGTGCTGGCCACAGCAAGTTGGTTTTGAGCCATCCGTGGCAACACCTGTCAACCAACGGAACGTATGGTGTTGTTATACCTGTAGAGCCTGAGGGTTTTGATTTCGGGGCTTCTGCACTTCGTGGTGTTGTGGCCCACTTCACTTGTGGACAGGTGTCGTCGTCAGCTCGAGATAGGACACCCACTGCATGTATTCAACGCCCAGCGTACCAGATCTCAGCTGAGGATCTCTCCCCAGGGTCACGATCGAGTGCACTTGGCCGTCTCTTGAGAAGTGGAGGCTTGAAAATGATTGGATGCTCAGTGGAATGAGAGAAGGGAGTAAGCGATCTTCGGACTCAGGGTTTCTTACGAGAAGATGCTCCGGTGAGTCGCTGGCAACTGGTGACGTGAATCCTTCGTGGCCTCCCACCGATTGGGTCCACCTTGAATCCGGAACGGCCCTTCTCGACGTGGATCCGTGACGGGGGGACTTTACGCGGCCGCTGAGGCGGACGCTACAATTTTGAGGAGCTGAGCGATATTGTGCGACTTGGGGAGGCAGGCATAGGCTCCCTCCAACCGGGCGACTCGCGATACCCTCTCCGTCAACATGCTCGAGTGCACCACCACACGACTCTCCGGCCAGCGGTTACGGACTTCAGCTAGAAGTTCCAGCCCATCCATTCGGGGCATGCAGACATCAGTCAGGACGATGTCGAATCGTGTATCCTCCATGTGACGTATCGCGGTTAGTCCATCCGTGGCCGCTCGGACCACGTAGCCGGCAGACCGTAATACCGTGCAGAACAGGCTCCTGATCTGCTCTTCGTCATCCACCACCAGCACCTTGATGCGTTGATGTGTCATCGAAAGGTACGCACCGTATTTACCTGAATGAGTCCACGTGTGGGCCGCCTTCTGATGAAGGCGGTCGTGCCTATTATGGGCGCTATGTTAGCAATACCTGTCGTTCGAATCTGTTCAATAGTGCTCAGTGTGAAGAATAGATGAAGGCAGTGGCCGGACGTTGCTGACCGGCCCCCTGTGGTTGTACCAGGTCGAATGGCACGTACGCACACGGCTGGGGCGCGATCGTTTCAGGAGCGGGTGGCCGTACCCCAGTGCTCGAGGGGGACGAAGCTGGTTGTCGTGTCGTCGCCCACGTTCCACAAGCACTTGTACTTCCCACAGGGTAGCACACCGTTCCCGATTCAATAGTTCATCGCGGAGCTTCCCGTTCCCACTCTCGACGTAGCCGTTCTCCCACGGACTGCCGGGCTCCATGAACAACGTTTGGACCCCGACGCGCTGGAGCCACTGATGCACCGCGTTCGCGGTGACGTCGGGGCCCTTGTCGCTGCGAAGAGGTGTGGACACCCCGCGGTGTACACACCTCTCCGCCACGCAGAAGAGCACCTCATCCGCGCGCAGCGGTCAGGCCACCGCGATTGCCAGACACGCGCGCGTGGCTTCATCCACCATCGTGAGCCGCTTGACCGGACGGCCGGTCAGTTCCGCAGGATGACCGGACTCAATCTGTCGTCAATCCGATGCGTGCACGACGAATCACGCCTGTCAATGCGGACTCGCCGCATTATTTTTTCTTACGGACTGACCTTTTCTTGGTACGATCTGGCCGTTGTGTCAGAACAGACGCCGCCACGCTCTTGACTCTTGCCGATGTTTTCGGATTGCGTAAGAGCGCACTCGCGATTTTCCCGACCCTCTTTGATGTCTTCTCATTCTTCGCCAATTGGTACCCCCTTGTTCAAAGATACAGGCATCATCGTACGGTTATCGAGACACTACGCCGTGGTGGCCAGTTCCTTCTTGAGGCATGTCTGCTGAGGCGTGGGTGACCGTCCCCCTGTGCTCGCCCTGTCCCCAGAAGAACACGGGCCGCCCCGGCCCGTTCAAGAGCACCCTCGACCACATGACTCACTTCACTTGAGATAAATGAGTGACCGCCTCGTCGGCATGTTGCGTGGCCACATCGACATGAGGGGCCAGCCCATGGGCCACGGCTTCCTTGAGATGCTTGATCCCTTCAGCCAGATGCGGATCCTGCACCGTGGACGCTTCGGCATGCGTGAGTGCTTCCTCAGCATGGTGCACCAGGGCATCGGCATGCCCCTGTTTGCCGTGCGCCGCGGCCTCCTGGGCATGTTGTAACGCTTCTACCACATGATTGCTCGCGGTGACCCGCACTTCCACGCGGCGGTTCTTCGCGCGTCCTGCCTCCGTTGTATTCGCCGCCTCGGGTCTGGTGTCCGCATAGCCATGCGTGGTGATGGTGCTCAGGCCCCCTTCTCTTAGCGCCTTGGCGGCATTGGTCGCGCGGGCTTCTGACAGCTCCATATTGGTCGGAAACTTTTCCATCAACGCGCTGCTGATGGGCACGTTGTCCGTATGGCCGTCTACCGCCACTTGGTACTTGGGGTACTCTTTGATGATCGCGCCCACCTGCTTGAGCGCCTCGGCACCGTCCGGCTCGAGTTGGTCTTCGCCTGACCCAAAGAGATAGCCGGAGGCCAGGCTGATCAGCAGGCGCTCATTGTTCAAATCGATGGAGATATCCCCCTTGTTGATCTGCGGACGGAGCGCCCGGATCAACCCGCGCTGCGCCTCTTCTAATTTTGCCATTTCTGCCGAGGTGCTGCTCTTCTCCCAGCCTGCACACCCTACCAGCGCGACTACGCTGATCGCGAGGATGACAGTTTTGAATGATTGCATGATGCGCTCCTCCTTCTGAATTACGCGGGTCATCGAGTATGGCGTCTTCCCACTCCCGCATCGTGGGAAATTTTGGCGCACCGTGGCGCTGCGTGGCGGCCGTTCGGCCCCTCGGTGATCTCCATCAATTATTTTTCCTCGTTGGCCGGCTCTTCCGGTGGGGCTGGTGTAGTAGCCTGTTGTTGAACCGGTCGACCTGCTTCTGTCACCAACGCGATCATCCCCCGGCGTCCTGACGCTTAGGCCTCAGAGGACAGCCGCGTTGGAGAGGAGTCCACTTAGATACACTGAATACACATCATAATCTGGTCATAATTGCTCACTTTTCCACTGATCGTCCAACTGCGGTCCCGCCATGTGCTATCCAAAGGACACGCCGTGAGCACCGCTTCGATGCGGCCGATCAGCGGCTGGCGCGGGCCCTCCTGTGACTGGCCCGCTCTGGAAAAGGCGGCAAGCCTGCACGGACCATTTCGGAGATCAGCCAAAAAAAGGCGCGCCGAGATGGTTGGCACCACGCGGGCTCAACTCAGAGTACTTCTGGATACGTTCAAAGCGCGGGGCTTCAGCAATTACCGCGACACAATAGAGGTGCCCCGCGCACTCCTCAATAGTGTCCTGCATGAGGAGTAACGGCTCCGTTCAACCTCGTTGAGTTCGAGCAGCGCGAGTATCCTCGGAGGCAAACCACAATCCACGGCTTGGGTGAGAACATTGAGAAATACCTCATTGCGGTAAATTTGAGGCCCGGCAGGAGGGGACAAAAAATAAATATTTTCTCTGTTTTACTGCCTACACTGTGCCTACATTGAGACCGGCTGGAAGGGGGGCGGCGTGTAAGTGGTTGATTTTTGGTGGGCCGTGTAGGGGTCGAACCTACGGCCCGCTGATTAAGAGATGCCCCACTGACCATACCCAGGAGACCCAGGAGCCTGTATCTGAGCAAAATAACAAGGATTCTGAGTAATCGAGCTCGTGCTGGATGAGCCTGGGTTGGGGGATTCCGGTAGCAGAGTGGTAGCAAGCAATTAAGCTCCCCGCAGCAAGCTGCGGGGTATTACAAGTTAAAACTCGAGGTGCTTCTGCTGTGATAATTGGTGATGGTGTTCGCGCCTACCGTCGGCACCGAGAGTGCTGTTCCGTAATCATCAGGTTATAAGAAGAAGGGCGTTCTGCGAGCTGTGGTTATCGGGGGACAACTAGGGGCCGCCTGTTGAAACTCTTGATGGCATTGCTGAACCAAGACCCGTTGCTCGCATCCCCTCGTTCGCCATGGTTCGGATGTGCTGGCTTCGACGACAGCTCCTTGGCTCGAAAGGCCGCATCTTTAAACCGCGGATTCTTTTGAGCGATCCGACGTAGTAGGGTTGCCGCTTCTGCGATCTGCCCGACTGATTCGAGGGTCCGTGCGAGAAAATACTGGGCATCGATACTCTCTTCCGGAGATGCTGACTGATCGGTCAAGGCCGCGCGGAACGCTTGAATCGCGGCCCCATGGTCTCCCGCAGACCTGTGGCAGAGTCCAATCTGTGCCTGGGCTTTCAGTCGATAGGACGGACTCTTCCCCGCCAGTTCGAGCACCTCGATAGCCTCTGTCAATCGGCCGTCCTTCCTCATCGCGACTCCCTTTGCATAGAGGAGGGGTTCGAGGGCGCCGACCGACTGCGTGGTTGTGAGTTCAGGGGATGGACTTGCCGGCCTCCATTGCGGTGAGTTGGGTTGCGGAGGGGCGGCATCGATCTCGGTGGGATCTTCCGGAGCGCTGGCCCAGACACACAAGCCTTCTCGCGCCGCAAGCGGGAGAATTTTGCCTTTACTTCGGTCGAACGCGGCCTGCGCGACGAGCTTGGAGGTAATGACCGGAGCCTGCTCGGCAAACCCATAGGTCAACGCACTATTGCACACCTGATTGATGAGACGAGGATTGCCTCTCGTCAAACGATGCACCAAGGCACAGGCTTTATTCGTAAACAATGAGGGATGTCCGCCGGCCACGCGTAACCGGTGACGAATGCACCGCCCCGTCTCCGTCTCCGACAGCGGTTCCAAGTGATAGTCGACGACAACCCGTTGGGCAAACTGGGTCATGTCGATCCGCTGCAGTAAATTGTGAAGGTCCGGCTGGCCGGACAGGATGATCTGCAGCTTCAACGTGTTCCCGTCGTTCAAATTGGACAGCAGCCGCAGTTCTTCGAGCAGCTCGGTACCAAGACTCTGGGCTTCATCGATAAGAAGAATGACCCGTCGGTGCTGTTTGGATTCCTGAATCAGAAACGCCGAGAAGACCGAATAGGCCTCGACCGGGTCCAGTTGCTTGTTGCTCAATCCGAGGGAAAGCAGAACCCAGGGCAGGAGATGTTCAATGTCGTAACGCGCGTTCGTGACAAGACCGATCGAATGCTTCGCCCCGTGCTCTGAAAGAAGCTTCTGTAGGAGCGACGTCTTGCCCATCCCCGGATCGCCGGTGAGCACCATAAACGCCGCCTCGTTGATAAGGCCGTATTCCAAGATGCTGTAGGCCGTGCGATGCGTCGAACCAGGATACAGAAAGTCGCTATCCGGCAGGAGGGCGAACGGTTTGGTCCGAAGATTGTAAAACGACTCGTACATTCAGCGGTGCCTTCCGACAGGAAGCATTCGAATCTCGTGAGCGAGCAACTTACGAAACTAGCAGGGGGGGGGTGAGTGCATGCCTACCCTCTCAGCCTTCGAGCTCGCACCCGTCCGCTTCCAGCTGACTGCTGACGTTTACTCGCACGCAGCCAACAGTACACTTCGGACTATCCCACGAGTTCTGGTGTGTCCCATGAGCCATCATGTTATGCGCAGGATAGTGTGGGATAGGGGTGCTTGGCTATTCCTCAAGAGGTGGGGGGCGTACCCGAAATGGTGGTGATCGCAAGGCACCGTAGGGCTGATCCGCAGCCGGTGCCGCCGTGTGACCTGCCCGCTTCTCTTATCCTTTGCTCGATGAGCCCTGTTGTGTCTTGACCAGCGTGAAGATGACCTGTGTGATTCGCTCGGCCTCTTTCGGCTGGGGAACGTCGAAGTTCACCCCGAACTTAGACCGCTTGACCCATCGCACGGTGGCACGATCGATCAGCAATTGCTCCGGCGGGTCTCCCGGCACAAAAATTTCCAGGGCAAGCGCCATCCCAACGGACACTGGTGCATTCCCGATAATGTAGCTTCCGCTCAGTGAAAGATCTTTGATGATTCCTTCACCGGCGATCCCGTCCCCACGATACCGCACCGGTGCAAAAGCCGTGAGTCGCTGCCCCTTCCGCACAAGTGACCTCGCCATTCTGTCTCCTTGTCTCGATCGATCACACTGGCGTATTGACTGCTGCAAGTATATGACCTCACTGAATGTTTGAACAGATAATTGCCTCACCACGCGTGATACCCCTCCACACAGACGGCCTCACGTCTTACGCAACTCTTGAGAAGGCTCGTTCAGTGCTGCCTAGCCATTATCCAGCGTTTGTAGAGGGACGATGGGAGGCTGCGGCGTGATCGTGTCATCATGCTCTGCCCCCAGCCGATAGCGGTGGTATTGGAAGTATGCGCCAGGGGATACGGTGCGGGATGGGTGAGAAGCCGAGAGGCGTGGAACGGGTTGTGGGCCGATCCGCAGCCAGTGCCGCCGTGGGCGTGGCACAAGAAGAAAGAATTCGTCTTCTGCACTGCGAACTGCATTCGCAAGGCGTCAAGGTTTGGGAACCCATGACATCGAAGCACTCGACCAAATCGAACAAATATTAGTAGCTCGGATGTTCAGGTTTTGGCCTACAAGTCGCAACGACCTGAAGCAACGCGGGTCTATACCACGCGTCAGGTGACCTTCCCCCCTTGGAGTTACTTCTTTGTGGTCTGTCCCTCTTCCATGGCCTCTTCTATGCTTCTCTCTAGAGGAACCGTCCACCGAACCAGGAAGCCACGGAGAGGCAGTCAAGAAGATACGCCCATGGCCACCATACTCGTCATTGATGATCAAGAATCCATACGCGCGCTCCTCCGTGCCGCGCTGGAAGGGGATGGCCATGACGTCCTTGAAGCGTCGAATGGCCGTCATGGACTTGCATTGTATCGCGAGCGATCAGCGGACTTACTCATCACCGATATGCTCATGCCTGAGATGGACGGCCTTGAACTGATGTTGGCGCTGAACAGGAGCTTTCCCAGCGTCAAAGTCATTGCCATGTCCGGCGGCCTTGAGAGCGCGGGTCCGCTCAACGTGGCCACGCTGTTGGGGGCGCGTCAGACGTTTCAAAAACCCTTCGATATGGACAAATTACTCCGTGCCGTTCGCTACGAATTGGCGCATTAACTGGCACGGATGACGTCTCGTCGACCCGTTCACGCCGGTGGCCGGGTGTTGTAGGTCGAAAGAGACATGAAACGGGACCCGTGTATATCAGCCACCACTCACCAAGGTCATCCCGCCACCATACGCGCTGTCCCCCTCACCCACACGCAGGCCCTAGCGCCAGAGGTGGCGTAGAGGCAGAGCCCTTCTTCATGCCCTGGCCTGTGCCCCCCTCTTCCGAGCTACCACGTTCTGGTCTTTTGCCCGGCCTCTTTTGACGCTATGTTTTCTTTAGAACAGTGACCCGGGACGCGAAAGGAGGGCATGTCATGCACTGTAGACGTTGTCAGGGCTTGATGATGCAAGACCACTTTCTAGACTTTGAAGGCACCTATGGCCAGATGTGGACGACCGGTTGGCGTTGTGTCAATTGCGGTCAGGTCTACGACTCTGTGATCGAGCAGAATCGTTCGGCTCGACCGGAACAGGTCTTGGTGCTTCCGAGTGGGGAGCCGGACTACCAGGATGACGAAGTCCATCTTGGCGCAGAGGCGTTCATCAGGCGAGCGGCTTGACCGACCCTGGCCGTGCGACCCCTCGATGCGGACGCGCCAACCATGGGGGCGGAAATGGCGGATCTATTGATGCAGGTGACAGCCGGGAGTTGTTGAACATTCAAGCCATCAATTCTACTAAGAATCCAGCTCGTTTCGCTGCGATGTGTCTTGAATATATTCCGCGGGGTTGCCGCATCCAGCTGACTACGCCACCCGTCCACAGTTTATGAGGGGTGCAACATGCCAGATTAACCACCATCACCGTACAGCCTGATCACGCATGAATCGCACCCCCAGATGGCGCCTAACAGACCGAGGATCGAGAAGAGAAACAGTGGCACTGCAAAAAGCCACAATCCCCACGCATTCGGATTGCTAGCACTAAACCATAACAGCGGCGGAATGCCGATGGCGAAGATACTAGCTGAAATCAGGACAACCCAGCGGCGCCATTTTGCGTGTGGGCGCAACTCGCCCCAGAAACATACAAACTGTACTGCCGGACAAAGGCGACAGGGACTGGGATGATGGTTCATACAATGTCTGAAGAGTAGCCGGTGGGAGAATGTTCGTCAAAAGAAACAGCGTTTTATATGCGGCACATATATTTGTTTTTGGCCTCATCGGCTCAAAAAGGACTAATTGTGGAACACCAGAGAATGAATCTAAATCCGCGGGGCTGAAAACGCCAACCATGCCAACCTTTGATTAGGCATCCCCGCTAACTGCGGGCATATCAAGTCCGAGACGGCGGCGAGTCGTAATCATCGCAGGTCTGAGTCTCTTAACCATGTGCGAGAAAATCGGGAATACGACGATTCCGCCGCAGAGGCCGACTCCCAGGGGCCCAAGAGTCGCCCCAAGTGCGCTCGCTAGACCAAGCACAGCCATTTCGGCGTAAGACATTCCACCGCTTTCGCGCCAAGCGGCTTTCAAGACTCGGCGTCGTTCGGCCGGTGACAGACCCACGAGTTCCGGCACCGATTTCAGCGACCAATAGAGTCTCATGAGCTTGATAACCGCTGTCTAACGAAGGCCAAATTCATTTGTTTTCAAGCCTACCATATGGCCTGAAACACGCTGGAGGAAATTGTCTTATTCCGCCTATGGCTTAGGAAGGATGACAGTGGAACTTGACGGCACTAGGGTGAGAGAGATGAAGAGAATTGAAGGTCAATTTCATTCGTTTTTGAACCGATGAGTTAATACGCTTGAGCGACCCGTAAATCAACTACTTCACGGCTACAGTTGTGACAAGATTTTGATCGGGTGGGGTGGTCGAATGGAATGCAGGCCGGAATGATGTGAGAGGCTAAAGTTCGCTACACTCTTAGACTCTAAACTGCTTCTCAACTCTGTGTTACTTATGCGGGATAAACAAACATATAGTAGGTAATCTTCTTCATAGCGTTATGTTGTCTGCATTGATCGACGGTGGATGGACTTCCATGTCTACGAATCCACGGAAGGCTTATTAGTACCTCGGGTAAGGGAGAAGTTGGATTTTCTAATGTCGGGAATGCTCGAACCTGTTTCGCTCGACATTCACGACACCTATTCCGGCAACTACAGTGAGGGGCATTACCGCCTAACACTAAAATTTCTCGACATGCAGAGCGGAGAGCCAGTATGGGAAGGAGAAAGTGATGGCTACGCTTCTCTTGGGAATAACCCCGAAGTAAGACACGATCTCGCAACGGGCTCCAACATCGTCGCGTCCCCTTCCCAGAATGAAGACCACGTATCTCGCCTAATTATTAAGAACGCGCTTCGTAGCATGATACGAGCGCACAGCGAGAAACTCAGGCAGGTCTTCACGCTGAGAGCAGCCCTCCAACGCTGGCATGCAACGACTGGCGAGGTTGTGGAGAGGTGTCAAAGGCGGTAGTGAGGGGAGGAGGGGCGTCCATCGCCCTCGGCGGGCCATCAGGAAATGGCTTTGCCGTTATGCACCAAGGAAAACGAGACATCGACTGGCCGGTTGACGCTGTTGCACATCGGGGAATGCGAGGAGGCGAACTTCAAAAACTCCTCGATATCCTTTTTCTTCCCACCGGCCTTGATGTGGACTTTGGCCCTGATGTTCTGATAAGCCGGCGTCACGTTGTCGTCGAGGTCTGCGAACCCCTGCAAGTCCATGTCGCCTTCCAGGTCCACCTTGAAGGAGTCGAGCGGGATCCCACGGGCCGCCGAGTGGTAGGAAGTCGTCACCGAGACGCAGTTCGCCATCGCATGCAGGAGCGTCTCTGACGGCGACGGGCCAGCATCGGAGCCCAGCAGCACGGAAGGCTCGTCACCGTCGTAGCCTTGCGGGTTTTCTTCCCGGTGACGGATCAGGAGTTGTCCTTCGGCTTGATCAAACCCCGGGTGCGTTGACTTGATTTTGGCGCCGCCCAGCCACTCGGCGGACGTGTAGAACTTGCACTTGGCCAGCACCGGAGTTTCTGTCACCGCCTGTACCGTGGCGGTCAGGTTCGGGAAGTTGACGCCGTGTCGGTCCTTGCCCGTGTCCGGACCGGCATCGGTGGTTTCGATGTCGAATTCCCAGGAGATCTTCACGTCGTGACGGACCGTCGAGCATATCGGGGAGCGTGTCTGGGCATACTGGAAAAGCGCGAGGACTTCTTCGGGCGAGTTCGGCGAGTCAATATGAGCCTTGAGATGGATGTGCTTGAACCCGGGCTTGACCTTGTTGTTTAATCCCAGGAATCCTTGCAGGTCGAGACTGCCCTCTGCATCGATCCGCAGGGAGTCGATCTTCACTCCTCGCGCGGCCCCGTGGTAGGCGGTTGTGACCATCAGACAGTGACACATTGCGTGCAGCAGATGGCCAGACGGACCGACATGCTTGCCGCTCCCAAGAAGCGCCACCGGCTCATCGCCCGCCAACTGGTGAGGCTTCGCCCTGGTGTTGTCCTCACCACGGCGCTTGTGACCAGTGAAGGTCGAGTTTACGACGGCACCGCCCTGCCAGTCTGTCGAGCTCCGGAATTCGAACTTCGCCGTTTTCGGATCGGCTTTGAAGTCCGAAACGATCTCACCCAAGGCGGCAACGTCGACGCCGTTGATCAAGTTCTTCGCCATGGGGGGGGAGTATAGAAGAAATAGTCGCCAAGAGTAAAGTACGGCTAGGCCGTCCGTGGGTGACCTGCCCCCCGAAACCGGTCCAAATTCTATGTTAGGGTCGGGCCGAAATGGTCAAAAACCTCTCTCATGTTCGAAAGCGAAAAAGTCGATTTCCGAAGGATTTTGACGTAATCACAGGTGAAGTGGCCTCGGTTGTTTGGACAGAAGTTCCGTCTTCATAAGTATAGCCCTGCGGTTGTTTGCCTACGCTGTTTGAGACAGTGCAGGCAGGTTGTCGAAGTAGACCTCATCTGG
>Ga0163153_10006144_pt1 | contig 13702 bp, 11 predicted proteins | sample OliLakLV19MP6IB1_FD_148629 | JGI IMG/M metagenome (GOLD analysis project Ga0163153, IMG submission 148629) | Freshwater microbial mat bacterial communities from Lake Vanda, McMurdo Dry Valleys, Antarctica - Oligotrophic Lake LV.19.MP6.IB-1 | ecosystem: Environmental > Aquatic > Freshwater >... | reverse complement strand
GACATAGAAAAAATTTCTACAAAGTTCGTAGTTGATGAGTCGGTAACAGACTGGCTTATGGCCTCTACCGATATGATTTTCGACATTATTCAAAAGGCTATACAAGAGAATAGATTTGAGATCGTTGAATCTGGTCTTAATAATATAAAGAATCTTGCGAAAGAATATATTGAAGCGAGGAAAGATTATTCCTCGGAACAGGATAATTTTCTCATCTTTACAGACGAAAAACTTATTGATGCAAAGAATCTCGTCCAAAAAAATACTCATCCGAAAATAATGTTAAGTATTGCAAGAACCGCAAAAGCCATTGCTATAGAGACACTTCAAATTAAAACACTGAGACGTTTTGCTGGAGAAAATTATATGCCACTCGGGTTTATCAACCTACTTTCAGATATATGTTCAAGTTCTGAAGTGCTTAAAGATACTTCATATGCTCCGATGTCCGCTATCGATTATTTGGTAGAAATTGCTAAAGTTTCTATTGATAGTGGTTATCCAAGAACAGCAAAACTTATTTCTGATAAATTAGGTTACATAGCCACTTTTAATACTGAACTTCACTTTCTGTATGGTGATAGTATCGCCGGAAGAGCAAATTGGGGTTTAGTTGTAATACTTGACCATATGTTAAGGAGTCAAGGTAAATTATCTCTTCATATTAAACACGAAGTGAAGTCGGTATTAGATGAAATCGATAAAAGTATTTCAGTTTACATGAAGGACGATATTAAATATCATTACCCGCTGCGTAATAACATTAAAACCTTTTTCGGGTCTTTTGCTGAACGTGGTCTGGCCTCCATATATATAAAGGCTCTTCAAAAAAAAACCAGTGGCCAGTTTTTGAACCTGACCTTAGAAACTCTTGAAGACTTAATTAAAAACTTAAATCAGAACGTCATGCAGGGCATGAGCAATAGTAAATACCTGGACGTTCTAGATATTTTAGAAAATATCTACGTGATTGGGATAGTTCTAGTAGGCGTTGCTAAAGAAAGTAAAGATCCCCGATTTCAAGTTGAAATGGTATCTATGCTTCAGGAGAGGTTTTATTTACCTTATAAAAATGCACTATTGGGGTCTTTCAAGAGAGATAATAATAGGTATATTATCCCCGACGATAGTTACATGCATGTTTTTTTTTCTTTAATTGGTGTCATTTTCTATGAAAACCGAGGAGAAGTTTTCAGTGATGTGCTTGAAACATGGGCGAGTGAATTAGTAAAAATTATTCAACGTTACAAAACACAAGTAACAACTACCCATGACGGACGTACTTTTGAAAGATCTGAAATTACAGGTGTATTGTCGGACCTTTACAAAAATCTGAGACTTTTAGGTGCTTGGTTTAACTACTTTCTACCTAAAAGTACAATTTTGAATACAGTTATTTACGAATTAAAGTCTCAGCCTACTGCGACAATACAACATGAAGAGTACGATAAAAGATCATACTATCCTAAGGATTTTATCGCGCAAAGGTGGATCGTTCTTAGACCTTATTTACCATATAGCCCAAAATATTTCGTAGATTTAGACAATGCCCTTTTTAACGATAAAGTTATTGATAAGTTTGATAAAAAACTTTCTCAACCAACAAAAGAATAAGTTTGCCGTTGATAATAGGTTCCAACATATTCAACTAGCCTGGACCCACATTCTTATGCTTTGATATAGAGGTATCTATTATCCCCGCCAAATTCTTACAGGAGTTTGAGTAATACTCGCTCAGTTTTTTTAGTTAAGTAACCTTTACCACCTGCGAGGTGGTATGGGGAGCTTCATAGCGGGCTGTGTGATGAACATTTTTACGATTTATGTAGCCGTGAGACTCTCGAAACTGACGTCGAAGGGCGGAAAATAATTGTTAATTTTGCTAACCTAAGCGAGAATAAACAGATTATAGAGCTCTTCTAATTTTTCGTAGTTTTTCAAGAAGATTGTAGCCTTTTGTAGATGTAATTCTCACCATATCTTTCTCCATTTTTTTAATATGTTCCAGGAGCTTTTGTTTTGGCGATGTTAGAGCAAGGCCATTTCGCGCGCTTTCATCGATAAGGGATGTGGTTAATATTCTTACAGACTCAATCCATGTATGGTCTTCTATTTTATTCCAGAAAGTTTTTTGTAAAGGCTCTTTTTTAAGTTTAGAGAGAGTGAGAGTTTTAGAGTAAGTCGAAGTAGCATTTATCCTTGAATAAAGTTGCTCGAGATAAAGATCCCAGTAGAATTTTTTTGTTCTCCAGACTGCGCGAAAGTGAAGCGTAGTTGGAGAAGAGATGAACCCAATTTTTTTAGACGTACTAGATCTGATTATTCGTTTCCACATATCCCAGTCTCCACCCTCCGGCATGTTTGTATCCATAAAGCCAGCCTCTTTCGCTCGAGATCTCAAATGAACAACGCATTGTGCAGGAATCTCATTACGAATATTGAGAAAAACATCTCTCATTGAAGGAACATCGGTATTGAGACATGATGGAACAATTGTTCCATCATGAGCAATCCACAATGGTCTTGTGTACACAATTTCGTAATCAGAGTGACAGCTTAGGAACTGGTAGCATTTCTCTAGATGATCTGGAAACCAAAGATCGTCATGTGCTACAAAAGCAATGTACGTTCCTCGAGCTTTTTTAAAAACAGTGTTACGATGCGCATACCCAAATCCTTTTCCTTTTGGAAACGGAAACCACCGTATTCTTTTATCTTTTTTTACAAATTGATTTACGATACGTTCTGTACCATCGGTGCAACCGTCTCCGACTATGAGAAGCTCGAAGTTATCAAACGTTTGATTCAGAACAGACTGGATAGAATAGGAAAGAATATCTGCTCGATTGTGAGTAGGTAGGAGAACAGAGAACGTTGGAACTTTCGATTTTGTTACCACCCAATTGCTTGTGCGAATTTATGTGGGATTTTTTTAGTGTTGAGAGGAAGTCGAAATTTGTCCGGATCCTTGTGGTTATAGCAGATGGTGGGGAAGTTAACGATTACTACGTCCTTCGTTCCAATATTTCTGTCGGCGTGCCAGACACCAATCGGTATGTTCATAAGACGACGTTTGTGTTCTGTTAGATATATTTTCGATACCATTCCTTTTGTTGGAGAGTTCTTTCTATCGTCGTAGAGTACAACCTCCATCTCACCAGACACAACAAAGTATCTGTCCTCGTGTTTTTTATGAATACCCCAACCTTTGATAACCCCTGGACGTATGGTGAAGAAATAAGAAAAGACAAGAGGATCTTTGTGCCAGGTCCAGCGCGTATCAAACATCTCGCAGACCATTCCACGATCATCTATTTGTGGCTCAATGTTTTTGAATGTAACGCCATGAATCAATTTGACGGTCGACGATCCATCTGAGTTGACTGTCTGTTCATCCTTTTTCATGCCAAGATTATATCATACTGCGCAACTGCAGGAGTTAAAGCAAAAGGTCAAAGAAGTTTTTTTAGTGTCTCGATACTTTTTGGGTCTACAACCGAGATGGGGTAGAGTTTGGCCGCTACTTTTTTTAGCTCCTTAAGTTTTTCTTTTGCCTCTTCTTCAGAAACTAAATCGATCTTGGTTAGGAGCACTATCATATCTTTTTTGGCAACCACAGAGTTATATAGTATAAGTTCATTCATTACTGTCTCAAAGTCCTTGACAACGTCTTTGCTCTCTGAAGAGATACAGTGTATGAGAAGCTTCACCTTCTCAATGTGCTTAAGAAACTTGATACCAAGTCCCTTGCCGGCGGATGCTCCTTCAATAAGTCCTGGAATATCAGCGATAACTTTTTTTTCATAGACACCTAGGTTTGGTTCGAGAGTGGTGAAGGCATAGTTTGCCGTTATCGCTTTTGAGGCGGTAAGTTCGTTTAGTAGAGTGCTTTTTCCTGTATTTGGAATTCCGATCAGTCCATAGTCTGCGATCAGTTTTTGGATGAGATGAACGCCTCTTACCTGACCAGGTAGTCCAGGAGTTGCATTCTTTGGAGTTTGATTTGTTGCAGACTTAAATGAGTCGTTACCACGGCCACCGTTCCCACCCCTGCAGATTAGGATTCTGGGATTTTGCTCTGTTAGTTCGGATTTTTGCTTAGTCTCAATATCAATTACAGTTGTTCCAACAGGCACAAAAATGGTCAAGTCCTCACCGTGTGATCCATGACGCTTATTTGGTCCACCAAGTACACCCTCATTGCCCACAAACTGAGAGACACCAGAGTACTTATTCAGATTTGACATCTGTTTATCTATACCTATATAGACACTCCCACCGTTCCCACCATCTCCACCATTGGGGCCTTTACGATTTGGGAAAAATGATGCTCTCCCGTTGCCTCCACGACCTGCAATAATTTTCAGCTTTACTTCGTCAACGAACATAGCCCATTATACCCTGCGACAGTTCGATAAACTCACTGCAAGCAAGCTCCCTTCAGCAGGTTCGGGACAAGCAGGGTAAACCCGATTGAAGCTAAAATCTGACCTTGACGTGACTAAGGGAGGCCAAAGGTGTATAATTGACCTGTACATGACACATGAGGATAAACTACTTAGACAACAGCTAACGGCGTTCTTAAGAGGAGGGCACTCATACGACCTGTTCCAGGATATAGTAAAGGATTTTCCAAAGGATCACATTAACGAAAAGATACCGAACAGTTCCTACACTCCATGGGGGCTTCTTGAGCATATACGTATAACTCAGCTGGATATCTTAAACTTTGTAAGAAACCCTGCGCACAAGGAGATGAAATGGCCTAACGACTACTGGCCGGCAGAGTCAAAAAAAGCAACGTACATACAGTGGAACAAGAGCATCGCCAATATTCAAAGAGATTTGGCAGAGTTTATCAAGATTCTTAACAGCTCCAAGACAGATCTAAACAAGAGAATTCCACATGGTTCAGGACAAACTTTTCTAAGAGAAGCGATACTGATCATCGATCACACATCTTACCATCTCGGGGAGTTCTCCATTCTACGCGATGTGATGAAAACCTGGGGCAAAAACTCCAAACGAAGTTAAGCTCTTCCTATAGGTAAGCGAAATGAGCGAATTTTTTCTACAATCATAACAACTTCGTTAAATAAAGAACTGAAGGTCGCCATACGTTGTTCCGATTCTTTCTTGCTGTGTTTTTTAATAAAATGAACCACGTCATTAAAGTCATGCTTCTGCTTTTTGTCCGAAATGGTTATTTTTTTTGCGAAGGCGTAAATTTCATCTTCGGTTGCGTTCATATCAACCCCATTAAACATCAGAAATACTCCGGTAGAAACAATTGAGATTCTTTTGTTTCCGTTGCTGAAGGGATGAAACTTATTTATAAAGTAGAAGTAGCACGCTGCCTTATCGTAAATTGACGGATAAAGCTCGCGTTTGTCGAAGGTTTTTTTGGGAGTATTTATTACGCTGTCGAGCTTGTCAAAATACGACTGATGAAAGGTCGGAATCGGTTCGTTATGCTTTTTGAAGAAGGTCTGCAGTTCGGCGCAGATAGTTTTGATGTCCTCAAGGCTGAGGTATACAAATTTTGCCATTATTCTCTAGAAAGTTTGCGAAGTGTCTTTCCATATTTTTTGATCATACGACGAGTGTAGTTTTTTGTTTTCTTTTCACGCATGTTTTCTGGTTCAAAAACATGTAAAAAAAAGTCCTTTATCGAGTGAATTTTATTGGTGAGTTGCATGGTGATCATAGTATAGCAAATTTTCATTATAATGAATGAATGTCCCTCACGCAGTTATCTCAGTACATTCGCAAGTACTACCCTTACGGAATTCTAGTAGTTCTGCTGTTTCTAATAATTTTTTACGCCGTTCAGCTTACTTTTGTTGTCATAGACTCAAGGAAACAGCCCACCTTGTCAATTAACACCATCTTCAATCGAATAAAGGTACCGTATCTGACCGATGCAACGCCGAGTGGGACTCTGAAGTATACACTGGATACCGTTGACGGAAGGCCAATAACTGCCACAAAAAGCGCGCAGGTTCTGTTTATGCCTCAGGCAGAGACAAAATTTGGCTACAGAGAGAAGCTGTATCTTATTGCCAAGTCTCTTGGATTTAATACCGAGTTGTCAGGCTACCGACTAGTTGGGAGTCAGGCTACTTTTTCAGAACCCAAACAAAAACTGGTAATTGATATCAAAAATTTTAACTTCGATTATCAGTATTTTTTCGAGAATGACAAATCTGTTTTTGAAAATGTAAGAACACCAAATCAGGAAGAGAGCATTGAGAAAGCGGTAGAATTTTTGCAGACTGCAGGACGCTATCCCCAAGAGCTGTCTCAGGGCAAGACGAATGTGCTTTTTCTAAAGTATGATACAGAACGCGACTCAATGGCGGTTTTAAATAATAACTTGGAAGCAAATGTGGTTGAGGTGGATTTTTATCGTCCGGACGTCGATGCACAACCAAATGCGATTCCGGTAGTGTCTCCAAAGTACTTCAACAGTCAGAACTATGTACTTATGATGTTTAAAAACGATGGAAGCTACAAAATACTTCGCGCTCAGGTAAAGTTTTATGACAGATCTGTAGAACAGATAGGAGTATATCCAATGAGGTCAGGTAATCAAGCGTATGAGGATCTGCAGAAGGGCAAGGGTTTTGTAGTATCTCAACCTCAGACGGAGAATATTACGATTAGGAAAATGTTTCTTGGCTACCTTGATCCCGACGTTTACCAAGAGTATCTTCAGCCAGTCTATGTCTTTGTAGGCGACGGCGACTTTGTAGGGTACGTACCTGCGGTGAGTGGAGAATACCTTGTAGAATAAATTTCAAATATCAAAATCCAAATTTCAAATAAAGTACAAATACCGAATGACTAAATTCGAGCTTTGAACTTAGGATTTTGTTTGACATTTGATATTTGAGCTTTGAAATTGGCTATTGATTCACGTAGGTTATGTTTTGATCGATCCATGCGACGATTAACTTCGTGTCTTCAAAGCGGTCCAGACTGTTCAGGACCACAATTATAAACTCATTGCCCTTAGGAGTTCTGTAAAGACTCACAAGATTTTCTCCAGACTCAATGGTGTAGCCAGTTTTGAGTCCGCCAACTCCGGGGATGTCTCCTAGAAGTTTATTTACATTTATTAATTTGTGGAAAATTCTGTACTGAGTGTCCGAAATTTCTATCTCCTTCGTAGAGACTATCTTAGAAAGATAGGCGTTGTTCAACACGGCTCGGCCTGCCAGTGCAAGATCAAATGCGCTTGTGTGCTGTGCATAGTCATGAAGCCCTGCAGGATTTTCAAAATTCGAGTCATTCATCTGAAGAGCCTTAGCCTTCTCATTCATCTTCGCGACAAATGCTTGAAGACCGATTGGTTGTGCTAGCGCGTAGGCTGCATCGTTTCCTGAGTGGACAAGTGTACCGTAGAGCAAATTCTCAACCGTAATTTCCTCTCCTCGTACAAGTCCCATTACCTGACCATCTTCCAGTACAGACTTTATCTTGATAGTTGAGTCTGTTTTGTACAGATCAAGGGCGACCAGCGCAGTGATCATTTTCGCAGTTGATGCGGGATACATTTCACGATGTGCGTTTTTCTCATAGACAGGTGTAAAACTATTTCGGTCCACAATGTAAGCAGTTTCTGCCGTGATAGCTGGGTCTGCCGAAAAGTTACGGACAGGAATTGGCGAGTTTGCGTAGGCTATGGCGCGGTTTTGGTTCTGAAACAGTGAACGATGATACGAGAATGTATGAAAAAGACTAGAGTCTCCAGGATAAAAAAGAAACAGTAGAGAAAAAAAAGCAAAAAGGGTAATTGTTTTTAGGGTCATATGTGGGTTGTAAACAGCTTAGCTGCTTAGCTTCTTAGGTCTGGAAAGTCTTACGTCAACTCGCTCCATATCTCTTGGAAACAATGAACTTTCTCGTACATTTCCAAGATCTAGTAACTGTTTTGTTACACGTTCTAAGCCATAGGAAAAGCCTCCCTCGGTCGGCATACCGTACTTAAATGCCATCAGATACAGTTCAAAATCATCAGGGTTCATTCCTCTTTTTTTAATTACATCTACGAGCTCTTGATAGTCGTTTATTCTCTCACTACCACTACAGATCTCCAGTCCTCTGAAAAGAACGTCATAGCTTAAGCTAAACTGCGGATCCTTAGGGTCGGGCTTTGTGTAAAAGGCTCGTTTTGCTGTTGGGTAATGCGTAATAATTACGAAGTCAGATGACTTTTTTTCACGAGCCCATTTACAGATATCCTGTTCATCCTCAGGCGACATATCTTTCAGATCCTTAACAACTCGGCCAAACTCTTTGCGAATAACTTCTTGAGCTTCTGTAAGCGTTAGTCTAGGAATCTTGCCATAAAGTACCAATCGCTTTGTAAACTCTTCAACGATGTCCCTATGGGTTGTTTCAGCGTGCTGAATCATACCGACGCAGACCTTTTCAAGAAGGTCTAGCAGCTCCTCAAAGTTTACAAATCCAAACTCACAGTCCATCTGTATGGTTTCTGCCAGATGTCTTGTGGTCACCGACGGTTCTGCACGATATGCGTGGGAAATGGTAAAGACTCGCTCGAAGGTAGGGATCAGCATCTGCTTATAAAGTTGTGGACTTTGAATTAAGGAGGCTTTGTGTTCGTAGTACTTTATCTCAAAAACCTCGGCTCCACCTTCTGTAGAACTTGCTGCAATGGTTGGTACAAAAATCTCTGTGCATCCAAGCTCCTTGGAAACCTTTCTGAAGCCTTCTGCGATAGCTTCCTGTACCATAAAGATTTTTTGGACACTGTGATGGCGAAGAGTGAGGGTTCTGTTGTCTAGTAATACGGGTAGGGTAAGACCAAGTTCTTCTTTGCCCATGTCAAAGGGGAGAGTGTGGGCCTTTGACACCAAAGTTATTTGATTCGCCTCAACCTCGATAGATCCGTTGGGAGTTTTGGCATTTATTAATTTCTCAGGGCGTTTTTTTACAAGACCCTTTATCATGACGACATCCTCAGGAGAAAGGCTTGATGCCTCTGCATCTGCAACAACCTGAACAGTTCCTGTAGAGTCTCTAAGGTCAAGAAAAACAATCTTTTTATGGTCTCTGACTGTGTTAACCCAGCCGTGAAGTTCAATCTCCTTATCAAGATGATTGGAAAGGTTCTTTAAGAATATTTGCTTCATACAGCTTATTTTACTACTTAGAGGATGCCTTGTCATTACGAGCGAAGCCAGGTACCGTACGGTAACCTGGCGAAGCGAAGTAATCTCATAATGTGATCTCCATCGCCACACCTACGCGGTGTGTGATTGCACCACGCGTTGGCCATCTGCACGTTGCGGGGGTGTGAAAGGGCAGAAATTATTGTATGTGTAGGACTTTGCAGGATATCCTTGTATTGCCGTTCCACTCATTTAACTCTGGAATATAAACAACCTCGCGTACTTCGCCACGAGACCATGATTTCAGTAGCTCACCTTTTCCAAAAGCGACAAACTCCATACCTCCCTGCGCGTAGAACTTGAGGTGTTGCTGTTCTTTGCCCATGGCGTAAGCTTTTTCAATCACCACAACACTTAAAAAGGAAGGAGCGGGATTACCCATCCCAGTAGGCTTAAGTTGCTCTAACTTCTCAATAAGAGTTTTGGTTATGACGGATATGGGTAGTTTTATGTCTGCCGTTACTGTCTTTACGAGATCCTCGTTTGTTAGTTTTTTATCTGCGAAGGCGGTTAGTGCGCGGATAAAGGAGTTTAGGTTTTTTTGTTCCATAGTAAAACCAGCTGCCTGCGCATGACCACCAACATCGATAAGTAGGTTTTTATGTTCTCGCAGAGCGTTGGTCATGTGAAATGCAGGAATTGACCTAGCCGAGCCTTTGTAGTTGAGTCCCGACTTAGTCATTATTATCACCGGACGGTAGAATTTTTCTACCAACCTTGACGCAATTAGTCCGATTATTCCCTCATGCCAATTTAACGACTTTAGAATTATGATTTTCTTTTCTTGTAGCTTGTAGCTTGTAGCTTGTAGCTTGGCGAGGGCATTTTCTACAGCCTTTGATACCAAATCCTGTCGTTCGGTGTTTTTTTGTCCGATCATTGACGAAAGTTCTTCTGCGCGTTTTCTATCGGTGGTGCAAAGAAGACGAAGTGCTTCGATAGCATGCTCGAGTCTTCCGATTGCATTTATTCGTGGTGCAATGATGAAGCCCACTTCATAGGTAGTTATTGGTTTTTTATCTATCCCAGCTTGCTTGAGTATTTCTCGTATACCTACTCTATGCACAAAAGGAAACTGTGCAAGGCCATGTTTTACAATGCTACGCGATGCTCCGGTTAAGGGAACCAAATCCGCAACTGTGCCGATGCTGGCAAGTGCAAGATAGTCGTGGGAAAAATTAAATTTCAGTTTTGAGATCGCTTCGGCGCTCTGCTTCTCGCGATGACGACTAAAAAATTCATAAACTGATTTGGAGAAAAAGTATGAGACTCCGGAACCGGAGAGTTCTGGAACATGAAAGACGGCAAAGGCGCTTGTTGGTGGAGTATCGGACTTAAGATGGTGGTCGGTAATAATAATTGGAATACCCAACGACTTAGCGTAAGCAATTTTCTTTTCTGCAGTAATGCCATGATCGACGCTGATAATTAGAGCTGGATCAAACTGTTTTTTTACTGCGTCGACACCTTTAAGCGAGAATCCATATCCCTCGGTGACACGATGTGGCACATAAGGCATTGTCTTGAATCCAAGCAGATGTAAGGTCTCCCAGAGAATGGCACCACCTGTAATTCCATCAGCATCATAGTCAGTATAGACAACGATGGTTTTATTTTCTTTTTTAATCTGCTCCAGAAGTTTGAAGACCTTTTTAAGTGACTTTGAGTAGCTTTTATTAAACTGTTCCAGCTCAATGGTCAGAGGCGATGGGGGATTAAGAAACTCCTCAACATTTTTGATTCCTCGATTTTCTATTAGATGTTTTACGATTTGATCGGGAGTAGTTTTCTCGCCTAGTTTTATTTCTTTTTTCCACAGTAACTTCATCGCGTCATTCTATCAGCTTTTCTGATTTAGGTTTGGATGAAAGCATGTTGGTCGATGATATCTTTTGACCCAAGCCCACGATGTTTTTTGAAACATTAAACATTTGGTTGTAGGCATTGGTTAGATGCTTGGTGAGAACTCCGACGGACTCATCTACCTTTTCATAGTCTTTTTTCATAGACTGTAAAATCGAAAGAATTTCTTTCGCCTGTGACTGAATTTTTTGACCCTCAAAGGACATGAGAATTGCCTTCATATATGCATAGAAGCTCATGGGAGAAACAGGAAGAACTCTCATAGATCCCGCATAGTCATAAAGATCTGCGTCGTTGATAATTTCGTAGTACACGTTTTCTGACGGTATGTACATTAGGGCGTAGTCGCTTGTCCCTTCATGTGTCACTATATATTTACGAGAAATATCTAGGACATGCTTTTTGACGTCTTTGACAAACTCCTTTTTAAACATATTTTTTTCTAGTTCTGTTTTTCCTTTTAGCATTTTTCTGAAGTTTTCTAACGGAAACTTTGCGTCAATTGGAATGAGGCCAGAGCTGGTACGTATTATGGCGTCGACCTTTTCTCCGCTTTTGAAGGCGTACTGAAGAGAGAAAGAGTCGGTGGGAAAGTGCTGTGCAAGAAGATCTTTTAGGATTTGTTCTCCAATATTACCTCGAAGTTTTGGTGACTGTAGAAAGTCCTGAAGATCCTTCATTGAGCGCCCAATCTCCGAGAACTCCCCGATGCTTTTTTGAAGATCCGCAATGACGTACGCAGATTTATCAAGGCGGGCATTGAAGTTAGCTGTAGAGCTTTTTAGCCATGAAACAACCTCATTTGAGAGTCCGGATTTTTCCTCCAGTTTATTAAACCACTGTCTGACAATAAACAAAAAAACTGCGAAAATTACAATCAACAGTACGGCAACCTGCACAAGTTCCATACTATAATTATACTCCGAAATTATTATTGAATAATGAGCTTGATAGGGATTACCATCTTTCGAATGATGGTAACATTACCGCCATGTACACTGAGTCAGTGTACAATAGGGTTCAGTTCTACTACACCCAGATAAAGAAATTCCTCCCGGAAGCATTGTTCGTTAGCCTAGTTCGCTGGTGCCAGGCTTGAAGATCTTAGGCTTTAACCATGTGTCGTCTTCTTCATCTTCAGAGACCGAGTCATCGCCTTCAATAGAGCCTATCATAGGAGCTCGCTCCACAGACTTGATTGGTTTTACCCCCTGTCGTTCAAATGATTTTTTCTGATTTATCTGAAATGTTTGTGGTTGCATGTCCTGAGACACTCGATCGGTTTGTACTGGGGCAGAAGGAGCTTTCTTTGCTCCTGATTTTAGCAACATTGCACTGTTCTCAAAGGTCGATGCATTGGTCGATGGAGTTGAGAAGGACTTAGTCGCATCAATAACTCCTGCGTAAAGATTAGTTGCCATCTCAGCATCAATTTCAACATTCATGGTTGTAAGAATTGTTAGCACAAGTTCGGATAGGGAAGAGACATTTCTGTTTACAAAGTTTGCTGTTCCAAAGTATGAGTTGGTAAGACTTCTGTCGATGTTAATTACCTTGGACTGCTTGAAAAGTTCCTGATTTTCGGTGTAAAGCGTTCCAAGGGATCGAAGAGAAGAAACGCCTATAACAACAATAAACTCAATAGTTCCACCTGCGGTACTAAAGTTGACGGTCTTGCTGTCAATAGATGGAGTTCCTGCTCGTGGAGTTATAACAACGTTAAACTTGTCGTTTTGGATAAAGTAGTCAACCTTGTCAATCGCCCCCTCACTGTAGGGGAATGAGATGACTAGGTTGTCTCCTGAGGTGGTTAGCTCAGACTGTACCTTTTCTGCCCCAATCATCTCGGAGTTAATTTCCCCGGCTGTTGTAATGGATACGTTTTTCCCAAGCTGAGTAAGCCCAAGGTAAAGAGTTGTTGCAGTAGCTAAAGAGTCTGTGCTTGGGTTCTCTCCAAGACAGATTACTCCTGAGTTATTGTTCTGAAGAGTCTCGATTACTTTCTCCAGTTGAGAGCGGGTAGGGTTCATATTATAGGATGAATTTTATCACATCTCCTACCCGAATGTCAATTGCTGGCTCAAACAGCATTCCAGCCTCCTGGTCCTTCTTAACCTCCTCAACTGGCTTCGCACGGATACGAAGTGAGGATAATTTAGATACTGCTACAGGCTTATCATCTCGGTATAGTTGGACGTTGTCATTGACGTTCGCCTTACCCTTGTTTATGCGGACTCCAAAGACCTTCTCGTTCTCAATTACAAAGGAAGCCAGCACCTTAGCCTCTCCTTTGATGCTCTTTTCATGCTCATCCTTTTCCTTAATCAGATCGGCGACCTCGTGAAGCTCCTCTAGCAGTTCATAGATTATTGTGTAGATTTTAATGGTAATTTTTTCCTGTTTGGAAAGGTCCTTTACCTCGTTTGTGGGCTTGATGTTGAAGCCAATTAGGATCGATTTTGTGGCTTTTGCCAAGAAAATATCAGAATTTGTGATGTCGCCAATTGCGGCTAAAACGAGCACTAGGTTCTTGTTCTCTGCCACAGACTGCTTAATAGCCTCAAGAGAGCCTTGATTGTCGGTCTTGAGCACAACCGAAAGCTTGCGACCCTCTTCTTTAGCAAAGAGATCTTCTATCT
>Ga0163153_10006142_pt1 | contig 13705 bp, 14 predicted proteins | sample OliLakLV19MP6IB1_FD_148629 | JGI IMG/M metagenome (GOLD analysis project Ga0163153, IMG submission 148629) | Freshwater microbial mat bacterial communities from Lake Vanda, McMurdo Dry Valleys, Antarctica - Oligotrophic Lake LV.19.MP6.IB-1 | ecosystem: Environmental > Aquatic > Freshwater >... | reverse complement strand
CCCCGATGGCGTCATCCTCGGTCATGCCACCCGCTAACAGTTTGGCCGTACGGTCACGGATGGGCTGCCACAGCAATGCGGCAAACAGGAAAGCTGGCGTTACGGGCCTGTCTTCACGCACGCGCAGATCGGTGTTTTCCAAGGCGCGCAATAACAACGGACCGGCTTCTACCCTGCCATCCTTGCCTTCGGGCTTTAACGCTGGAAACAGAATGCTGGTCAGTCCGAATTCCTGCAGAGCGTCAAAACTGGCACGGCCATGGCCGGTCAGGAATAACTTGCAAACTTCTTCAAACAAACGTGCCGGTGGTACGTCCTGCAACAAGCGGGCCATTTTACGGATTGGTGCTTCGGTAGCGGGATCAGGCCGCACGCCCAACTTGGCCACAAAGCGCGCGGCGCGCAGCAGGCGCACTGGATCTTCCTTGTAACGCTGTTCCGGATCACCAATCAAGCGTAGACGCTTGTCTGCAAGATCCTGGTAACCATCAAGATAATCCCTGATCTCGCCGCTGATGGGATCGAGAAACATGGCATTGATGGTGAAGTCACGCCGCACCGCATCTTCTTCAACATCACCCCAGACGTTGTCTCGCAGGATGCGCCCGTGATCATTCTCATTTTCGCCTGCGGAATCGTGTTGACCCCGAAACGTAGCAACTTCAGTAAGCACACCGCGCAAGCGTACATGTGCCAGGCGGAAACGACGGCCAATCAGGCGACAACGCGGAAATACCTGCTGCACCTGTTCCGGCGTGGCGCTGGTGGCCACGTCAAAATCCTTCGGCAGACTGCCCAATAACAGGTCACGCACGCTACCACCAACAATGTAAGATTCGTAACCCGCCTGTTGCAACTGGCGAACCACTTCAGAGGCATGCGGGCACAGCTCGGCACTGGCGATGCCGTGTTTGAAAGCGGGAATAATTTTAAGGTTGCTGATAAAAAAGTCCTGACCAGCCAGGCTGGAAATATTATCGCCTCGCAGAGGCACGGGTTGGATGAATGATAACAGCCGATAGCAACGGCCAGTAAATGAACTCTGGTTGAATATAAAGCAGTGGCTAGTTTACCATGAGCGCCCGGTTAATCCGGAATTACACATGCTCCCTTCGTCTAGCGGTAAGGACGCGGCCCTCTCAAGGCTGAAACACGAGTTCGATTCTCGTAGGGAGCGCCAATACTGAATCAAAAATGAGCTCTCCGCGAGCCAGGTCGAAATCATGACTTTTGTTGTTACTGAATCTTGCATCAAGTGCAAATACACCGATTGTGTGGAAGTTTGCCCCGTGGATTGCTTCCACGAAGGGCCGAATTTTCTGGTGATCGACCCGGAAGAATGCATCGACTGCACCCTGTGTGAGCCGGAATGCCCGGTGGAAGCGATTTATCCCGAAGATGATCTGCCGGCAGGCCAGGAAGTCTTTATCAAGCTCAATGCTGAGCTGTCACTGCAGTGGCCGGTCATTGCCGTTCTCAAGGAGGCACCTGCCGGTGCTGCTGACTGGGAAGATGTAAAAGATAAATTGCATTTACTGGAACGCTAGGCCAACAAGCGAAATTGGTCACCTGGCTTAACCGAGGCGTTCATCCAGCTTCACTAACAAATACTCTGCCGCGTTCTGATCAGCATCGGACCCGTCGGCATTCCTCAGGTAAATTCGAGTGCTCTCGCCATCGGCCTCGGTGGTGATCAAATACTCACCGCTGTAGTCCGGACCATCATCGCGCCAGAACGCCATCTTGCTGAAAAATCCTTCATTCGGATCTTTGCTGCGGACATGAACGTAGCGCACGATCAAGCCATTGCCCGTATTCTGCTCGCGATAGTTGAAGCCACTGCGTTTGGCAGCATGGTTCAGACGGCGAATCACGCTGTCTTGTGTGTCTGCAACTTGCAGATATATGCCCGAACTGCCCCAGCGCACTGTCGCATTTTCGTCCTTGGAGTTGGATTGGCTGGTAACCCGCGGCGGTATGGCCTGCAACTCTTTTTCCGGCAGGGGTGCGGGTGGCGTCTGAATCATCAATGCGGTGGCATTGCTGGGCCGACTCAAACCCTCGGGCATGACAAGTTCCGGGACTTCTTTGGCCGCATAGTAATTGGGTTGCTTTTCCTTCTTCTTGCCGAACATGCCACAGGAAGCCAAAGACAACGCCATCACCAGCACGAGGACAGTGAGCATCCAGCGCGATACTGCGGGCCTGGCAAATAAAGAAAAATTCATTTCAAATCTCGTCGGCTTCGGGCATTTAACAAATTGGCAAATAGAAATATCACTGAGCCACAACACTGTCCGGCATCACTATTCGCCCAACAAGCCCAGTTTTGCCAGGCAGCGCCGCATGGCGGAGCGGTTTTGCTGACTGAGTTCAGGCAGTGGCAGCCGCAAGCTGGGTCCACACAGGGACATCTCGTGCAGCGCCCATTTTACAGGAATGGGGTTCGATTCGAGCATTAACATGTCGAAAATTTCTTTTAATTCGTTATTGATCTGCCTGGCGCGGGCGAAATCGCCTTTAGCCGCAGCCGCACACAGCTCGTGAAACGGGCCGGGCACCACATTCGCCGCCACGGAAATAACCCCTTTGGCGCCCAGCTCCATGACTGCCACACAAGTGGGATCATCGCCGCTGAGCAGGCAGAAATCCTCATTGCAGAAACTCAACAAAGCCTTATTTCTTTCCACCGAGCCCACTGCCTCCTTTAGCGCCACAATACGCGGGTGTGTCGCCAAGTCCTGCACTGTTTCGGGTAACAGATCCACACCCGTTCGGCTGGGCACGTTATACAGAACAATGGGCAAATCCGTGCTGTCGGCAATGGCGCGAAAATGAGCAGCCAAGCCTCTTTGCGGGGGCCGGTTGTAATAAGGTGTAACCACCAGAGCCGCAGTAGCATTTAAAGACTCAGCCAGTTGCGTGGCAGCGATCGCCCTTTCAGTAGAAGCACCACCGGTACCCGCAAGCACCGGCACTTGCCCGGCGACCTGACCAACCACCGCATCCAGCAAGGCGGCCACTTCCCCGGCATTCAGGTTCACCGACTCACCAGTTGATCCGGCCACCACAATTCCATCGGTGCCGGCATCGAGGTGCATGGTTACCAGTCGTTGCAGTGCATGAAAGTCGATTTCACCCGAAGTTTCGAACGGTGTGACCAGTGCGACAATACTGCCTTTGAACATGAGAAATCCGTTGAGGAGCTATCGACTGCATGGTACTTGCGGCACCCCCTACTGACAAGTATGCTGCCTGATAATCAGTCCACCCATTTCACTGCCGGAATCTGGAGATCAATGACTAGCCCAGAGAGGAAGATCACAAACTTCACACTCCCCGCCACCGGCGACAAAACACTGTCGCTGAAAGATTTTGCAGGCAAAAATCTGGTTCTGTATTTTTACCCCAAGGACAACACCCCCGGTTGCACGCTGGAAGGCCAGGATTTTCGTGATGCCTATGCGGAATTCCAAAAATGCAACACAGCAATACTGGGCGTTTCACGCGACAGTGTTCAAATGCACCAAGGTTTTTGCGCCAGGCAGTCTTTCCCTTTTGACCTGCTGTCCGATGCCGATGAAAAATTAGGCCGACAGTTTGACGTCATTCGCGAGAAAAACATGTATGGCAAAAAAGTCATGGGCATTGAGCGCAGCACCTTCCTGCTCGATGGCAAGGGCGTACTGCGCCAGGAATGGCGCAAAGTCCGGGTAAAGGGCCACGTCGCTGAAGTTCTTGCAGCAGCCCAGGGTTTATAGTCCTGTCTTCTGCCGTTTTTCAATTTCGCCGCATACTTGTTGAAGGAGCCATGACACATGGGAAGTGAAAAGTGCCTGTATATCCTTGATACCAACGTACTTATGCACGATCCAACCGCACTGTTCCGCTTCGAAGAGCATGATCTGTTTATCCCCATGATGGTGCTGGAAGAACTGGATGCAGCCAAAAAGGGCCTGACAGAAGTAGCGCGGAATGTGCGCCAGGTCAGCCGCTTCATCGGCGAGATGATGCAGCAGCAGGATGTGACTAACCTGCACGAGGGCCTGGATCTGGTCGTACCCGATGGTCTGGAACTGTCGCACAGCAATGGCAAGCTGTTCTTCCAGACCAGCATGCCAGAAACCCACTCCAGTCTGTTGCGGGATGGGTCTTTTGCCGACAACGAAATTCTCAGCACCGCCCTGGCCCTGCAGAGCGCCGACAACGCCCGGCAAGTCATTCTGGTATCCAAGGACATCAACCTGCGCATCAAGGCTGCCATTCTGGGCGTGCCGGCTGAAGACTATTTCAACGATCGGGCGCTGGATGATCTGTCTTTGTTGTACCGGGGTATGCGCAGCGATGGCGCTGACTTGTGGGAATCCTACCCCGATCTCGAGTCGTGGACGGAAAACGGCCGCACCTGGTACAAACTGGAGCCGCTGGTAGGCAACGACTGGTACCCCAATCAGTGTCTGACCATTGGTGATGAAGCCGATGAAAGCAGTGTAGAAGCCATTATCAAAGATGTCACCAGCAACAGCGCCAAGCTGCGCCTGGTAGACGACTACTACTCCGGCAACAAGAATGTCTGGGGTGTACATGCGCGCAACCGCGAGCAGAACTTCGCGCTCAACCTGCTGATGGATCCTGACATCGACTTCGTTACCCTGATGGGGACCGCAGGCACCGGGAAAACCTTGCTGGCCCTGGCCGCAGGCCTCGCTCAAACCATGGATGAAAAGCGCTACACCGAAATCATAGTTACGCGAGCCACTGTTTCAATCGGTGAAGAAATCGGTTTCCTGCCCGGCACCGAAGAAGAGAAAATGACGCCGTGGATGGGTGCGTTAACCGATAATCTGGAAGTGTTGACCGGGCAGCAGGAAGGCGGGGAATGGGGTCGCGCGGCTACCAATGACCTGCTGGCCAGCCGGGTGAAGATACGCTCTTTGAGCTTTATGCGTGGCCGTACCTTTCTGAACCGGTATCTGATCATCGACGAGGCACAAAACATCACGCCCAAGCAAATGAAAGCACTGGTAACCCGGGCCGGGCCTGGCACCAAGGTGGTTTGCCTGGGCAATGTAGAGCAAATCGACACGCCCTATTTAACCGAAACCACCTCAGGCCTGACTTTTGCAGTCGACAGATTCAAGGAATGGGCCCACGCCGGGCACATTACCTTGCGTCGGGGTGAACGTTCGCGCTTGGCTGACTTTGCTTCAGAGGCGCTCTAAGAGGCTGTCGGATTTAACATGATCTGCTGCGGAAAATCCGACAGGCTACTAGGCGTCAGCGGCTGGCTCAGCATTTGCAACATCCCTGGGCCAGGCGCGAAGTACCGCGTGCACCAGGGTTGCCAGCGGTATCGCAAAGAATATGCCCCAAAAACCCCACAGCCCGCCGAATACCAGTATGGCGAGGATAATGGCTACAGGATGCAGGTTGACCACTTCTGAGAACAACAGTGGTACCAGCACGTTACCGTCTATGGCCTGAATGATGCCGTAGGCAATGATGATCTGGCCAAACTCGAAACCCCAGCCGAACTGGATCCAGGCCAGCGCAGCGATGGGCAAGGTCACAATTGCTGCGCCAATATAAGGGATCAAAACGGAGAAACCGGTCAGTGCTCCCAGCAGGGCGGCATACTGCAAGTCCAGCAGGATAAAGGTCACATAGGTAACCGAGCCGACGATAAAAATTTCCAGCACCTTGCCCCGCACATAGTTGGCGATCTGAGTTTCCGCCTCGACCCAGACGGTATTAACCAAGCTGCGATCACGCGGCAGAAAACCCACAAACCAGACGATCATTTTGTCCTTGTCTTTCATCAGGAAAAACACCAGCACCGGCACCAGAACCAAAAACACTGCCAATGCCATCAAGACGGGCAAAGAAGCCAATGACCAACTCAGCAATAGCTGGCCGGCATTACCGAGCTCCTGACTGATAGCAGTGGCCACCGCATCAATCTGTTCATCGCTGATGAGTTGAGGGTAGCGGGCGGGTAGTTCTGTTAGCACCACCTGCCCTTTGGCCAGGTATTCAGGCAGTTGTTGCACCAACTGGGTCAACTGCCGGGAGATACGCGGAATGACCACGAACAGCAGGAAAATCAACAGGGCCACAAAACCCAGAAACACCACGATAACCGATGGCATACGCGGCAAGCCGATACGCTGCAGTTTGACTACCAGTGCTTCCAGCAAATAAGCAATGATGATGGCGGCAAACATGGGCGCAAGCCATTTACCCAGGCCGATCACGATGAACAGACCGATCAGCAGCATTACCCCCAGGATGACAACCTGCGGATCGCTGAAGTAGCGTTTGAACCAATTTTTCAGCAGTTCCAAGAGAAAATCCCGTTTACGTGGCGCACAAATACAGCCACTCAGTAGCTACCATACATGCAGGAGAGTAATAGGGCTTGTTAACACTAATTGCCAGCCCTGAGAATCAGGCCGAAGCGCGGAACTTCGAATCAGAAGCTCACAGTCCACAGCGCTTCAAGCTCGAAGCGTTGACCCAGATCTTCAGTAGTGACGCCTAATACGCTGCCACCGAAAGCAAATTCTGAAGGCGCATAAGCAGCATTAAGGTTCAAGCGGCTGTTACGCGTGGTGCTGACTGCGTATCCCACAGTCACAGCACTGTCTGCGAGGTCATTTTCCAGCGCCTGGCTCAGCAACAGGGAAGATGGTGAAGGCTGCTGGCGCGTACTGTAGTCAACATGCCATTGCTGTTTGTCGCCATCGCTCCAGGTCCAGCCAACCGAATAGACGGTCAAGTCATTCCATTCGAAATTCGGGCTGGTTGAGTCGCCCAGCAAAGCCAGAAAACGATTAGGCAAGTAACGGCTGGGGAATGCGTTGATATCGCTGTACATCACCCGCTCAACCGCGACGTTCACCCATGAGCGCGCGCTGGCCTGAAGCTGTAAGCCCACGCTGGCGCGGGCCGGAATATCCAGATCGGCAGGATTGGAATAGACGCCGCGATACTGCGCAAACTCTTCCATATCGATACGTGACTGGAAGCCGGTCTCAAAAGCCAGCCCGCTGACTATCTCCTGGCGCAAGGCCAAACGAACACCGGTACCGTATCCAGATTCCTCATAGGGTGAGTAAACATTCGGTGTAGCCATCCAGAGATTTTCCGGCGTGGTCGCCGATACCATGCCCAGGCTTGAAGTACTGAAACGCTGGTAAGCAATGACTGCGGCCACGCCCAACACGCTGTTTTCAGCCAGTTGGTGCTCCAGGCCTGGCGTGAAATATTGGCGTTCAAATAATGAACCCTGGAAATTGGCATCGGGCTCCACATCATTAGTGCCTGGCCAACTGCTATCGGCCTGCGATTCAAAATTCAGGTAGAAATAAGTATTGGAGTTGCGCTCCAGCCCATTGGCAAAATCCGGTAACAACCAGGCATCGCTGTTGCCCAGCCAACTGACATGCACCGGTTCCACGTTGTCAGGAAGCATGTAGCTGGGGGTAAGTTCCTGCGCCAGATATTCCTGCCAGGGACCCAATTCAAAACCCAGAACATAGAAAGAAGTGAGCCCAGTGCCTCCTGCTGCGAAGCTGACAGAAGGCAAGCCAACCCCCTGAGCACCCGCCATGACTGGCGACATTCCCAAGGCCAATAAAATCGATCTGACGAGTTTTGAACGAACTCTCAAACGAAATCCTCTGCAGAATTCACGTATTAAAGGCGAAATATGGCAGGAATACAACACTCTGTCAATGCTCTGCGACGACGCGCCGGATGCTTTTCGAGTCCATCGAGCGAGCAAAGCACAAGTTACTGATTTGTAAATGACTTGCCACCGGGTAACAGAGTCGTTTTAGACCAGCGGATTGGTCCCAAAATGACCACCAGAAAACCCGTTAGTTGCCTACACGCAACAACGGATAGTGAAATGGTTAAATTATTGTAAAAACCAGCGATTTTCAGGTGGAAGCTCGAATTCTTTCTATGATGGCATCAGCGAATTCAGCAGTCTTGCCGCTACCACCCAGATCTGGCGTAACCCGGTCGCCTGCGGCCATGGTGTCTATGATGGCCGCACGTAGAAGATTGGCTTTGTCTGTCATGCCCAGGTGAGTCAACATCATGGCCGCAGCCAGCAGCAATGCGCAGGGATTGGCAATCTGCTTGCCGGCGATATCCGGCGCCGAACCATGCACCGCCTCAAACATGGCAGCGGTTTTGCCAATGTTGGCGCCGGGCGCCAGGCCCAAACCACCGATCAATCCAGCGCACAGGTCAGAAATGATGTCGCCGAACAGGTTGGTGGTCACAATCACATCAAACTGATGCGGGTCCATGACCAGCCTCATGCAGGTTGCATCCACAATCATTTCTTCATTCTTGATGTCGGGATATTCGGCCGCCACTTCTCGGGCCACATCCAGAAACAGGCCTGAAACGGCTTTGAGGATATTGGCCTTGTGCACCAGCGTTACTTTCTTGCGCCCTTCGCGACGGGCCAAATCGAAGGCATAGCGGGTAACTCGCTCTGAACCCTTGCGGGTAATGACCATTTTTGACTCAGCACGTGTGCCGTCTTCGCTGACCATGGCATCAGCCGCCAGGTAAGCCCCTTCGGTATTTTCCCGCACTGTAATGATGTCAACGTCTTCATAGCGAGCGCGGGTGCCTGGCATGGAAATAACCGGCCGGACATTGGCATAGAGGTCAAAAATGGTGCGCAATTGAACATTGACCGAGCGAAAGCCTTTGCCCACTGGCGTGGTTAGCGGGCCTTTCAGTGCAATGCCGTTGCGTCGAATGGAGCCCAAAGTTGCCTCAGGCAGCAATTCACCAACCTGATCCAGTGCTACCAGGCCCGCAGCAACGAATTCGTAATCCAAACCGCAATCCAGAGCATCCAGCGCACGCAATGCAGCTTCGGTGATTTCCGGGCCTATGCCATCGCCCGCGATCACTGTAATGGTTTGACTCATTGGGCTGACTCCCTGCGTTCAAGAACTGAAATAGGCACGTAACACGACAAACCATGCACCGCAAAAGCGCGCCGCATTATACCTGAAGCCAGGCAAAGGACTTTCAGATACAACTGATTGGCCTGGGCAAGCCGGCATAGCGACAGGCTTGCGTTGCCGGGCCAGCCGGGAACAACCGATACAAATAGCGACTGCTGCCTTTGGCTTCGCCCCATTGCTCACGCGTGGCTCGAACCAGAACGCGCATGGGCGGGTCTATGTCGAAACGCGCAAAATAGTCGCGGAATATTTGCAGAACCACCCAATGATCCGCGCTCAGTTCCACGCCGTCTGCAGCAGCCATGATGCGGCTGACTTCCTCGGTCCACAGCAAGGGATTGAGCAAGTAGCCCTTTTCGTCAAGCTCCAGGGTTGAGCCATCGGCTACTTGGAGCAGCGCCACCGTCACTTCCAGCTCAGGCAATGCGAATAACGCATCACCAGCCCAGCCCAGCCTGCGTCACTGATCAATTGGTAATCACTGCTGTCCGCAAGTTCAGACATCCCTTGCGCCAGCACTTCTGCCTGCAAGGCATGGATTGAAACACCGGCCACCATGGCCTCTTTCCAGGCGTCATCCAATAACAGAATGACTGCCGTGTTCAACAGCACCACACTGTCACCTTTCAGGCAGTGAGACAGACAAGCTTGAACCGCGTCCGTAGCGTGACTGAATAACAGGTGCAGACAGCCCTGCTGCTCCGTGGGCGAGCCTGCACTCATAGCACTAATAACCTGTCGCAGGAAACCCAGTCGCGGCGCATCTCCCGCGGGGAACTGGCCATTAAGGGCAAACAGGCCTGCAAGTTGCTGGCGTGCAACTGATCCAGCCAGGCTGGCTCCGCAAAAACCTGAAATTCCGCTCGTTCAAGCAGGTCTGGCAGGCTGGCCCAGGCCCGGTAACCCGCAGCTAATAAAGCAGGGCCGGTATCACCCCGGGGAATAAGCTGCAAAACAGCAGCGCCGACAAAATACAGGCGCAAATCCCAATCCAGAGTAGCGGCCAGCAAAGCGATGTCCATCTGGGTGCGCGCTGAACGCTGAGCATAGGGGTTAGTGCGAACAATCAGCCCCAGTCGAAATGGCGCTTGAGAGGACATCAGAAACTCACCACCCGATCTGCCTGTTGCATCAACTCGAGCATTTCTGCCAGGCCGGTCTGCAGAAAGCCCGGCTCATTAGTGCCTTGCGGCAAACGTCGCAGGCTCGAAGCACTGCACAGCAACAATCGCGCACCGCTTTGTTCAGCAAAACTCTGCCAGCTACCGGCCAGCTCGGGAGTGCCGGCATCAGCCACGGTCGAGGGTAATGCGTTGTACACCCCGTCTTCACGAAAAAATACCGCTGTGACTGCCAGGCCTGCAGGCGCTGCCGCCCGCGCGAAACGCAAGGCAGACAATGCCAGGCCTGTTTGCCAGGGGCTTTCATTAACTATGATCAGGCACTTCACGGTAAACTTGGGATCAATCTTTGCGGCATGTGAATTTGTCCATGATGATAAGAACCTGTCAGACAGCTCAATGTCTGATTTTGCTCTAGGAGTCTAGCGGACTTAACAGTCTCAGTGAAAGGCAAGATGAAGGTCAAGAACTACAATTATATTCCGGGCCGCATTACGAGTTGCGCTCTGGCAAATTGTGCCCTCTCCCTGTTGATATTCTCGATCAGCCTGCCCAGTGTCGCCCAGACTGACCGGCTGGCCTTACCCGATATGGGTGCTTCTGCCGATACGATACTGTCGCGCAAGGAAGAGGAGGAGTACGCCAAGGCCCTGGTCCGGCAAATGCGTGCCTACGAAGTTCTGAATGAAGATCCGCTTATCACGGCTTTTTTCGACGACATGGGTTACCGCCTGGTGGCCAACAGCGACCGGCCGGACAAATCCTTTACCTTCGTTGTCGTCGACATGGACGTGGTCAATGCCTTCGCTGCTCCCGGTGGTGTGGTTGCCCTTTACAGCGGCCTGATCCTGGCAGCCGACGATGAGAATGAAGTAGCCGGTGTGGTGGCGCACGAAATTGCCCACGTCACCCAACAACACATTTACCGCGCAATCGAGAATGCCCAGGCCATGAGCATCCCTTTGATGTTGGCCATGGTGGGACTGATACTGGTGGCTGGCGGCGGTGGCGATGCCATACAGGGCGCCTTGATGGGTGGCCAGGCGCTGGCCCAACAGAACATGATCAATTTCACCCGGCAGAATGAAGCCGAAGCCGATCGCATAGGTATTACAACCTTGTCCAATTCCGGCTATGACCCGCGTGGCATGGGTGAATTCTTCGAGAAAATGAATCGCATTACCCGCGCCATGGGCGAGGGTCCACCGGAATATTTGCGTACGCACCCGGTCACCATCAGCCGCATCGCCGAGGCCGATGGCCGGGCGCAGAACATGCCCCTGCCGCCCGCCTCGGACGGCCGCGATTTTTACCTGATCCAGGCGCGCTTGCGTGCGCTGGTTGAAACTTACCCGACCAAGGCGCTGGAGCATTTTGAATACCTGAAACAACGGGCTGATTTAAACGAGGCTCAGGGCGATGCGCTCGACTATGGCAGCGCCATCTCGTTGCAACGCCAGGGCAACTACCAGGAAGCACGCAGAATTCTGCTGAACCTGATGGAACGCGGTAAGCACCTGGCTTACGAGATCCAACTGGCCGATCTGGACCTGGCCTCCGGCCACAGCGCTGCGGCGTTGGATCGATTGGCCGGGCTCTATCACAGTTTTCCCGGCAACAATGCCATATCCATGGAATACAGCCGCGCGTTGCTGCATGACGGCGATGAAATACAGGCCGAAACAGCCAGCGTAATTCTGCGCCAGCAGATACTCAGCCACAATGAGGACCCGGCGTTATACGCCCTTTATGCCCGCGCCTCCAATGAGGCCGGCAACACCGTACGTGCCAAGGAGGCCATTGCCGAGTCCTATTATTTGCGCGGCGGGGTTCACGAGGCGGTGTTGCAACTGCAGGAATTGATCCAGCGCGATGACCTGGATTACTACGAACGAGCCCGCGTAACCTCCCGCCTGAACGAATACCAGATCGAACTGGCGAAAATGGGCCTGGATACCCGGCCTGTGCCGCGCTGACGCACCTTTGGCAGAACCTGTGGCCTGATCCTTTGCCAACTGTCATCAAATCGTCATCCTCATCCTTATAATGAAGCTCTGGCATCCAGGGAAAGCGGAATGAGCTCATTACAAGCAAACGTACTGGTCGTGGATGATGAACCCGCTATCCGCGAAATGATTGCCTTTGCGCTGCAACGCCAGGGTATGAATGTGCAACTGGCCAGCGACGCCCATGAGGCCTTGCTGGCCATTAACAGCAAGCGTCCGGATATCATTTTACTGGACTGGATGATGCCTGGTGTCAGCGGCTTGGAGCTGACTCGGCGCCTGCGACGCGACAGTCTCACGCAGGATATTCCCATCATCATGCTGACGGCCAAGGTATCCGAGGACGACAAGGTGGCTGGCCTTGAAGCGGGCACCGATGATTACGTCATCAAGCCTTTTTCGCCGCGTGAACTGCTGGCGCGCATCAAGGCGGTATTGCGGCGCAGCTCATCCACCGACGAACAAGGTCGCATCAAACACGGCGACCTGACACTGGATACGGTGTCGCGGCAAGTGTTGTTGAACGATGCCGAAGTGGCCATGGGACCCACCGAATTCCGTTTGCTTGAATTCTTCATGAGCCACCCAGGCCGCTCCTACAGCCGCACCCAGTTGCTGGATCACGTTTGGGGCACCAATGCCTACATCGAAGAACGTACCGTGGATGTGCATGTACGCAGGCTACGAAAAGCTTTGGAGCCCAGCCCGGCCAGCATGTATGTGCAAACCGTACGCGGTCATGGCTACCGCTTCCTGGCTGAACCAGTAGCTGGCAGCAAGGCGTGAGCCGCGCTATGGTTGATGTATTAAAGGAATCGTCATCCATTGAGCGGGCCACCGACACTATGCAGCAACCGGAAGATACTACGAAAAACAGTAACACCGAGCCCGCTGCGCCGGATGGACAGCAAGACCGGCTGCACGAAGGATTTCGCAAATTCACCGACGCTTTTCCGGATGCCACATTGCTGCTGGATGATCAGGATTGCATCACCTGGTGTAATCAGGCGGCCATAGCCGCTTTGAAGTTTCGCATGCCGGAAGACCTGGGGCTGGCGGTCACCAACCTGGTGCGTCACTCGGAATTTGCCAAATGGTTGCAGGACAGAAGGCAACCTTTCCGCAAGCTCGAAATGCCTTCGCCCGCGGATGACAATATCTGGCTGCAGGTCACTGCCGTGCCGCTGCAGGACAACGAACGATTATTGATACTGCGGGATATCACCAGCATCCACAATGTGGAGCAGATGCGCCGAGACTTTGTGGCCAATATTTCACATGAGCTACGCACTCCGGTAACCGTGCTGATGGGCTATCTCGAGATACTGAAAGATCACAGTAGTGAAGACGTTGCAACGGTAGCCGGTCGAATGCTGGGCCAGGCCAACCAGATGAAAGACTTACTGGATGATTTGTTGGAACTGTCGCGCTTACAAAGCCAGGGACATAACTTCAAGCGCAATGAAGTGGCCATGAGCGCCCTGCTTAGCCAGTTGCGGGAACAGGCTGAAGAATTGAGCCGCGGTCGCCACCAACTGCTATTTGAGGCCGAGCCAGGCCTGAATCTTGAGGGTGCTGC
>Ga0163153_10006140_pt1 | contig 13707 bp, 14 predicted proteins | sample OliLakLV19MP6IB1_FD_148629 | JGI IMG/M metagenome (GOLD analysis project Ga0163153, IMG submission 148629) | Freshwater microbial mat bacterial communities from Lake Vanda, McMurdo Dry Valleys, Antarctica - Oligotrophic Lake LV.19.MP6.IB-1 | ecosystem: Environmental > Aquatic > Freshwater >... | reverse complement strand
CCATCGGGCAGTTGACCTTCGTCACCGGCCGCAACGACTACGTCATCACAGTGGATGACAGCACCCGCCAATTCCTCGTCTACGTGCCAGCGGATTACGACGCCAACACGCCGACCCCGGTGGTGTTTATGTTCCACGGCAGCAACCAGGGCGGGCCGCTGATGTATGAGGTCACCGGCTGGGCGGCCAAAGCCGACGCCGAGAATTTTATCGTCGTCTTTCCAACCGCCTGGAAGTATCCCCTGATTGACGAAGCCGGGCGGCACACCAAGTGGAACTCGTTCGGCTTGTACCAGCAGGTCGTCGCGGGCACCGAGCTCAAGGATGACGTCAAGTTCGTGCAAGTCATGGTGGACACGCTGGAGGCATCGTTCAACGTGGACGCGGGCCGCCTGTACGCCACCGGGTTTTCCAACGGGGGCGGGTTTGTGCTCAGCCGGCTGGTGGTTCAAATGTACGACGTCTTTGCGGCCTTCGCCACCTGTGGCGCGGCGCTGGCCGGTGAGGCCGCGCTCGACAGCCTGCCGACGGGCATTCCCGCCTCGGTCTACTCAGTGGCGGGCACGCTGGACGACAAAATCTCCGAGGCCAGTGGGCATCCCCTGCCGTTTCCCATCGTGGCCGAGGAGCTCGCGGCCGACAGTGTGTTCAGCGATGTGTTCGCCACTACCACCACGATCCTGTCACTCGAGCCGACCTATACCGTGCAGCATGAGCAGCCCGGGTATACCACCCTGACCTTCGCCACGAGCACGGCCGGGGCGGGCAACCAGTTTGTCTTCCGCATGGTCAACAACATGGCGCACATTTACCCCAGCGGCGACAACAATCGCCATGGGCTGAATGTGGCCGATGACTTCTGGGTGTTTTTTGAGCAGTACGCGCTCGCCGCGCCGTAGCGGCAGGCGGCGGTGGTGACCCAACCTCATGCCTGATTTCCAAGCCTACGCTCAGCTCTACCGCCGCACGCTGCTAGAGAACGTGCTGCCCTTCTGGGAAGCGCACTCTCCCGACCGCGAACACGGCGGCTATTTTACCTGCCTCAATCGGGATGGCTCGGTCTTCGACACCGACAAGTTCGTCTGGCTGCAAGACCGCCAGGTGTGGACGCTGGCGCTGCTCTACAACCGGGTCGAGGCGCGGCCCGCGTGGCTGGAGCTGGCCCGGCACGGGGTTGAATTCTTGCGCGCCCACGGCCAGGCCCCCAACGGCGACTGGTACTTCGCCCTCACCCGCCAGGGTGAGCCGCTGATCCAGCCCTACAACATCTTCTCGGATTGCTTTGCGGCCATGGCCTTGGGGCAATATGCGCTGGCGGCCGGCGACGACTCGGCCGCCGAGTTGGCGCGCGCCACCTATCGCAACATCCTTTTACGGCAGGACCATCCCAAAGGCCCGTATGACAAGCACGTGCCGGGCGCGCGCCCGCTGCGCAACTTTGCCCTGCCGATGATCCTGTGCAACCTGGTGCTGGAGCTGGAACCGTTGTTGCCCCCGTCGTCGCGCTCGAAGCCGCCAGACTGGGGTGGGTTGTCGCCGTGGGTCTCCGCGATGAGCGGGTAGCGCGCCGCTGGGGCGTCGGAGTTGGTGGCAACGAGCTGCACCTCGAATTCGTGCTGGTCGCCAAAGTCGAATATGTACAACACGGTCTGCTTGGCCCGCAGCCGCAGGTCGGCCAGCGGCGCCTGGCTGCCCGGCAGCTTTGGCGCGCCCACCCCGCGGGCCTATACTCTGGGCCTGACGGAAACTTGGGCACGCCCTGATGGGAGGGTCCGGCCATGGGCGCTCGCCGCCGCACGGTACAAATTGTGATCTGGCTGTTGGTCGGCGGCCTGCTGCTGGCCGGCTGCGGGCTGCGCCAGCGCCCGCTGCCATACCTGGTGGTGATCCATGGGCTGCTCGATTTGTAGACGGCCCTGATGCTCCTCTCGCTGCGCTAGCCGACCGCGCTGCTACATCCTGCGTGGTCACACGCGGTACCCCGGTCTCGCTGCCGGTCTTAGCGGAAGCGAGACCGGGCCGCGCATTGCGCCACTGCGTCAACCGTTCAGGCCGCCACGAGTTTCGGCCGGCTGGTACCGATCTCGAAAACCGGCGGATGTTCTAGGTGTTTCTTAACAGTGCACTGCTCGGCGGCCCGCATGACCGCCGCCCGGTACTTGTCCGGAAAGCCGGGCGGTAATTGGATCTCGATCAGGATCTTGAGGACGTGGCCCGAAGCCGGGTCGACCTCAAGCCGCTGCACGAGATGCAGGCCTGTGGTGGCGATACCGCGCTGGCGGCAGAAACTCACCACATAGAAACCGGCACAGGTCGCCGTGGCGGACAAGAACAGATCGAAGGGTGACAGCGCCGATCCATCGCCCCCGTTCCCTGGCGACTGGTCGGTATGCACGGTGAACGCGCCAAAGTGTGCATCGACGCGGACGCCGCCGGGAAAATCGACATCGATTTGCATGGCATTCCCTGACGCAGTGATATTAGGTAAAAATGATATGGGCGCCGGCTGACTTCTCATAGAATTCGCCGACGGTCAGCACCGCGTTGACCTGCGGCACCAGGTCAGCCAGCTTGATCCCAAACATATCCATCGCTGCCTTGCAGGCATAAATCTCGCCGCCGGCGTCGCTAATCATCTCGATGAACTCGCCAATGGGCGGGATATCGAGCGTTTCCATCTTGTGCTTCATCACCGCCGAGGCGAAAGCGGAGACGCCGGGGATCGCTCCCAGCACAGTCGGGAACGGCATCGTGATCGGCAGCCCCATCAAGGGCATGGCCATATTCAATGCCGCGTTGCCCACCGTGGCGACTTGCAGACCGTTCTGAAGCTGCTTGTGCAGCGCCCCGAGGCCGAAGAAGGTAAAGAACAACATGGCGTCGATGCCTTCCATGCGCGCCCCGTTCGCCATGATGAGCGCGGGGTACACGCCGTCGAGCGAACCTTTGGAAACGACAATGGAGACTTTCGTGATTGGTTCCAAACGCGCTTGTGGTTCCACAGCCGGAACAATGCTGGGCAGATACGGAGCTTCTCTGATCATGTCATCCTCCTGACAGCCTTTTGGCTTGGCGCGGGCGCTCGCTTGGAGCAGCCGCCCAGCGTAGCCGCGGCCTTCAAATACATCCATGGGGTTTGGGGATACCGGCCACGCGGGCCGCTTTCTTGGCCGGGCCCTTGGGAAAGAGCTGATACAGGCGTTTGGTGTCGACGCCGCTCTGTTTGGTGAGCTGCCGGATGCTGGGGCCGTCCCCGCGTTCGGCGAAAGCCTTGCGCATGTAGAAAATCACCTTCCAATGGTCGGGCGAGAGTTCCGAAATGCCTTCCTCGGTCGCGATGGCAGCGGCGATCTTTTCGTCCCAGGCCAGGCTGTCGAGCAGATAGCCTTCCTCGTTGACCGCGACCGCTTTGCCGGCGTACGTTTTGGTGATCACTGTTGCCTCCAATTACTGGTCCATATTTCTCTGGTCTGATTCCCAGATCCGTTACGACAGGTCCTTCCCAACCAATGACATGTGCGAGTGCACCAAGGGCATCGCGTGCCCAGGGAGCAGTAGGTTCCAATAGATATGGCGGAACGCCAATTTTCCGAAGTGGTTGAGGCGGGTTTCTTTGAGCAGGCTGAAGGGGCCCACGCCGGGCAGCGGGAATTTGCCCGGCGCCGGCTCAACCTCGTAGTTGAAATCGATCAGCAGGCCCCTGCCGGCGCCCGACTCGATGAAGCAGTTGACGTGACCGTCGAATTGGGCGGCCAGCGGTTGGCCCGCGATCGCGCTGAGTAGGTTTTCGGTCAGTACGTCACTCTCGAAATGGGCGACCGACCCGGCCTTCGAGGCGGGCAAATTCGTGGCGTCGCCAATGGCAAAGATATTGGGATATTGGCTGGAGCGAAGGGTGTGCTTGTCGGTCGGCACGAAATCCAGCTCGTCCCCCAGGCCGCTCCGCGCGATGGCCGCATCGCCCTTGTTGGTCGGGATCGTGACCAGCAAATCAAACGGCACCGCTTGATCGTCCCAGGCCACGATGGTTTGATTGTCCTCATCCACCCGGGCGATACTAAAGTCAGGCGTCACCCGGACGCCTTTCGCCGCCAGCAGTCCGCCGAGCCGCGCGGAGGCCTTGGGTTTGGTGAACGCGCCCGGCAGGGGCGTGACGAAGTGCAGATCGACTTTGTCGCGGATACCGCGCAGGCGGAAGAAGTCGTCGGCCAGCAACACGAACTCCAGCGGCGCCACCGGGCACTTGATGGGCATTTCGGTGATATTGACGACCAGCCGGCCGCCCGGCCAATCCTTAAGCGCCCGCGCCAGGGCCACGGCGCCGTCGAGGGTATAGAAATCAAAGATGGATGTGCGCCACAGCCGGCCCTTGAGCCCTTCGGTTTCCTCAGGATGAATGTCGACGCCGGTGGCAATGATCAAGTCGTCGTACAGCAGAATTTCACCATTGGCCAGCAGCACCTGGTTGTGTTCCGGCTCGATCCGGTCGACTTCGCCGATCACAAAACGCGCGCCGGCCGGCAAGAAATCGGTCTTGTTCCGGACGACCTGTTCCGGCTGATACAGGCCGAAGGGGATGAAGAGAAATCCAGGCTGATAGTAGTGGAGGGCGCTGCGATCGACGATCGTGATCTGCCATTCGGCGTGGTCAAGCCGGTGGTGCAGCTTGTTCGCCATGATTGTTCCGGCCGTGCCGGCGCCCAGGATGACCAGATTTTTCATGTGAGCTACCTCGCTTGTGTGGCGCGGCCTTGGGCCGGCGCCGGCTAAAGTTAGCTGGCAGCCATCGTCCCGGCCAGTTCGGCGCGATGCGCCAGGTTGTCGCGTAACACTGCGCGCAAGAGATCCATGGCCTGAATGAGACGCTGGTCGGTAATACGATATTCCACGACGGTTCCCAGGCGATCGGAGGCGACCATGCCGCGATCGCGCAGCGCCTTAAGCTGCCGCGACACGGTCGGCTGGCTCAAGTGGAGCGCAGCGCCCAGCTGGGTCACGTTCTGGCGGCCATCCGCCAGCGCGTAGAGAATCAGGATGCGGTTGGGGTCAGCCAGGCCGGCGCAAATTTCCGCATGCAGTTGGCCGACTTCTTGCTCAAGGTTGCGGTTCATGTTTTCTTCCCCAGACCGTTCACGATTGAAGTACGTCATATATGGATGAACGCATATAACGATCTACGCAGGACAGTATGCACCGTCGCGCAGGCCGTGATCAGTACCGCATATCATCTTTCCAACAGCCGGATGTAATACGAGTAAGTTGGGCAGATTAGCCGAGTATGTAGCAACTGGTGACAGCCGGCGGGACATGGAACGCCATGGTGACCCACCGCGTGCGCATCAGCGACCCGCAAGACATCAACGCCCAGGTGCTGGCCTGGCTGAAGCAGGCCTACCAGGCGGCCTAGGGCGAGGGGACTCAGGGGACCCAAGGGACTCAGGGGATGCTACGCTAGGGACTCAGGGGCGGTCAAGCCCAGGGCAATTGCATCTAATTTGGCTTGGTTTCCATAGCGCTTGTTTGCAAGGCGTTTGGCGTGTGGATCGAAAAGTAGCTCAAATGTGCCGAATCGCAAACGCTCTTGGATTGCAGGCGTTCTGGATTTAGATGCAATTGCCCTGCGGTCAAGCCGAGCGAGGGCGCGCGCACTCACAGTTATTGGCCGCAGCCGTTTTGAGCCAGCCGCCAATTTTTTCAAGCAGAGGGTGGGCCAGCCCACCCTCTGCTTGAAAAAATTGGTTTCGGTCAAATACGAAGTCTCAAAACCACATTCTGCGATGAGAACCCGTCGCGACGTTGAAAGTCACCGGCCGCGTATTGCCCCGCACGGCAATCCGGCTATCATAGCGCTCCATCATGGACCCCATCCTCCTCACGCCGCTCGGCCTGCTGCACACGCCCTACCTCGATCCGGTAGGGATGCCCATTCAGGCCGTCGGCGCGGTCGGCGTGCCGGGGTGGATCGAGCTAGCGCCCGAATACGCCGCCGGGCTGCACGACCTGGCGGCCTTTGAGTTCTTGATCCTGCTCTACCGCCTGCACCGGCAGGCGCGCGTCAGCCTGACCGTCACGCCGTTCCTGGACGACCAGCCGCATGGCGTGTTCGCCACCCGCGCGCCGCAACGCCCCAACGCGCTGGGTCTGTCCATTGTGCGGCTGGTGTGCATTGACGGCCTGCGGATTGACATTGAAGACGTGGACATGCTGGACGGCACGCCGCTGCTGGATATCAAGCCGTATGTGCCCGCCTTCGATGTGCGCGTGACCGAGCGGATTGGGTGGTATGCCGGCAAGATCAACCAGGTGTACCAGGCCCGCGCCGACGAGCGCTTCACCAAATAACAACCATTGTGCGCCGGCCGGCGCGCCTACACACGCAGGGAGGCTGAGCAATGGAGCACAAACTCTGGATCAACGGCGAGTGGACGGACACGCACGGCGGCAGCCGCATGACCGTGGAGAACCCGGCCACCGGCGCGGCCCTGGCCGAAGTGGTGAACGCCAGCCGGGCGGATGTAGACCGCGCGGTGCAGGCCGCCAAGGCCGCCTTCGAGGACGGGCGTTGGTCGAAAAAGACGCCCGCCGACCGCTCGAAGGTGCTGTGGCGGCTGGCGGACTTGATTGAAGCGCACGCCGAAGAACTGGCGCGGGTCGAGTCAGAGAACACCGGCAAGCCGTATAAGTACGTCAGCCTGGGCGGTGACATTCCCTTCGCGGTGGATAACTTGCGCTTCTTCGCCGCCGCCGCGCGCGACACGCACGGCTCGCACGCCGGCGAGTTTATGGCCGGCTACACCTCCATGTATCGCCGTGAGCCGGTCGGGCCGGTGGGCCAGATTGCGCCCTGGAATTACCCGCTGATGATGGCGGCTTGGAAGATCGGCCCGGCCCTGGCGGCGGGCTGCACGGTGGTGCTCAAGCCGGCCCCCGGCACGCCGCTGACCACGCTCATGCTGGCCGATTTGCTGGCCGAGGCCGGCGTGCCGGCGGGCGTGGTCAACATCCTCACCGGCGGCAACGACACCGGCCAGGCCCTGGTGGAGCACCCCGCCCTGCGCATGATCAGCCTGACCGGCTCGACCGCCACCGGCAAGCAAATCATGCGCACCGCCGCCGACACGCTCAAGCGCGTACACCTAGAGCTAGGCGGCAAAGCGCCGATCATCGTCTTTGACGACGCCGACATCGAGCTGGTGGCCGCCAAGGCCGCGATGGCGGCCACGCTGAACACCGGGCAAGACTGCACCGCCGCCACGCGCATCTACGCCGAGCAGAGCCGGGTGGGCCAGGTGCAGGAGGCGGTGGTGGAGGCCATGCGCGGCATCAAGGTCGGCCTGCCCTTCGACGACGACACGCAGATGGGGCCGCTGATCTCCCGGGCGCAGCGCGAGCGCGTGGGCGGTTTCGTAGACCGGGCGCGGGCGGCGGGGGCCACGGTGCTCACGGGCGGCGGCCCGCCGGAGCACTTCCCCGAGGGCTACTACTATGCCCCGACCGTCATCAGCGGGGCCGATCAGAAGTCGGAGGTGATCCAGAGCGAGGTCTTTGGCCCGGTGGTGACGGTCAACAGCTTCAGCGATGAGGCCCAGGCCATCACCTACGGCAACGACGTGCTCTACGGCCTGGCGGCCTCGGTCTTCACGCGCGACATCGGCCGGGCCATGCGGCTGTCGGCCCAGTTGGAATTCGGCACCATTTGGATCAACGACCACATGCCGCTGACCTCCGAGACGCCGCACGGCGGGTTCAAGCAGTCGGGCTTCGGCAAAGACCTGTCGGCCGAGGCGATGGGCGACTACCAGATCACCAAGCATGTGATGATCGCGCAGGCCTGAGGCGGTTTCTCCTTCGTTCCTTCGTTCCTGAAACAACACTCGGGGCCAGTCAGCCTAGCGGATTGGTCCCGAGTCAGTTATGGATCGCTAAGTTCACCTGCAAGGACTATTGCTTGCATGCGGGACGAGGCGCATATACTAAGGCGGCTCGGCGGGCAGCAGCCATTTTTAGGCGCTTGGCCGCTCAATTGCGGGCGGTGAACTGCACCGCGCCGAGGGCGATCACCAGCAGGCTGACCAACAGCACCAGGCCATTCAGGGCCAGCCAGGGGGCGGAGCTGTAGCGGGCGCGCTCACCGCCCCCCAGAAACATCAAATCAATGCTGTTGGCGGCCGGGTGCGAGCCGAGGTACAAGCCCAGCAGAATGCCGAGGCTGCCGTCCAGTTGGTGGCTGCCGAGCAGCGTGGTCTGCCAGAGCAGCCCCACCAGATAGGCCAGCCCCAGGGCCGCCAGCAGCCCTAACGCCAGGTAGCGCCGGGGCGACACGCCAGGCCGCATCGTTCGTATCTCCACCTACGCCCGGCGTTAGCGCCCGGGCGTGCCGGTCACCTCGCCCTGGGCGCTGACGCCGCTCACCCGCTCCAAACCGGTGTAGGCCACTGCGCACAGGGTGCTCTGGATCTGCGCGCCGGGGGCCAGCGGCACGGCGGTACCGTTGGCAATCGCCTCGTTCAGGCCGTTGGTGGGAAAGCTGGTCCACGGCTCTAGCGCCACGGTGTGGGTGCGTCCCCACCACGGGAAGCCGGTCGCCACGTCGCCCAACTGCTGCCACAGCCACACGTAGCGAAACATCTGGTGGTCAAAGTGAATGCCAAACCCAATTTGCCGCGCGGGATTGGTCAGGGCATACCAACCATCGCTCAACTCGGCCAGGTAGGCCAACTCTTGCGCCTTTGCGCCGTAGGCCGGAATGCGGCTGGCGTCCACCACCGCGCCCGCCGGCGAGATGGTCAGCGGCCAGGCGCTCTCGTGGCCGGGTTGAAAGCGGCGCGGCTCGTAGCCCTCAATCGCCGCATGCACAATGAAGCGGTGGGCCGGCACATCAATGACGGTTTCCTCATCCAAGAACGGCCGGCCAAAGGCAATGTGCTGCCCCCACATCAAGTGCAGCGGCTCGCCGCTTTCATTCGTCACTCGCTCCGTAATCGTCAGCGCCGCCCGGCCCGGCTCCAGGCTGAGGGTCTTCTCCACGAAGAACGGGGTGCGCAGCGGGCGCGTCCATAGGCGGGCGCTGACCTTCTCCGGCGTGTCCGCCTCAATGGCGTACTCCCAAGGGATCAGGCTGATCTCGCCATGCTGCCCGAGCGCCGCGCCTTTGTAGTTGGTGAGCGGCCCGCCGCTGGGCAGGATGTCGTTCCACCCACCCTGGTAGTAATCGAGGAACGGGCTATCGGTGAAGGCCGACGGCATGCCCCGGTTCGGATTGCGCAGCCCGGCCGGCCCGGAGTACATGAAGTCGAGGTCGCGCGGCTTGTAGCGGAACTCGATGATGTCGCTGCCGCGCTCCACCAGCACGGTGACGCGCAGCAGATCGTTTTCGAGAATCAGCGTGCGCATGCCCGCCACCTGCCAGGCGTCGGAAATGCGGCAACCGTGATTGCGTGGGCGACCGAGGGGCATCGTTGACCTTTCTATGAAGCGTGCGTGTTGGAGCGAATGGCGGCCATGCTAATGCGAAGGGCCTGGCGCTGTCAAGTTGCGTTGGCGGCCCCAAATAAGCCGCACAAACTATGGGCCGGTCAGCCTCGTTGACCGGCCCATTTCTTTTCCTGGCGGTCTCTGCTGCCGAGGCGCAATTTGGCAGATCAGTTGAGATGGAATAAGCTCCGGTGGTACTATAGGGTGCGCGGCAGCGGCCGCGTGCCAAGTGTGTCACCCGTAAAGGAGCGCTATGGACAGCCCGAAGCCCAACAGCCACACCATCACCGACGGACCCAGTCGCGCCGGGGCGCGCGCCATGCTCAAGGCCGTCGGCTTCACCGATGACGATCTGCGCCGCCCGATTGTGGGCGTGGCCAACACCTGGACCGAAATCGGCCCGTGCAACTACCACCTGCGCCGCCTGGCCGCCAAAGTCAAGGAAGGCATTCGCGCCGCCGGCGGCACGCCGATGGAGTTCAACACCGTCTCGATCTCCGACGGCATCACCATGGGCACGGAGGGCATGAAGACCTCGCTCATCAGCCGCGAGGTCATCGCCGACTCGGTCGAGCTGGTAGCGCGCGGCAACCACTTTGACGCCATCGTGGGCCTGGCCGCGTGCGACAAGACCAACCCCGGCATGGTCATGGCGCTGGCCCGGCTGAACCTGCCGGGGCTGGTGCTGTACGGCGGCTCCATCGCCCCCGGCTCGTTCGAGGGCCGCGACGTGACCGTGCAGGACGTGTATGAGGCCATCGGCGCGAACGGCGCGGGCAACCTGAGCAATGAGCGCCTAAAAGGCATCGAAGACGTGGCCTGCCCGGCGGCCGGGGCCTGCGGCGGCCAGTTCACCGCCAACACCATGGCGGCCGTGATGGAGTTCCTGGGCATCTCGCCCATGGGCTTTAACGGCATCCCGGCCATGGTGGCGCAGAAAGACACCGTGGCGTTCGAGGCCGGGCGGCTGGTGATGGACCTGCTGCGGCGCGACCTGCGCCCGAGCCAGATCATCACCCGCGCCTCGCTGGAGAACGCCATCGCTTCGGTGGCGGCCACCGGCGGCTCGACCAACGCCGTGCTGCACCTGCTGGCGATTGCGCGCGAGCTGGGCCTCAAGCTGGAGATTGACGACTTTGACGCCATCAGCCGGCGCACGCCGCTGATCGCCGACCTGAAGCCGGGCGGGCGCTTCGTGGCGACCGACCTGCACAAGGCCGGCGGCATTCAACTGGTGGCGCAGCGGCTGTTGGAAGGCGGCTACCTGCACGGCGAGGCCATGACCGTCACTGGCCGCACGCTGGCCGAAGAGGCCGCCAAGGCAGTCGAGACGCCGGGGCAGGAAGTGGTGGTGCCGCTCGACAAGCCGCTGAAGACTAGCGGCGGGCTGGTGATCCTGCATGGCAACCTGGCCCCCGACGGCGCGGTGGTGAAGGTGACGAGCGAGAAACACAACTTGCACAAGGGGCCGGCGCGCGTCTTCGACAGCGAAGAGGCAGCCTTTACGGCCGTGCAGGCCGGGCAGATTGTGGCCGGGGATGTGGTCGTGATCCGCTACGAGGGGCCGAAGGGCGGGCCGGGCATGCGCGAGATGCTGGGCGTGACAGCGGCGATTGTGGGCGCAGGCCTGGGGGCGGACGTGGCGCTGGTGACCGACGGGCGCTTCTCGGGCGCGACGCGCGGGCTGATGGTAGGGCATGTGGCCCCCGAGGCGGCGCGCGGCGGGCCGTTGGCGGCGGTGCGCGATGGCGACCTCATCGTGGTAGACATCGCCGGGCGGCAATTGCGGGTGGAACTGCCGGAGGGCGAACTGGCGGCGCGCCTGGCCGCCTGGCAGCCGCACGCGCCGAACTACAAGACCGGCGTGATGGCGAAGTACGCCAATGCCGTGTCGTCGGCTGCCACCGGAGCGTATACGGAGTAAGCGACTTGTCGCAGCCTACGACCTTCAGTCTCGAGCTGTACGCCGCCAACAGCCGCAACTACTACGAGCGGCTGGTGGATGCCGACGGCCTGCCGTACTTCAATGTCTTCCTGACCGACCCGGTGGAGGCTGCGCATGACTGGCCGGACTTTGGGGACGTGATGAGCCGCCAGTGGCAGGGCGCGGTGATGATGCGCCGCATGACCGGCCAGGAAGCCGCCACCGAGAAGCTGTGGGGCCGCAAGACCCTGGCCCTGATTGACCCGGCCGATGGGCAAATCCTCCGGCCCGCGAGTTCGTTCAGCACGGCCACATGCTGCCGGACAGCGAACCGAGGCAGGCGGCCTGCACCAGGCCGATCAACTCGGCGTCAGAGGGCATGGTGGCCTCCCCCTACTTCTTGCGCTTCTCCCCCAGCGGCTTGGAGCGCTTGTTCTTGGGGACGTACGGCTTGCCGCCGGCGCGCGGGCTGTGCGGCGAGTCGCCGGCGTAGGGGCGGCGGGCCGGGGTGGTGCGCACGTCGCGCTCGGTGGCCGCGCGGATGTGGGCCGGCTGGTTGCGGATGGTGGCGCTGCCCATCGCGGCCATCACCTGCTTGTAGTACTCGGCGGGCACATCCACAAAGGTGAAGTCGTCGTAGATATCAATCGCGCCGATGGCCTTGCCGGGCACGCCGGCCTCGTTGGCGATGGCCCCGACGATGTCGGCCGGGCGCACGCCGCTGACGCGGCCGGCGGCGATGAACAGGCGCACCATGCCGTCCTCAGTCACGGGCACGCTCTCGGGGGCCGGCTCGATCGGCACCACTAGCGGCTGGTCGCCGTGGGCCAGGCGGGCGGCGGCGGCGGCAATCTCCACCATGTCGCGGCCGGTCTCGGCGGCGATCTCGGCCATGAGCGAGAGATAAAGTTCCAGGTCGTCGCGCTGCAGGGCAGTCGTCAGGCGCTCCTTGAAGAGCGTCAGCCGGCGGGTGGCGACGTCGGCGCGGCTGGGCACGCGGCCGCGCGTGATCTTCTGGCGGGTGAAGCGCTCGATCTCACGCAACATGCGCTCTTCGCGCGGGGTAACGAAAATGATGGCCTTGCCGGCGCGCCCGGCGCGGGCAGTGCGGCCGATGCGGTGGACGTAGCTCTCGGCGTCGCCGGGGATGTCGTAGTTGATGACGCGAGCGATGCGCTCGACATCCAGGCCGCGCGCGGCCACATCGGTGGCGATGACGATCTCCACCTGCCCGGCGCGCAGGCGGCGCAGCACCGACTCGCGCTGGGCCTGGTTGAGGTCGCCGTGCATTGGCTCGACCGCGTAGCCGCGCGCTTGCAGGCGTTCGGCCAGTTCGGCCACGCGCAGCTTGGTGCGGGCGAAGATCAGGATGGCCTCGCCGGCGACCGATTCGGTTTCCAGCAGGAGCGAAAGGGCTTCGAGCTTCTGGCTCTCAGGGACGTGCAGGGAATGCTGCTCGACCGTGGGGACGGTGAGGGTCTTATGGCTGATCTCGGAGCTGGCCGGGTTGCGCAGGTAGCGGTCGGCGATGCGGCGCACCTCTTTAGGCATGGTGGCCGAGAAGAGCGCGGTCTGGCGGGTGTCCGGCATCTGGCTGAGGAGCCACTCGACATCTTCGAGGAAGCCCATGCGCAGCATCTCGTCGGCCTCGTCGAGCACGACGGTGCGCAGGGCGGCAAAGGTGAGCGTTTCGCGCCGGACGTGATCCATCAGGCGGCCGGGCGTGCCGACCACGACGTGCACGCCGGCGCGCAGGCGGCTGATCTGCCGCGAAATCGGGTCACCGCCGTAGATCGGCAGCACTTTGACCCGCCCCAGGTGTTTGCTATAGGTGTGCACCGCTTCGGCCACCTGGATGGCGAGTTCGCGGGTGGGGGTGAGCACCAGGGCCTGCACGGCGTTGACCGACAGGTCGAGTTGGTTGAGGATGGGTAGGGCAAAGGCGGCGGTCTTGCCGGTGCCGGTCTGGGCCTGGCCGATTACGTCGCGGCCGGCCAGCAGCAGCGGGATGGTCTGCTGTTGGATGGGCGTGGGCGTCTCATAGCCCAGTTCGTCGAGGGCGGCCAGGATGGGCGCGCTCAGGCCGAGCTGAACAAAAAGCTCGGTCGGGGATTCTTGCTCGGGTTGCATGGTATCTCCGGGAGGGGGCGGGAAAACAGGTACCTGTATAGTATAGCGCGTGTTCGCCCCTGGCCGGAGAGAGAAAAGTGGCAACGGACCCAGCACCTGATTCTGGGCAGGTGTGGGGCTTCGCCCATAACGGATGAAGCGGATATGCTAAGTGTTAGCCGGCGCCGTCGGTTACTGAC
>Ga0163153_10006136_pt1 | contig 13713 bp, 9 predicted proteins | sample OliLakLV19MP6IB1_FD_148629 | JGI IMG/M metagenome (GOLD analysis project Ga0163153, IMG submission 148629) | Freshwater microbial mat bacterial communities from Lake Vanda, McMurdo Dry Valleys, Antarctica - Oligotrophic Lake LV.19.MP6.IB-1 | ecosystem: Environmental > Aquatic > Freshwater > Lake... | reverse complement strand
AAGTTTGACTTCGACCAGCAGAATCAATCAGCAGTTATGCTCGGGAGAAGTTTGACTTCGACCAGCAGAATCAATCAGTAGTTATGTTTGGGAGAAGTTAAATATCGAGTGTCTGAACCCCGACCGATGTTTCATTTTTGATTTATTTTTTTCAGTCGTTGCTCCACCAGGTCAGCCGGGTATTTAACCGACAAGTTGTAGATATCGTATTTGAATTCTTTAAAAGCCTGCTGCCATACAGCCGCTTCATCCGAATTATAATCATAAAATCCACGGCCATTCGAAACCCCATTTGCTCCATTCTCCGCTAAGGCATCCACCCAGATGGGTGGGTCAGGTTGAGTGCTCAGTGTTGGAAACAGGTCTTTCATGACATGATAATAGGCCTGCAAACCGGTGAGGTCCATATAACGGAATGGCCCACAAAAAGTCATCCAATGCCCTGCATCATTTTTGCAGGCACTATCTATATCACTCATGGAGGCATATCCCTGGTCAACGAGGTATAGGGCCTCGCGATAAAGAGCATACATCAGCCGGTTGGTGACAAAACCGCGGATGTCTTTGCGAAGCAGGACAGGTTCTTTTCCCCATGAAGTTGCCAGAGCATAAAGGGACTCAGCAATTTCCTGCTTAGTATTCGCCCCGCAAATTATCTCAAGAAAAGGGGTGGTAAATGCAGGCTCAGCCCAATGCATACCCAAAAACCGTTCGGGATGTTTTAACTGCGATTGAAGGATACTGATCGGGATACCTGACGTATTGGTGGTGATGATGGCCTGTTTAGCTACCGATGATTCAATCCGGGCCAGGACCTGTTGCTTGATGTTTACCTGCTCAACCACATTTTCCGATATAAGAAAACAAGCGTTCAGATCCTGGAAATTGGTAGTCAGGATTAATTTGGATAATAAAACATCCACATCCAGATGGTGGATCCCTTGTTTATTAGCCTCCTGAAGTGCAGTACGTATTCTTTCAGGTGCTGTTTCCAGGTCTGAATCCAGGGAAGCGACTGCAATCACTTTATAACCCCACATTAAAAAGGCGGAAGCAATACTGCAGCCCATATAGCCCAGCCCGATTACACCGATTTCCTGGGAATCTTTGTTTGTCATCTGTTTCAAATTAAACTAAGCACGGTCATAAAGTTTTATAACCATCAAATCAGGACAATATAAACCAACGTTTTTATTGTTGTGTACCAATGGACCACATATTCCCTGCAAAATCTTTAAAGGTCCCTCTGCAGTCAGGATCACCTTCCCGTAGTTTAGGCTCCTCCAAGGATTCGCAACCCGCCTGGATGGCCTTTTTGAAAGTTTTTTCCACATCAGGGACATAAACATGCATTAGGAGTGTGTTGGCAGGAAATTGTTCCGAGGCATCGCCCATCATAATAATAGAGTCATCTACCTGCATTTCCATATGCATGATAGATCCGTCGGGTTTATCGAAACGCCTTTTTTCAACGGCATTAAATATGACTTTGAGCAGATCGGCTAATTGTTGTGCCCCATTGACAATAAAGTATGGGGAAACGGAATTGTATTCCTCTGGCTTAAATGGTTTATTCATGCATTAATTAATTATTAGTCAATATCGTTTAGATAAGTCTATATGTGAATTTCTAAACGACATTGAATTATCAGTCTTAAAGATAACTTTCGTTCTCGCAGTCTCCAATACATTCACTAAGCTGATCCTATTTGGACAATTCAAATAAGCTTGCTTTACCTGCAATGTCCAGGGCAGGGTTGGTTTGTTGCAGGGATTTGATTCCTTCCTCCGTCACCCTGGTTTGTCCAAGATACAACTCATTCAAATCTTTCAATTTGGCCAGGCTACTCAAACCGAAATCACTCACCCCTGTCCCATACAGGTTGAGGTATTCCAGGTACCCCAATCCTTCAAGGTTCATCAGGCTTTTATCCGAAATTGGGTTGTGCTCCAGGTGCAGTTTCCGCAAGTTCTTTAACTGTCCTATGATTTGAAGATCTTCATCCGTCAATTGGGTGCTCGCCAGATTTAACCAAACTATTTGTTCTTTTATATACAACAATCCCGCTAATTGTCCTGAAGTCAGTTTTAAGTTTGGTGTCCGCGGCACCACATCCAAACCATTGCTGGTCGACGAAATCTTCTTCACACTGAAGCCAAGTACGTTCAGAGAATCTAAAAGGGAAGGCGAAGCCAGCTGAACCGATAAACTTGCTAAAGGGTCCATAGTGCCGCTATGTATGCCGAATATCCTTTTAATAAATTCATTGTTATGCTGATCTTTTTTTAATTCGCCTATTTTGATAGCTTCTGGTGCCCCCTGGTTTATCCACCACTCTATCAGTTTTATTTCATTATAAGACATACCCGGGCCATTAGGAGGCATAAATTTGGGATGGTTGGCCGGTAAACTCACTCGTTTAAAAAATTCACTATTTGCCGCATTGCCTGCTTCGATTACCTTGCCGCTTTGGCTCCCGGTCAATAAGGTCTGCAGGGAAGTCATATCGAGGCCACCATTCTCCGACCCTGATTGATGGCATCTCAGGCATTTGGATTGAATCACGGGAAATACGACCTCCTTAAATAATTCCGTACTGTCACTGAATTGGGTAAAATCAGTTTTTTTAAATAAATCATCCGGGGGCAATAAATAATTCGGACCATGGGTCATCCTGCCCCCCAGGTGACCGGTGATGGTCAATCCCAGGAGCATGCCAAGATTAAGTAGTGTAAACAGAAATTTTGATCGATTTTTTTTTGTGTATAAAAAAAGCAGGATTCCTAAAATTGAAGTTGTTATTCCCAGCCATTTATGCCAGAAAACATTTTTTCCTTCATAACTCGACAAACCCTCCAAATTTAAACCGCTGAATACGGCTATTAGGGCAAAAAGGGTTCCCGCACAATAAATAAACCGGAGGGCGTTACGATAACGGGCTATGCCTTCATTATTTAAAAACAAACCGACCAATCCCGCCAACACCAATATTCCAATCGGAAGATGAACCACCAAAGGATGCAACCTTCCTGCCAATTCCCACATAGTCCTTTAGCTTAATAAATCATGAACGACCTTACCGTGTACATCCGTAAGACGGAACCTTCTGCCCTGATATTTATAATTGAGTTTTTCGTGATCGATGCCCAACAAATGCATCAACGTCGCCTGAAAATCGTGGATGTGGACCCCATTTTCCACCACATTAAAACTAAAATCATCAGTTGTACCATAGGACAAACCTTTCTTTAATCCGCCTCCGGCCATCCATATACTATAGCAGCCGGGGTGATGATCACGGCCAAATGATTCAGCAGTTACTTTCCCCTGGGAATAGGTGGTCCGTCCAAATTCGCCACCCCAGATGACCAGGGTGTCATCCAATAACCCTCTTTGTTTAAGATCTTTTATTAATGCAGCAGAAGGTTGGTCCGTCACTTTGCAGACCGCCGGCATCAGCTGGGGCAATCCGCCGTGATGGTCCCAGTCCTGGTGATACAGTTGTATAAACCGGACATTGCGTTCTGCCAGGCGACGGGCAAGTAAACAGTTGGCTGCAAAGGTGCCGGGCTTTCTGCTGTCCGGTCCGTACAAATCGAAAATGTGATCTGGTTCTCCTTTAACATCCAATGCTTCCGGTACCGAAGTCTGCATCCGGAAAGCCATTTCATACTGGGCTATTTTGGCCTCGATCTCCGGATCGTGTACCCTCTCTTGTTGTAATTTTTGTAAATCATTTAAATAATCGAGCTGTCTTCGACGGTCCACACGCTCCATACCTGCTGGATTATCCAGGTATAACACCGGGTCTTTCCCTGACCTGAATTTGACCCCCTGATGCTGCGAGTCCAGAAATCCATTGCCCCATAGACGGTCATATAAAGGCTGGCCATTGGAGTTTTTAGAAAGTAAGACTATAAAAGATGGCAGGTTTTCATTTTCACCACCCAGGCCATAACTCACCCAGGAGCCTATGGATGGTCGACCTGCCTGTTGTGACCCTGTTTGGATAAAAGTAGCCGCGGGATCATGATTTATTGCTTCCGTATACATCGAGCGGATCACGGTGAGTTCATCGGCTACTTGTGCCGTATAAGGCAACATTTCGCTGATGGAATGTCCACTCTTACCATGTTGTTTAAACGAATACCGCGAGGGTACGATCGGAAAAATTTTCTGGCCGGCCGACATTCCTGTTTGGCGTTGAGTGCCCCGGATGGATGCTGGCAAATCCTGTCCCTGGTATTTAAGCAATTGAGGTTTGTGATCAAACAAATCCACCTGGGAAGGCGCACCGCTTTGAAACAAATAGATTACCCTTTTAACCCTCGGAGTGAAATGGGGCAAACCGGCAAGAGGCCCATAAACCGGGACTCGGTTGGAGGCCGCCAGGCTCAATGGATCCAACAATCCCGATAAAGCAATGGCACCCATACCTAAAGCGGAAGTAGATAAAAAATCCCTACGGGAATGGGATTTTCGGTAATCATTACAATGATGCATATAAATCCGAATTTACAGATTTTCCGGATAGGAAAGGGGGCATCATTTTATCAGGCAGCATGGAGGTATTAAGCATTGGGAATCACGTGGTTTATGGTGAATGAATTATAGGGCTGTACTACGGAGCTACCTTCTCATGTAGCACTCGTCCAGGTTGATTATGGTATTATTCACCACGGTCAACGCGGCTGATTCTATAGGATCCACCTCGTCGTCCACCGGATATTCTCCGATCGACAAAAGATTTTTAGCGGATTCAGGTGATCCTTTAAAATGGATGATTTCGCTGGCATACAAATCTTTCAACAAGTTAAATTCCGCTGTGGTTGGGTGGCGCCCTGTAAAACTCCTGAAAGAAAAATTAATCTGTCCAGGTAAATCCATTCCTTTGGATTTAATCATTTTTTGAGCCAATACACGTGCTGATTCCATATAAGTGGGATCGTTGAGCAGTACCAGGGCTTGTAAAGGGGTATTGGTAGTGGGTCGTTGAACCAGGCAATAACTCCGGTCATTACCATCGAAAGTAATCATCGCCGGATGGGGTGAAGTTCTTTTAATAACGGTATACATGGACCGGCGGTACAGATTGTCGCCGGTATCCTGGTGGTAAACCATGTATCTGGGAGAGAAAAAATTCTTTTCCCCCCAGATATTATCCGGTTGATATGGCTTTACCGGTTCGCCCCCTACCTTTTCAACCAACAGGCCACTCGCAGACAGTGCATTGTCCCGGATCATCTCGGCAGATAAACGGAAGGAAGGCCCTCTGGCCAGCAAGGTATTTTGAGGATCTATATCTTTTAAATCATCCCGTGAATCAGAGGACCGCCTATAAGCCGCCGACCCGATGATGGTCCGGACCAACCATCGTATATCCCAATGATGGACAATCAATTCTTTAGCCAGCCAATCCAGTAATTCCGGATGAGAAGGCAAGGCGCCCTGGTTGCCAAAATCATGGACAGTAGCCACAATACCTTTACCAAAAAATAGTTGCCAATACCTATTTACGGTAACCCTTGCCGTAAGGGGATTGTCTTTATCAAATATCCATTGTGCCAATCCCAACCGGTTTTGAGGAAACCCTTCAGGCAATCCTTTCAGGCTTACCGGTACGCCGGGATAAACCTGTTCTCTTTTTTCAGAATAAATTCCACGATCTAATACATAAGAAGGACGCGGACGGTCTTCATCCATCACCTGTACCTCTATAGCAGACGAAGAAATGGCTGTTTCCTGTGCCACCATTTGGTGCAGTTGTGTCAACAGTTGCCGGTGGGTAAGGTCCTCGTTAAATAAATAATCTTCCAGTTGGGCTTCTGTATCGGACTGCCTGTTTTCCTTCGGTGTATTCACTAAACCAGCTATCTCTACACCGCTTAAGGTCCTGGTATAAATCCGTATATCATCAAAACAGCCTTTAAGAAAAGCAACTTCTCCGGAAAAATTTTCATTCCATTTACCCAACCGCAAGGGCCTTTTAATGGGGGTAAAATTCCCGTTTATAGGAAGTACAGACCGGGTCAACTGGTTATATTCTATACGTGTGTTGCAAACCTTGCCATCCAAAAATATCCGCATGCCTTCAGCTCTTCCACTGCCATCGTAAGTGACCATAACATGTTGCCAGCGCTGGAAATTTATTTTTTCACCGGACTGGATTCTGAGCTGATCGTGGGGTAACGCATGAATAAGCCGGAAAATCAATTCACCGGTGGTGTCAATCAACAGATCCCATCCTCTCCACAGGGTATTTTTATCTCCTGAATTACAAAATATCGTTTTAAATCCCTTCCCTATTTCCGGCTTGATCCATACCCCGGCCGAAAAAGGTTGATGGCGATCAAACATCCCTACACTATCAATGAATATACCTTCATATTCATCATTCAAACAGACTGCTGACCCTATTTTACCCTCCTGCAAGGTTACCTGTCCGGCAACCGAAGCTAATGGATGGCCATCGGCCAGGGTCCTGGGGATTGCTTTTTGCTTTTTTAATTTTTTCTGGACCACCAGTTTATCCAGGGGCAGGTGTATTTGAGTTGACTTTAAATCAATGTTTGCGGTTTTAGAAACGGGTTTCAAATAATCCTTATTGGACCGGACATGGTCCTTATTTGCATTTATATCCCTTCCTGTTTTTTCTATCAGTTTTTTTATCGCGGCCAGTTGTTGTTTACTGCTATCGGGCAATAATAGAAGAGTAGGTCCGCAATTCCCATCGTCACTGTTCATCCCAACCTCATCGACATTATTAAAAAAAGCGCCAAATTGATAAAACTCTTTTTGGGTCAGGGGGTCAAATTTATGATCGTGACATTGGGCACATTTCATGGTGAGTCCCAGGAAAGCCGTGGAGGTGGTATTGATCCGGTCGAATACATATTCCATCCTATATTCTTCGTCGATGACCCCGCCTTCTGCGGTGATCTGATGATTGCGGTTGAATCCTGTGGCCAGGATCTGTTCTTCTGTAGCATCGGGCATCAAGTCACCGGCCAGTTGCCAGGTACCAAACTGGTCAAATGGCATATTATTTTTGAATGCTTTGATCACCCAGTCTCTCCAGGGATACATCGACCTCCATCCGTCCGCGTGGTACCCATGACTGTCCGCATAACGGGCCAGATCGAGCCATTCCATAGTCAACCTTTCGGCATGAGCATCCGATTTTAATAACTGGTCAACGATAGATTCGAGGTTTTTCTCACTGGTATCCTTTAAAAATTTATCAATGGTTTCTACTGAAGGAGGTAAACCCGTCAAATCGAGGTATATCCTTCGCAACAGTTGTTCCGGGTCGGCTTTGAGCGAAGGCTGAATCCCCTCCCTTTCCAATCTTGCGAGGATAAAATGGTCAATGGGGTTGAGGACTTCCCCTTTGTTTTTAACTTTTGGAGGGCTTAAATTTTCAATGGGTAAAAAAGCCCAGTGATCTTTCCATTTAGCACCCTGATCGATCCATTTATAAATCAACGCTTTTTCTTTAGGATCAAGCGCCAGGTTACTCTCCGGAGGAGGCATCATAAATTCCGGATCATCAGATAAAATATGATGGACCAGTTCACTGGAACCCGGCCTTCCGGGTGCTATGATCTTATTTCCTTTTTTGGTTTTTCCATAGAGGCCTTGTTTGAGATCCAGCCGAAGTCCCGCTTTCCGGGCTTTTTCATCCGGGCCATGGCATTTGTAACACCGGTCGGCCAGGATGGGTTTGATATGAAAATTGAAGTCTACCTGATCGGGGAGGACCGCTAAGAGATCGTCAGGTTTGTTTCCCGATTGACAGGAAATAATCAATTGGGCTATACCAAAGACAGACCCAAGAGCAATCAGGGTAATATTACGGACCGAGTTCAACATACCTTTTCAGTCCAGGAAAGTTAGGGTAAATATTTAATTTGAATGGATCTATTCTATGATGTGCTTATGACAGGCCAAGGGCCGTATTGCGGATCTTTGGCCTGTTATACACTCCATTCAAAATTTGCCGACCTATAAAATTAAAATGAGTAAATTTATAAAACCAGATTTATGGTAGATGTCTATCCAAATCGTATGGATATGCGCCAAAACATGGCGGATATAAACAAGTTATGCACAATCAAAAACTTTCACTATGATAAAAAGCAAAACAACGCTTCCTCATCAGTCTGATGACTTGTTTTTGACTGATGGTGGACTTGAAACCACTTTGATTTTCCTTGATGGTTTTGAACTTCCTTACTTTGCAGCATTTGATCTATTAAAAGATGAGAAAGGATATAAGGGAATCCGAGACTATTATACACGGTATTTAAAAATCGCTAAGGAGTTTAAAAGAGGGTTCATTCTGGAAAGTCCTACTTGGAGAGCTAACCCAGATTGGATAGAAAAACTTGGCTATCCAAATTCCGCAATAGTAGACATAAATGAAAAAGCTGTTCAACTATTGGTTGACTTAAAAGCTGAATTCAAAGACGAAATAGCCTCAATTGTTATTAGCGGTTGTGTGGGGCCTCGTGGCGATGGGTATAAACCTGAAAACAAGATGAATGTGGAAGAGGCTCAAAAGTATCACTCGGAGCAAATAGAAGTTTTCAGCCATACGCCTGTTGACATGGTTTCTGCCATTACCATGAATTATGTAGAAGAAGCTGTCGGCATTGCTTGTGCAGCTGGCGCAGTAAGCCTTCCTGTAGTCATATCTTTTACCGTTGAAACCAATGGTAAATTACCTGACGGAATGAGTTTAAAGGAAGCCATCAAACAAGTTGATGAAAGTGTAAAAGAACCTCCATTATATTACATGATTAACTGTGCCCACCCAACGCATTTTACCAATGAATTACAAGATGGTCAGAATGAACATTGGACAAAACGAATAAAGGGAGTTAGGGCAAATGCCTCCTGTAAAAGCCACGCTGAGTTGGACGAGGCTATAGACTTAGACAGAGGAAATCCGAAAGAACTTGGCATTGAGCACAAGAAATTAAAAAGCACATTTACTCAGTTAAATGTATTTGGTGGATGTTGTGGTACTGATGAGGAGCACATTGTTGAAATTGCAAAGCAAATTACGACAACTAAATTCTGAATGTGACTGTGCATAACATTGTATTTGCAAAAGCAGGGCTGGACATTATAACATCGGCTAAGTGCAAGCATCAGCAGTGGTTCCGGCAGACAGTTATAAATTTGGCTTTTAGTTGTTAACTTCAACTTTATATTTTCAATTGGGCATTTGTACCGGGCTGGACGAGCAATGAATTCCCATGCCTTCGCAAATACTCGAACGTTAGCGGTAATAACGCCTCGATTTTACAGTCATATTTTAAAACTAAAAGGTATGAGATATCTCTTATTGTTATTTGCCATTTTTCTATCGTTTAATACCCATGCTCAGTCAAAAGGTGACTTCAAGGAAATGGTGAGAAAATCGCATCAGACGTTTATTGACGCTATCCTAGCCGAAGATTTCCAACTTGTAAGCGAGATTGTGGCAGATGATGTAACATTCGGCACACCCGGCGGTGGGTTTGGGACAAAACAAGATTATGTCAATGCGTTAAAAAATGGTAGGTTATTCTATGATAGTTCTGCTAATCATACCTATAATATACGCATTTTCGGAACTACGGGTGTTGTCAATGGAAATGTGGATTTGGTTTTCAGATACAAGGATGAAAATAACGACTGGATTAGAATGTTGGAACACCTTACGTTTACGGCGGTTTATACTATGGACAAAAAAAAACCAAAAATGGTAGCCTGGCAGTCAAATAGACCCACAACAGATTTTATTGAAAACTTAAATGGTCAGATAAATATACCTCAAAGCTTAAAATCAACTTTTTTGTACACTATCGAAATTGATGTTGATTCAGTTCTTGATATAGGCAAAACTTCAATAGGGTCCAGGAAAATATTTAACGCTTTAGGTGGTAATTTTAAAGGACCTAATTTCAGTGGAAAGGTTCTTGCGTCGGGAGGCGATTTTGCTTTGCAACTTGACACTTCAACATTAAAGCTCGAAGTAAGACTGGTGTTGCGAACTGATGATGGTGAACTAATCTATAATACTTACACAGGATATATTTATAACAATCTCGATAGTACTACCTATTGGAAAGTTGCCTTTTTATATGAAACAGCATCAAAAAAATATGATTGGCTAAATCATTGTATTGCGATAGGTCTTGGAAGAGGAGTTCCCGGTAAAGCTATTTATGATGTTTATGCAATTGAGTAGGGAAATTGTAGTCAAAGGCTTTAATTTAATAAAGTAGCCGGTAACTCAATTACTTCTAAAAAACAAAGTAAAGATTGCTTAGAATAAGCTACTACCGCTAACAAAAGTATTTGCAAAAGCAGGGCTGGACAATGTAACATCAGCTATGTGCATGCATCAGCAGCGGTTCCGGCAGACGAGTTTCAATTTGGCTTTTAGTTGTTAACTTCAACTTTAGTTTTTCAATCAGCATTTGTTCCGGGCAGACCAGCAATGAATTCCCTGCCTTCGCAAATACTCAACGTTGTATGCAATGAGATGACACACAAAGAAATGGATGAGACGATGCTGAGAAAATACAATAAATTTATTTACACATAATCTTTAACCGCCTTACAATGAAAAAATTTGCGCTTCTTGCCGTTTTTGGTTTCCCTTTAATAGCCCAGGCTCAAAATACTGATTCGGCATGGTTTGTAAATAACTATACTAAAAAAGAAATAAGTATACCCATGCGGGATGGTATTAAACTGTTCACCTCTATTTACATGCCTAAAGATGTGTCTGAAAAGCATCCTATACTTTTAACCCGTACCCCTTATTCTGTTTCACCGTATGGTGAAAATTTTAAACGCTACTGGAAGTTTTATATGATGCGCTATTGTAAAGAAAACTATATAATGGTTAATCAGGATATTCGCGGCAAGTATATGAGTGAGGGTAATTTTGAGGTGGTGCGGCCGTTTAATCCCAATAAAAAAACCAATAAAGACATTGACGAAGCCAGCGATAGTTATGATACCATTGACTGGTTAATAAAAAATATTGATAACAACAATGGCAATGTGGGCGCCATCGGTATTTCTTTCCCGGGCTTTTATGCTACTATGGTGGCGTTGAGTGGGCATCCTGCGTTGAAGGCGGTGAGTCCACAGGCACCGGTTACTGACCGCTTTTTTGGCGATGATGACCATCATAATGGCGTACTAATGCTGATGGATGCTTTCGACTTCCAAGTGGTGTATGGGTTTGCCGCTCCAGGCCGGGCACCATCTATTCAGGGAACACGTGGTGGTTTACGTATTGATGCACAGGACAACTACGATTATTATTTAAAAATGGGCGCTATGTCCAACTTTACCAGGCTAAGCGGCGACACTATGAAGTTTTGGACTGATATGATGAACCACCCCAATCTTGATAAATGGTGGAAAGTCCGTGACGCCCGCAGCGGTATTAAGGACGTTAAACCTGCGATATTGGTAACAGGCGGCCTGTTTGACGCTGAAGACGGGTATGGTGCATGGAACACCTACAAAGCCCTGGTAAAGCAAAGCCCCGTAACAGTTAGTAAATTAATTATGGGTCCCTGGTATCACGGGCAATGGGCCAGCGGTGATGGCACCCACTTAGGGAATGTTCAATTTGGCAGCAACACCTCGCTTTATTATCAGGATTTGGAAGTGCCTTTCTTCAATTATTACCTTAAAGGCAAAGGTGCCGATACCTTAAGCAAAGCAACCATTTTCTTTTCAGGCGAAAATAAATGGCGCACGTTTGCTGAATGGCCGGTAAGTAATGCCAAACCCACGCCTGTTTACCTGCAGCAAAATGGAAAATTATCATTTACACCTGCAAATAGCGAAAAAATTTCGTTTGACAGCTATGTAAGCGACCCTGCCAAACCTGTGCCCTATTCAGAAAAAGTGCATGCGGAACGTACACGCGAGTATATGGTCGACGATCAGCGTTTTGCCGCCCGCCGTCCCGATGTGCTGACCTATGATACCGGAATATTAAGTGATGATATAGCCGTTGCCGGACCGGTCATTGCTGACTTGATGGTGAGCCTGTCGAACACCGACGCCGATTTTATCGTGAAACTGATAGATGTATTTCCGGAAAATACACCTGTTCACCCTGTTACAGGTTACCCAATGGGTGGCTACCAAATGCTGGTGCGTGCCGAAATTATGCGGGGCAAATTTCGTAACAGTTTTGAAAAGCCGGAGCCCTTTGTACCAAACAAGCCTACAGAAGTAAAATACACGATGCCCGATGTTGCCCATACCTTTAAAAAGGGTCATAAATTAATGATACAGGTACAAAGCAGCTGGTTCCCCTTAACCGACCTAAATCCTCAAAAATTTCTAGAAAATATTAATAAAGCAACAAATGCCGATTTTGTAAAGGAAACCATTAAGGTGCACCATAACAGTTCGAAGATTATATTACCTGTTATTAAATAATTACAGCTATGAAACAAAGCGTCTTTTTAAGCCTGTGCCTGCTCCCGGACGCGTTGTAAACAAAGTCATATAGAATACTTAATTTTAAAAAAGCAACTGCATACAACATTGGTATTGCCAAAAGCGGGACAGAAGAATATATCATCATCTGCAGTTCGCTATCAGCATTGGTTCGGGCTTGGCTTGCTTCGCTGCGTCGATAAAATGTTTTTCAGCTTTTGTAATTCTATTTAACTTCGGTTGCAGGCTGGACATTATAAAATATCCCGCCTTCGGCAATACCTGTCCGTTAACTGCCATGCCGCCGCGGCGCAAAGCCAGGCATCAGTTCTATTTAATTTTTTCGGTGGCAATAGTTTTTAATTCAATTTTCGACATTGGTTAAAAGCCCAGCTTTCCCCGACACTACCCTATTATTTGTTGCACTTTTCTTTTTCAACATTATTAAAAATCAGGCGTTTTTGGCACAGGCAGTTAACAAAGGGTTTGGCTATAGGCGGGCAGGACGGTCTGCTGCTCCGGCTGCGGTTTTTCAATTTTGCTGTGGTTCGGGGCTGGACAAGCATCGCCAAGCATTTTTTGTTACCTTGTACTTTTAAAGCTTTTCCAGGCAGTGGTTCCGGTGCGGGACATTAAAAATGTCCCGCCCATCGCCAAGCCCCAGCCGTTATGTGCAACCCTGCGACGACACAGTAAAAGGACAGACAAATGAAAAAATTATTAAAAACAGTTCCTGCATTTCCTGTTCGACAAATTAAAAAAGCTATTGAATTCTACAAGGACAAATTTGATTTTGACTGCCGACACCAAGAAGACACGTTTGCAATTTTAGTTCGAGACGACATAGAACTGCATTTGTGGGCTTCTTGCAATTACAGTTGGAAATGGAAAAGCATTTTTCTATTTCTTAAACCAATCAGCAGCGGAGCCGAAAGTTTTTTAGCAGGGACACACAGTTGCAGAATTAAAGTGAGCGAAATTGACGAATTGTATGAAGAACTAAAAAAGAGAAATGTGCTCCACAACGAAAAAACTGAAATAGAAACAACCTATTATGGGACAAGAGAATTTGCAACTTTGGACTTACACGGAAACTTACTGACATTTTACGAAAATGTAGAGTAAAGACCGATTTGCAGAAAAGGGTATGCACATAACAAAAGTATTGCTGCAAGCAGGGCTTGACGTTGTAGCAATCGGCTGCAGTTCGCTATCAGCAGCGGTTCCGGCGAACGAATATAAAT
>Ga0163153_10006135_pt1 | contig 13719 bp, 14 predicted proteins | sample OliLakLV19MP6IB1_FD_148629 | JGI IMG/M metagenome (GOLD analysis project Ga0163153, IMG submission 148629) | Freshwater microbial mat bacterial communities from Lake Vanda, McMurdo Dry Valleys, Antarctica - Oligotrophic Lake LV.19.MP6.IB-1 | ecosystem: Environmental > Aquatic > Freshwater >... | reverse complement strand
GGCCTCACCCACCGTCGTTTCACCTCGTTGCGCTCCCCGAGTGAACGATGTCCAGGCGGTCACACCGGAACGATGTCCGGGCGGGTGTCACATAGCCGGGTTGGCGTCGCCGTGGACGCGTCACACGTTCGATCGTCCAACGAGGCGCCCGCGAATGTCCGGCCGCCCATCCCGCGTCGTGGCCTTCCACGCCGTGACGACCGACCCATTTACGAACCCGACGATCCGTGCGTCCCAACGCTCGCGCGCATTCCTGCGGACTTTCGCCCGCCAACCGTCGCCGCACCGCCTCCTGCCGCAACTCTTGTTCTGATACCCGCCGCCTCCTCGTCCGAAACTCGAACGACGAAGCAAAGCGGAACGATGTCCTGCGGATCGTCACCTAGCCTGCTTAGCCTCGATCCACCGATTCTCGACCGTGATGGCCCGTGTTGGCAGGTCGCTGGTCATCCGTGATGGGAATGCTGCGCGTTTGTGCGGTCGAGCGTGGTGTCGCACGCGATCTGGGCTGGTTGGTGAGCCCGAGGCGTCATGTGCGGTCGGGGCGGGCATGGCTGCGCCCCGAAGTGTCGGTTCTGGTTCGGAGCGCGGCGCGTTCAGGCGAGCTGTGGGATGGCGCGCAGTCGTGTGAGCGCGTGGAGGGACGTGTCGGCCCATGGCCATCGGGCGGGGAGCCGCAGTGTGTGTTTGCTGCTGCGGTTCACGACGCGGCCGGGCAGTGCGATCAGTCGGGTGCGTATGGTGCGCGCGACGGTCAGCTGTTCGTCGGGCGTGATGTCGCCGAGATCCGCGCTCCAGCGGATCAGGTTGTGGGCGAGGACCGCGCACGCGAGCCAGGTGGCGTTGGCGAAGAACTTGCCGGACGGGACATGTTCGAGACCGGCACCTTCTTTGATGTCGCGGATCGCGAGTTCGACGACGGCGTGGTGGCGGTGGAACTTGTCGATGGTGACGGCATCGCCGTCGAGGTCGGTCAAGAACGCGTGGTGCTGCCAGTCGGGCCATAACGCGGCTTGTGCCGTGTCGGTGAGGCGGGTGCGGCGCACGATGAGCCGCCGGTTCTTGTAGCGGCATTCGGCGACTTGAGCCTGACCGTCGGGCGTGTAGTCGATGTCCACCCACGCGGCCTCGTCGATCGTCGCGATCGCCCGAGCGATGGCGGTGTTTCCGGTGCGGACCGCCATCGTGTAACGCACTCCGAGCCGACCGAGCGTGGTGATCGTGTCGTAGGACCAGAATCCCGAATCGAACCGGCACACGATCTCGCCCGACGCGCCGGCGCGCCGCACCCCGGCGATCAGCTCTCCCACGAACCGTTTCGCGCCGCGCTGGGTGTTCGCTTGACCTTTACGCATCCGGGCGTGCAGCACCTCGCCTGTCTCGGCGCGGGTCGCGAGGATCGGGTGATAGCCCAACACGTGCGTGTAGCCGTAGCCCGCACCATGTTTCTGTTTGCCGTACACCTCGCAGATCGTCGAATCGACATCGATGACGAGGCGGCCGTCGCCGGGACCGGCACCCGCTGACCAGGCACGCCGTAACGTCTCGGCGATCACCTTGTCGAGCTGGCGGACATGGCCGAACGTGAACGCCCGCAGAAAAGTCCCGAGCGTCGACGGTGCCATCACCCGGAACGGCAACACCCGCTGCGTCGCGCCCGCCCGCAACATGTCGGCATGGTCGATATGCGAGCCGCCGGCCAGAATTGTCGCCACCAACGAGCAGACCTTGCGGCCCGGACGAGCGCCACCCACCCGGCCCGAGAGCCGCACCGTCGCGTTCACCAGGGCCTCCAGACCGAGGCGCACCATCAACGTGGCCGGCAACACCAGCCCCGCGTTCGCGACGAGCGTGTCGTCGTCGAAGACCGCGTCAAGCTGGTCGATCGTGCGCGATACTCCACTCACAGGAAGTGCCTCCCGTTTCTCGGACCGATACGGCGTCGAACACCGTCATCGTCCCAAGACAGGAGGCACTTTCCGCGGATACGCGACCTACACAGCCACTACCGATCGGTGGATCGCCTGCCTAGAACTCGCTGTTGAGGAAGCCGATGACCGGCGTCGCGGCCGGGAATGACTCGGTGATGCCCGAGTTGGTGTAGCCCGCGTCGGTGATGACCGTGACGCCGTTGACGTACGACGCGGCGTCGCTGCACAGGAACACGAGCGGGTACGCCTGCTCGAGCGGCGTCGACGGCTCGATGCCGGTTTCGGTGCGGTAGTCGGTCGCGAAGCCCAGCCACGTGTCCTTGTTCGCCTGCGCGAGCGGCGTGTCGGTGGGGCCGGGCAGGATCGCGTTGATGCGAATGCCGCGCTTCAAGAAGTTGACTGCCTCGCGCGCCACGTACGCGTTGATCGCCAACTTGCTCCACATGTAGTCGGCTTTGCCGTTGGCGACCGTCCACGCGACGGCATCGTCCCAGTCGGTGATGTCGAGGAACTCGTGCAGCCGGGTGAGGTTGTTCTGCCACCCGAGCCCCGCGGCCGACGAGATGAGCCCGATCGCGGACCCGCGCGGCAACATCGCCTTCTCGATCATGCGATCGATCATGTAGCGGTGCCCGATGAAGTTGATGCGCTCGATTCCGGGCGTCCCGTCGGCCACCCCGGCGCACGAGAACAACGCGTGCACCGGACCGCCGCACTCTTCGAGGGCCGCGTCGATCGACGCTCGTTCGGAAAGGTCGAGCTGGATCGCCTTGGCGCCCGCGAGGGTGACAGGGGCGCGGTCCATGACTACGACCTCGGCACCCGCGTCCTGGACCAGCTCCGCGACCGCGGCGCCCATGCCGGTGGCGCCGCCGACGACGAGGACTCGTTTGCCGTCGTACCGGAATGCATCGAACAGCGACATCGTGGGCTCCTTTGCGCCACAGCCGACCGTGACGCCGATGTTGGAAGGGGGGTTGCTGCACGGGAACGTAGCCGTCGTCGACGCGATCGACGAGTCCCCCACGTCCGCCGAGCGGGCCACGCGTTCTTCTCGGTCGACCGTCCGAACTACAACGTCGAGGCGGCCGTCACCTGTCGGCGTAGCGGGCTACGAGAAGAAGCTCAGCACCACCGATCCGAACGCGATTTCGAGTGCGATCCCGACGGCACCGATCGCGATGCCGATGATCGTGACGACCGCGTCTTCGAGGATGAGCGACAGCGCGATCGCGACCACGCCCATCGCGGGCAGGGTGTCGAGGCCGGAGAATGGTGGCGCGACGAACGAGCCGAGGATGCCCACCAGCATGAGGACGCCGAGTCCGCTCAACGTCGCCCGCTGTTGCAGCACGCTCGCGAATCGCGGCCGGGCGAACCGTTCGAACCAGCGGATGCGGCGGACGATGAACGGAATCGCCTTCTCGGTGGTGGCCGGCCCGAGATGCCGGTGCAGCAGTCGCTTCGGAAGCCAGAACGTTCGTCGTCCGACGATGAGTTGGAGGGCGAGGACGATCGCGATGAGTTCGAAGATCGTCGTAATGCCACCGGTCGGCACCGGGAGGGCCGAGGTGAACATGAGGAGCATCAACGCGATCGCGAAGCTCTTCTCGGCGAAGACGGTGGTCAGTTCGCCCAGAGTGTTGTCGCCGGGCGACGCGAGCCACTGCTCGAGGTCCTCGCTGAACGGTCGGTCTTGGGCGTCGGGCTCGGCCGCGCTGGTCATGGTGAAGGTCTACCCGTCCGGGGCCGACATTTCTCGCGTCCGTTTCGCAGACGCAGAGAATGTCAGACCGCGTCGGCGTATCCGGCTTGCGTCTTGCGGCGGCGCTTTACCTCGTACATGTGGCGATCCGCGGCGGCGAGCAGGCCGTCACCGTCGTCACCGTCGGCGTCGGTCGTTGCCAGCCCGACCGACACGCCGACTCGCGCCACTCCCTGCTCGGTCGCGACGGGCTGCGCGAGCCGGTCGGTGATGCGCTCGACCAAGGCGTGGATGTGTTCGGGCGCGGCGAAATCCTCGCACAGGACGACGAACTCGTCGCCTCCGATGCGCGCGACGATGTCGCCGGCACGTACCACCGCCCGCAAACGGTCGGCAACCTCGCGCAGTACGGCGTCGCCGGCTTCGTGCCCGGCGTCGTCGTTGACGAGCTTGAAGCCGTCGAGGTCGCAGAACAACAGCGCGAGATGTTTGCCCGTGCGGCGGTGACGCGCGAGCGCGGCGTGCAGCGCGTCGAGGAGCAGTGAACGGTTTGGTAGTCCCGTCAAGGCGTCGTGCGTCGCCATCTCGCGCAACTGCTCCTCGACCGCCTTCAGGTCGCTGATGTCACGGCAGACGAACGCGTACGATTCGATGCCACCGTCGGAACCCCGCTCGGCCACCGCGACGACCGACACTGGCACGATCTGGCCGTCGGCACCCCGCAACGCGAGTTCGCCCGTCCAGGTGCCGGTCTCGGCGAGTGATGCGAGCGCGTCGCGGTCGAGCGCCGGCTCGACCGTCGTCCTGAGCACGTCCTCGGCCGAGCCGTCGGCTCGCAGACCCAGTCGTTCTGCCGCCGCCGCGTTGACGTGCACCACCTGACCGTCGCGGTCGGTGATCACGACGAAGTCGTAGCCCGTGTCGAGCACGCGCAGTACCCGTTCCGCGTCGCGCCGGGCGGTGACGGAATCGGTGATGTCCTCGATGGTCGCGATGGCTCCGGTCGGCCGGCCGTCGGTGCCCAACTGGGGTACGGCGGTGACCTGAATCCACGTGCGATCGCCACTCGCGCCGTCGACCGCGCCGACTGCCTTGCCTTGTTCCCCGCGGAGCGCACCGTCCCATACCGAGCGCAGTTCGTCGTGGAACTCCGATCGTGTGACGAGAAACCATTCGCCCGGGGCTCGATCGATCCGACCCAGCAGCCGCTCGGCCAGTTTGTTCGAGAACGCGATGTAGCCCTCGGGCATCCCGATGAGAATGCCGACCGGCGCTGCCTCGGCGAGCGTGAAGAAGCCGCCCTGTTCGGTTCCTTCCATTTGCTCGACGTCGACGCGCTCCTTCTCGAACCCGACGTGGACGATGCCACCGACGTCGGGATCGTCGAACCCTGAGTAACCGAGGTGCCGCGAATGAAACCACTCGTCGTATCCGGGAGGATGCCACCGGGTCTCGAAGTACGCACGTGTGACTTCTCCTTGCACCGCGCGAGTGAACAGGTCCAGCACCTTCGGAAGATCGTTGGGGTGCGTCCACTCGAGGAGGATCGACGCACCGGGCACAAGGTTCCACCGCTCGTAGTGTTCGAGTGCGCCTTGCGATTCCCAGAACACGGCGCCGTTCGCGTCGAACACGCTGCACGAGTCGCTGATCCCCTCGAGGATTCCGGAAAGGCGCCGCTCGTTCGTGATGTCCTGCGCGACGACGGTGAGCACGTCGCCTGTTCGCGTCGCGCGCAGATGCAGGGCGCACAAGTCGACACCGGTTCGCAGTCGTGCGACCACGCCGGCCTCCGATGGTTCGGCGACGAACGCGGCGACGGCCGCGCGTTCGCCCTCGGGGAATGTCTCCGCGAGTGTCGTGCCGTCGGTCACGCCGAGAAGGTCGCGAGCCGCACGATTGGCCTCGATCACGACCCCACCGCGGACGACCATCACCGCAATCGGCAGCCGATCGAACGGCGCGGCATCCCCCTGTTCCATGGCACTGTGAATCGGTCCAATTCTGACCGCGCTGAACCGCGAACTCTTGCCTATTCGTTGGCGCCGATGGCCTGCGTGAACGTGCTGACGAGCTCCGAATATGCCTCGAGGGCGCTCGCGTACGAGGCAGGCGGGCGTATGTGGACGAGGAAGTCGGTGACACCAGCCGCGACGAACCTCGGCAACTCGTCCAGCTTCTTCGCCGACAGCGGGGCGAGCACCATGAGCGCCGTGGCGTCGCCGCCCGCGGCTTCGACCAATTCCCGCATTTGCGGGATGCTCGTGACCGGGTCGGAGGCGTCGCCGGCCCACGGGATCCACCCGCGGCCGAACCGGGCGAGGCGGCGGGCGACGCGTTCGTTGCACCGCCCGCTCACCCAGATCGGGACGCCGCCCGGCTGTGCGGGCTTCGGCATCATGTGGATCGCTTCGAAGGTGAGGTCGGGCGCGGTGAACGACGCGCGTTGCTCGCGCCACAACGTCTGGCACACCTCGAGCGAATGGTCGAGCAACCGGCCGCGCGTGCCGAAGTCGAGTCCGGCCGCTTCGTACTCCTCGCGCTGCCAGCCGATGCCGACGCCGAGGTCGACGCGCCCGTGCGACAACACGTCGAGCGTCGCCAGTTGCTTGGCCAGCGTGACCGGCCGCCGCAACGCCGCCAGCAAGATGTAGGTGCCGAGTCGCACCCGCGTCGTCTGGGCCGCGACTGCGGTGAGGACGGTCAGCGGTTCGAGCCAGTGGCCGTCGGGACCAGTCGGTTGCTGTCCACCTTCGACGCCACCGCTGGTCGGATCGCCGTACGCCCCGAGGTTCTCGCCGAACACGACATGGTCGGAGACGACGACGCGGTCGACGCCCGCGTCGTCGGCGGCACGAGCAACCTCGAAGACGTGGTCCCAGTTTCCCGGGTCTTCGGCCGCGTATGTCGGTAGCGAAACCGTCAGCCGCGGCGTGTTCATGCGGCTCCAGCCTTCGGCGCTCGATCGCCCGCGCCTACGGCTTGCGCCTGGAGCCTCACGAGCGCGGGAATCGGTAGAGCTCGCGTGCGTTGCCTTCGGCGATGCGCGCGCACTCGTCGTCGGGAACGTCGACGAGTGCGTCGATCAACATCTTGCGGCAGTTCGTGAACGTCGTACGCGGCCGGGATCATGTCGTCGTAGCGGCGGGCGTACAGGTCGTCGCCGCGTCCCGCTTCACCTGCGCGGAACTTGCGGGTCGCCGCGTTGCCCTGGAACAGCAGCGGGTACCACCGGTCCTCCCACAGCCAGCCCTGCTCGCCGTCGCGTTCGACGATGCGCGGCGCCCGGTCGCGGAACCTCGGTTCGATGTGGTCGGCGAACACGTGCGCGGGCTCGATGACGTGGTCGTCGACCGAGATCGCCTGCACGTCGTCACGAAGCATTGCTGCCACCGTAGGCCACGGCCATGGCTTCGGTCTGGCGGTCGCAGGCGTGCTCCGTGCCGGGAATCGTCCCATCGGCGCCGGTACCGGGAGGCATGGTGACGATCTGGCGCGAGGACCGACTGCTCGTCGACGGCGAGTTGGTGGCGGCCGAGACCACTCGAACTCGGGCGAGACGTTGAAGTCGCGCTACCCGGCCTGTCCGGAGGTCGCCGGGCGCGGCGCCACAACCCGCGCGTCGCCGGGGGTACAAGTATTGGGGTCTACCGACGCACGGGGTTGGGTGCGTACGGCGGCCAACACCAACGCGGTTCCGAGCGTCGCGACACCGGCGAGCGCAAGCCCGGCGCGCGGGCTGAACTGCTGGCAGAACCACCCGACGAACGGGCCGCCGACCACGGTGGTGCCCAACGTCAGGAGCATGTAGATCGCCATCACGCGGCCCCGCAGGTGCGGCGCCGACGCCAGTTGCATGTGCGCGTTTGCGTTCGTGCCGAAGAACACGGCTGTCGCACCGAGCGGGATGAGCGCGATTTCGACCAGGACCTGACCGGGCAGCGCCGCGGTCACCACGAGCGCGGTGCCGAGCAGCCCGGCCGCGAGCACGACGATGCGCAGGGTCGCGTGGCCGCGGTGCGCGGCGGCGAGTCCGCCGATCACCGTGCCCACGCCGAGCAACGCCATCAGGAACCCGGCGAGGCCCGCGCCGCCGCCGAACGTTTCGCTCGCGAGCAGCGTCAGGTACGTGGGGAAGTTGTAGACGAGTGTGCCGACGACGAAGACGAGAATGATCGTCGGCCGGATCTGCGTCAGGCTCCACGCGTAGGTCAGGCCCTCGCGCACGCGCGGCCGCGTCTCGGGCAGGTGCCGGTAACGCAGTTCAGCCGGACGCATTGCGATGAGCGCGCCGACCACCGCGAAGAACGAAATCGCGTTCACGAAGAACACCCACGGCAGCCCGACCGACGCGATGAGCAGCCCGGCCAGCGCGGGACCGGTGATACGCGCCGAGTTCCCGACCGCACCGTTGAGCGCCACCGCGTTCGCAAGTCGGTCGCGTCCGACCATTTCCTCGACGAACGCATGACGGGCGGGTTCGTCGACGACTGTGACCAGGCCGAGCGCCGCCGCGAGGGCGAACACCATCCACACCTGCACGATGTCGTGCCACACGACGAACCACAGCACGACCGCGAGGACGGCGGCGGCCGACTGCGTGACGATCAACAGTTTCCGGCGACTGAAGCGGTCGGCGATTGCGCCGCCCCAGAGCCCGAACAGCAGCACGGGGAGGAATCGGAACGCGAACGTGGCGCCGACTGCCATGCCGCTGTCGGTGAGTTCGAGGACGAGCCAGGCTTCGGCCATCGTCTGCATCCACGACCCGATGTGCGACACGAGGTCGCCGGCGAAGTAGAGCCGGTAGTTATATGTGTCGAGCGACGAGAAGGTGCGGCGTACCGCGGTGCCGAGGCTTGACCGAGGGCGATCCACAGGCTCCTCGGACGTCGGCATCACCCGAGGAACGCTAGCGGGAGCCGAAAGGCGACCATCCGCCGATTTCGGCGCGGCTACTCGTAGATGTCGGGCTGGTCGAGGGGCAGGAGCAACCAGCGCACCATGTCGCGGAGTTGCGTGTACGCCGCGACGCGCGCTTCGTCGGTGCCGGTGGCTTCGGCGTCGTCGCAGACCGCGGCGAGGCGGCGCGTCATCGTCGGGCCGAGTTCGAGCAGCCCGCTGCTCCCGGCCGTCGCCCACTTTGCGAGGACGTAGTGACACAGCGCGCCGACGGGTATGCCGAGCGCGGAGCCGAGGTTGCGGATCGTTGCGAGTGGGTCGGCGTGCGCGTACAGGGCGACGTCGGTCTTGAAGTTCGCATCGGGATCGTCGGCCGGCCACGGGCCCGTCCAGCCCGAGAGCACGATCGTTCGCTCGGCATCAGTCGTCATGTCCCGATGATGCCCCAGCGGGGCCCATCGCGCGCTAGGGCGATGCGCGCCAGTCGAGCGCGCTGCCGTGCGGGTGCACGTAGCCGAGCAGTTCGGAGTCGGCGTCGCCGCCGGCGAACATGACACGGCCGAGCACACTCCACTCGACACCGTTCGCGTCAGAGGGCACGCCGGCACTGGGAATGGAGTCGACGACGCCCTGGCCCTCGGCGCTGATCCACACGATGGGCCGAGCGTGCGACGCGGCCGCGAGCGCGTCGCGGAACCCGGCCCGTTGCTCGCGCGAAAAGTAGGCGACCACCCAGGTCGTCGTGACGACCGCCGCGGCATGGGCCGGGAGTTGCGCGACGAGATCGCCGACCGCCTCGACCGCGTCGCCGCGCACGAGTTGCATGGGTGTGCGCTGCGCCTCTTCGAGCGCGAGCCGAGTGCGCGGGAGACGACCCGTGTCGGGCCACACGCACGCCAGTTGCCACCGCACCTGGTCCGGGTCGTGCACGTCGACCGGCGCGCGGTCGAGGCCGACGCGGGCCACGACTTCCGGCAATGTCGGTGCGATGGGCGGCGAGCCCGCGACCACTTCACAGCTCACGTGGACGCGCGCGTCGGCCGGTCCCGACGCGCCCGCCGGTCCGTAGTCGAGCCGGTACCGATCGCACAGCAGATTGAGGCCGGCGCTGCACCCGACATCGAGGTGCGCGAGCGGTGTGCCCACCCGCGCCGCGACCGACGTGAGCGCGGCACCGATCGCGGCCGAACGTCCGACTTCGTTGGTGTTCACCTGTTGCGTGGCGAGGAGTTCGAGCACCGCGTCGCGGTGTTCGAGGCACACCTCGGTGAACAGCGGGCCCGGATCGGCATCCGACTTGCCGGCGTACACAGCCGCGAGCGGGTGGTCGATTCCACCGAGCACCACGTAGTGCACGGCCGCGAGCAACAACACCGGGAAGTGAGCGCGCGGCGGCGCTTCCTCCACGAGATCGAGGACATCGTCGGACTCCGCGACCGTGCGACAGATGCGGTCGTAGAGCGGCGAGTAACCGCGGCACGACGTGTCGGCGATGTACAACCAGAGTTCGGCGAGGTCACGCACGAACCCATTCTGGCCGGGTTCAGGCCCGTCCGCGCGGTGGTGGCGTTCGCTCTTCGTGCGGCACGCCGAGTGCGTCGAGTTGCTGTGCCACTTCCTCGACGACGCTGTCGACTTCGTCGTCGGGTCGCGTGCCGACCCGGTCGACCGCCCATGTCGCCAGACCATCACCGAGGCCGTCGAGTGCCTGCGCGGCGCGCAGCACCCCCAGGAGCTGCGCGTCGCCGTCGAACGCAGCGCCGCCCTCGAGCGCGTCCCACAGTGCCTGACCCTGCTTGGCGAGGACAGTGGTCTGTTGACCGAGCGCCCAGTCGACGCAGCGCACGAGTTCGAGGATGTCGTTGACGCGCTGCGGCTCCGGTTGCGCGTACCGAACCAGCGCGGCGCGCAAGCTCCAGTCGTGGGTGCGCGGCCGTTCGGCGAAGTCGACGAGACGGGCGAGTGCTGGTGGTTCGAGTACGGAAGGCACTTCTCGCAGCGTACGACGATGCTCGGACGGCCCGAGCGTGCGCCGGCGCGGCACGGTTGGGGTCGCGCCCAACGTGCGAAGGAGGATCCCGTGGACATACAACTGACCGAGAGCGACGCCGAGCGGGTCGAGGAGTTCGCCGGTGTGGTCGAGGTCGAGGATCCGTCCGCACCGGCCGATGATCGCCGCTTCGTACTGCCGAACGCGCACGCACACGTGCTGCTCGACGACGACAGCGAGGCGTGCATGAAGCCGTGCGCCGGTGTCGTCCCCTGGACCGGCAAGGCAATCGACATCATGGTCGAGGAGTTCCGCCGCGGCACGGGTGCCGCATTCGGACTGTTCGACTTGCACGACCTCCAGGCTGCGTTCACCCGGCCGGTCTTCGCGAACCATCTCGTGCAGAACACTCACGCCTAGCGACGCGCGAACCGTGCTGGGCAATCTGGAGCGCGACCGACGTAGCGATCACGTCTGTTCCGCTCGACGCAGCGGACCCTCAGCACCGTGACGCAGTTCAGGTTGTCGCCTCTTTGTTCGAGATCGGACTGCCCGACTCGTGGGCGTAGTTGTTTGACGCGAACCGCAGCGCCATCTTGGCCAAATGCCGAGCTTTGAGGCCCAAGGGCCGCGTCAGAGTACGGCGGCGGTACGGAACCGCGGTCCTGGGGAAAGGCACGCACAACCTGGCGATGCCGTGCGACACCATCGGTCCGGCGCCGCCTCGGCCGGTAGCTGTCTCAGCCGGCCGCTAGAACAGCGGCATGGACAAGAACGCCTCCGTGTTGCACAAGGTGCGCGCCTTGTTGGCCAAGGCCGAAGCGACGCCGTTCGATGCCGAGGCGGAAGCGTTTACGGCGAAGGCCCAAGAACTCATCGCCCGTCACCGCATCGACCGCGCACTGCTCGAAGCTCGTGCCGCGTCTGATCGTGGCACGCCGGTAGCCCGCCGCATCGAGGTCGAAGACCCGTATCTCAAGGCGAAGGTGATCTTGCTCTCGAACGTGGCGGGTGCGAACGACTGTCGCGCGGTTTGGCTCAAGCCGCTCCGCTACGTCGAGATGGTCGGGTACGCCGACGATCTCGACAGCGTGGAAGAGCTCTTCACATCGCTGCTGTTGCAGGCCACCGCGGCGCTGCATCGCGCCGGATCGAAGCAGGATGTCATCGGCCGGAGCCGAACCACTGCCTTCCGCCGTGCGTTCCTCACGGCGTTTGCCGTACGCATCGGGCAACGCCTGCGCGCGGCTGTCGACGTGGCCGTCACTGTCGCGGCCGCCGAGTCCGGCGTCGCGTTGGTGCCGATACTCGCCGCCCGTTCCGAAGCGGTGCAAGCACTGGCGCGCGAAACCTTTCCGCACACACGCCCTATTCGCGCGACCGTCACCGATGCCGACGGCTGGCACGCCGGGTCCGCCTTCGCCGACCAAGCCGACCTCGCTGTGCACTCCAAACTCGCGCGGGGTGCATGATTGTGCGCAGCATGCGGGATCGACCGGCCGATCGACGCGCGAGCCACGGCGTCCACGCCACCCGGACGTTGGCCTGCGGTCGCCGCACACCGGATGAAGCCCCGGGCAAGCACGATCATGGACTCTTCGTCAGAAGCTCGAACGCGAAGGGAGTCTTGTCGTCGACCGGGCCGGCGAGCGGGCTGCCGCATCGCCGCGAGCTCGGCCAGGCTCTCGTCCTTGTGGTGGCGTTCGTCGACGCCGATCTGGCGGAGTTCGTCGGCGAACGATTCCGGGCAGCCGCGGTCGTCGGCCGGCAGATCGTTCGCTCCGGTGCGCCGCCAACATACGGGTGCCTCTGCGGCCCGCGTCGTGGCATAACTCGTTGATCTCTAGTAGTTAGCGTCCAGTCCTCTTAAATACTAGATATCACGAAGTTATAAGTCGTTTCAACGTGACATCGGAGCAAGTACCTCTCAACTCAATGAAACGGTCCCCTCGACCTGCCTCACCCGAGGTTGACACAGACGCAAACCAGAGGGACTCGATCCCGAACACGAACGCTTCCGCCGCTATCAGACTCACTACGATGTCTCCGACGAGTAAGGGGTGCGAATCATGCGTCGTCTGATTGCTCGTTGTGTGCTTGGCGTGGCCCGGTACCGGATCGTGGGTGCGCCTCCCAATGCCCCGGTGTGTGTAATGGTCGCCGCGCCGCACACGTCCAACTGGGATTTCGTTCTCATGCTGGCGATGGCCTGGCGCAATGACATCTCGCCGTTGTGGTTGGGCAAGAAGGAAATGTTCTGGGGTCCGTTCGGCCCGATATTCGGTCGTCTCGGCGGGATCGCCGTCGATCGCGAGAATCCGGCCGGGTTGGCGTCGTCGTTGGCGCAACGGGCGCGGGCCGGGCACGCAAGCGCGATCGTCATCCCACCGGAGGGCACGCGCAGCCGCGGCGAATACTGGAAGTCCGGCTTCCGGCGTATCGCGACGGACGCGGGCGTGCCGATCGTGTTGACCTTCCTTGACGGACCTACTCGAACTGGTGGCTTCGGGCCCGAGTTCGATCCTTCCGATGACGTGACCGCCGACATGGACCGGATACGTGCGTTCTACGCCGACAAGCAAGGAGTCGTGCCGGGGCGGTTCACGCCGCCGCTGCTCCGTGAGGAACTCGCGGACGCTCCCGAATCAACGGGGTAGGCGGCGATACACATCCCGAGCGCGGCATAGCCGGACTCGCGGCCGAGTTATGGGGCGGATGCTCGGGGTCGGGCCTCGACGACGATCCCGCCCCGCGGGCCCGGGCGAATGCCGGTGCCCGAGATCTCCGCGCCGGGGATCTCCGAGCCGGCGGGTCACGTTCGGTCGCACCTCGACGCGCGTCGCAGCGGGATCGGAGAGGAAGTCGGCGAGCAGGCCCGCGCCGGCCTCGGGAAGCACCGACTTCTTCCCCACGCCGGCGGCGATCCCGGTAGCTGCCCCCGATGCAACCCGTGACCTGGTCGGTGATACCCGAGCCCCCCGATCGCGTGGAGGTGGTCATCCGGTGGGCGACGTCAATGGGCCTCGCCACGGTTGGCCCGCAGCCGCAGATCGGGGCGTCGGCCCGTCGGCTCCACGATGCCACCGTGGATGCGGAAGATGTCAAGCGGTTTGAGACAGTCGTTGGTCATTTGCTTTGTATGAGTGCTTCTCGGGATGGGTCGTTGATCCATGCTTGGGTAGGGAGGGTCG
>Ga0163153_10006131_pt1 | contig 13727 bp, 7 predicted proteins | sample OliLakLV19MP6IB1_FD_148629 | JGI IMG/M metagenome (GOLD analysis project Ga0163153, IMG submission 148629) | Freshwater microbial mat bacterial communities from Lake Vanda, McMurdo Dry Valleys, Antarctica - Oligotrophic Lake LV.19.MP6.IB-1 | ecosystem: Environmental > Aquatic > Freshwater > Lake... | reverse complement strand
CTCGGTCACGAATCCGCGGAAGGGAACATGAGCACTACACTTTTCGACCGACCATCGGTAACCCGCCAAGCGCTGCACTCTTCGAGCGCCGTTTACACCCGCCGCCTCCAACGCAACGAAACCGCCCGTTTCTACCACTACCATAAACACAACTCCTTAGCCCCCAAGCGGATCCATCAACGGCGATGAGGGGATACAGTAGAAGTACTTGGAAGCCAGCGCAACTGGGCGAGAGTCATAACTTGCCACTCGCAGGCTCGCATCCCGTCCACTCCACTTGAATTGACGGTAGCGCAGAATGCGGCACCTCAGGACTTCCGAACAGCGGCGAGGGGTTAGCTGTTCCCGGCCGCGTCGCGACTGCTTGATCGCGGCCGAAGGAAGCGATGCGACGATAACCTCCCGTTGCAGCACTCTACGACATCAGTGCTCGGTTGCGCTCAGACTGAGCAGGCGATCAAGGCTAAGCAGGCACAGATAAGATCGTGTGTAGTCAATAATCCCCTCCCGCTTGAGCTCGACCAACACTTCGGAGACAACCGGCCGGGCGGCCACCACGAGGTCGGAGAATTCCTCGTGGGTGATTCGTACGTCGACAAGATGGCCATGTCCACAACGCCGCCGCTGATTTTCCTCCTCCTGACGGCGACGCGCTTCATCCGCTCGCGTTGCAAAAAGGAAAGGCTCGACCGACGGATGAATACTGCACTGCTGCTAGTCGACGTGATCAACGACCTCGTATTCCCCGAAGGAGAGCAACTGCTCGCGGCGGCGCTGCCGACGGCGAAGAGTATCAACAGACTGAAGGCGGCAGCCACGCGACGCGAAATCCCCATCATCTATGCCAATGACAATTTCGGTCATTGGCGTTCCGACTTCCGGGCCCAGGTCGAGCACTGCCTCCACGATAACGTGCCGGGCAGAGCAGTCGCGAAGGACGTCACGCCAGGACAGGACGACTACTTCGTTCTCAAGCCCATGCACTCCGGCTTCTACGGCACCGCGTTGGAATTGCTTTTGCGTCATCTCGACGTGCGGCGACTGATCCTTTGCGGCATGGCGACGAACATCTGCGTATTTTTCACGGCCAGCGACGCTTACATGCGCGGCTTCGAGCTCTGGATTCCGGCGGATTGCGTCGCCGCGAATTCGGAGCAGCTGTCGACGGAAGCATTGAGTGTGATGCGAACGGTGCTCAAGGCGGATATCCGCTCCAGCATGGAGCGCGGGCTTGACGACTGGGACGACCCGACCTCTGGGACTGTGAAGCACGATCGATTGCTCAAAGAGTCGTAGCGATTGCTTTAGGTGACATCGATAAGGCGATCGCGGCGCGGCGCACGGACGCACGATTCCGCTTCCGTCGACGATTCCCCCACCGAACGGCGCATTTTCGTGTAGGCCTGGGTGAACTCCGCGCAAAGAAACACAACTTGAGCGGAATAGTAGATCCAGACCAGTACCACGATGCCGGCGCAGACGCCCATGATAATTCGCAGCAATCTGGTGCGAGCGATCTCGATCCAGCTCCGTCCCGCCTTGGGGCGCATGTCCCAAATGGCGTTCAACGCTTGCTGAAGCTGCGAAAACAGCCTCGTCGCGCCCCAAAGGAACATCAGCGATCCGGCAAAAGTCGCTCGCGACGTGGCTCCTTGCGAGGCTGACAATAAGTCTGGCACGGCTTTCCCGCTTACTCGCCCAAGATGACGTCAGTTGGTCGTCGAATTCGCCCCGCACTTGGCTAGGCTCATAGAATATGCGGGCGATCGCAATCGCGATCCAGAAGAGCGGTGCCAACGAAATCACAACGTAAAATGCTAACGCCGCGCCGAGTCGCGCGGCGTTGTCATCCGACTAGTCGCGGCACGTTTGCCGCATCAGTGCAAATGCGAAGGTTGGTCGCGATCGCACTGACTGCTCCGGTGACTGCGGCGGTGACCGTTGCCCCGTCATGTAGTGCGCTCAATAGCCTGATTCAACTCTGCCGGCGATGCTCCGCCGGGCCGAGCATCTGGCTCAGATTGTACGCAGTGTTGACCAGGCCGACGTGCGAAAAAGCCTGTGGAAAATTACCCACCTGCCGCTCCGCGATCGGATCGTACTCCTCGGCCAGCAGTCCCAGGTCGTTACGCACGTTCAACAGGCGATCGAACATTCGCTGCGCTTCGTCCGCTCGGCCCGAGAGCGCCAGGTTGTCGGCATACCAAAAGGAGCAGGCGAGGAACGAACCTTCTCCCGCCGGGAGCCCGTCGACATACGTTTCCGTGGCGTAGCGATCGACAAAGCCATTGCGCATCAGCTTCTTCTCAATCGCGCTCAGCGTGCCCTGCATGCGCGGGTCGGTCGCAGGCAGGAAGCCTACGAGGGGCGCCATTAGCAAACTCGCGTCGAGAGTATCGCTGTCATAGCACTGCACGAATGAGTTGAGATCCTGATTGAAGCCATGCTGGCAGACTTCGAGGTGAATAGTGTCGCGCAATCGCCCCCATTTCTCTGCGGGGCCTTCAAAGCCGAACGACTCGACGGCCTTCACCGCGCGATCGAAGGCCACCCAGGCCATGATCTTGGATTGAGTGAAATGCCGTCGCGGTCCGCGCACTTCCCAGATGCCTTCGTCCGGCTCGCGCCACTTCGATTCGAGAAAGTCCAGTAAATGTTGCTCGAAGCGCCACGCGTCGTCGCTGCGCTCCAAGCCTTCGCGGCGGCATTGGTGCAGCATATCGCAGACTTCACCGTAGACGTCGAGTTGAAACTGATCGGCCGCCGCGTTCCCGATCCGCACCGGCGTCGAAGCTTCATAGCCGGGAAGCCAACGCAATTCCACTTCCGTCAACCGCCGTCGCCCCGTCAGGCTGTACATGATCTGCAACTTATCGGGGCTGCCCGCGACGGCGCGCAGCAGCCAGTCGCGCCAGGCGAGCGCCTCGTCGTCGAAGCCCGCCGCGAGCAGCGAGTACAGCGTGAACGTCGCGTCGCGCAACCAGCAGTAGCGATAGTCCCAGTTACGCACGCCGCCAATATGTTCGGGCAATGATGTCGTCGGCGCCGCCACGATACCGCCCGTGGGCGCGTACGTGAGCGCTTTCAGCGTAATCAACGAGCGCAAGACGGCATCCCGCGCGTGACCGCACCCGGCGCACTGCTGTGACCAATCTCGCCACCATTTCGCCGTGAACGCGAGCGATTCCTCGGCGTCGATCTCCGCCGGCAGTTTTTCGAACGACGGATACCAGGTCAGCACGAAGGGCACGCGCTCGCCCGCTTTGACGGTGAAATCGGCGACGGTGGACAAGCCTTCGCCGCGTACCGGAACCGGCGTGCGCAGAACGACGGAGTCCGGCCCCGCCATGGCGAAAATCCCTTGTTCGATGTGTCGCACCCAGGGGACGATCGAGCCGTAGTCGAAGCGAATCGTCAATTCCGTCCGCATCGCCACTTCGCCTTCGATGCCGACCACGATGCGCACAACGTCCGGCTCTCCGCTGCGTGGTGGCATGAAGTCAACGATACGAACCGCGCCGGTCTCGGTGCGGAATTCGGATTCGATGATCAGCGTATCCGGCTGATAGTGGCGCCGTACTGCGAAGCCGCCTACGACAGGAGCGAGCAGCCACCGGCCATGCTCCGGCGTGCCAATTAGGGCAGCAAAGCAGGCCTGCGAGTCGAATCTTGGTAAGCACAGCCAATCAATCGAACCGTCGGCGCCGACCAGTGCGGCCGTCTGGCAGTCGCCGATCAGACCGTATTGTTCCAAGGGGAGCGTCATTTCGAAGTGCTTCCGTGAGGACCCATGATCAATTCATCTTTTCAAGGCGCAGCAGCGCCGCGGGAAAGCTGGCGAAGATTTGTTCCATCGCGACTTCGCCTGAAAAATGCTCGCCACTTAGGCAACTTTGCCATTCCCCGGCGGGTAGCGCAATTGTCGTGCCTTCCCATGCGCCCGCGCGGCGTCGCAACCAGCGATGAGAAATGGCGGCAACTTTACCGGAGCGGACGAAAGCTACGACATGGTCGGCATACTTGCCGCTTGCCGGAAGCGGCTCGTAGCTAGCCTCGGCGCCGAAACATTCGGGCTGCTGTTTGCGCAGCCGTAAAGACTGCAGCGTCAGCCACAGCTTCGGCAGGCCTTCGTGCCAACGCTCTTGAATCTCGGGCGTTGAAAGATGTTGCAGTTCGTCCAGCAACTGTGTTCGGCGATCAAAAGCGACGCTGCGGCGATTGTCCGGGTCGACAAGGCTGAAGTCCCAGAGCTCTTGCCCCTGATAGATGTCCGGCACGCCCGGCGCGGTGAGCTTCCAGAGCGTCTGTGACAGCGCGTTCACATATCCGGCGTACTTGATCGCGTCCACGAACGTCGCGATATCGTCCAGCATGCCCTGGTCGGCGTAAAGCTTTTGAACGTATTCATCGAGACACGCTTCGAACGCGGCGGACGGTGCGGTCCATGACGTGTGCTCCTTCGCCTCGCGCGAGGCCTTGCGCAGATATGTTGTAAGTCGCTCCTGCTCAATGGGCCAGACGCCGACGAGGTTCTGAAACAACAAGTACAAGGTGTTCGCGTCCGGGAGACCGTCCTGCTGATAGGCCGAACCACGCTCCAGCCAACGCTTTACGGCGGCGGCCCATGCGTCCGGAATCTCGGACAATACCGCCAAGCGCGCGCGGACGTCTTCGCTGCGCTTGGTGTCGTGCGTCGTTGTGGCGAGCAACGTCTGCGGTCGATTCGCTTGGTTCTCGGCGCAGATCGCATGGAAATCGGCGGCGGACATGCCGAACCGCCCCGGATCGCCGCCGACTTCGTTGAGCGCGACGAAGCGGTTGTAGCAGTAGAAGCCGGTATCCTCGGCACCTTTGGCCATCGCCGGTCCGGTGAGTTGCTGGAAGCGCATCACGAATTCGGCTTCGTCCGAACCGCGCCGCTTCAATTGCAGCATGTCTCGCAGCAGATCGACCAGCTCTTTATCCAAGCCGGGGCGACACTCTTTCACGGCTTCGATGGCCGACGCGATGCGTCGTTCGTCGTCCTCGCCGAGGTGTTGATCTTCCGCCCGTGCGTACGTGCGATACACACTCAATTGCGCGATGGTCTCCGCCAACAGTTCCGTGGCTTCGCGGCGCGTGTAGTCGCGATACTTCCGACTCGCTTTGCAGATCGCCATGAACAGTACAACTAACCGCCGCACGTCGCTGCTGAACAGGTCGTGCAGCACGAGTCGCTTCTTCTCCAGCAGCAAATGTGGCCAGGCATTCGTATGCCCGGTTACTTCCCTGTACAGTCGAGTCAAAGTCTCTTCGCCCTCTGGATCGATCAGCAGTCCGAGGGCTGCGTTCATGAATTCATAACCGGTCGTGCCTTGGACGGGCCAATTGCCCGGCAGGCGTTCATTCACGGCCAGAATCTTTTCCACGACGATCCACGCGCGTGGCGTGCGTTCCCGCAGGCGCACCAGGTATCCATAGGGATCACGGAGCCCGTCGATATGATCGAGGCGTAGACCATCAATGACGCCCTTTTTCAACCATTGAGAGACGAGCGCATGGACGTCATTAAACACCTGCTCGTCTTCAATCCGTAAGCTCGCCAATCCCGTCACATCGAAAAAGCGGCGATAGTCGATTTCCTCCCCGGCCGTGCGCCAATACGCAAGGCAGTAATTCTGTCGGCGGAGCAAGGCGTCGAGCATTTCCGCGTCATAACTTATCTTCGCCATCGCGGCGTCAATCGCCGACGCGACCTCCGGATCCTCCGCAATTGCCGCACGCAGCAGGCCCTTTAACACAGCCGCGTCGCGCAGGCGGAGATGAATGAGCGCCTGATCCGAGGTGCTGGCGTCGGGTAAATGCGCAAATGCGTCCGCGAGAAAGGCGATTCGATCGGATGGATACTGTTCGGCGGCACGACGCAAGATGTCGTCCCAAGTGCGCGGCGACAGCGGAAAAGTGTCGTTGTGATAGCGAATTACGAATTCATCCTCGCTCAACTCGACGCGAAGGCGCCCGCCGTCGACGACCCGGCCATAGTGATCTTCCAGGATTGGCAATAAAATGCGATTACGGTTGGATTCTTCGCCGCCGCTCCAGTCGACGTCGAAATAACTTGCGTAGAGACTGGCTGGGCCGTTCTGCAACACGTCCCGCCACCACCGATTGGCGCTGTCGCCGACCGCCATGTGGTTGGGGACAAAATCGAGCAGTTGACCCAATCCCGATTCGCCAAGCGTCACGCAAAACCGCTCGTGGGCTTCCGCGCCTCCTAGCTCCTGGTTCACCACCGTGGGATCCACGACGTCGTATCCGTGCGTGCTACCGCGAGCGGCTTGCAAGTACGGAGAACAATAAGCGTGACTAATGCCCAGTTGCGATAGATAAGGCGCAATGGCCGCCGCCGCGTCAAACGGAAATGCCGCATTCAATTGCAGGCGATAGGTCGCCCGAGTTCCAATGGGACCGACATGTTCGAGCGTCACGCGTATTCTCCAAGGACTCGATGCGCCCGAACGATGTGCGCAAGATGAACGCCCGACATGCCGAGCGGGTCGTGGCTACCCACGGGCCAATGGCAATGGCTCAGCGCCGTGGCGACGCATCACGCGCTCGGCCAACGTGATCCAGGTGATCGGATCTTCCGGCTGCAATTCCACCGCGACCAGTGTCTTGTCCGGTAATGCGGCCTGGTCGTGGAAGTTCGCCGGCTCGCTTTCCGTTCCCCGCGTCATCATCGCGCCCACGAAGCCGCCCACCAAGGCCGCGGCCAACGGGATCAGGGCGCCCATCAGCATGCGGGGCTGATCGTCGCTGTTCATGGCCCCGAGGGCGATTGCCATCACACCGCCTAGGACGAGCCCAGCGATTGATCCGATGGCGATCCACTTGACCGTCAGGCGACCAGCCGGCGGCTGCGTGTCGACGCTGCTGAAGCGACGCCTAATTTCCGCGGCGTCACTGACCACGGTGATCCGGTCCCGCGGCAGCCCAGCGTCCAGCAAATCCTGGACGATCTGCTCGGCGTCAATCACTTTGTCCAGCAGGACTGCCCGCGTCGGTGTATCGGTGGCCGATGCCTGTATGGTCGTTGCAGTTGCCATGGTTGCACCGAGACTTGAGTTGCGTTGAATCGCGTTCACGATGGTCAATAAGCAAGCGTCATGCCAAATCCCATGTGCAATTCCAGCGAAGAACGATGATTCCTTTCCAAATAGGCGCCTGCAGAGCGCTCGCGGCCACAAATCAGTCGGTTGGCGCAATGAACGATGTCGATATGCTCAGGCTACTTGGAGGCGGGGAATCTGATTTGCTTCCTCGCTGCTCAAAGTACGCATTCCGCACTGAAGTTCGCCGATTGAGTTTTCACTTATGAGTAACGATCCTACACCGCGAAGATATCCGATTGGCGCTGAGTACCAGGACGGGCGCGTGCAATTTCGCGTTTGGGCGCCGAAATGGACTGCCGCGGAAATTGTGGTTCTCGATCCAACGAGCGCCGCGCAGGAGCTCGCCGTCGTGCGCATGAAGCCGGAGGAAGATGGCTTTTACGCGGGCGATTGCGACGGCCAGCCGGGCTTGGTCTATGCCTTTCGTCCGCACGGTCAATCACGTTGGTTTCCCGACCCGGCGTCCCACTATCAGCCGCAAGGGCCGGAGGGGCCGTCGCAAGTCGTGGATCCACACCAATTCGTCTGGACCGATGGCGATTGGCATGGCCTCGAACCCCGCGGTCAGGTGATCTACGAATTGCACGTCGGCACGTTCACACGAGATGGCACGTGGCGCGCCGCGGCAGCAGAGCTTGCTGAACTAGCACGGATCGGCATTACAGCGTTGGAAATCATGCCGATCGCCGATTTCGCTGGCGACTTTGGCTGAGGCTACGACGGCGTGAATCTTTTCGCGCCGTGCCGGCTGTACGGAACGCCGGAGGATTTCCGCGCGTTCGTGAATCATGCACACGAGTTGGGCATCGGCTTGATTCTCGACGTCGTCTACAACCATTTTGGGCCGGTGGGCAACTATCTGGCGCAGTACTCCGATCATTACTTCACCGACCGCCACGTCACCGAATGGGGCGCCGCGATCAATTTCGACGACGCCGATTCCGCCATCGTTCGGGATTATTTCCTGACCAACGTGCGCTATTGGATCGAGGAGTTCCACCTCGACGGCTATCGCTTCGACGCGACGCAGGCGATCGCCGATTGCTCTCCGCGACACATTCTGGCGGAGATGTCGGAGGTTGCGCGCGCCGCGGCCAAAGGACGGCGGATTCATCTATCCGTGGAGAACCAACCGCAGGACGTCATCAACTTGCGCGCAACCAAGAGCGGCGGCTTCGGCATGGACGCCATCTGGAACGACGACTTTCATCACTCCGCGCGTGTCTGCGCCACGGGGCGTAACGAAGGTTATTATCGCGACTTCGCAGGGCACGCCCAGGAGCTCGTCACCGCCGCGCGGCATGGGTTCTTGTATCAGGGGCAAGCCCGCGTGAATGGGCAGGAACGCGGCTCCGGCACGCGCGGGTTTGATGCGTGGTCCTTCGTTTCATTCTTGCAGAACCACGACCAGGTCGCGAATTCCGCTTACGGGCTGCGTTTGCATCAATTGGCGAGCCCCGCAAGGTTTCGCGCCCTAACAGCGCTCTGGCTGTTCATGCCGCAGACGCCGATGTTTCTGCAAGGCCAGGAATTCTGTGCGTCGAGCCCGTTCCTCTACTACGCCGATCTCGCGGAAGAACTGGGCCGCATCGTGTGGGAGGGCCGCAAATCGTTCCTGAGCCAGTTCCCGAGTCTCGCCACGCTGGACATGCAGGCGACGTTGCCCGATCCCTGCGCGCGGCGTACGTTCGAGCAATGCAAACTCGATTTATCGGAACGGCAATCGCACGCGCATGAATATCGTCTGCATGTCGATCTTTTGCAGCTGCGCAAATCAGACCCCGTGCTTCAGCGGCAAGACGCAACCATGCTCGACGGCGTCGCGTTCTCGACGGACGCGCTGGCGCTGCGCTATTTTACCGACGAAGGCTACGATCGATTGATTCTGACGAACTTCGGCCGCGACCTGTCGGTGACGCCGCCGTCACAGCCGTTGCTGGCCGCGCCGGCGAAACGCCACTGGGAATTGATCTGGAGCAGCGAACACCCCAAGTACGGCGGTCAAGGGACGTCGCCCTGGAAAACCGACGCCGGCTGGTGCTTGGCGGCGGACACGACGCTGCTATTTGCCGCGGCGGATTGAAGCAAAGTCGCTGTTTCTAGCGCACGTCGTCGGATGAAGTGAATCGCCAGCCCGCCTACGAGCAGCAGGACAAGTGTCAGCGAACTCGACTCCGGCACTGGGGTGAGGAGAATCGCGGCGACATTGCCCTCAGGGGAACGGCCATAACCCGCGATTTGGCCTCGATTGTTGAGGTCTTCGGCATGGAGCAGTCGCGAGCCGGACGCCGGATCGATGAGATCACTCAAATCAACGATTTTCCCGTCCTCCCAGAGGAATGCGCTGGCCGTCCGCCGAAGGCTGCCATAGCTTGTTCCGACAATCGGCGCATCATCGTTAACTGCAAGCGCCTCGCTCCAACTGTAAACGGCGGTCGCAAATGTCGCCAACAATAACATGAGCCGCAACCGAATCGAAAGCATTACCGGGCGTCTCCTCGATGACCAATCTTCGTACACTGTCCAACGGCGCTTCGATTCGGCCGGAGGCGCTCTGCTCGTCCCAACCGTTTCGCCTTAGCAACGGCCTCACGCACGCCGCCGTTTCAAAGCGGGCCACGCGGATGCCAAATCGTTCAATGCACCGTTCGAGGCGAACTGGGCAAACACCGCGTCCACCAAATTAGATGCTCCCGGTCGCGCCAAACTCTTCGGTTTGCCAACGGTCACGTCGTCGGCACTCCTACTTGCCTGCGGCGCTGGAAAACTTGTCCCAAAGTTATTCCGCACCGCGTTCAGGTCGATCAAGTTCACAATGAAGTCGCCATTCGAGTCGCCGGGGATTGGTCGCAGGATATCCAGAGTAAAGCTATCAATTGTGGCGGTCTGCTGCACGGTGGTCGTTGGACTTGTGTGTTGGACGCCCAAGTACAAGTCGAATTCGACGTTCAGAAACGCCAATTCAAAGGCAGTTGACTCACCGCTCGCAGCAGGGTTGGTGTGATTCTGCCACGAAACGGACCAGTTGCCCATACGTCGCGACAACGTCAGCGTCACGTCGTCGCCCGGCGCGAAGGCGTTCACCGCCGTTGAATACAGAATCTCGTCTCCAAACCCCCGATTGATCGCGATGTGATAAACATTCGACTCATGAAAGCCGACACGCACGGTGTTATTCCACGCCGTGCCTGCATACAGCGTCAGGTGGTCGCCGCTGTTGGGCAATTGAACGTTCAGGAAGGTCGCAGTCAGATTGAAGTCATCTTGGCCGATCCCCTCTTGCAACACGCCGGGCGCTTCCAGCGCTTCCAGATTCACTCCACCGTTGGCGTTTGCATTCGTGCTCTTGAGCAGCAATCGACCATTGATCCCAGGTTCCAGGTCCATGTTGGCGTCGGTGTTCGACAAGCCATCGCCGGTCCCTGGCAGCCGGTGCGTGAAGCCAACGCCAACGCCGTCCTTATCCAGCAGTGTGCCCGGCGACGGGGCGTTGAACGACAGATCGACCACACCGAGCCCGGTCTCGCCAAAGTGATTTCGGACGTTGTTCAGGTCCACAACGCCGACCGCACAATCGCCATTCGTGTCTCCTGGCACCAAGCACGGGCCGACCGTGAGCGTAAGCTGCGTCACGGCCGCGCCCAGATCGTCATCCGTTCCGACGAGTGTGAACACGTAGTCTCCCGCATCCAGCGGTGTAAACGCGAAGCTCGCGCCCGCTGCGACCGCCACGCTCTGACCGCCGCGCGTGACTTGCCAGAGGAAGGTGAAGGTGTCGAGCGGGCTGGGGTCGGTCGCCTGCGCCGTGACCGTGAACGGCACCCCCACATTGATCTTGTTCGGAACATCGCCGATCGAAAGCGTGGGAGCGACATTGGCGACGGTGATGCTCGTGGCCGTCTCAGCGAAGTTGCCATCATCGTCGGTAACTCGAATGGCAATCGGATATTGATCGGCGGAAGTACCGCCCGGATCATCGTCCAAATATGCGTGGGTCGCTGCAAACGTCCGCAACTGCGGATCGACAACGGCCACCGTCGCGCTACCGTCGCCCCAGTCGACTGAGACTGTATGCGTATCGAGCAGGTCTGGGTCCGCGATTGCACCGCTGACCGTTACCAACTCGCCTTCGTCCGCCACTGCGGGGGAAATAGTCAAATCCTCGATAGCCGGTGGACGGTCGAGGATGACGAGCGTCGTGCTGGCGAACACGCTTCCGCTATCGTCGTCGGTCACCATCACCGAAATCGTGAATTCGTTTCCCGGGTTGCTTTCGAGGTACGGGTGTGTTGCCTCAAACGTGCGAGTCCCCACTTGGGTCTGGATCGTTGTTGTGTGGCCGTCCCCCCAGTCAATCAAGATTGAGTGCGTGTCCAGGACTCCGGGATCCGTGAATGCTCCGTTCAGCGTGGCTAAATCGCCCAGGTCGATCGGCGTAAGCGCGTCAAGAACCAGGCCCGACGGAGCGTCATTCTCCACGATCACGGTCGCACTGTCACTGGCCACGCCGCCGTCATCGTCTGAAACGGTGACGCTAATCATGTATTGGTCGGATGGCGTGCCGCTGGGATCGTCATCCAGATAAACATGCGATCCGGAAAAGGTTCGCGCCTCTGGGTCAACGACCGCTGTGGACTGGTTGCCGTCTCCCCAATCAACGAGGAGCTCATGTGTGTCATTAAGTCCATTATCAATAACTGTGCCAGTGAGCTGCACGACCTTTGAAGCGTCGTAGTCTGGTGTGCCAATGAATCCCGACCGAGGCGAACCTTGGAACGGGGAATAATAACCAGTGACTTGTCCGCGATCGTTGACAGCTCGCAGTTCTGTATGGCGGGCACCAGGAAAATCAATTCCGAAATAGGTGCCGTCGGGGTTTAGAATGAACCCGTGCACTCCAGCACCTTCCGTAAACCACATTCCGGCCACCTGTCCTCGGTTGTTGATCCCAGAGAATTGCGTTTGCGTGGCACCGGGGTATGCGAAAACGGTCGAGCTGCCGTCGGCAGTGTTCAATAGGAAGCTCACGTAGCCATCAGTTCCGGAAACAATTCCAGAATTGTTGATGCCGAACGCATTGTGTTGGCCAATGGCGGGGATCACGAAGAACTTTAACTGACCCTGCGGCTCGCGAACGAATACTTGACTGGTATTTGCAAGTGTTGAGACAACACCAACAACCTGTCCGAGGTCATTAATGTCATTAACTTGAAATCCGGCAACATTTGGGATGTCGAACTCCTCAAACGATCCATTTGCTCGTCGAATGAAACCTCGCTTAAAATGCCCGGATTCGTCAGCTGTGTCGCCAACAATCTCGCTAAGATTGTTCATGCCTAATGGCTGCGTGTAAGTGCGACCAGGAAACTCGATGGGCTGCAAAGTTCCGTCAATAAGACGCAGGAAACCACCTTGATGCAGGTTGGGGATCGACACAGTGCCTGCGATTTGGCCGGAATTGTCAATTGCGAACGGGAAAGTTCCTTCCGCTTCAGGGAAAACCGTTTCGAAGGCGTTATATGCCGGCGCGCCTGTGAAACCGTCGCCTTCACAAATGGTGTCCGGCGACAGGGTAATTGACACGAGCGAAGGTACTGAGTTCGCAACCAACACTGTTGCGGACGCCTCTTCCGTTTGGCCGTCACCATCTTCGACTCGAAGCGCAATCTCGTATTCGCCGTCATCGTCGATGCCGAAGCCAGCCAACTGCTCCCACGTCAGGAAGGGACTCTCGCCAAAGGCATCGGCGAAATCGCCATCGCTGTTCAAGTCCCAAGAGAAGTAGAGCGGTGGCAATACACCAATTCCCCAAGGTTCGCCGACACCGGCCGCAATCGTGAACGGATCGCTGCCATCAAGCCGGGCGCGCTTCACGTTCCCGGACCCTTCCGTCCAATAGAGCGTGTCTGTCTCGACGTTCAGCGCCACCGTCGTCGCGGGCACTTCCAGTATCGTCTCCAAACCGCTGCCATCCAGGTTGGCTCGCTGGATGCGACCAGTGGCACTCTCGGCCCAATACAGCGTTCTGGCGCGTTGATCGAGCGCCAGGCCAGTGGCCTCGTCTATGCCGGTGAGCAGCGTCTCCACGTTCGAGCCGTCGAGATTTGCGCGGAGGATTCTTCCAGAGCCATCCAAATGGCCTTCGACGTCGGACCAGTAAACCTTGTTTTCGATCGAATCGACGGCGATTCCCCCGGGGTGCAGCAGGTCGGTCGCCACGACATCTTCAGGTTGCGAGCCATCCAGATTCGCTCGGCGAATCTTGCCACCACGAATCGCAGCGTTGATTTCCGAATTGTCAGAGTCCGTCCAGTAGACCTTCCCCGTCGTGAGATCAACTGCGATGCCTGCAGCGCCGTTCCGTACTTCCGCCACAGTTTCTTCTACGTCGCTTCCGTCGAGGCTCACTCGGCGAATTGCCAGGGAGCCCGGCTCCGTCCAATAGGCGAATTGATTCACCGAATCGACTGCCATGCCGCGGGGCTGCGCGACATCGGTTACGAGCGCTGCTAAGCCGCCACCGTCATCATTCGCGGACTGAAGCGAGGCTTCGGTAACGTTCGTCCAATAGACCGA
>Ga0163153_10006128_pt1 | contig 13730 bp, 14 predicted proteins | sample OliLakLV19MP6IB1_FD_148629 | JGI IMG/M metagenome (GOLD analysis project Ga0163153, IMG submission 148629) | Freshwater microbial mat bacterial communities from Lake Vanda, McMurdo Dry Valleys, Antarctica - Oligotrophic Lake LV.19.MP6.IB-1 | ecosystem: Environmental > Aquatic > Freshwater >... | reverse complement strand
CAGCAACGATGCGACCCTGACCACGATCAACGCGCCCGAGCTCGACTCCGTCGGCGGCGACTTCGATATCAGCAACGATGCGACCCTGACCACGATCGACGCGCCCGAGCTCGACTCCGTCGGCGGCGACTTCGATATCAGTAACGACGCGACCCTGACCGTCATCGGTGTGCCGAGCCTCGATACCGTCGGCGGCGACATGACGTTCACCGCCGACCCCACGCTGACCACGATCGACGCGCCCGAGCTCGACTCCGTCGGCGGCAACGTCGACGTGTCCACGACCGGTGCCTCGCTCGATCTCACTGGCGTCGCCGTTGCCGGGAACACCTCCCTGGCCGGGGATGGGACGACGCTCGTCGACACCCAGACGGCCGGCGGGAGCACCGCCGTGTCACTCGTCAACGGCTTGGCCAGCGCGTCCGTCGTCCTGCCGACCGGGGCCTTCCCGTCGCCGGTCCTGTTCGCCCTCGAGGCGCTCGGCGGCGCACCAGCGGAGGGCGATGTGAGCCCGCTCGTGGCGTACCGCTTGACGGCGCGCTGCGTCTTCCCGCTTTGTGGCGGGTCCACCGAGGTTCCGACGCTCCAGGTCGGGGCCCCGGTCTCCCTCGGGATCGATCTCGCTGGGCTCGACGCGGCGGGCAGTACCGCCCTGGTGGGCGCCCTCGCCGATGGCCGTGCCACCGTGGCGGTCAAGGCGGACGCGACCGGATCGGCCTTTGCCGCGCTGCCCGTCTGCGCTACCGGGGAGACGCCAGTCGCCAACGGCTGCGTCTCGATCGCCGTGGGCGGTTCGCTCGTCCAGTTCGACGCGGTAGCCACCCACTTCTCGACCTGGGCGGTCGTGATCGTCGCCCCCCCGCCGGTGTTCGTCCCGGCGCGCACGCTGGGCGAGTGGAAGGCGGACCGCACCGGGACCGCCTCGTTGCTGCCCCAGCGTCTCGGCGATTACGTCGTGGGCACACTGGCGGATGCGAAGTCGGTCTTCGACGCGACGAACTGCTCGAAGTCGAAGGCTGCGGATGCGATCGGGTGCCTCGCCGGCCATCTGCTCACCGCCGAGCTGAACCTCGCCGCGGGCAGCGATCCCTGCGGCGTGGCGGATGTCGCTCGTGCCGACCGATTCCTGCGAGCCGAATCGGTCGATGGGATCGTGGGCATCCGCTACGCCGGGCCGGGGACATATGCGCTCGGCAAGGTGCAGCGATCCCTCGCCCTGTCATTGAAGAACGCGCTCGACGCGTACAACAACGGCCTGGGGTGCAACGCCTGACGGCCCCTGGGTCGTCGGCTGCCGCGCCGAGACGATATACACGCCGGGTGCAGTGGTGGGGACCCACCCGACCGACACCCCGACCGCCGAGCGGGAGTTATTCGCCCGTCAGCCACCGCCTCAGCCACGCCAAAGCTCGTCGGGCTCCACCGTCCGGCGACGGAGGCGGCGGCTGGCTCGCGCGGAGCTCGGCGTCAGCCCGACGGTGCGCCCAAACGTGACCCTGCGGCCAGATCGAACCTGAGCCGATCGCACCACACAGGCGGCATCGAAGCCGGTAGCCCACGCGGTCGAAGTGGGAGGTCTTGTCGTTCGGCTCGCTCTCGTTTCGACCGTCGGCTGATGCGCCATTCGTCGGTCGAGCGCGAACCGCTCGACCTGCGTCACGGCCTGGGACGATGATCGGTTTCCTTGCCGTCGGCTACGAGGGCTGACTCGCGGTGCCGTCCCGTCCGATAAGCGACGAAGAAGCGCGCCCTGCGAAGATGATGCCGATGGCAACACAGCTCACGACCGCGCAGGTCGACCGACTCGGCGAACGCTTACGTGCATCACCGACGATCTCCGCCGATGATCTGGCCCTCCTCCAACTGTTCAGGGCCGAGCATGAAGCAGCCCTACTCGAGGTCCAGGCACGCATCGAGCGAGCCTTGCCGGGCGTCGATCACACGTCTCGGATCAAGACGATCCAGACCCTGCACGACAAGCTGAGTCGACAGCCATCGAAGCTGAGTCGGATCCAGGACATCGCCGGGATCCGAGTCGTGCAGGACACGGACTTGATGGAGCAGGACCAGATCGTCGCTGACCTCGCTGGAGAGTTCCCGGGCGCGCGGGTCGTTGACCGGCGGTTCGGCCTACGCACGGATATCGAGCCGTCCATGTGATCGCCAGGGTCGGTCGGTGTTCGATCGAGATGCAGGTGCGAACGCTGTCGCAGCATCTGTGGGCGGAGGTCGTCGAGCGGCTCGGCGACCGTTGGGGACGTGAAATTCGGTATGGCGGCACGCCGGCGGACGGCGGCCGTCTCATCGACCAACAGATGTCACGCGACGAGTTCTGGGGCTTCGTGAAAGCGATCGGCCAGAATCTCGCCACCATCGAGGAGGCTGCTGCAGATCAGAACTTCGCCGTCGAGAGCGGCGATGCACCGATCGGCATGGACCGCGCATCGTTGGACCAGCTGCAGCGCGATCTGCACAAGGTCCTGGGTGAATGGTTGGAGTACATCGTGACCGCGCGCGAGCTATAGTCGGAGGCAGGAGGCCCGGATGCCGCAGTTCCTGATCGTGTACAACCAGGCGACGGGCGAGGTCGAACTGACCCCGTTCACCGACGACGAGCGCGATGTCGCGCGTGAGCGCCGCTTTGCCCTGGAGCGTGAGCATCGACTCGACCCTCACATCGAGGTCGTGTTGCTGAGCGCTCGATCTGAGGACGTGGTGCGGCGGACGCATGCGCGCTACTTCAAGAGCGTCCGCGAACTTGTCGAGAGCGCCCTGGCCTGACCGGATCCATTCCGCCGCCGCACGAGACACAACAGGCCATGCGACCCCTCGCCGGCTCCGATCGAATCGCCGCGCTGGATGCGCTGGTCGCCGACTTCGACGCCGTCGTTCGCGGCGAGGGCCCCAGGGTTGTCTCGCTGGAGTCCTCCCTTGGCCTTGGCAAGACCCGGCTGATCCAGGAGCTGTTCGCCCGTCTGGCAGCAGAACGGCAGCCGGGTGGGCCGTATTGGCGCGTCGACCCCGGGCGCCGTGGCGAGCCCGACAGCCGAGTGCTCCGGCTCGCCAGCCAGCCCGAGGTCGTCCTGCGCACGCCGGGCGAGCGCGACATCGCATCGATCCCGCGTTCCGAGCTCGCGGCCCTCGCCGGCGCGGTATCGACCGCGGAACTCGACGACGATCGCGGGACGCGGAAGCGGCATCTACTCGGCGCGCTCGGTCTGTCGCGCCTCACCGCCGCCGTAGATCGCCTGCTCGACGACGCGATGGACAGGAGTGGTACCGCGACCCGGCGCGGTGCGGTGCGGCGCCGCGACCCGGTGCGGTGCGGTGCGGCGCCGCGACCCGGTGCGGTGCGGTGCGGCGCCGCGACCCGGCGCGGCGCGGTGCGGCGCCGCGACCCGTGATCGCTGTGGTTGATCGATCGGGCGGTCAGCACGAGGGGCTGCTACACCGGATCGTCGATCTGGGGACCCAACGCCGCACGGCCAGCCCCCGATCGATCAATGGAAACGATCACCTACCGCCGGTCCGCCGTCCAGTCCTGCCAGATAAGCCCCAGGATAGTGACGGTAGCGTGACAGATGAGCGGCTCGCGCTACAACGTAACGATGCAGGCCGATCCAACCTCCGCACAAGACGTCATTGGCAAGGCGATCCACGGAATCAGGTCAACGCTGCGTTGGTCACAACGAGAGTTGAGTCGCCGCTCGGGCGTGTCGCAATCGATGATCAGCGCGGTCGAGCGCAGTCTGGCCGGCGACCTGACCTTCGCGAGTGCGAGCCGGCTGCTGGAGGCGATGGGCGCGCGTCTCACGATCGGCGTCGACGCTCCGTATCTTGGCAGCCGCCGCGCGCAGACCGACCCGGCCCATGCCCGCCTGTCAGGCTCCGTTGCCCGGAGTCTGGTCGGGCAGGGCTGGAAGGTGGCTACGGAAGTCGAAGTCGGTGGCGATCGATCGCGCGGTTGGATCGACATCCTGGCCTATCACCCGGCCACCCGAATGTTGCTGGTTATCGAGCTCAAGACGGAGATCCACGACCTCGGCGCGATCGATCGAAACCTGGGCTGGTACCAACGCGAAGCCGTCGCGGCCGCGCGTCGGCTGGGTTGGCGCCCCTCGAGGATCCACGGCTCGCTCCTGCTCCTTGCGACCACGGTCAATGACGAGAGTGTCCGATTCAACCGCGAGTCACTCGCCCGGATCTTTCCCGCCCGAGTCAACGAGCTATCCGGGTTGGTTCGGTCGGGGGTCGGCGCGAACATCCCTGGTCGATCGATGGCGATGGTCGATCCTCGATCACGCCGCCGAGATTGGCTGCGACCGACCACCGTCGATGGCCGACGGTCAAAAGCGCCCTACACCGATTACGCCGACTTTATGCGAGCGATCGCCGCGTCGCGGCGCGGTTGAGCCGTCCAGCGCGGGCCGCTGACACCCGTTGATCGCCTGGGTTGATCAATCTGGGGTTGGCCGTGCAGGGCTGAACCCCAGATCGACGAATCGGCGACACAGTACCTCGTGGAGATGGGCCTATCGATCAAGGACAGCGATCACCAGGGGCCCGGGGCGGGAGGACGCGCCCGGGCGGGAGGACGCGCCGGGGCCGCAGGCCGGGGCGGGCGCCCGCCCTCCGACGCGGCCGCGCGTCGGCTGGCGACGCGGGCGCGCGCCGACGCGGGCGCCCTCCGACGCGGGCGCGCGCCGTCGCGCGCAGCTCACGGACGGTCGAGGATCACCCGGCCGCGCTTGATGACGGTGCGCACGAGGTCGGCGCCCGGGTGGTACGGGATCCGGGCCGTGGTCGGGACGCGCCAGATGACGAGATCGGCGAGCTTGCCAGGCTCAAGGGACCCGACCTCGTCCTCGAGGCCAAGGGCGCGAGCCGCATTGATCGTGACAGCGGTCAGGACCTCGTCCGGCGACATGCCGAGATTCACGCACGCGAACGACATCGCCAGGGTCAGGCTCGGGGTAGGTGACGTGCCGGGATTGAAGTCCGTGCCGATGGCCACCGGCACGCCGGCATCGATGAATGCCCGCGCCGGGGCGTGGTGCTCCTTCATGAGGAACCAGGTCGTGACCGGCAGGAGTGTGGCCACCACTGGCGTTCCGGCCTCGGCAACGGCGGCCAGCGCCGCGATCCCCTCCGCGGATGGCGAAGCGAGATGGTCCGCCGAGGCCGCGCCGAGTGATGCGGCAAGCTCCGCGCCCCCGGACGGGGTGATCTCGTCGGCGTGCAGCCGGGGCGCCAGGCCGAGCGAGCGCGCCGCCTCCAGCACGCGCCTCGACTGGTCGGCGGTGAATACGCCGGCCTCGCAGAACACATCGGCAAAGCGAGCCCGGCCGTGGGCGGCGATGCCCGGCAGCTGCTCGTCCACAAGGTATCGAACGAACGCCTCCGTCCCGTTCGGTCGCGACCGAAACTCGGGAGGGACGGCGTGGGCGCCGAGCCACGTCGGCACGACATCGATCGGCCCCTCCTGCCCGAGGCGATACGCCACCTCGACGAGGCGCACCTCCGTCTCAAGGTCCAGGCCGTAGCCGGATTTCGCCTCCACAGTGGTCACGCCGTGGCCGAGCATCTCCTCCAGCCAGCGGCGGCCATGCGCAAGCAGTTCGGCTTCAGACGCGGCGCGCGTCGACGCGACCGTCGACAGGATCCCGCCGCCGGCAGCGAGGATGTCGAGGTATGACGCTCCGCGCTGGCGAAGGACGAGCTCATCCTCGCGGGAGCCGGCGAACAGGAGGTGGGTGTGCGGATCGATGAGGCCGGGGGTGACGGCTCCACCCGCAGCATCGATCCGGACGAAGCGGCCGAGCGGCAATCCCTCGACCGCCACGGCTGATTCGACCGCTGCACGCGGCCCGACCGCGATGATCCGCCCTTCCCAGCACGCGACGGCCGGCGCGTCGGGCCCGGCCGGATCATCGTGCCGGAGCCGACCGACCTCGCCCTGTGATGCCCCTCGTCGGACCCCCCCGGCGAGGGTGACGACCTCGCTGGCACACGCCCTCGTGGTCGAGTGGGCGGCACTCCATGGCGATGAGCTCCTGGCCGACTGGGAGCGCGCGCAGGCCGGCCTACCGTTGTTGCGAATCGCGCCGCTGCGCTAGCATCCGACCATGATCCGCGTCCGAACCGCCGTACCGCTCGAAGGACGAAGCCTCCGTCTCACCTTGACGGACGGTACGGTCGTCAAGCGCGACGTTGAGGACCTCCTGTGGGGTCCGGTGTTCGAGCGTTTGCGTTGGGACGACGGTTTGTTTCGCCGGGTCCGCGCCCGATCCGGGACCGTCACGTGGCCGGGCGACCTCGACCTCGCGCCAGAGACGCTCATCTGGGACGGACCCGACCCTGACGACGACAGCCGACGCCCCGAACCATTCCTGCGACCTCGGTCGCCAAGGATCGCGACCCGAAGCTGACCAGCGCGATGAGATCGCGTAGATGCCCACAACGTCGTGGGTGTCGATTGACACCCATGGATGGACCCGCTACGGTGCGCCCATGCCGACCCGGGTCAAGCGCACCTACAACCTCGCCCCAGCCACGGTTCGCCGCGTCAGCGAGCTGAGCCAGACCTACGGCGTCGCCGCGTCCCAGGACGCCGTGATCGAACTCGCCGTCGATGAGCTCGATCGACGCCTTCGCGAGGCCCGCGAGGCGCAGGTGTGGGCGGACGCTGCCGCGGATCCGGCGCTCCGCCGCGAGCTTGACGACCTTGATCGTGCCTACGAGCCCGCGGATGCCGAGACGTGGCCGCGCTGACCGGGCCGTTGCGCTGGTCGATCGTCATCGTCGACCTGGACCCGGCTGAGGGCCACGAGCAGGCCGGTGAGCGCCGCGCTCTGGTCGTCTCCTATGAACCGTTCCATCGGTCCGAGATGGCCACCGTCTGCCCCATCACGGCGGCTCGATCCGACGCCCGCTACCCGGGGGATGTACCCATCCCTGCGGGCCAGGCCGGCCAGACCCGCGACGGGGTGATCATGACCAGCCGGGTCCGCACGATCTCCATGCGGCGCATCCGATCGGAGCGTGTCCGCGTCGTGGTTGATCCGGTGCTGCGCCACGCGGTTCGAGCGGCGCTGGCCCACCACCTTGGCCTGGACATCCCGAGCATCGGCGACGGCGCCCTGGTTTCCTGAACGCGCTGCGGAGCCGCCGCGCCGAGCCACTGACGGAGCGGACCTCGGTCCCGCCCCAGGCCGGCGGGTTGACATGGCCGCAACTCGCGCCATCCGTGTCCAAGAGCCACATTGAGTAGCTCTACTCAACGTCTTGAGTAAACTGCGCCGGTTCATGCATCGAATCATCCCTGGCGACAACTGGAGGATGTGGAGGCACTACAGTCCGATCATGCGGTTTCTGATCGCCCGCAACCCGGACCCCGAATCCAGCCTGCCGTACCTCGTTCGGCTGCCGATCGACGGCGGCCTGATCCTGAAAGTGCGCGACACCTGGCCTCGAACGGCCCGCGTGTTCTGCGCCCGCGGCGACGAATGGCCGACGGGCGCGGATCTGGACCTCGTCGAGGACGTTGGCGTCCTGCTCTGCCGGCGGCGCGGACCGGCCATCGACCTGGTCCTGGATCGCGGTCGCGAGGATCGCTCCCAGTTCGTCATCACGACGATGCGGGGCGGTCGCGAAGGGATCTTCTGGCAGACGCGCAAGGTGGTCGGGACGGCCCGCCCAGGGGCGCGCATCCCGGGTCGTCGGGCGAGCGGTCTTTCGGCCCTCGACATCGTGGTCGACACGCGGGAACGCTACCCCTTCCGGTTCGCCAAGCAACAGGCGACGACCACTCGCGCGGCCCTGCAGGCCGGCGATTACGCGGTCCGTCGAGCGGATGGATCGATCATCGCCGCGGTGGAGCGGAAGTCCATCGATGATCTGGCGGGCTCGCTCAACAACGGAACCCTCGTGTTCGAGCTGACCAGGCTCGGCGAAGTCCCGCGGGCTGCTGTCGTCGTCGAGGAGCGCTACTCCACCCTGCTGAAGCACGCCTATGCGCCGGCCGGGTTCCTGCCGGACATGCTTGCTCGAGTCCAGGTGCGCTATCCCGAGATCCCGATCATCTTCGCCGAGACGCGGCCGCTCGCGGAGGAGTGGACGTTCCGCTACTTGGGCGCCGCCGCGGCCGAGGACGAGGGCGCATGAGCGGTCGGGCCTGGTGCGGACCGCGACCTGACGCGTACGTTCGCACCGCCGGCCGATCGACGCCGTGCGCCACGCGGTTCGAGTGGCTGGGCCACCACCTTGACCTGGCAGCGGGTCGCTCAGTCGATGCCGTAGACGCGCCGGGCGTTGTCGCCGGCCATCATCCGCAGGTAGCGTTCCGCATCGTCGCGGCCCAGGCCGTCGTCGTCCAGCCACTCGCCCAGGATCCGGCCGACGGCACGTCGCCACAGGAAGGTGCCGCCGAAGTACAGCTCCGGCAGCCCGAACGCATCCGACGAGAACAACACCTTGCCGAACGGCGCCATCTCCATGCTCTGGCGCACGAGTTCGATCGACGAGGAGCCGGTGTAGTTGACCGCGGCGCCGGTGTCCAGGAACACGTGCGGATAGACCTGGGCGAGGAACCCCGCCTCGCGGATGAACGGGTAGCAGTGCAGCAGCATGATCCGGATGCCGGTATCCACCGTGGCCTTGATGAACCCCGTCATCTGGGTCGGATCGCATCGATGCAGGACGATGTCCGAATCTCCGTAGCCGACATGGAACTGGATGGGCTTCCGGTGGTCCACGGCCGCCCACAGGAGGTGTCGAAGCAGGACCGGATGGTCCATCCGCACCCGGCCGGTCCGCGCACCGGCGTCCAGCCATTCGCCGGCTGCCCGCTCGACCTCGACGGGCGTCGGGCGGGCCGGGTTGAAATCGAGCCCGAACCGGTACGCGATGATCGACTTGAAGCCGACGGCGGAGGCGCCGCGCGCCCCGAGCTCCTGGCCGAAGTCGGCGGCGAACCCGGAGGCGCTCGTGGTCGCAGCGATGGACTCGGCGACCTGCTCCAGGCGCACGATCTCGAACGCCGAGGCGCCGCTGGCGGTGGCCATCTCGTCGGGGGTCAGGATGGTGCTGCCCTTGAAGCCGGTATCGATGACCAGCGTCGCGATGCCGGTCGCCGGGAGCAACCGCGCGCAGACCTCGGCCTGGCCGACCTCGCCGCGCCGGTCCATGTAGGCGTCGGGGGTCACGTGGCGTTCCAGCCCGAGCCATGGTGCGCACTCGGCCCGGACGAGCACGCCGAAGGGCGAATCGAAGATGGTCATGCCGGGCGGCTCCGGCCAGTCCGATTCGGTCGCCAGGATCTCGAACGTGGCGCGGTCCGGCGTGTCGCGCAGGACGCCGTGACAGTGATGGTCGACGAGCGGGACGGCCGCCGCGAGCTCCTGGATCGATGTCATGGGGCCTCCTCGTGTTCGCCTTCCCGGTAGCGGAAGTCCTGCTGTTCCCAGAGCTGGTCATAGGCCGCCAGGCGATCCTCCGGGAACCGTCCAAGTCGCTCCACGACGGCGGCCACCAGCGTCTCCACCAACCCGAAGATGGACATGTGCGAATCGAACGGGCTTGGCCCGTGGACCGCGACGCTCAGTGTGGTGTCCGCGTCGACGCTCAGTGGACTCGTCCAGGGATCGGTCACCAGCACGACCGTGGCCCCCTGGCGGGCCGCCCGTCGCCCGAGCTCGACGGTGGTGCGTTGATAGCGACGCACGTCGAAGGCGACCAGGATGTCGCCGCGCCGCGCGTCCAGGGAGTAGACGATCCAGTCGGCCGGTTCCAGGTGGCGGACGCCCGGCCGAAGGATCTCCATGTGCAGGGCGAGCGACTTCGCGGCGAGGCCGGTGAAGCGGCCGCCCGCGGTGTACAGCCGGCGGCGCTCATCGGTGAGCAGGGTGACCACCCGCTCGAAGGCGCGCAGGTCCACTTCCGAGAGGGACCGGTCCAGGGCATCCAGGAGGATCTGGCGGGACCTCGGGACGACTCCGTCACCGGCCGCGAACGATCGCTGCTGATATTGGAGGAGGGGTGAGGTCGACCGTTCGTCGATCTCGCCGAGGAGCGCCTGCTGGAACGCGGGGTAGCCCTCGTAGCCCAGGCGGGTCACGAGACGGATGATCGTCGGGCCGCTGACCTTGGCCCGTGAGGCCAGGCGGGCGACCGTCTCCAGGCCGGCGACGGGGTAGGCGGCGAGGATCACGCTGGCGGCCCGCCGCTCCGCCTTGGGCAGGTCGGGGAATGCGTTGCGGATCCGGTCTGCGACGGGCGATGCCATGTAACAGATAGTACAGACTGAAACCTTGACATTCCAAGTGGAACGTCCATTAGACTATCGGCCTACGGTGGCGGAGGAGGGTCCCATGCGCGTTCCAGGCAGATTCATCTCGGTGGCGCTGGTCGGCGTCTTGGCGTTCGGGGCCTGTACGGGCTCCGAGAGCACCGCCGCGCCCACGGGCGGGGCGACAACGGCGCCCTCGACGGACGCATCGATGGCGCCCTCCGCGGCGACCTCCGACGCCCCCAGCGGCGACCCGATCCTCATCGGCTTCCCGGCCGACCTGTCCAGCACCTACGCCTACTACGATCAGCCGATGCTGGAAGGCGCCCAGTTCGCGGTCGATGAGATCAACGAAGCCGGCGGGGTGCTCGGGCGACCGCTCCAGCTGGAAGCCATCGACATCCGCAACGACCCGGCCGAGACGTCCAAGATCACCCAGCAGCTCATCGATGACGGCGCTGTGTATCTGATCGGCACGACCGGCGACGGGATCAGCGCTCAGGGGGCCCTCGCGTGCGCCGCCGGGATCCCGGTCTCGACCGGTGACGGCACCGCCGCGACGCTCGTCGGCGACATCGGCCCGTGCGCCTTCCAGTTGCTCATGAACGACACGATCCAGGGAGCCATCGCGGCCGACTTCGCCCTGGCCCAGGGCTATCGCACGGCCGTCCTGGTCAGCTCGCCGGAGATCCCGTACACGGCCAACCTGCCCGGCTACTTCGCCGAGGTCTTCAGCCTGGGCGGCGGGTCGGTCAGCGCGGAAGAGCCGTACCAGATCGGGGCGGGCGACTTCTCGGCACTCTCTACCAAGATCGCCAACCTGGACAGCCAGCCCGATGTCATCTACACGCCCATGTTCCCGCCCGATACGCAGATCTTCATCCGCCAGCTGCGCCAGGCCGGCGTGACCACCCCGGTCATCTCCAGTGACGGCAACCTGGATCCGTCGCTGACCTCCGCCGGAGCGGACGCTCTCGACGGCATGGTCTTCACGGCGGCGGTCTGCCCGGCCGACACCGACGACGTGATCGGCGCGTTCTTCGCGGCCTACAACGCGCGCTACGCCAAGGATCCCAGTTCCGTGGTGGCCACCCTTGGCTACGACGAGATCAAGATCGTGGCCCAGGCCATCGAGCAGGCCGGCGCCGCCGATCCGGCCGGGATCATCGAAGCCCTGTCCGCGTACGAGTACGCGGGCGTCAGCGGGACGGGCGTCATGGACGACGCCACCCGGCGTGCCAAGAAGCCGGCCGCGCTCATCCAGATGGACGGCGACGTGTTCACCTGCCTGGAGCAGCCGAGTTATCCGGCGTTCGTCCCGGAGCCCTAGCAGCCCCGGCGGCCCTGGCCCGTTGGCTGGCCATGTGATGAAGGGGTCGACCGACGCTCGGCCGACCCTGGAGGTCAGCGGACTGACCGTGCGTTACGGCGTGGTCACGGCCCTCGCCGCCGTCGATCTGCATGTCCTGCGCGGCGAGATCGTGGTCGTGCTCGGTCCCAACGGTGCCGGCAAGTCGACGCTGCTGCGCACGATCGCGGGCGTCCATCGGCCGGCTGGAGGTGTCGTGCGCCTGGACGGCCAGGCGCTGCCGGCCGGAGCGCCCGAGCGGGTCACCCGGCTGGGCGTGTCCATGGTGCCCGAGGGCCGCCGGATCTTCGGTGGCCTGACCGTGGAGGAGAACCTGCGCCTCGGGGCGACCCCGCGCCCGGCGACCTTGGAGGTCGCGAGCCTGGCCGCCATCCTGGGCCGTTTTCCGGTCCTCGCCGAGCGACGCCGACAGGTGGCCGGCACGCTGTCCGGCGGCGAACAGCAGCAGTTGGCCATCGCCCGCGCCTTGATGGCCCGACCGCGGGTCATCCTGTACGACGAACCGTCCCTGGGTCTCGCGCCACGCATCGTGGACCACATCTTCGAGCTCATCGGTGAGCTGCGCGACGAGGGCGTCACGACCATCCTGGTCGAACAGAACGCGCACCGGGCGCTTGAGCTGGGTGACCGCGGCTACGTCCTCTCGGCGGGCCGGGTGATCGCCCACGGATCCGCGTCCGAGCTCGCGGCCATGGACCTCTCCCAGCTGTACTTCGGCGACGTCGGGGCGGCCTGACGGTGTCCATCGACGAGTTCGCCCAGCAACTCATCAATGCCCTGTCGCTGGGCAGCATCTACGCGGTCCTCGCCCTGGGCCTGGCGATGGTCTACAGCACGCTGGGGATCCTCAACTTCGCCTACGGCGAGCTGATCACCGTCGTCGGCTACACCATGTTCTTCGCCAGCGAGGCGGGACTGCCGTTCATCGTCATGGCGACGCTGGGCATCGTCGTCGCCGGTGCCGCCTCGGTGGCGATGCAGGCCGTGATCTTCCGGCCGCTGCGGGGGGCCAGCTTCGTGACCCTGCTGTTCGCGTCGTTCGCGCTCTCGCAGGTGCTCCAGGGGCTCTTCCGGCAGGCCATCTCGCCGCGTTCCAAGGGCATCCCGACGCCCGGGCTGTTCAGCGACTTCATCCAGATCGGCGGCGTCCGGGTGGGCGTCCTGGCGCTCATCACCCTGGCGGTCGCGCTGACGGCGATGACCGTCCTCCTCGTGTTCATGCGACGATCGCGGGCCGGGCTCCAGATGCGGGCCGCGGCCCAGGATCTGACCACGGCCCGGATCCTCGGCGTGCGCACCGACCGGGTCATCCCGCTCGCGTTCCTGGTGTCCGGGCTGATGGCCGGCGTCGGCGGCGTGCTGTGGATCGCCCGGACCACCTCGGTCAATCCCGGGACGGGGTTCACGCCGATCCTGGTCGCCTTCGTGGCCATCGTGCTCGGGGGGCTTGGCAGCATCCCGGGTGCCGTGATCGGGGCGTTCGCGTTCGGGGCCCTGGAGATCATGCTCCAGGCGTACCTGCCGGGCTCCGTCGTGCCCTTCCAGTTCGCCATCGCCCTGGTCGCGGTCGCCGTCGTGCTCGTCGTGCGCCCGCAGGGGCTGCTCGGGCACGAGGTCGAGGTGAAGGTGTGACCCGCCCCGGGCACGTCTGGCTCGATGGGTCGAGCCGCGGCGCGCTGGTCGGCGCCGGACTCACCGCGCTGCTGCTGATCGTGCTCAGCGCCGTGCTGGTCCTGCCCGGCGACCGCGGGCTGAGCGGGACCGCCGTGGTCCTGCTGGTCAGTATCACCCTCGTGACGTCGCTGCAGGTGTTCATCGGCAACAGCGGCATCCTGTCCTTCGGTCACGTGGCGTTCATGGGCGTGGGTGCCTACGTGACGGCTGTGCTGACGATCCCGCTCGCGATCCGCCAGACGCAGTTGCCGGACCTTCCACCCGTGCTCGCCGGCACGGAGCTCGGCGGCCTGTCCGCGGTGCTGGTCGCGGGGACCGTCTGTGCCGTCCTGGGCCTGGTCGTCGGCGCGACCCTTGTGCGTATGCCCGTCAACGCCGTGGTCATGGCCACGCTGGCGTTGC
>Ga0163153_10006127_pt1 | contig 13738 bp, 7 predicted proteins | sample OliLakLV19MP6IB1_FD_148629 | JGI IMG/M metagenome (GOLD analysis project Ga0163153, IMG submission 148629) | Freshwater microbial mat bacterial communities from Lake Vanda, McMurdo Dry Valleys, Antarctica - Oligotrophic Lake LV.19.MP6.IB-1 | ecosystem: Environmental > Aquatic > Freshwater > Lake... | reverse complement strand
GTCGGAATATGTGGAGCAGGTGTTCGTACGCCACGCGTTCCGCTATTGGCTCGGCCGCAACGAAACGCCGGGGGATGCCGCGACGCTCCAGGCTGCCCAGCGGGCCTATCGTGACGGCGGCGGCAGCATGCAGGCCCTGATCACTTCGCTACTGACGAGCGATTCGTTCTTGTACCGGACGCCTTTTCCGAACGCGTCGACTAATGCGCCTCAAGAAAACGCGCCCACTAAGAAGTAGAGAACTTCGCCATGTTGAATCGCCGCGATTGGCTCAAGGGACTCTCATTCGGCGCCGGCGGCGTGTTGCTCGCGCCGATCCTCGGTGAATTGCAGGCCCACGCCGACGGCACGGCCGCGCAACCGAAGCGATTCGTCTTTCTGCTGCAGAATCACGGTCTGCAAAGCTGGGCCGTCAAGCCGCCCGAGCTCTCGCGGCCCGACAAAATCGGCGTCGACAAGCTCGTCGAGCGAAGTCTGACGGAACTTTCGCTGGCCGACGATCTCGCGCCGCTGGCCGAGTTCAAAGATCGCCTGTCGATCGTGCAAGGGCTGAACGGTCGGCACGTTACGCCGTTTCACGGGGGACCGTTCGGCGCGCTCGGCGGTTATCGCAAGGGCTCGGTTCCCACCGGCCGGACGATCGACTGCGCCCTGGCGGAAGCGAACCCCGCGACCTTTCCGCACCTGGGGCTCGGCATCGGTTCGTATAACAACGCCGAATACTGCTCGAGCGCCTGGGGAGCGAATCGTGCCGCCCCGGTGCTCTGCCGGCCGGACTACGCCTACCGGACGCTGTTCGGCAGCGTGCTCGACGGCAACGACCGGGTTGAGTTCGACGCCCGCTCGAGCGTGCTGGAATTCATGCGCGAAGACGTGCGCCGCCTGCAAGGGCGGCTCGCCGGGCCGGAGCGGGAGCGGTTCGACGCCTACGTCGATTCGTACGAAACGATGCATCGCCGACAATTGGCGCTGCGAACCATGGAAAAGCAACTGCGCGAGGCGGCCCCGCGGCGCGACGAGAAATACTCGACCGAGCGTGAAACGCTGCAGTTGCAGGCCCACGTCGAACTGGCGGCCGCATCGCTCATCGGCGGCCTCACGCGAGTGGTCACTATTTGTTCGGGACTCTGCAAGGCCGAAGGACATTACCGGGGCTTCAACGACGAGGTGATCAACCTGCACCAACAGATCGGACACGGCAGCGGCGGCAACAGCAAAGAGCTGTACACGCTGCTGCGGACCTATCATTTGGAGCAACTGGCGGTGCTGGCTCGCCGTCTCGAAGCGGTCCCGGAAGGGGACGGGACGATGCTCGACAACACGCTGTTCATCTACACCAGCGACTTCGGCGAGACGCACCACTCGCAAGGAAAAGATTGGGCCTTCGTGCTGCTCGGCAATTTGCGCGGCAAACTGAAGCCGAACCGCTACGTCGATTACCCCCAGTTCGGCCGCCCGGGGAGCCGGACCATCAACGCATTGTACTGCACGCTCCTCCATGCGGGCGGCGCGCCGTGCGATCACTTCAACCTCACCGGTTCGCTCAAAACGGTCGACGTTCCGGGACCGCTCGACGAGTTAACGGCGTAATTAGGCTTGCTCGCGAAAACGGCGATGATTGCCGCCACAGGCGTGATTCAATCGTTGAGGAATCTCTTGTTAATCGATTGCGCAGCGAGTTGGCGTTGCGCATCCGCAATTGAGGAAATGAACCGATCGTGTCCCGGCGTCGCCGCCTTTCACACTACGGGTGCGGACGAAGATGAAGTTTTTTCTCGTCTTGTTCGAATATCTCGGACTATTCTCGACCGCCGTGTTTACCGCCGTAGGAGCGTTGGCCCACTCTGATAATCCGCGCACAAAACAAAGTATTAAGCGGATTACTCTGGCAGGAATCGCGATTTCGCTGCTCATTTCACTCGTCTCGAAGACCACTGACTTAATGATCAAAGGGCGCGAGGCGGTGGAGGCGGCCGAGCAGGCGAGGGACCTGGCAGGTAATGCAAGCGTCGCGGCGACTGAAGCAAAACATGCGGCAGTGGCGGGGACGGAGGCGGCCCAGCGGACCGAAGTGATCCTCACCGAAGTTCGACGGATCGTTACGCCCATCAAGGACGTGCGATTATCGATGCAGGCCAACATAACAATCGATCATCCGCGACTTGTCCCCTATCGGAAGCGATTACTTGAGGGCGTGGAAAAGCTGTTGGCAGCGAATGTCGGCCGACTTCGCGACCTGCCCGGAATCGCGATCAGCGGCCGTATGAACGGAGAAGTGCGATGGATCGACGTCGTCGATGGAGAGAAGTCACCGTTCTTTCCTAAGAGCGAGGGAGACGAACTCGTCGTTCATGACATCTGGACATTCTGGCCCATGAAATTGCAATTCCACAGATCGGATCCCATCGATCCGGACAAGTTCGAAACTACCAAGATTGTGTTCCGCGGCCCGCCGCGGCCGGATCTGTCGATGCGAGCGGACTATCCCGCGCTGAATCCGAAGGATGAGAAGCAGCCGGCTAAGCTCCGGCTTGCCTACAATGTGATGGACAAAACCCTTGCGGTCGACGTCTTCGACATGCCGGCCGAGATCGATCCGAATAGGACGGGCCTCCTCGAATCGATCGATGACCTCCGAGGTGCCCAGCTTTTCATCTGCACCGACATCGACACAACCTCTGACGACGGGCGGGATGAAGCTCGGAAGGATATTCGATTCGCCACGGTCCCTTGGACGTTTTCCCTGCAGATCGGCGACCGGCGATTGAACCTGCAACAAGGATTGGAACATAAAACCGACCCCATCAAGCGGCCCTACTTCTACTTTCGGTTTCCCGAAAAAGTCGAAGAATTCAACGAAGTCACACGTTAGCCAGAGGCGACGTGTCTTTCATCGGAAACCTTCATGACTTCAGCGTTGAGTCTGCGCTGCGGGAGGCTATTCGGAGCGGGAGGCTATTCGGAGCGGGAGGCGCGTCGTTGAGGTTCGAATTCGTCATCAGGATCGGCGAGTGTTACACGCCTTTGACGAACCTGCTCAGAACTCACACTCGAGATTGCGGTGGTGGAGAATTTTCGCAATATCGGTCGGATTAGGGAACCTACAGCCGGTAGACTCCGAACGGCAAAATGGTGCCGACGACCGATACGACCAGGCCCGAACACGGCGGCGGCGGACGAACAGCAGCAGCACGATTCCGGTCGCGGACAACAATACGGCGGCCCGTGCCGCTGCCCGACGATTAGGTGCGGCGCGTGAATCGGCCTTTGCGGGCCGCCGGACTCGAGCCCGTCCGTCGTTGCGTGCGGCACAGCCGACGGTACGGGAGCGAGCACTGGATTCGATCCACGGCGCTCCGACTGGGCTTGGAATCCAGTCTCCTTCCCCGCGGTCGTCCGCATAACGACGCGAAACCTCAATAAATGACTCCCGACCTCCCGACCCCTTTTACTCCCGAACATTTTGATCGCGGAGGCTTCGTCGGCGGCCGAACGCGCTAGATTCCTGCGCGGGCGGCGGTTAACGTAGAGGCCTCGCCTCTCCCCCGCCTTTTCTCGGACGACACTATGTCACGACTTCACTTCTTCGGCTTGGTGCTCGCGTTCTCCGCATCCATGCTCCCGGCAGCGACGCTATTTGCCGCCGACAAACCGGCGGCCAAGCCGGAAGCCAACCCGGCCGCGACTACCGAAAAACCGAAAGCCCCGACCGTTCCGCCGACGCTGGCCGACGTTCCCTACGGCAAGCATCCGAAGCAAGTCATCGACTTCTACCGGGCCGAGTCGAAGGGTCCGACGCCGGTAGTCTTGTACATCCACGGCGGCGGCTGGCGCGCCGGCTCGAAGAACACGGTCGGCGTCAAGACGTATCTCGACGCGGGCATTTCGGTCGTCTCGGTCGAATATCGTTTCGTGCAAGAGGCAGGCGACGTGCAGCCGCCGGTGAAGGCGCCGCTGGGCGATGCGGCGCGGGCCCTGCAATTCGTCCGCAGCAAGGCGGCCGAGTGGAATATCGACAAGACGCGCATCGCCGCCACCGGCGGCTCCGCGGGAGCGTGCAGCAGCTTATGGCTTGCCTTTCACGCCGATATGGCCGACCCGAAAAGCAGCGACCCGGTGGCTCGCGAATCGACGCGGTTGCTCTGTGCTGCGGTCATCGGGGCGCAGACGACTCTCGATCCCAAGCAGATTCGCGAATGGATGCCCAACGGACATTATGGCTCACACGCCTTTTTCCCGACCGGCCCGAAGATAGCATCGACATCGTTCCAAGCCTTCCTCGAAGATCGCGAAAGGCTGCTGCCGTGGATCCAAGAGTATTCGCCGTACGAGCTGGTGACGGCGGACGATCCGCCGGTCGCCCTCTACTACGGCGGCCCTCCCGCCATGGGCAAAGAAACGAAAGACCCGACCCACTCGGCCAACTACGGCCTGCCGTTGCAAGAGAAGTGCAAGAGCGTCGGCGTCGAGTGTGAATTGATCTACCCCGAGTCGGCCGACGCGAAGCCCAAGTTCGTCCACTCCTATCTGATCGACAAACTGACGGTGAAGAAGAACTGAACGGCCTGTTCTCGACATGCGATCCGCCGTTGGCCATCCCGCCGCTGCCGGCGACGAGCAACTGCTCGCCGAATGCTCGCGACAGACCACGCGCCGCAGCGGACCGGGGGGACAGCATCGCAATAAGGTTGAGACGGCGGTGGTTCTGACGCATCTTCCCACCGGCATTCGCGGCGAGGGAAACGAGACTCGGAGCCAAGCTCAGAACGGCAAGTCGGCCCTATTTCGTTTACGGCAGTCGCTCGCCGAGCAGCTCCGCTATCCGGTCGAACCTGATTCGCCGCCGAGCCCGCTGTGGCAGGCCCGAACACCGCGGCGGAAGCTCACGGTAAGCGACGACCACTCGGACTTCCCGGCCCTGCTGGCGGAAGCCCTCGATCGTGTCGCCGTATATGAATTTGACTTGAAGATCGCCGCCGAACACCTGGGTATCTCGACGACCCAACTGGCCCGCTTTCTGCAACAATCACCGGTCGCTTGGCAATGGGTCAACACCGAGCGTGCCGCGCGCAACCTGCGGCCGTTACGCTAACGGGATTGCCTGGCTGCATGCCTGGTCGAGCGAGAACATTTCGACGACGCCTACCTGCTCAGCTTCCGGACTATGCCTCTCATGAATCTTCTACGACTGCTTTGCATCGCAGCCGCCCTCGGCCCGGTTCCGTGCCTGAACGAGCTTCGGGCGGCGACGCCGGAGTCGGCTCCGTCATTCGCTTGGGCGGCTTCGGGCGGCGGGAAACTCAGCGATAAGATTCGCGGCACGTGCTTCGACGCCGAGGGCAACATCTTCCTCGCCGGTGAAGCGACCGACGACGCGAAGTTCGCCGAAGTCGCCGTCTCGGGCGCCGCGGGAATGAACTTCTTCCTCGCGAAACTCGATACTGCGGGGAAGCTGCTTTGGGTGCGCACCGGCGGCGGCGGTCTCATCGATCGGGCTTACGGCGTCGCCACCGATCAGGCCGGCAACTGCTACGTCAGCGGTCACTATCAAAGCCTCGACGCCGTTTTCGACGGCACGCAACTCCCGCAGCGCGGCGCCTACGATATCTTCACGGCTAAATACGACCGTGACGGAAAACTCGTCTGGATCCAAACCGCCGGGGGTGCGGGTTACGACTACGGCCACGGCATCGCGGTCGATAGCCGCGGCGACGTGATCGTCACCGGTGCGGTCGTCGGGGAGGCGAAGTTCGGCGACGTCGAAGTCGGCGATGGTAAAGGTGCTCACATTTTTTGTGCGAAGTACCATGCCGACGGAAAGCTCGTGTGGGTCAAAACGGCCGAAGGTCAAGCCGGTGGAGCGGGCCACGGAGTCGCCATCGACGGCCACGACCGGATCTATATCGGAGGCGTCACTTCGGGTAGCGGTCGTTTCGGCAACCGACCCCTGGTCACGCCGAAGGGATCGTCGGCCGTCGTCTTGAAACTATCGCCTGCCGGAGACGTGCTCTGGATTGCGCAGCATTTCGGCGAGGCGAGTTGCCTCTTCCACGAGATCGCCTGCGACGCCGAAGGGCGTATCTGGGCCTGCGGAATGTTCAAAGGACGCGCGACGTTGGGCAACGAAGTCTTCGCGACCAGCGGCCCTCAAGATAGCGATGCGTTTCTCAGTCACTTCGCTCCCGACGGCAGGCTCGTCTGGAGTCGTGTCGGCCAAGGCCCTGCCGTCGACTACGGCCTCGGAGTCGCCACGGATGGGCTGGGCAACTCCTATCTCACCGGCGAGTTCACCGCCGACTTTCAGCTGGGCGGAGTGGCGATGAATAGCCGCGGCGGCGTCGATGTCTACGTCGCCAAGTTCGACGAAGCGGGAACGCTCCGCTGGATCACGCAAGCCGGCGGCGCGGCCGGCGACAATGCCTACACGCTGGCGCGCGACGCTCGGCACGGCATCGTCATCGGGGGCTCGTCGAGCGGCACCGCGACGTTCGGCGACGCCGAGATCACGAGCGGCGGCGGTACTGATCTCTACGTCGCGAAGCTCAAGACGGAGCGAGACCCGCAACCGTGATGCCGGCGGAAGCTGCGTAAAGCCGCTTTCGCCGAACCTCCTGGGAGCATCACCTTCGGCGGCATTGCGCCGGGCAACGCCCCCTTCGTGGGGACCCGCACAGTCGGCGGATCGGCGGCGACCGCCGGCGACCGTTCTCGATCGACTTCATAGCCCCCGGCGAATCGCCGAGGATTAAACGTTGCGACGCATCGAACTGAACGTTTTGATCGTCGTCGCTCGTAAACGTTCCATGGGTGGAGGACCCCGTTATGCGTCAACCATCTCCCATCCGTATGGCTTAAGGGACGACGGCCGTTGCGGCCGGCTTCGGCATTGCCGCGATTATCATTCTGTTTTTCGGCGGCGACTCGGCCGGCCGCCGCAAGCCGGACGGCAGCAATCCGGACCCAAGCGCATCGCTCACCCCGATCGTCGATCGAGGCGGCGGTGCGAAACTTGATGTGCGTGAACTCGCCGGCATCGTGCGCGCTCGACCGGCGCCGGAATTCGTCGAGCAGACTTTACCCGCCGATCCTGATCGACCGTCCATGGACTTCGCTCAATCACCGACTACGGTGGTCGACGGCGCGAGCCGCTTCGCTCCACTGTCGAGCCCTCACAATCCATGCGTTGCGCCGCCGAGGTCGGCCATCCGAACCGGCCGCCAGTTCGACCCAATCGTCGATGCAACTGATCGGCTACGGCCGCCGGTCTTCCCCAACCCTGGACATGCGTCAGGGCTTGCCGCGGTTAGGTCGATAGTCCGGCCACCGGGAGAGCCGGGAGGATAAACGGTTAGTGACTTTGCAGCGATGGAGTGCCGGACCCGTTTAGTTCTACGCCGCCGAAAGCGCTCCAGTTAATAACTAGAGCAACTCCGGCCCGCCGCAACTTGGTACGGCGAACCTCTCGCAAATCGCAGCGGTTCTTCGGCAAGGGCGGCGTTTTCTCGCCTCTGCTCGAAGTTGGCGTGATCGGCGCCGGCGCCGATCACGATGGTCTTGGTTTCGCCTCCGAAGCCGAGGCCCCGGAACGGTATGCTTACGCATGCGACGTTGCGGTTGGTTTCGGTCATTCGCTTGCATTTGTTTCACGGCCCGCAAATACTACTGTTGCGTTTCGGCGGCGCGCATCCAGTTCGCCCTTCAGAGATTCGACTTTGTCCTGCACGACTTCCGTCATGGTTCGCTCGTCCTACCTGATTCTCACGGCGCCCGCTTGTGGTTCGGCTCTATTATCTGACTTATTGAAGGGGACGAATCGGGCCGGCGTGCCGGACGAGTATTTCGACGCAATCCGGTCGATCGAATGGCGCAGGGCGTCGCCTCATCGCGAGCATGGCGAGTTTCTTTCGAGCGTCTTGGAGCAATATACCGGTCCGAACGGCGTGTTCGGCTCGGTGGTGCAACGACACCAGTTCGCCAATTTCGAGCGGTGCCTTGAACGCCCGCCTGAGTCGGATCCCGCCGATTTGCAACGGCTCATCTTGGGGGCTCTCGGCAATTGTCGATTCGTCCGGCTGCGGCGCGGCAACAAGACGGCTCAGGCGGTCGCGTGGTTTCACGACGTCGTCTTGCGACAGTTATCGCCGAGCGATCCCCAGGGAGCCGCGGCGTTCGACTCCGTGCGTGCGGCCGAACTGTTGCGATCGGTGCGTCGCTTTGAAGCCGAGTGGGACCAATTCTGCGTTTCCGTCGCCGCAAAACCCCTGACGGTATATTATGAAGATCTGGTCGCCGAACCGGAAACGGTCCTGAAGGAAGTGTCGGCGTATCTGGGAATCCAAGACTCGTCCGTCCCGGAGGCTCCTCCGTCGAAGCCGTCGGCTGAAGACGAATCTTTGTTCGAATGGTTGCGCAAGTTTTCGAAGCTTTCGCCGCCGGAGCCGGAGTGCGTCGAGGCCGCCGATCGATACAATCGGGTCGGCGGCGAGTGTTTTTCGCGAGGAGACTGGACCGGCGGCGAGCGATTCTTTCGTCGCGCTTTGCTGTGGAATCCGCTGTCGCACGGAATCAACCATAATTTCGCGGCCGCCCTGGCGTCGCAAGGCAAGCACGACGAGGCCATCCGCTACTTTCTCCGCGCCGCGGCCCTCCAGCCCGACGCCGTCGATACGCAGCGAAACCTCGGTTTGGCCTACGTGCATGCCGGGCGGATCACGGAGGCCGAGGAGTGCTATCGCCGCGGAACGACAGTTGCGCCGAGCAATGCCTCGATGCATTTCGAGCTGGCCCAGTTTCTCCGCACGCGAAAACGGTACGACGATGCCGTAAAGTGCTATCAAGAAGCGGTTCGCCTGCAACCGAACCATGCCGATGCTTATTACAGTTTAGGACTCTGCTACGGCGATATGAAGCGTTCGGACGACGCGTTGAGCGCGTACGAAGCCGCTTTGCGCGCTCGCCCTGATTTTCCTGAAGTCCACAATAACCTGGGCGTCCTGTACGAGGAGCGAGGCAACCTCGAGAAGGCCAAGCAATCGTACCAGGCGGCGTTGGCGAAGCGGCCTGAATGGCCCGAAGCCCTGAACAATTACGGCGTCGTGCTGGCGGCCGACCTCAATTTCGTCGAAGCCGAACGGCAATACCGCCTGGCGCTGAAAGTGGCGCCGAACTCGCCCAGCGTATTGAACAACCTGGGCAACGCGCTGCGCTCTCAAGGGAAGCTTGACGAGTCCGTGGCCGTTTTGCGGAAATCGCTGGAGCTGAAGCCGCACTACTCGGAGGCGTACAATAATCTCGGCATCACCCTGATGAATAAGGGACTGCCCGACGAAGCGATCGCCCACTACAACCAGGCCTTGTATTTCGTCCCCGACTACCCCGAGCCGCACCTGAATCGCTCGCTGGCGTGGCTGTCGCTGTCGGACTTCGATAACGGTTGGGTCGAATACGAATGGCGCTGGCGGGGAAAGAACTTCTCGCCGCGCGAATATCGTCAACCGCGATGGGACGGCGGCGATCTTCGCGGTCGGACGATTCTGCTGTACGCCGAGCAGGGGCTCGGCGACACCTTGCAATTCATTCGCTACGCCGCCTTGGCCAAGCAGCGGGGAGCGAGGGTCGTCGCGCACGTTCAGAAGCCGCTGCTGCCCATTTTGGCGTCGTTTGAGGGCGTGGACGTTTGGCTGCCGAACGATGGTCCGCCCCCCGAGTCGTTCGACGTGCATGCGCCGTTGCTGAGCCTACCGGGCACGTTCAAAACCACGGCCGCATCCATCCCCGCCCAAGTGCCGTATCTCACGCCCGATCCGCACTTGGTCGCCCGGTGGCGCGAGCGGTTGGCGACGGGAAACGAGTTTCGCGTCGGGATCGCCTGGCAAGGCAATCCGCAGTACCGCGGCGACCGCATGCGTTCGGTCGCGCTCAAGCATTTCGCGTCGTTAGCGCGAATTCCCGGCGTGCGACTCGTCAGTTTGCAATTGAAGCACGGTCTCGAGCAACTGTCGGAGGCCGACTTTCCCTTGGAGACGTTGGACGGGCTTGACGAGCAATCAGGGCCGTTCATGGACACGGCGGCCGTGATAAAGAACTTGGACCTCATCATCGCTTCGGACTCGGCCGTGGTGCATTTGGCCGGCGCGCTGGGAATTCCGACATGGGTGTTGTTGCCGCTGGCGGCCGACTGGCGATGGTTTCGCAACCGCGACGATTCCCCGTGGTATCCGACGATGCGACTGTTTCGGCAATCGCAGGTCGGTTGCTGGGACGACGTGTTCGAGCGCGTAACGGATGCGTTGCGGAGCCGCGTGCAATCGGGCGTCGTTCGCCCGATCGGATCGAAAGATCCGTTGCATTGCGAAACGCCGACGTTTCAGCAGGGGACGTCCTTGGCCAAGGCGGGTAAGTTCGGGGAAGCGGAGCGGTATTTGCTGCGCGCCGCAGCGGAAGACCCCGAATCGGCCGTCGTCGCCCACAATCTGGGTGCGGTGTTCGCCCTGCAAGGAAAGCTCACCGAAGCGGTCGAGTACTTCGGCAAGGCGATCGCCGCGGCGCCGCGTTACGGCGACGCCCACGGCAATCTGGGTTTGGCCTATCTCGAACTCGGCAAGGCCGACGACGCGATCCGACAGTTTCGCGAAGCGCTCGAATGCGGCGCCAACGCCGCGGCGATGCATAACAACCTCGGCGCCGCGATGATGGACGCCGGTCGCCCGCGTGACGCGGTCGCGGCCTATCGGCAGTCGTTATTGCTCAACCCGAAGTTTCCCGAGGCGCACCTCAATTTGGCGCGCGGTCTGCTTGCGCTGGGCAACTACGACGAAGGTTGGTTGGAATACGAGTGGCGGCGACATTGCAAGGGCTTCCGGATACGAAAACTTCCGCGCCCCGCGTGGGGCGGAGAACCGCTGGGCGGCAAGACCATCCTCCTGCACGACGATGCGCCGCCCGAGGACTACCTGCAGTTCCTGCGATATGCGCCGATGATCGAGAAACGCGGAGGCAAGGTGGTCGTCTTCGCGCCGAAGTCGTGGGCGCCCTTGCTTTCGCGTTGTCAGGGCGTGGCGAGCGTGGCTCCGCACGACGAGCCGCCGCCTCCGTTTGCGGTCCAGGCGGTCATCTCCGGACTGCCGTGGCTCTTCAAAACCAATCTGTCGAGCGTACCCGCCAATATTCCGTACCTGCGATTTTCGGAGGAAGAGGCCGCAGGAGGCGATTGTTGGGGAAGTCCGCAAGACGGCCCGCGAATCGCGCTCGTACGGCCTTTGTACGACCGTTCGACCCAACGCGCCGAGTTCTCGGCATTGACGCCGCTCGTCGGCCGGCCCGGCTTACAAGTCCTGCGAATGCCGACGTGGGCCGAAAAAGGCGATTCCGCCGCCGATCCGACCGCGATTCGATCGGCGGAGGATCTCGCTGCGCCGCAAGCGACCACCTGCGATCCGCTGAAGCTCGCGGTTTGGTTGAACTCGGCCGACATCGTGATCGCCGCCGACGGTCCCGAAGCCCACCTCGCCGCGGCCTGCGGTCGCGAGGTGTGGCTGCTACTGGATAAGGTTTGCAACTGGCGTTGGATGTCGAACCGGACGCGTACGCCGTGGTACCCGCAAATGAAGTTGTTTCGGCGGCAGGCCAACGAGCCGTCTGACGCCGTTTACGCACGAGTCGTCGAAGAGATCGATCGAATGGTTCCGCAGCAAGGGGGCGAGTGAATCCATGTTGGAAACGAGTCGCATCGTCGCCGAGATTTCGGCCGGCGAACTGTTGGACAAGATCGTCATTCTGGAGATCAAGCGCAGTCGCTTGACCGTTCCCGCGCAGTTGGCGAACGTCGAACGCGAGTGGGCGGCCCTGACGGCGGAGCGCGATCAAAAGATTCGGCCCGTCGCGGCGGATCGAGCGGCGCTCGACGCCGCGATCGAGGAGCTTCGCGAAGTCAACGAAACCTTGTGGCAAATCGAAGACGACATCCGAGTCTGCGAGCGCAACAAGGAGTTCGACGCCCGGTTCGTCGAACTGGCGCGCGGCGTCTACCATACCAACGACCGACGCAGCGCGTTGAAACGCCGGATTAACGATTTGTTGGGTTCGCATTTGGTCGAAGAGAAGCAGTATGCGGAATATCGATAATTGAACGCTCGCCGCCCGTGCCTGCCCGCTTCGACGCCGTCGAAACTCGGGAGTGCGGCCTTCTTCCCGGCAATGAATGATCTCTAATATGCGACTGCTTTGCTACAAAACCGACGCCGATGCGCCGCCTCTGGAGCCGGCGCGACAACATCGTGCCTGGATGGACGAGTACCCCAACCGTCATCCCTACCGTTGTCTGCCGATGACGATCGCCAACGCCTACGGCTGGGAAATCGTCTCGCCGGTCGACTTCGAAGCCCAATGGAACGGCGGCCCGTTGTTGACCGACATTTCGATTCGGGCCCGCGGCGACGCCCGCCGTGTCGGGCGTCTCGTCAACTCGCACTTCGGGCGTGGCGTGCTGACATTTCACACGGGCTACTTGTTCCAAACCGACCCCGACTGGGAGCTAGTCGCCACCGGCCCGACTAACGAGCCGAAGGACGGAATCGCGTTCCTGACGGGCGTCGTCGAGACACACTGGCTGACGTTTCCGTTCACGATGAACTGGCGGTTCACACGCCCCGGCGTCGTCCGCTGGTCGAAGGGGGAGCCGTTCTGCCTGGTGTACCCCGTCGCCCGTCATGCGATTCCGCAAACCGAACCGGTGATTCGTTCCTTGGACTCGAACCCCGAGCTTAAGCAGCAGTACTCGGCGTGGAGTCGGAGCCGTGCCGAGTTCCTCCAAGACTTAAGTCAGCGCGATACCGAAGCAGTCAAGCAAGGTTGGCAACGCCATTATTTTCGCGGTGAGCGCGTAGCCGACGGTCTTTCGATCGAAGATCATCTGAAAAAGTTGCGGCCGTCCAAGCCGATCGTTTTGGACGACGAACCGAGCCCCGCGTTGACTCCGCCGCCGACATTCGAGCTACGCGACGTTTCCGCACCGGCGAAAGACCTGCTGCCGCAAGTCGGCGAAGGCTTACCGCGGACGGACGACGACGTGCGTTTAATCGGCGCCTCCTACGTGGCGGCGCCCGCGGCCGGTTTCGGACCCGTTTCCCATTTGGCCGTACGAGGCGCGGCCGAGTCGCCCGCCTCGAAGCCGCCGCTTCCCGCCGCGTCGGCCGTCCCCGCCTCGTACTTCCTTTGCACGACACCCCGGTCAGGAAGCTATCTTCTTGCCCAAGGCCTGGAGTCGACCGGAACCGCCGGCAGGCCCGAAGAATATTTCGACGCGAAGTTCGAATCGCAATGGCGGACCGAGTTGAACGTCGAATCGGACGCGGATTATTTCGACAAGATCATGCTCCGAGGCCGATCGAGTAACGGCGTTTTCGGCGCAAAGATTTTATACTATCAGTACGAAAACCTGGCGTCTCGGATCCAAGCCGTAAAACCGGTCGCCGAGGCACTCGACCCGGCCGTGCTGACGACCATCTTCGGTCCGCTCAAGTTCGTTTGGCTACGTCGGGAAGACACGACCGCCCAGGCGATCTCCTGGGAACGCGCCATCCAGTCCGACGATTGGTATCGGATCGCCGGCCGTATGATGCCTCCGAAAGCCGCAGTTCCCTTGAAGTTCGACGCGCTAAAAATCGCCGATCTCAAGGCCAAGCTTCGTTCGTACAACGACGGATGGCGGGCGCATTTCGAACGATGGAACATCTCCTTC